>ERZ824978.104-NODE-104-length-124244-cov-6.674907_pt1 | contig 124244 bp, 101 predicted proteins | sample MGYA00519860_ERZ824978 | MGnify/ENA primary metagenome ERZ824978 (study PRJEB31778, sample SAMEA3449184) | human gut metagenome | biome: human gut; feature: human-associated habitat; material: faeces | place: United Kingdom | collected 2010/2012 ... | reverse complement strand
CGGGATTGGTCAATCTCGGCCGACTATATTTGGCTAAAATAATCCGACGCTAACAAAAACTAGGGGATGCCCTCCGTTAGAAAGGAACCCCCTTGCAAAACGATGACCTATAGCAGGTTTTCGTTTTTCATTTAACACATCATACCGCAGTATCATTTTTTAGAAGAACGATTGGACACGAATAGATTGAGGACATTGATCGCTGCAAGTCCGCCTACAAGAGAACAGGCAACGGTTGTTCTATTCAAACAGCCCAATATGATGGCACCGACTATCAGCGCAAGATTAAGAAGTATCGTTCCATATTGCGCCCGAGGAATCTGCTCGGCATCGACCTTATTCATGGCATCAAGTCGAGCCGACTCTGCCCTATCCAACGCGGTGGCAGTTTCAATTAACCTAGATTGACTCTCAACAGAAACAGATGCCCATCGCACAATTTCATGCTGAACCTCAACAGGATACTTTGAGAATTCATCCGGTGGGGGAAGAATGCCGCTCCAAAGACTCGATGCAATGATCTCTGCCTGTTTCTCTGGAGTTGCAGTCGCAAACTCCCCCTCTACTTCGAGGTCTTTACCTTTAAAGACTTCTCCGAGATGATTCTGGCCGCCATCACGGTGACCATCTTGTTCGAGCTTCTCGTCGAGCGAGCCCTCGCCTCGGAAACCCTCTTGCTCATATCCAGACCCGGCCATGTCGGAAACGTTTTCACCATTGAATTCATCGTGCATGACCTCCTCACCTTTCATCTGGTGCTCATTAGTATAAACGGAACTGTTTACAGAAAACTGGCCAATAACCCCTTCTTCAGCTAAGAGACTGGACCTCCGCCCGAAGAATTAGCCCCAGGCCCGCATTTCGCCACAATGTTGAAACCGATCTTGCGACAGCAGGCACGCTGTTACGGGCCCGCTGTCGCTACGGAGCCGAATCCTTATCCCCGGCGGGAAGGGGTCGTGCCCATGAGAATCCTTTGCGCGGATTCTGCCGTCGCGACGATGAATGATCAACTCCGGCTCTTGATTGGAGCAAATGCGTCGACCGAGCTTTATCGCCTCGCTCCGGGTCGTCGTAATGAAGGAAGCTCGACTTGCCCCTTCGCCCTTAACCTGCCAATTGCCATCCGAACGCTTCGTAATGAGCTGATTCCTGCCTTTCATAATCACCCCGCCGTCGGCGCCGATGGCCTCGCCCGCGTAGCCGCTGGGCTCCAGGTGGTCGGCATCGGTCCAGGCTCAGCCGGGGCCAGACACGCCCGGCCCGCAGTACGTGTCGACCGCAATGATCAGGCTCTCCGCGCCCGCGGCACAAGAAGGCCCGCCCAGCAAAACGCACAGGCAGGTCCTTGCACTGGATTTCCTTCAGCACGGGCGCAGGACCAAGATCAAAGCTGATAGCACCAATCCACGGCATAGTCTCGACCATCTTCTGCGCAAGCTCAAGAAGAAGGCGCATCACCCTACAGCCCAAGCAGCTCCTTAGGGAACACACTTCGACAATCTTTGACACCCATGGCAAATAGAACTTTAGCGCTGGCATCCGTGTTCAGCGAATCACTCAACTTGACTGCGTTAAGCAATATTTGACGACGGAGCTTATTGAAATCATCCTTCGTCAGCACAAGCTCAAGATCATTTAAAACGTCGACGAAATTAACGTCACAGGACGGAGACACCTTCGCACAGAACAGACGCTCATCATGTGCGCAGATGTTTCGAAAATCTTTGATGTGATCGTATGCGAGCCTCAGCCTTCGAGGGCTGATGCGTTTATCGACTTCATGCGTCTCGGAATAAAGATCGGAAAACGACTTGGCAATGGAATTTCTCATACTTTCTGGTTGAAACTCAAAAAACTTGAATGCCTGGCCAAGCATTAAATAATTCATAAGAATCCATACCGGCGTATTATCGTGATTATTTTCATAATGACGAATGTAGTCCCTTTTATAATCACTGTTCCATTTTTTAGACCTACATAGCACCTTCTCGAAATCACCGATAAGCTTGTCGATCTTTTTTCGATAGCCGGCATCAGCACGATAGGAATCTCTATCAAGGTATGCTTCTGGGTTATCTTTATGAGCCATGGCAAACCGATAAGAGCAGACGGTTTTAAGAACTGCTTCCGCCTTGTTAAAATACTCAAACATCAGCAGGCGCAACGTTCGATCGAATTCGAATAAACGATAGATATCAGAAAACTTGGTCCCTTTTACGAAAACCTCTTGGCAAGAATCTCCCCGTTGGCCGAGAAACAAATCCTTGTAGCCGTTAACAACCGGATAGTACCCCTCGCGCTCCAAAACTAAACGAGTACTGTTATCGCATTCGAGTCCACGGCTTTCAAGAATAGCAATCTGCTCATCAATAGATTTAAATGGTTTATCCATTTGGACCCCTTAAACGCGAAAACCGCCTTTCGGCGGTTCCCACGGACCAAGCCGGACGTACCGTCGCAAGGCCTCATCACAAGAGTTACTTTAAGCGAGAACCCGGGGTCCGTCAATCCGGTGCCACCAATCTTCCAAATCAATCCTTGAACCAGGCACAAAAGTGTGCAAATGGAATGCCTTTATAAAAGAGGGACACCAAGGAGATGCCGCTAATTGTCAGCATTAGCCCACTGCTCGCATTGTCTCTTAAACCCGGCAATCACTTTGTCGCAGGTTTCGATGATTCCTGCCGGAACCGTATTGAACTTGACGGGATCAAACTGATACGCCATGAGGTTTTCGATATGGAAGTATTCGTTTGCAAATTTAAACACCGTCTCATCGATATTGGCACGATTGCAGACCTGACTCATTTCACCAGCATTGTTGTCATCGAGTAATCTAAACGCGCAGATTTTCTCAACGGGTGAAGGCGCTTGATCATAAACGGACAGCAGCTCCACATTTCCAAGCCGGCTCAATAAGTCTTGGTAGTTAAAGTCCTTTAAACCGATATCCTCAAGCTGCTTTTTTGCTTCCTTCCGCTCTTCGTCAGTAAGCTCTTGCTCACGCATCGTCGCAACTTCCCGACGATGCATCAAACTTGATAAAACATGCCAGGCAGGCGACTTTCCGCACGCAATTTCAACCGCTCTCCTAGCAAACGCAATTCTATAAGGAAGGGACGCATCGCTCGCAACGATTGTCTTAAAGCACTGCACTGCGCTATTAAAATCATCATCCTCAACAGGTATTAGAGACAGCACGCCGCCATCGTTGCGCGCATAGAAACAAGACGTATCGCACAGAAGCGTTTTATGAACTTTGCCGATCATAATGAGCGTTTCAAAGTCATGGGTTAGCAGCAACGTTGTAATCCCACGACAGACACCCTTAGATTTCGAAAATAACCTTTGGAGAATCGCGTATTTCTTATTTTGATCAAAGGAAGAAATCGGGTCGTCGAGCACAACCATGTCCGGCTTCTCACTTTTAACCTGAGCGGAAAACAACGCAATCGCAAGCGAGTTACGCTCACCGTAGCTTAGATGCGACTTTAAATCCTCGACGTTCATCTCGAGCCCGCGTGGCCTCAGTGAGACGGCACAGCGAGCCCCATCTGGTGAAGCGATTGAGATCTCATAGGGAAATCCTGCCGACTCCAGAAAAGCATTCATTTCGGCCATCGATGCCTTGATGGATTTCCTTAATGCTGCGCTTTGACGACCGATGGCAATTTGGATGTCCCTCACTTTGGATGAAAGATCATCTAGTACAGCATTAATGCTGTTGATGCGCTCAACAGCAAATTGCGAATTCATCTTTTCGAGAAGCTCAACATGGATTTTCAAGCCTTCAAAATAGTCGGCATCTTTATCTTCATCCTTCAAGAACGAATAATTTAATTGCTGAATTTTCTCGAGCTTGGCCTTAAGACCCTCCGCATCTGCCTTGATGCAGGCAAGAAAGGCTTTATTCTCGGGATTGGGCTCTTCTTCTAGCTTCCCGTGTAAAATCGCGTCAGCCTGCGCACGGGCATTTTCGCTAAGAAGCACCTCGGCTTCCCCAAAGGACTCAATCGTTTTTGTACAGCTATCAATATATTTTCCACCGTATACGGCCTGCAGTTCGTTACATATATCCAGCTCAGGCTGCTCGAGAGTCTTGCCGCAATACGGGCATACGCCCCGCGAGTTATAATTACTGCCTTTATCACGCCACTGCAGCCAATCCTTGGCATTATCTCCTTGAATTAGTGGGGTAAACGACTCAAACTTTGGAGAAACATGCTCAATAAGGTTTCCCTTTGTCACGATGCCTTTCGCAATTGGGCTAACCTTCGAATAAGTCTGCTTAGAAACCTTCCCAAAGCAGGACAGCAAGTTGTTAACCGTAGAGAGCAGCTCAGCCACCTTGCCCTCATCCCGCAACCTTTTGACGGCATCCGCCAGTAACTCATCTGTCACTTTTGCAGCCTTACGATACTCGGGAGTATCGACAAAGATCTTGTATCCGTTTTCGATTAACTCCATGTCGCCCTTAAACAGCGTGCTATCGACATAGTCTTCATTAAATACGAGGATATTCGCATCCGACGGCAGACCTTCAACAGATGGCAGAGATTCTGAGGCATAGGGTTTCAATACTTCTAACGTCTGCCCGTCATCGCCGTTATAAAGCTGAATCGCTTTTGCAACCGAGCTCTTACCGGAGCCGTTCATTCCGTGCAGAACAGTGGTTGCATTGGGTTTTAGCGTAATAGTTGCGCAGTCAATGTTGTTACAACAGGCAAGCTTTACGACAATCGGTTCAGACATTTGATCTCCATTGAAGAGGCGTTTGCGTCTTATTGATTATGAATCCGCAAGCAAACAAACTGCCCACCAACTCCGCGAGCCACGTTTTTTAATGGACGAATGGCGTAAGCAGGACAGTCTGGGTCGGCATGAGAAAGACCAACATGCGGCAGCGCTGCGAGATCAACCGCCAGCAACAAATTGGCACCGGGATAGGACCGGACTAATCAGACGACGGCAAGAAGGCGCCGAGATCCACGTTGTCCCGGCGCCAAACCTACGCCTAGTCATTCGCAACATGCCAGCGAATAAACCAGTTGGAATCACTCGAGAGCTCACCAAGTAACTTCTGCTCGAGAGTAGCATCATCGAATTTCCCCTCCTTGCATAAGCGCACAAGCTTAAATGCAACATTAGGGGAAACATCGTGTAACGATTGAAACGCCAAATCGCTAAAAGAGCCCGCTTCCCATCTACGATAGCCTGCAGCAACGCTATCAAGCAATATTTCACGCACAGCAGAGTCCTCACTAAGCATAACGCTCGAACAGATTGCAGAAACGACGCCACGGTATTGATCGCAGATAGCATTACAAACAATCAGCTGCTCAAGTACTTCTAAAAACGCACGCTGACCGGCGGCAGTAAGGGCATCAAATTTAATACCAAATGTCAGGAACTCTATGTCTGTTGCAAAGCCGGTAGCAACTTTTAGAGCTAAGCATCTTACAGACCATGCACATGAGTCCATTGATATAGGCTCTCTAAATACCGGGTCTTCGGGCCACTCATCCGGAAGTTCAGAAATTAAATCCGTCCAACCGACGGGAAGTGCCTTTCCATCACGCACGCAACGACATACAAACTTATTTAATACGGACATAGCCTCTCCTGCAGAGCAGGGTGATCCTTGATATGTCGGAAGCCCTTTAAGACAATGCTCCAGCACGCCAGCCAAGGATGCGTTAAATGGCTCAGAAGGGACATCATCGAGTGAGCGACATAGCAAAGAGGAGGGACGAACGGAAAACCCTGAGTGAAAATCAGAACGATTATTCGAGTCGAATTGCCTGCGCAATTCATCGATACAAGCCGTTTCCGCATTGCATGCTGGAGATTTGTTGTCTAAATAACAACCCCGCTCAACAGTGGAAAGACGCCCCACTTGTTCTTCGCTCAAAATAGAAAAGCCACAACGCTTCTCAACGCATCCGAAAACGCCAGCAGAGAAATTGTATTTAAGCAGTTCATCAGAATTCGATTTAAGGCTACTGCCCAGTTGATCAACGAGTTCTTTGTCGATTTTGTCTAAATCCATTCCGCCAATAACGTTCGAAACATCAGAAGCGACGGTATATAAATGTTGATCGACAATCCGACAAAGTAGGCTTACAAGTGACTTCTCATCAACCCGCATCTTGATCATGCCGATGGCTTTGATCCATTTTGATGCAGACTGCCGAAAATCATCTGCAGCGTTTAAAGTACTCCAAGCATCGCAAATAGTATCATCCGAAAAATAAGGCGCACACTCCTTAATGACGACGGATCTCGTACTCGGACGATATGCCTGCGCCGTTAAATAAGTCAGATGCCACAGTTCCTCAGCACACGACGGAAGGTACGACCTTAAACCATCGCTCTTATAAGCAAACCTATTCTCGAAGCCCTTAGCATCCCCCTGAAGAACAAGCAGTTTAATTCCCTCAAGCTCAAGATCGGGCCGATTGTAAATAGAGGAGTAGTCGATAAGCGAATTAGCAAGCAGGCTGCGAGAATATAAGGCGCTCGATATGCTTCCACATAATATTGAACTAAATAGCAAGCACGATATATTCGACATGACGGAAGCAAGGCTAGCGTCATGTCGAATCGTTGTGTAAGGATTAACTGCCCTCGCCTCTCTCGAAGCGTTTAAGACAGCAGTCCCCACCGCCTCTTCGAACTTAAGCGCAAGGGGAATATAGGCTGGAGCGGAGAGCGCATCAATTTGTTTCTGAATTGACCACTGGGTGCCAAATCCATATTCGGAAAGCAAGCCAGCAACAGTCCGCTTGTCAATTAAACAATTACCATAAGCCCAACAATCTTTCGATTCTATTGAATCACAAGCAAGTTGGAGTAATTCATAGCACTTGGAATAGCGACCTTCAATAGAAGCATCGAGGGCGTCAAGCCTTAGCGAAAGAGTGTCTCTGGGAATGCCGCTGTCTTTCATAATCTCTAGAATGTCAGCCTTGAATGCACCAACCGAAAAGCGGGTGCCATAAAGTAGCCACTCAACCGCCTTCTCACCAAGGAAGAACAAGTGAGGATTGTCAGACTTTCTCTCAAGCCATTCAGCATGGTAGTTAAATTTTTTTGAAATCAAGGCGACAGAAGCGCCAAAAGCATCAAGAACATCTTCGGGAATAGAGATAGGAGCAATGTCTGCAAAAACCGCCGGTTTACCATCTTCAATTTCAAATCGTCGATTGTGAAACAAATCTACCATCACATTATTAAGCTGATCCATCAGATAAGAAACGAGACCTGAATCACTCGGCAATTCGACATATGTGCACGCATCCATTTCCCTAACATAACGAAACAGAGACTCGATATCCGACGATGTCTCACCTTCAAGCTTAACGAGAATGAGTGGCTTTCTGAGCTGGATAACCCGATATAGCTCTTTACTAGTTCCTGGCCTCAATTCTGACCGTATAATCCCAATCACTATATCGCTCTGTACTAAGCGATTAAGATAATAAGACGATGATGGCTCAATGCTCGCATGGGACTCGATTGCGAAGGGTTTAAAGATATCCGATTTCAACAAAGCGCGATTAAGCTCATCCCTCAGCTGCTGCCAGCTAAAATCGCCTTCATCGCTCATCGAAGAGCTAACAAACACCTCAATACGGTCACGATCAATGACCTCGGCGTCCATCTCATTTGCATCCATAGAACCTCCTAATGATCGAGTAGATCCATAGAATAACAAGCGGCGCGGACCAATTGTGCGGACGAGAAATCGGTCGCTACAGCGCTCGATTCAATAGTTTATATCGCCAACGTATTACAACTGAACTGGCCTGGAACGTTCGATGCGCGCGAAACAGCAAGTCGCCCATTCTCGACCTATTCTCAGTCGCTACTCGCGGAGGGTTGCACCTCATCGTCACTCCCCCTCTTCTTACGCAACACCTGCATCGCGTGTTCACCCAAGATTGCTGTGCACAGCTTCAGCGCCGCACCCTTAACGGCGTTAAAGAAGTTCTCAAGGAACGGTGCGTTCATGTCGTAGTAATTCATGTTCCTAAACAGCACATAAATCGCGAGGAACGTTTGGGCAATGACCACTACAACACTCATTGCAAGAGCGTTATAAGGGGACTGGGAAAACCAGATCAAGGACCTTAAGCCCAGTTGGGCAAACCAATCTCCAACGACCAATAATCCGTCTTGGACAGTCTCAATAAACCCATAGGGCAAATAGTTGTGCATAAGGAGACCAATAACAAATTGGTAAAAGTCTGAACTCACAAGCGAGGCTGCCATTACAGTGCTCTCAACAATAATCAACACAATTGAAAAGGTGAAAACCATGTTGAGAACACCCTTGCTGGGTGCACAATCTGCCAAAGAAAAAAGTACAAGACTTAATCCAAAAGAGAATAAGGAATAGTAGCAAGGAAGAAGCCAGAAAGAGAAACAATGCAAAAGAAGAATCGCCATCGAAGCTGCCCAGTTCCAAGGTTCCATCGAGCCCCATCGCTTCCGCAATGGATAAAGGCAACACGCTCGCGACCCCAGTCGATAGCCAAAATACGCAATATGGGGCTTTTTGAATTCAACTTCATGAGATTGCTTGATAGGTGGCCAAATAACCCCTTTAAAATCTTTCTTTGCTTGCAGGCAGCTCATAGCAGAAGCCCTCTTGGCCGCAGACGCCTCATAGCTCCAGGTAATATAAACAAAGGCACAAGCATACAAGGAGCAGGCAATGATCAAGAAAAACAGCGCGCCCACCCTACAAGGAAACTCAGGAATTCCACCAGACACGAGCCCAGTTAAATATGGATCAAATGCAAGAAGACCAGCGCAAAAACGTAACGGATAGCCATAAAGAACAATCCTAAGAGTACCAAAGCACATCTTAAAGACGTCATGCGTGCGCGATTCCTCTTTAGGATCAATGTATCCAAAGTATTTCGCAGACTTAAATGTATTCATCCCGCTCGAGGCCAGCGAGTAATCATGACGCCGAACATACTCGTCCCAGAGTCGCTCACCTTTAGCCCTGGCCCTCTCGTAGAAGTAAGCAATGATAAAGACCAAGACGTATGCAACGCCCAAAACGGAGGTAAGGTTATGATCGCCAGAAGCTACATCGCCACTCAACGTGTGCCCATCTGCCCATATAGTCGCACAAACTAAGAATGCAGCAATCGCTTTAGCAAAGACAACAAGCATGGCGACAATTATTGTATGCCGCTCATTACCGCCGCCAAGCAAAGGTAGTCTATTCCTGCCCACACTCTGAGGGTTTGTACCATCCTCCGCAATGCCCCTAATATCATTGATGAGATAACGCGCTTGGTAGCCACAGATGTCAACGACAAACACAAGCAAGAAGAACCGGAAGAACCACTCTCCAAGAGAATAGCCTCCTCCCAGGGAAGTACCCAACAAAGCCCCGCCTAAATAAAAGAAGCTTTTCATTGAATCGCGAGGACGAGTGTACAACAGACGAAGGAATTTACCTCTAAATTGCGAGAAGTAGTGACCCGGCCTATTATCCTCAGACACCTCATCGCTATTCTCTCGATATTCCTTAGGGACACTATCTACGTTAAGCTTCAGTATCTCTTCAAACGTCAGCCGACTGTAATCAGTAGCTATGAAGTAGCAGTACAAAAGATATATAAGAGCGGACATAACAACCAGCGGCAGTAGAAGCCTGACCCATTTATTATGCACGGTAAGCAGCAATAGCAAAGAAAGCAAAACGCACCCGATGACAAGCGATACAAGCGCAAGTGCAAAATGCACATAGTGCCTACGCGCACCCCTATTTGTAAGGTGATGAATGTTGGCAGTAATCAAACGAGAAGAAAACTGGTTCCAGCCCAGCGCAATATTCTCATCGCCCGTTGGCACTATCTCGGAAATCCTCTTTTCGATCATTTCCATATAGTGATAGCGAAACATACGTTCCTGACCGATGCTGGAGCCGTAAAAACCCGCTACAAGAATCACACAGGCTGCAATCGTAGCGATTCCCTCATTCTTCTAGGGAATCGAATTTTCAGAAGCGCCAAATCCGGCCGCAACAGAATACAAAATGGCGAGCGCAGCAATACAAGCAACAAGGACCTGAACGATATGATCCAAAGACACTCTCTGGTCCTCGCGGGCTTCATCAAGCTCAAATAGAAGCCATTCCAGCTCTTCTTGATTGCTGTCTTCTATGGAATCACTCATATACGACATCCTTATTAGAGAAGAACGTACAGTTCGCACCAAAACTGCGCGCACGAGCAAATACAGAACCCAATTGCCCGGCTCCTACAGGACAACAACGTGCGGGCGCATTAGCACAGCAGCAGATAACGCCTGTAACGATGCCCCTTACATGACCAAAATCAATGCAAAAGGGAAGAACCAATATCTTTAAAGCAGAGAAAAGCAATATTGGTCAACAGCATGACAGCCCCAATAAACAGTTGACCAACTTACAAGGTCAACGAACGGATGACAACGTCATGCACCAGGCAGTGAACGCCTGAGGTAATGGTACTCCCTTACACTTTTGTAGAGGTCATTGGCCTAATACTTTTTGTCAAACGGTAGCCTATAAATCCAACTGTCGAAGCACGACTTGGGGCATGCCCAATCAGTCCGCTCGAGAGGAGAAGAGAGCGGCAAAGCATTGAATCAGGCATGCGTATGCGCTGATTTATATAGCCCCATTGATTGACCCGAATTGCCCATCGTTTAGATGCACAATAATGAACAGGAGCACACCGAACCATTCAATAACCTGAAGTAGGACCACGGCCGAGATGGTCGAAATGAGTTAGAACAACGAAAGGGCACTAGAACTCGCATTAGCCCCAGTGCCCATAAGCAATACCGACAATACTGCATCCGATATCGTGCGTCACTCAAATTAACAAATACGCAATGCCAGCTCAAGCGGCCAGTCACTCTTTAATCAGCTTAACGTTGCTCAGCAAAACGGGAATACCGTTGCCGGCGTATCCTCTAGTGGTGTAAACCCTGAACTCAAGCCAATCGAATTCAGATAAGTCAATTTCACCCGATGGAATTTCTGTGGGCGCAGTATTCATCGTAATGTGGTCCTTTTGCCAAATCACTTTTGAATCGGCCCCATCGACAGAACCCCTTAGTTCAAATCTTGCCTCATAATCTTTAAGTATGCTCGTGTTCTCAACGTATTCAACAGCAATTTGACCACTCAACGAACTGTATTTCTTACCAATATAAAATGAAATAACCGATGGAGAATCGACTCTAAGAGGGCGGCCCAACCAAGTATCATCTGATGAATAACTATTACCCGCAGTATCTTTTTGGGACCCCTCAATTAACTCGAAACAATCGGAAGAAGCAACCGTAAGCGAGGTCAAGGCCACTTCAGAAACGCCATCAAGTTGATCCAGAAGCTCATTAATTCTTGCCGGATCTTTCACAATCTTCGAAGCGGCTTTAAAAACACTCTTCGCTTCATCATACTTTTTAGATGAAACCAACTCGTTAGCCTGAGCTAAAACCTCATCAGTGTAAGTGGACGAGTATTCAGCAAGAGCAACAGCACAGTCTCCAGATTTCTTAGAAGCCTTTTGCAGCGAAGTCAAAGCTTCCTCATGTTTACCAGAATCCCAGGCAGCACGAGCGTCCGCAAGAACCTGTTTACCCGCTTCCTCATCCTTAAGAGCTTTTAGTTCAGCCTCGACATTCGCGTACTCTTTATACGCACTTTCGAGGGCTTCGTTAAGGCTCATGCCCTCTTCCACGGACTCAAAGCGCACTGATAACTCATTAACTATTTCAGACCGACCACTTAAATCGTTACAATATGACGTTATTAGAGACGAAATTATTGCACAGAGGATCGCAAAGCACGCCGGATGCCTGGAATAAAATCGAGACTCTTTAGTACTGGAATCGTTTTCCGCCATTATCCCTCCTAACCAATAAATGGATCGTCCGCCTTTAAAGGGCACAATCAAGCGAAACCCCCATTAGGCGAGAAAAGATGCGCCCCCAGCGAGATGGACTGGTCAATCCAGCAAACAATTTGCATCTTCCAGCATGTGTAAAACTCTATCGATTAGCAGCATGTCAACCCCAGTGATCAGTCGACCAAATTGATGGTCGACGAACGGATGATGAAGTCATGCACTAGGCATTGAACAATTGGAACCATAGTACTCCCCGACACTTTAGAAGAGTGCATCAGTCTGAAATTTTTATTGAATGCAACCAGGGTCTCAAGCTGCTAACCTACAAAGCCGTTACGTTGCGTCCGGTTTTCTACAAATTGCGTTGTCATCCAAGACAGAATAGTCCTCCTTGGTTTACCCGTTAAATCGTCGAAAAAAGACTCGCACGCCAAAGCAACATATGGGTCCGGGGCACCAACTGCAGTCAGCCTGACATCTATACCCCGGTGTGATAAACAGGGCAATGTTATTTACCTATGCCGGGGAACACATTCTTAGCCGTGGCGAGCACCTTTCCAAATTCATGCCTGTTCACATAAATCATGCACGCAATGAGCACGACCTGGAGCGGAATCAACTTAACGCCAAATTCAGACACGACAAGCTGAACAAAGAGAAGCGCGTAGGTAAAGCCGACCTTACGCCAACTTACTCTCATCTGAATATGCTTGCGCAACGCGATGATACGGGCGACGAGCACCCCGCCATAGCCAAGCATTGTCGCCATGGCGGCGCCCATTGCCCCAAAAATGGGAATAAGTGCGAAATTGAGAACCACGTTGACGAGCGCGCCAGATATGGTCGTGAAGGACAGAGTCTTCGTATCCTTCGTCGCCGTGAAGATTCCGCCAATAAACTGACAAAGCACGTCGAAGACGACGGACATCAAAAGAGGCGGCACGAAACGCCATGCCTCGAAGAAATCGTTGGCGTAGAGGAACCAGGCGAGCGGGATATCAAAAATCATCACCGCCGAGCAAGCCAAGGACATAGCGAAGCTCATGAGGCCGAACGTCCCGCCAAAGAAGCCGTCGCTGTCATCCGGATCGAATTCTTTGATCGCCGAGATCGACCACGCCTGCGAGAACACGTTCCCGAACATGGAGAGAATGCTGGGAATCTTATAAGCAACCGCATAGACGCCGCTGACCCCAACGCCGCAGATCCACGAAAGGATGTACCTGTCGGATGCGCTGTTAACCCACCATGCAACGACACTGAAAATCAACGGGAAGCTGTACAGATACATCTCCGTGCGCAGGCCACGGTTGGGCTTGAAATCGATATAGCGATAAAGTCGGGCACTCACAAACATGTACACCATCGCAATGGCCGAACCGATGGTATTGGCCATGAGGTAGCCGGTCAGACCCCAACGAAACACCGTGAGAAAGACGATATTGCACGTCAGCGTTATCACCGAGTTGACGATACTGGAAACCGCCACGGCCTTCACCTCATCAATCCCTCTACAGAAAAGGGAAAAGACGTTTGACCCGGCGGTGACGAAAAACATGAGGGCCGTGAAGAAGAGATACTCCGCGTCGAATCCGGGGATATGGAAGAACGAGACAACGAGAAGAATCGCTGACACCGCGAAAGTGCCCCAGAGCACGGTGCTAAAACCGACGGAGAACACTGAGCGATTGTCGCAATCCTTATCCAGGGCATACCTCATGGCAGCGTCCTGGATATCCAATGAGAAGATGGGGACGAGGAGCATAGCCGTCGTCGTGATGAGGTCGGAGACGCCGTATTCGGCGGTCGTGAGGACACTCGTGTAAAGAGGGACCAGGAAGAACGACAGGGCTTTCGGCACGAAACCGCTCAGTGCGAACAGCCCTATGTTCTTCGCAAGATACTTGTGCTTTTCCTGCATGCTATGCCTTTCCAAGCAGCTTCTTAAACGTTTGCTTTATGGCATCGATTTTCTTGCGCTGGTCGAAACCGGCACAGTACTTCCTTCTCAAGTCGGAAAGGGGGTCTACCCCAGCTCTCAGGTCCGCGATGAGTTCATCCCAAATCAAGGGGAGGCCTTGGTTGTAGGGAAATTGGCAATCCCAGTATTCCCGGAGATCGAACTGCTCGGACTTGGCTCCCCGCGCCACCAGCTCTTGCATAATCTTTGCCCCGGTATCGGTCATGACGATCGCCATAGAGACACCCTTCTGATCGCCGGCGAACCGACAACCCCAGTAGTCGCCCATCCGCACATCCGCTGCCGAACGCTCGCGATAGGGGCATTCGTAGCAGCTCTTCGCGCAGCAAAGGCCCGGGCTAAAGAAGGCGTAGAAGTCGTCTTCAGATTCCACGGCGGAATAGTCTTTGGAAGGGCTGGTCATCATCATCATTTTTAGAGGCGACCATCCGTTCGCATTCCAGCGGAAATAGACGTCGGGATGCTCCCCCACTCCCTCGCTCTCGCGATCGGCAAGATAGCGGGTCCAGAGAAGCCCGGAGGGGACGCCATGGCAAATAAGGTCGACGAGCACCGCCTCGTCCCGTGTACCCTTTCTCCTGAGGACAGAGTCGAGACCGGCGATCTGGCATGGAGTTCCGAAAAACACGATTTTCCCGGCGCCCGGTGCGGACGCGGTGGCAAGCGCCTCCGCAGATCTCGACTGAATATACTTCGACCCGCGCAGTTTATCCAGCGCAAGGGAGTCGACCTCCGTGGTGAGTGCGGCATCCTTCTCGCTGTCATATATGCACCCGAACACGCGATAGCCTCGCTCCGCGAACAGCCCGGCCAAATCCGCGCCCAACCCCCCGGACGATGAGCGAGTCAGACCTTTGCTGTCGTGGCTTTGATAGGACAACAAACACTTCGCATCGCCAACGCGTTTCGCTTTCACGGCATTCATGGGGCAAACGCCCTGGCAGATGCCGCAACCAACGCACAACGACTCATCGATGGAGTAGGACTGGAAACCATCGTCATCGATGTCGATGGAAATGGCGCCGCGCGGACAAGCGGCGGCACAAGCACCGCAGCCACAACATTGCCCGGTTATGCGAACGGGCCTTGTGATACGTCCATCGCGCTCATCTTGGTCAATAGAGCTCAGGGCGCTGTTCAGAAACAGTGACGATTCCCTGCGAAGACGGCTGAGCCTTTCCTTCGTATCGGTAAAGTCGCATTCACCAGTAAAACCGGCAAAATCAGACGGAACGAGCCTATCTTCCAGCCCCATCAACTGGAGAAAGCTGGTGATACGCGAGTTTTGGCTCCTCGGATCCCTATCAGAGAACCTCTTGAACACGGAGAAGGGGACACCGAAATTGACAGAGAACGCCGTCCCGTGGAAAGAGTCAGTGAGGACATACGAAGCCCCCATGAACAGGCGGAGGTATTCCTCGGGACCCACCTCATATCCAACGGAGTGCTTCTGCCCCGCGACGGTGGGAATTGAAACGAGAGGTAGGCCAAGAGCCTTTGAGCAAGCAAGGGCAGATTGCTCGTATCGCTCGGGGTCACCCAGGAAGTAGCAGAGGATGTATCCTTTGTCCACGGACGTTTTGCCACCAAGAAGCTGACCCCAGCCCTCAAGGTCGAGAAGAAGCGTCGGGTCGACGACGACGTCGGGGGTGTGACCAGTCAGCTTCTCGACGATCTCGGCACCGGTTGTCTCGCGCACCGACAGCGGGCCGAAATCGCTCAGAAGAGACTTGGTTCTTCTCTCGATTTCCGGGTCGACGATGTTGCTCGCGCCGAAGCTCGGGGCGTAAGAGATTCTTCTTTGCGGGTCCTCGACAAAAGGAAGGAAGTAGTTCTCGTCGAAACAGTTGGGGGACCAGACCTGGTCGCTACCGCAAATACAGCAATCGAGACCATGCGCAACCTGCTTAAGCTCAGGAAAAGAGTTTGCGGGCTCAGTAAGCAGGCAATGATCCGAGATAAAGGAAGAGAACAACTCGCTCCGTTCGGGGGACGAATAGGCCTCAGAGTCGCCGATAATAATGCGCTTTATTTTCCCGGCGGTCTTACCAATCAAATCGGAAAAGTCGGCGGGCTCGTTGCGACTCCTGGTGCTACGGGGGCGATAGTTTATGAGCGAAGGGGTGCAGCCCATCGACCTCAAGACCTCCTGGAGCGCGACGGCTTGGAGGGCGGTCCCGTAGTTCTCATAAGAGAACCAAGTCATGACACCAACCTTGAGTTCGGATCCGATCATTATTTACCTCCTGAAATAAGACCGCCGAGCTTGCGTAACGAGCGCGGGGGAAGAGTGAGCAGACGCGCGAGGGCATGGCCCTTCCGATAACCGAGAACTGATATCAACTTCCATTCCAGGTCAAGCTCCCGTCGTACCGAGGGAGCCATCCAGGTCATCGAAAAATGATGAATGCTGACAGTATTCGGGCTCATCCTGACCTCGCCAGTCAATTGCGACTGCGGCGAGAACCAATTCTCCGGGTAAACCTCAATGTCCTCAAAGGATTGTCTGGTGGCCTCCCTATCATCCAGGCCATGCCGTTTTAGAATCTCGGTTTGGTAAGCGGGACAGGCCAAGAGATTAAGAGAGCCGTCCTCATTCACAAAGTTGATATTTTCGTACAGGTCGAGTATCTCGTTCAAAACGGGGTGCTCTGCTACAGCTCCAAAACCGAGGCCAAAAGCAACGGAATTATCAAACGGGACTTCGTTCTCCTTCATCCCGCTTCTATTCTCCCAGCCGCAGAACAGCCCGCAATCGAGCAGTTCGTTCGGGGATCGGACCAACTCGACATCCGTGTCGAAGTATAGCCCCCCTTGTTCCCGGACAACATCGACACGCGCATAGTCAGAGACGAACGCCCACTTTCGATGGTCGTACGCATCGCTCATGTATTTGTTCTTGCGAATGTCGTAGTTCGATTCATCCCATCGACGTATCTCGTATTCGGGGCAAAATTTCTTCCACGAATCTATGCACTGAAGCTCTTTTTCGCCCAGGGGGGCACCGCCGAACCAGCAATAATGGATGATCTTCGGAATCATCGTGTCACTCCTTAGTTTACAAGAACGGAAGATACGGATCGCGCGTTGAAGGCTCAGGCTCCTTAAGTAGAGCATGCTTTGCCCGACGTGCCATCAAGCGCATGGCTTTCGCGGAGATGAAGTGTGTCCGCAACCCCTCAGGTAACTCATCTCCGGCACAAGGACAAGACATAGGAATGAACTGGTTCGGAGTGATCTGCAGACATTGATCGCGACCCCAACAATCGGGTACGCCCATCTCCCTACCCTGCAAATGGATGTAAGCATATCGACGAACCTCCCGTGCATCACCGATACGATAAAGGGCGCATGCGCCAGAGGCGTCAAGCCACAGCGCCTGAGGCTGTTCTTTCTCCATCACCCAGCCGCGAGAAGTGGGGTCGTAAATTGTTCTTCGAAGACCGTAATAGCTGGTTGAAACATTGAACGAGCGGTCGGCTTCGTACATAGCGGCACCCTGTTCCATGAACAGCGTATGGACGCTACGAGTCCAAAGCGATTCATCGAAGGCGAAGATGCCTGGGTTAGACAGGGCAATCCGGTGCATATCAACGCCGTCTTTGTCAACCTGCATGAACCTGCGGTTGTTCAGTGGATCGTTCCGGTAAATCGTAAGATGCCCAGCCGAGAAGATCTTCTCATAGCCCTTATCGAACAGGGACTCCAAAATCGGCGCGAGGCGACCGAAAACAAGATCGCAGTCGCAGTGGCCCCAGTACTCGTAACCGCCAAGCTCTTCTTCAAAGATATAGCCAAGAGCGGGTTTGAAGTCGCAAATTTTATATGGCCTGTCGAGCGCAATGCGGAATTCGAATTTGCTCTGGGCAGCGCGCTGGAATTCCTCGAACGTCATTGGGCGTATTCTGACGTTATCCGGGGTCTGCTCCGGCACATGATCAGTGAGAATTATCCAGTCATATTCACCGTTAATGGAGCAAGACCTAAGGAAGATATCGAAATAATTCCTGAGCGGGCCGAACCACGGAAGAATAAAGGCACAGCGCTTCATCGGAATTCCCCCTCCCCCTGCGCACGCGTCGCAACGAAGCCGATAGCAATCGAGAAAAAGGATATGTAGCACATATCGACTTTTAGAGTCGCGTTGTACCAAATCGAAATGATGACGCAGACGACAAGGGCCGCACTGCATGTCAAATACGGGAGTTCATCCCTTCCAGCAGCACGCCGCCTTACCAAAAGCGTCAGAAGCACAACGACGAAGAACGCGAGATAACAATAGAAACCAAGGTAGCCGCACTCGAGGAATATCCACTGGTGTGTGAACCAACGGTAATTTAGGAATCCATAAAGCACATAATACGGGCCTACCAAGAATGCAAAGCTGGAGGTTTCCCCGTTTCCGAACCCGACACCAAATAAACTCTTAAGGAGACTGCCGCCGAAGAACATGTTCTTGATAACCGGAAATGAGCCGATTCTTGGCAACATATACCCCGTCTCATAGGTAGCGGTCAGATATTGGTTCATGGCATCGATGGACGTGAGGATCTCGATCATAGACGGGTACAGAGTTCGCAGAACATTTAGCCCGATAGCCAAAGCAACCAGAGAGATCGATAAGGCCACAAGCAGCTTGCCGCTGGCCCTCGTAAGCAAGAGGCTTACCAGTGCGATAACGACGAATAGCACAAAGGTAATTTTTTCTTCCGCTACGCCAGCAATAATGAGGGAAGTGATAAGCGCAACAGCGAGCTTTCTCAAGCTCTGATTGCCAGAGAGGTACGCATTAAGGTAATACGCGAAGAGAAGGGCATTGAACGGATTTACACCCGCACCGTTTCCATGCCCAAAAAGACCACCGGTGTAGTCCATGTTGAGACCCAGAACAAAATGTTGATAAAGGGCCAAGAAAAAACTGGCGATTTGAAGCGCCAATAGCGCATCCATGATTCCTGGAAGATCATCTTTATTGAGATACCTGACACAGGCGAAAAAAAAGATAAACCCGCGAAACGTATTTCTGAATGCCCATAGATAGAGGAGCGGTTTAACGCCATTAATTATCGAGCTTACAGAAAACGTAAGGAGAAGGAGCAGCGTAACGCAGATAACGGGCCCACCAACCTTGACACCTAAATGCGCAGGCTTTACAAGGATCGTCAACAGCAAAATCAGTATTAGGCAATCGTTAATATACCGTATTGTCGGAGGAAAGCCTAACTCGGCAATAAGCGCTTCCATCACCACGGTGAAGAAAAGAACGAATAGGGTAAAAACCTTACCTGAGAATACAGGCAAGTCAGCAAATCGCGAACGTGCGGTAAGGGCATTCTGCATAATTAGCCGACCTCCCTTTTTTGGGTTATTCCAGAATCGAGAAATGCAATAGAACCATTGCGGCCATCAAAATACTGACAGCTGGAAAGGAATGCGTTCTGGCTAAGGGCTCTGCACCCACAGAGACCCATAACATGAGAGGACTCTTCGCAGGATAAGTGACTCTCACCACGATTCTCTAAAAGAAAGAAATACTCGCGGAATAGCTCCAGAGGAGGCTTATTCCCCACTTTTTTGAAAAAGTTTATAAACACAGGTAACCTACTTCTCTGTGCCACAAGGCAATTTAATTAACTGGGAGTATTACCAGATAACTTGATGCGAAAAACAATGGAAGTTATCTATATCCGCTCTCCCTTGATTCGCAATAAAAACCTTGCAAGCCAAACAGAACGAAACTTAAGAACTAAATAGAAAACGCTTTGCGTAAAAGGAAGTTTCCACCATGGATACCCGGAGCATGCACGGCGAAGGACAGGGTTTCTCATGACTTTACCGATATAAGTGTTTTTGACAGAATTGTCCTCCGAAGAAAACTCAATCATCCCTATTAACGAACGACAGTAATCGACGACACAACGCTGCTCACGAAGATGGCATTCATGCCAAACAGCCGGCGACTCTTCATCTACCATTTGTTCCAGAGCACGGAATAGCGTGTAGAAGGAATCAATCGTCCCACCCTTGAATGTCTTCGTGATCGAAGATTGATCATCTTTCCGATAGCAATACGGGGCGCCATCAATACACGTAACCGTTTTCGCTGCACGGCATGCATAGGTATTAAAGAACTTGTCTTCGCTACGAATATCGAGGAACCTTAGATGATGATTCTCTATAAAATCTCTCCGATAGCCGGCAACCCAGACGGAAATTGGAACAGGATCATCGAGAACCTTCATAGGTGCTGCGCCGTAGAAAGCCGCCCGCAAAGTAAGGATATCATCGCCACCTTGAAGAGTTTTACCAGCAAAGGGATGCTCCCTAACAGAAACAACCTCACCATGGCGCACGGTTCTCAACCCAGTAAAAACTATATCAGCTTGATAATCTGAAGCTGCTGCATAAAGACGCTCGAACATATTCGAGTCAACCCAATCATCCGAGTCGACAAAACCAATGTACTCCCCGCGAGCAATCTCCATACCACTGTTTCGAGCAGGGCCAAGACCGCCGTTAACCCGATGAACGACCTGGACACGGCTGTCTTTCAAAGCGTATGCCTCAGCAATTTCTCCGCAACGATCGGGAGAGCCGTCATCAACCATAATTATCTCGATATCCTTGAGCGTTTGGCTGCAAAGGCTATCGACGCATTTTGGAAGAAAACGTTCAACGTTATACATTGGAACGACTATGCTGAATTTGGGCGTCTGACTTCTCATGCAGCTATCTCCGCAAATAAATCTAAGTGCGCTTCTACCATTGCTTCGATCGTGTACTGTGCTGATTTTTCTTTAAGGAACAGCGAGTAGTCATTTTTCTCGCTGTCGGGAAGCCTAAAAAATGCGCAAATGGCAGACGCGAGAGATTCACAGCTATCCGGCTCAGCAAGAAGTTTGGGGTAGATATGCGACACAAACTCCACCGCGGCACCTGAGCCCCAAGTACTGACAATTGGGCATCCACATGCGGCTGCCTCATTAACCACAAGACCCCAACACTCTTGTCGACTCGGAAGAACAAATAGCCCAGCGGTTTGGTATTCCTTAATCAGGAGGTCCTGATTCAGAAAGGGAATCACTTCAATGTTGTCGAGCCCGCTGCGTTCAACAAGCGACATAAACTCCTCGGTCTTCCCCCCAGTGCCCACAAAACGAAAGCGCAGGCGCTGGTCAAGCTCCTTCGCAGCGTCAAGAGCAACATCAAGACCCTTATAGTCAGCAAATTGGCCAACAACAAGCACGGTTTGGGGATCGCGCTTGCAGCTGTAGGCAGCAAGCTCATTAACACGACGCGACGTCAGCGAAGTCAATGGATAGGGCACGATTTTAGATGCCGGACCAGCTAAGCGCGCCAAGCTTGGAACGCAGGTCTCCCCGGCGATTAAATAGGAATCAGCGCCCACAAGAACATGTCGCCGAATGGCGCGCTTAACGGCATTTCCATTGTTGAATACAAGTCCGTCAGAATTAATTACATAGGGTATCTTGCGACGCTTCATATACTCGATAGCAGTCATTTGCCTAAGGCTGTTATAGCAACCAACGAGCACAAGCGACCAACCTTGCGCGATCTGATCAAGCATCGAGCGAGAGACTATGGGATTATCTCCATCGGGAAGAAACACCTCGGAATAGTTTTTCGCACAAACGCCTTCAAACCAACTGGCGTCTCGCGTTGAATCGCCGCGCTCCTCAAACAGCACCGTCAAATCGCATTTGCTGCCAAGCTGCTCAAAGAACTCATCCCGATACGGGTTGTGTATATTTGTGAGATACAGGATTTTCATCTAATTAAAGTGCCTCATGCGTCTCGTACACGTGCGCATCAGCCTTGGATGCCTCGGAGAGGCCGTCGTTGATCTTGGCGCACAGATCGCAGGTCGAGCAGGCGTCGAGCTGCTCCTTGGTCACGCGGCCCTCCTCGTAGTCGCGGACGACCTTGAGCTCGTGCATGTCGTAGGGCCTCTTGGTGAAGAGGGCCTTCACCTTGTGCTTGAGCACCCACCAGCCGGGCTTCCAGATGTACTTGTGCATGGCCGGGCTCACCGAGCCGATCATCCAGCAGTTGCGGTCGCAGTGGCGGACCTTCGCGCGGACCCTCTCAGCCTGGTCGGAGTTCCACAGCTCGTCCCAGGACTCCTCGTTGAGGTTGCCCATTACCTCCTTGTCCTTGGTGCCGTTGCAGGGCATGACGTCGCCGTAGGGGTCGATGAAGAAGGTGTCGAACGCCATGTCGCAGGGCAGCAGGCGGGGCTGGCCGTAGATGTAGTTGATGAGGCCGCGGTTGAAGTAGGCGCGGAACCACTTCTTGGGGCTGTTGGACCTGAGCAGCTCGTTGACCAGGTCCTCGAAGTTCTTGGCCACCATGGGACGGTCGTGGATGATGTTCTTTGCCTCGACGAAGTAGAAGCTGTTGTGCAGCGACGCCGTGGCGAACTCCATGCCCAGCTCGTCCGAGATCTTGTAGAGCGGCACCAGGTCGGGCGCGTTGAGGTCCTGCACCGTCATGCCGAAGCCGACGTCGGGGTGCTTGAGCTCGACGAGCTTCTTGAGCGTGGCGTAGCCGCGGTTGTATCCGTTCTCCAGGCCGCGGATCTTGTCGTTGGTCTGCTGCAGGCCCTCGATGGAGATGCGGATGCCGACGTTGGGGAACTCCTCGCACAGGTCGATGATGCGGTCGGTGAAGAAGCCGTTGGTGGAGATCACGATGCGGTCGGACTTCTTGTAGAGCTCGCGTACGATGTCCTTGAGGTCCTGGCGGATGAAGGGCTCGCCGCCGGTGATGTTGGTGAAGTACATCTTGGGGAGCTTCTTGATGGTCTCGATGGAGAGCTCCTCCTCCGGGCGGCTGGGCGCCTTGTAGCGGTTGCACATGGTGCAGCGCGCGTTGCAGCGGTAGGTGACGATGACGGTGCCGTTGAGTTTCTTTTCGGCCATGTGGGTTAGTTTCCCTTCTTGCTATCGATGAGCTCCCGGTAGAGAGCCACGAGATCTTTCATGTACTTGTCCTGCGAGCAGCGGTCCAGGACGTACGAGCGGCAGTTCGCCTGCATCGCAGCGTAAGCATCCCGGTCTTTGACCAACACCGCGCCGCGCAAAATCGCCTGGGACAGAGAACCGACATCGCCCGGCTCGCAAAGCAGGCCCGTGCGTCCCTCGTCGACAAGCTCGGGAATACCGCCGATGTCGGTCCCGATGACCGGGGTTCCCAGCGCAAATGCCTCGACGATGGAATAGGGCATGTTCTCCCTCCAGCGCGAGCTCGCGACGGCCAGGGTGGCACGCTCCGTGTAGCGCCGCATGTCGGCACCGCTCTGAAAGCCGACCAACTCGATACGCCCCGATGCTTCGGGGCCCGCGGCTGCGCTCCTGTCTTCGATACCTTGCCTCTCGGGTCCGTCTCCGGCGATCACGAGTCTTAAGTTGCCGGGCAGGGACGGAAGCGCATTGATGAACGCATCGACGAGTATGTCGACGCCTTTCTCGCTCGAGAGGCGCCCGAAGAACAGGAGGTAGGGATCGTCTCGATCGGTTCTGTCTGTACCGTCTGCCGCGTTATCTAGAATCTCCTGTTTTGCGAAGTTCTGCATATAGACGACCTGCTGGGCGGGAAAACCGCCCGCGAGAAGCTTGTTCCTCATGAACTGCGAGGGGGCGACGATGCAGTCGATCTTGCTGTACGAGCCATGCAGTTTAAGATAGTCCGCCTCGAGCATGCCCATACCGCTCTTTGCGGTGGAGCCCTTCACGCATCTACGCTTTAGGCAATTGGAGAAATGGCCGCCCAAGCAGGCATCGCACACAGCACCCGAGCCATCGAGCATCACGTAATTCGGGCAGACCAGGATGTAATCGTGGGAAGTGAACAGGACCGGAACCCTATGCTGTTTGAGATACGGGGCGTCCAGGATGGAGAGTGTGATCTGCCGGTGCACGAGATTCATGTGCACGACGTCCGGATGGACGCGCTCGCAGAGGGCTTGGAATTTATCCCTTGCCTCTTTTGAATAGATCAGTGAGCTCGCCGCCGCAACCTTCTGAGGCAGCGACGTGGGACCGTTGTAGTCTTTTGCGGACACGAAGAGGTCGGAGTCCTCGCAGGGGATGTTATCCGGGCCCTCCATAGCAAAGAAATGCACCTCGTGACCGAGGGCCTTCAGCCCCTCGGCGAGTCCGAAGTAGTATGTCTCGGATCCGCCCTTGAGGTAATGGAACTTATTGACCAAGATAATCTTCATCGGGCGCTCCCCCTATAGAGTTCGAGGGTCCGCTCGACGACGGAGTCCCAGTTGTAGGTTTTCTCGACATGCGCCTTGGCGGCAGCGCCGAGGGCGCCTGCGCGGCCAGCGTCCGCGAGCAGGCCTCGCAGCGCGGCCCGCAGGGAATCGGCACTCCCCTTCTCGAACGTCACGCCGTTGCCCGCGAGGACGTCCGCGCACTCGGAGATGTCGCTCGTCACGCAGCAGCACCCATAGGCCATGGCCTCCAGCAGGCTCATGGGCATGCCCTCAACGTCGGAGGGCAGCACGTAGGCATAGCAGTTGGAGTACAGCTCAGCCAAGGGCTCGCCGTTGACGAAACCGGTGAACACTATGCGGTTGTCGCCCTGAGCCGCAGCGCGCAGCTCCTTCTCGTACGCCAAGGTATCGGAGCTGCCGCCAGCGATGACCAGGCGCTTATTAGTTTCAAGGACCCTGAATGCCTCGATCAGCAGCTCAGGGCGCTTCTCGGGTACCAAACGCCCCAGATAGAGAAGGTAGGAGTCTTTCTCGAGATTCCACTTCTCCTTGATGACGCTCGCCGGAAGGGCCTCCTTGGCATCTACGCCATTGGGAATAAAGACCGCCTCGCGACCGTAGGTTTCCTTGAAATAGCGCCTGACGCCCTCTGAGAGCGCGATAAGACCGTCCGCCTTTGTCGCAGCGGCCTTCTCCCCCATCTTGATGTAGGTGCTGGCGAGCCTGCCCCACTTGGCGCGCTGCCAGTCCAGGCCGTGGATGGTGGCCACGGTTCGGATGCCCGCGCGCTTTGCCAGAGGCAGCGGCACGCAGGGGCCCTCGGCGTGGTAGTGAATCACGTCGGGCCTGTCCTTGATGGCAGCCAGGGTGGCGAAGTACGAGGAGCTCAGCGCGGCGAGCCCCTTCCTGTCGATCGTCCTCACGGGAACGACGCGCACGCCGTCGACCGTGCGCTCGCGGCCGTCCGCGGCGTCGCCGGTCATGACGTCCGCGCCCGAACGGTCGTAGCAGGTGACCTCGTGGCCGAGCGCCGCCATGCGGCGGGCGAGCTCGGTCACGACGACCTCCACGCCGCCCTCGCGGGAGCCGTATCTCTTATGTCCGATCATCGAGATGCGCATCTAGCACGCACCCTTGCCGGTGATGACCTCGATCACCGTGAGGACGACGATCTTGAGGTCCGTTATGGGTCCGCGCTTGGCGATGTACTCCAGGTCCCGGCGGACCATGCCGTCGAACCCGGTCGAGTTGCGCTCCGTGACCTGCCACCAGCCGGTGATGCCGGGCTTCACGGCCAGGCGCTGCAGGTCGAACTCGGTGTACTCCGCCACCTCGTCGGGCAGCGGCGGGCGCGGGCCGACGACGGACATCTGGCCCAGGAACACGTTGAGGAACTGCGGGAACTCGTCGATGGAGTGCTTGCGGATGAACTTGCCGATCTTCGTTACGCGCGGGTCGTCCCTCATCTTGAACATGGCGCCGGCGATCTCGTTTCGCCCCTTGAGCTCGGCGAGGCGCTCGTCGGCGTCCCTGTACATGCTGCGGAACTTCCACATGCGGAAGGTGGACAGCCTGCCGTCGCGGTGGGTCTGGCCCACGCGGATCTGGCTGTAGAACGGGTTGCCCTCGCTCTCCAGGCGGATGGCCGCGGCAAGCACAAGGCTCGGAATGGCGATGACGGCCAGCACGAGGCCGCTGAAAACGATGTCGAACGCGCGCTTCACGGCACGGTAGCCCAGGCGCGTGCGGTCCCAGTCCTTCACGGCCTGCATGGCCTTGTAGCGCACGCTCACCTCGCCGCGATTCATTGCCTGGGCTATAAGCGCGGCCCCCACCGGCGCGTTTTGCCCTGTCACTTCTTTAGTAGTCAAGTTCAAATCCACGTCCCTGTCCCCAGGGATCCCCCAATCGATGAATTCAAATTGCGAATGAATTGCCAGCGCGACGTCCCCTTACGTCTTACTGAGCACGTCCAACGGAAGCAGCTCCCTAAATGCAGAGTCGCCTTCGCCCACGTCTACCAGGCACCAGCGCTTATGACGGTCGATCTTCTTTACACGGGCCTCTTGCCCCACCAAAGGCCCCTGCTCTATGTGCAGCACGCCATCTTCTATGCGGGCTACGCTGTTGCGCACCACGCCGTCGTCGTCGAGCACGCTGCGGTACCAGTCCTGCGCATCATCCGGCATGGGTGCGTAGGCCCGTTCTCTGCTGCCGGCAATGCGGCAGCCAAAGCTCAACTGGGCCAAGGCCTTGTCGAGCAGGGCGGCATCGCGCGTGGCGACGAAGAAGTATTCCTTGTACATAGGTTTGATTTGGAGCGACCAGGCGCCGTCCCGCTTAAACCAGAACTCCTTTTGCATCACAAAAGCGTCCTGCATCAGCTCGTGCGGGATAATGCGGCGGACCTTGTCGCAAGTCTCGCGCTCTTTACCGTTGGGGGTGTGGACCAGATACCAGCGGACGCGGCCATGCTGGCTGTTGGTGATGGCGCCGTTAAAGGCACCGGGCAGCTGCTCTTGGCGCCGCATCGTCTGTTCCATCTCTCGCCCCCTTAACTTGCATCCGCGACACACGCGGTTGCAGGGGCGTTAAGAAAAGGCTTCTCGCTCGCAGCTAGGCGCAGTCGCAAAAGTACAGGTTTTTGTAGTGGGGTATGGAGATGTGTCCGCTCTCGCCGCTATTTACGCAATCTGGGAAAACGGTCTCGATTTATTCGTATAATGAGCTTCGCCGAAAGATACGAAAAACTGTACTTTTTTGCACAACAAAAAAGCCGCTCTAACCAGCGGCTTTTCTTCTATAGACAACAAAAAAGGCGACCGCCCAATAGGACGATCGCCTTTGTTAATTCTTGTGTTGCTTGTGCTAAGCGCGAGTCTTGATCTCCTCGGTCACCTTGGAAACAAACTCGTCAACGCTCATCTGGACGGTCTCGTTGGAGCGATCGCGGACGGAAATGTTGCCGGCCTCGACCTCTTTCTCGCCCAGGATGAGCATATAGGGCACGCGGTCGATACTGCGGGCCTCGCGGATCTTGTAGCCGATCTTCTCGTCGCGGTCGTCGCAGACCACGCGAATGCCGGCCTCCTCCAGCTTAGCGCACACCTCATGGGCGTAGTCGCGGCTCTTCTCAGAGACGGGAAGCGCCTTGACCTGCACGGGAGCCAGCCAGGTGGGGAACTTGCCCGCAAAGTGCTCAATCAGAATACCGATGAAGCGCTCGATGGAGCCAAAGCACACGCGATGCAGCATAATGGGGCGCTTCTTGGTGCCGTCGGCGTCCACGTACTCCAGGTCAAAGTTGAGCGGCATCTGGAAGTCGAGCTGGACGGTACCGCACTGCCAGGTACGGCCGAGCGAGTCCTCCAGGTGGAAGTCGATCTTGGGGCCGTAGAAGGCGCCGTCGCCCTCGTTGACCTCGTAGTCCATGTGCAGCTGTTCCAGAGCGGTGCGCAGGCCCTCCTCGGCGCGAGCCCAGTCCTCGTCCGAACCCATGGAGTCCTCGGGGCGGGTAGAAAGCTCAACGTGGTACTTAAAGCCAAACTTCTGGTACACGGAGTCGATGAGGTTGACGACGCCCACGATCTCGTCGGTCAGCTGGTCGGGACGCACAAACAGGTGGGCGTCGTCCTGGTTAAAGCAGCGCACTCGGAACAGGCCGTGCAGGGCGCCGCGCAGCTCGTGACGGTGCACCAGGCCAATCTCGCCGGCGCGGATGGGCAGCTCGCGATAGGAGTGCGGCTTGGAGGCGTACACCAGCACGCCGCCCGGGCAGTTCATGGGCTTAATGCAATACTCTTCGTCGTCGATGACGGTGGAGTACATGTTGTCCTTGTAGTGGTCCCAGTGGCCCGAGGTCTTCCACAGCTGCTTGTTCATGATGAGCGGCGTGGAGATCTCCACGTAGCCGGCCTTGTGGTGAATCTCGCGCCAGTAGTCCAGCAGCGTGTTCTTAAGGATCATGCCGTTGGGCAGGAAGAACGGGAAGCCGGGGGCCTCGTCGCGCATCATAAAGAGATCCATCTCGCGGCCGATCTTGCGGTGGTCGCGCTTCTTGGCCTCCTCCAGCATGTGCATGTGCTCGTCGAGCTCTTCCTTGGTAGCAAAGGCGACGCCGTTGATGCGGGTGAGCATCTTGTTGTCCTTGTCGCCCTTCCAGTAAGCGCCCGAGACGCCGGTGAGCTTAAAGGCCTTCAGAGCCTTGGTGTAGCAGATGTGAGGGCCGACGCACATGTCGATGTAGTCGCCCTGCTGGTAGAAAGTGATGCGGGCGTCGTCGTCCAGGTCACCGATGTGCTCGACCTTGTACTTCTCGCCGCGCTCCTCCATAAGGGCGATGGCCTCGGCGCGGGGCTTCTCGTACACGGTGAACTTGAGGTTCTCCTTGACGATCTTCTTCATCTCGGCCTCGATCGCGGGGAAGTCGTCCTCGCTGATCTTGACGCCCTCGGGTAGGTCGACATCGTAGTAAAAACCGTTGTCGGTCGCGGGGCCATAGGCAAAATCGGCCTCGGGATAGAGACGCTTGATGGCCTGCGCCATGATGTGCGCAGCAGAGTGGCGGATGACGTGCGTGACCTCGTCCTGCGGGAGCTCGGCCACCGAACCGTCATTGTAGAGTGCCTTCATGGGTATGTTTTCTCCTCTCGGATGCCTGATGCAAGTGCGTGCGATGCGCTCGGCGTTTTTGACTTGCATCATTATAGGCAGGTTGCCTTGGTATACAAGCGCCCGCCGCACCTTAATGGCACGGCGGGCGATTTTCTACGCATGCTTCATCGTGTGGGGGCGGGGCTGCGGGGCGTGCGTGCGGCTTGCGCGTGGCGCGCGGAGCCCGTGGCTTACGGCCGGCCCGGCGATGGATGCGTTACTGAATGCGAGTTCGGCAGTAGGGGCAGACCTTCCAGTGCGCGTCGAGCGGGCGATGGCAGCTGGGGCACACGTTACGAACCTGGGTGTCGCACACGGGGCAGACCACAAAGTCCTTCTCGATGGGAGCGCCGCACTGCGGGCAGGTGCCGTACTGGGCAAGCTGGCGCTCGCGCAGGGCCATGTCCAGCTCCTGCTCCTCGCGGTCGGCCGCGTAGGAGTGCGGGCGCAGGACCAGGTAGGCGATGAGGCCCACAAACGGGATGAGGGCGATGATGCCCCATGCCACGTAGGCGCTGGCGCCGCGGCGGCGAGCGTCGATGAACACATAGACGACCGACAGCACGTACAGGGCGATGATAAAGCCCACGAAGGCATAGATGACGCCCATAAGCTGCGGCGACATGAGCTCGTTGATGTATTTGGACATTGAGGTGTACCTTTCGGAATATTTACAGTCCGGTCAAGTTTACCACGGGGTTTGTTTATATGTGACCACGGCTGGGTACGGGGCTGGCGCGGACACAAACATCTCAATCTGTAACAGGTGGAAGCGGAATCCGGGTCTAGATGTTACAGAATTAGACAAACCGTTCTCTCTCCGACTTAAATCTCGATCTGTAACATCTTGAGCCCCAAAACCCCTCTTACTGTTACAGATCGAGACATTCAAAATCCGTCGGAAGGTTTGTCTTGATCTGTAACATCTACAACCCAAATCATCAGCTAACTGTTACAGATCAAGATGAACGGTGAGCCCTCCGTTAAATATCTCAATCTGTAACAACTAGGGGTCAGAAACCCTTCTATCTGCTACAGATCAGGACAAAGGAAAACGTCCAATCTCAATATCTCAATCTGTAACAACAACTCGGTAAATACAGGTCTAACCGTTACAGATTTAGACATTCGAAACCGACTGATAGGTTCATCTAAATCTGTAACATCTGGACCCCAAAACGGTCCCCAGATGTTACAGATCGAGACAGAAGAATCTCTCCATGACTTTAAATCTCACTCTGTAACACTTAGGACCGATTTTCTCCTCTTACTGTTACAGATCAAGACAAAAGGAGGGGCCGTCTGGCAAACATCTCGATCTGTAACATCTGGAACCCAGTTCTTCTGCTTACTGTTATAGAACGAGACAAACCTCTGACACCAGGGGCGGCAGACGAGGTCATCGATGGTCCTGAGTCTCCCCTCGCCTGCCGTTGGCGGGTGTTGCGGGGCTGTTCGCCGCATTGCCACTGCACTGGGGGTGTGCAGACCGTAGGATAGTCCTATTGACAGCCTGTCAACTCGTCTGGGAGGCACCGTGGCAGAAACGTTTGATATCGCGATTGTGGGCGCGGGCATCACGGGATGCGCCATCGCACGGCAACTCGCGCGGTTTGACCTGTCCATTTGCGTGGTCGAGGCGGCCAACGACATCGCGCTGGGGGCTTCGAAGGCCAACGGCGGCCTGGTGCACGCCGGCTACGATCCGGCACCGGGCACCGTAAAGGCGCAGGTCAACGCTCGTGGTTGCGAGCTATATGGCACGTGGGCCCAGGAGCTAGGCTTTTTGTTCCGCCGGACCGGGTCGATGGTGCTGGGGTTTAACGACGAAGACCGCGCACACCTGGAGAAGCTGCGCAGCAACGGCCTAGCCAACGGCGTGCCCGAGCTGTCGATTATCGGCCCCGAGCGCATCCACGAGCTGGAACCGCGTGCGAGTGCCAAGGCGACGTGCGCGCTGTGGTGTCCCTCGACCGGTTTTGTCGATCCGTTTGAAGTGGCCATTGCCGCGCTGGAGAACGCCGTGGCCGACGGCGTGACATTTATGCGGTCTGCGCCAGTGGAGGCAATTGAAGTTGCCGACACGGACGACGGAGCTGCACGCTTTAAGCTGGTGACGCCTGCCAACGATGTGCGCTGCCGCTATCTAATCAACGCCGCGGGCAACGGCGCCGCGGACATCTCGCATATGGCCGGCGCCGAGGAATTCCAGATGGTCTGGCGCCAGGGCAACATTGTGGTGCTGGACAAAGAGCCGCGCGCGCTGATGCCGCTCTACCCCGTGCCCACACCCGTTTCCAAAGGCGTTATCGTCACGGGCACCGTGCACGGCAACACCGTGATCACCGCGACCGCAGCCGTGCGCGAGGCGGGCGACACACAGACTTATGCGAGCGATGTGAACGCGCTGCTGACGGGAGCGCGCAAGCTGGTTCCCGATCTGGACACGCGTCGCGTGGTGCGCGCGTTTGCCGGCGGGCGTCCGGTCATTAAGGGGACGAACGACTTCTTTATTGGGCAGTCGGCCGTGGTGCCAGGCCTGTTCCAGGCGGCGGGCATTCAATCGCCAGGCGTAGCAAGCGCGCCGGCCATTGCCGAGCGCATGGAGCACGTGATGCGCGAGGCGGGCGTTGCTTTGCGCGAGCGGGCCGATTGGGATCCGATTCGCCGCGCGCCGGACGACTTCGACCGTGCGCCGCTTGCACGCAAGGAAGAGCTCATTGAGTCCGACCCTGCATGGGGGCAGATCGTCTGCCGCTGCGAGACAGTACCCGAGGCCGAGATTGTTGCCGCGATTCGACGCCGTCCGGGTGCGGTTTCGGTCGAGGGCGTCAAACGCCGCTGCCGCGCGGGCATGGGCCGCTGCCAGAGCGGCTTTTGCCAGAGCCGCGTGGTGGCGATTCTGGCGCGCGAGCTGGGGTGTGACCCCAGCGAGGTGCTGCTGGAGGACACTGGCTCGTGGCTCGTTGAGGGACCTTTGAAGGGGGTGCGCTAGGATGGCGACGTTTGATATGCGCAACGAACGCGCGGAGGCAGGAGCTACGGAAGCGGTGCAGACGCAGGCGTTCGACGTCGTCGTTATCGGCGGCGGACCTGCCGGCATGGCGGCCGCACTTGCCGCGCACAAGGCCGGCGCGCGCGTGGCCATCGTGGAGCGCGAGCAACACTTGGGCGGCATCCTGCGCCAGTGCATTCACCCCGGCTTTGGCCTTTCGCACTTTAAGCAGGAGCTCACCGGCCCCGAGTATGCGCAGCGCTTTATCGACCAGGTGCGCGCGACCAACATTGCGCTGTTCTTGGACAGCATGGTGCTTGGGATTGATTCGGGCGCGTCCACGGAAGATGCCGCGGTCCACACCGTCACGCTCATGAGCCCCACCGGCATGTTGCAGCTCACCGGGCGCGCGGTCGTCCTTGCCATGGGTTGCCGCGAGCGCACCCGTAGCGAGATCAAGATTCCCGGCAGCCGACCTGCCGGCGTGTTTACGGCCGGCCTGGCGCAGCGATACATCAATATCGAGAACCTCAAACCCGGCTCACGCGCCGTCATTTTGGGCTCGGGCGACATCGGACTGATCATGGCACGCCGCTGCACGCTCGAGGGGATTTCGGTCGAGGGCGTGTACGAACTCATGCCGTACGCCAACGGCCTGCGCCGCAACGTCAAGAACTGCCTAGACGACTTTGGCATTCCGCTGCACCTGTCCACCACCGTCACACGTGTGATCGGGCACGACCGGGTGGAGGCCGTCGAAGTGAGCCAGGTCGACGAGCACTTGGCACCCATTCCGGGGACCGAGCGCGTTGTTCCGTGCGACACGCTACTGCTTTCGGTGGGCCTGATTCCCGAGAACGAGCTTTCGGTTGCCGCGGGCGTGGAGCTGGACCCACGTACGCGCGGCGCCGTGGTGGACCAGAACCTGCAGACAGGCGTTCCTGGCATCTTTGCCTGCGGCAACGTGCTGCACGTGCACGACCTGGCAGACAATGTGACGACCGAGTCCGAGCGTGCCGGTGCGGCTGCGGCGGCGTACGCGCTGGGCGGCGACGCCGGGGCGAGCGCTGCGGGCCCGGGCTGTGAACTCACGGTCTCCCCCGCCGGCATCGCAGGCTACGCACTGCCGGGCCGCATTACGACCGTGGCGCTCACCAAACTCAATTTCCGTGTACGCCGGCCGGTCGACGCCGCCCGCGTGCGCATTATCGCGGGAAGCGAGGAGCTATTCGCCGGCAAGGTCCGCCCGTTTAAACCGAGCGTAATGGAGAGCTTCCCACTGCCGGCAAAGGTGATTCAGCGCGCACTCGGCCTGGGTGTCAGCGAGATTGTCCTTTCCGTCGACCCCGTCGAGGAGGCATAACGTCATGAACACGAATGTGACTGAGACGCTGCAGTTCAACTGCACCACCTGCCCCTCCGAGTGCCTCCTAACTGTAGAGGTTGAGCGCGACGCAGACGGCGCCGTGGTAAAGGTGCGCTTCGTGACCGGAAACAGCTGCCCGCGCGGCGATAAGTTCGCGCATCAAGAGCTCACCTGCCCCATGCGCGTGCTCACCACCACCGTGGCCGTATCCGGCGGCGACGAGGCGCTGCTGCCCGTACGCACGGCCGAAGCCATCCCGCTGGCACTCCACGCCCAAGCCATGGACCTCATCCGCGGCTTGGCCGTCGATGCCCCCATCCGCATGGGCGACGTAGTCCTCCCCAACCTCCTAGACACCGGTACCGACCTCATCGCCAGCATGGACATCGACTCTGCATAGGTAGCTCATTTGGGACGGGGCTCTTTTAGCTACCCCGCAATCCACCCCGCCCCTCCTCAATTGCGGTGGAATAGTTCCTGATTTCCGCCAAAACCCCGGCATCCGGGAACTATTCCACCGCAACTATCTTTGGAATTGGTATTTAGCCTGTGCCTACTTTAGTGCCATTTCAAAACTATGCCGGATTACGGGGCTGATTCGGATACCCACATCCATACCGGCGATTTTCGATTTTTGATAAACCCTCTACCTGCGGTTTTATTTTCGCGATTTTTCCCATGATCAAGTAATACAGGTCCAGCCCCGTAATCCGCCATACTTTTGAAACCAGCCCATTTGGGACGGGACCATATTGACTACTTTTACCTATCAGCCCGCATGTTTGACGCATCTAAAATAGCCCCGTCCCAAATTGACTACCCTGGCATTGGGGATACCAAGGTGGCACCCTAGCGAAAGGACGATGTATGGCACATGTCGATGACCAGCGCGTGGCGCGCGTGCTCGATGCGCTCGAGGCTCAGCACCCCGGCGCGCAGCTGCTTGTGAACGACCCGTGGTCGATCTACTATCTGACCGGCTTTTATGCCGATATGTTCGAGCGTTTTTGCGGCGTGCTGCTCGCACGCGATGCCGAGCCGGTGATCTTGGTCAACGCCCTGCATCAGCTGCCCGAGTACGACAATGCCCGCGTCGCCTATCACACCGATACCGACGTCGTGACCGACACCATCGCGCGCGAGATCGATCCTGCCAAGCCTCTCGGCATCGACACCGTTATGCGCTCCGGCTTTTTGATGCCCCTTATTGATCGTCACGCCGCGAGCAAGTTCTTCCTGGGCGACTTTGCCGTCACCGCCGCACGCACCCACAAGGATGCCGCGGAGCAGGAGCTCATGCGCATGTCCTCAGCCGCCAACGACGCCGTGATGGCCGACGCCATCAAGCTCGTTCACGAGGGCGTGACGGAGCGCGAAATTGCCGACCAGATGCTCGGCCTGTACCGCAAGCACGACTGCGAGGGCTTTAGCTTTCCTCCCATCGTGAGCTTTGGCGCCAACGCGGGCGACCCGCATCACGAGCCCGACGGCACCGTACTCAAGCGCGGCGACGTGGTGCTGTTCGACATTGGTGGGCGTCATCGCAACTACTGCTCGGACATGACGCGCACATTCTTTTGGGGCGAGCCGGACGAGGAGACCGCACGCATCTACGACATCGTGCGCCGCGCCAACGAGGCCGCCGAGGCGCTCATCGCCCCGGGCGTGCGCATGTGCGACCTGGACCGCGTCGCGCGCGACGTAATCGAGGATGCGGGCTACGGACAGTACTTTACGCATCGCCTGGGCCACTCGATCGGCCTGCAGGACCACGAGCCAGGCGATGTTTCGCTCGTCAACGAGCAGGTTATCGAGCCGGGCATGACGTTCTCCATCGAACCGGGCATCTACCTCCCCGGCCGCACCGGCGTCCGCATCGAAGACCTTGCCCTGGTCACCGAGTCCGGCGTCGAGATCCTCAACGCCTACCCCCACGACCCAGTCCGCCTAGACTAGCCCCTTCCCAATAGCCCTTCAATAAGTTGCGGTGGAATAGTTCCCAGATTGGCCCAAAGAGGCATAATCCAGGAACTATTTCACCGCAACTGCCATGGGGCCAAGTCGACCAATTTGACAGTCTAGAGATGCGCCACGAAAGCGGGCTATCTACTACGTTTAACCCGCATGGGTCGACCGTGCGGGTCTTTTTGATAATTGGCAAGCCTTCAACCTGCGGTTTTGATTTTGCGTTTTTCCGCGTGGTCGAGGGTATCCGCTAAAACATAGTAGATAGGCCCATTTCGTGGCGAGCGGGTCAACTAGCTACCCTGCGGAAGGGCTCTAGCGGAGCAGACCGGCCACTTCGCCGGCTAGGGTGATGGTGCCTGCCGCTACGAAAGACTCGCCCGCGGCCTCGAAAACTGCGAGGGCCTCGGACACGCTAGGGTAAACGCCCGCAAGCTTGTCCGCATCCACCAGGGCAGCGAGTTCCTCTGCCGGCAGGGCGCGATCGGAATCGGTCTGGGTTACGACCACGCGCGGGAAGGCCGGAATCAGCACATCGACGATGCCCGCCACATCCTTGTCGGCCAGCGCGGCGCATAGCAGCGTGGGGCGATTCTCTACGCACGGATCGATCTCGTCCAGCGCGCTCACAAAGTTCTCGCAGCTCTGGGGATTATGGCAGGCGTCAATCAGCTTGAGCGGATCGGTCCCCAGCACGTCAAAACGTCCCGGTGTGGGGCAACCCATAAGCGAAGCGTCGAGCTTGTCATGGTCGATCTCGCGACCCAGATACCCCTCGCACAGCATAATCGCGCACGCGGCATTCTGCGGCTGATACGCCGGCTTGACCATGCTCGACGTATAAATCGCACGCGGCGTGGTGCAGCTGAACTCAACCGTGTCGCCCACATGCGCCGGCACCTTAGTCGTGGCGTGGCTCACCACGAGCGGCACCACACCACACTCCCGGCAGCGGGCATCCATCACGCGCTGAACGCTCGGCTCATGCGTGCCCTCGCCCAGCACAACCAGGCGCCCGGGTTTGATAACCGCGGCCTTCTCCCCCGCAATGGCCTCGAGCGTATCGCCCAAAATACGTGTGTGATCGAGCCCAATGCCCGTAATGGCTACGGCCACGGGATCGGTCGCACTCGTAGCGTCCCAACGGCCGCCCATACCGACCTCGAGCACGGCAACGTCCACCGCAGCCTCGGCAAACACCACCAGTGCGGCAGCCGTCAGCAGGTCAAACGGTGTGATGGTATAGGCGCGCTCCCCCGCCGCCACACGACGAGCATTCACGCGATGCCCCGCCTCGACGGCGGCAGAAACGCCACGGGCAAACGCCTCATCGCTCACAACGTGCCCATCGACCTCCATGCGCTCGGGATAGCGCACCAACTGCGGCGACGTATACAGTGCGGTCTTTAACCCCTCGCCACGAAGGATGGCAGCCGAAAAACGCGTGGTCGAAGTCTTGCCATTGGTACCGGCAACCTGAATGCAATCGAAATACTCGTCCGGACGTCCCAGCTCATCGAGCATATCGACAACCGTCTCAAGCAGAGGCCCAGCATCCCCAGAAATCCGCCCCGTATCAGCAGCAAGCCCCACAGCCTCATCAAACGAAAGCAAATCAAACGAGAACGGCACAGAATACGACCCAGAACGCTTAGCCATAACCCAAAGTCCCCTCAACATAAAAAGAGGCCCGTAACAAACAACGAGCCCCTCCCATTCAAAATATCAGCCAAACACCGCTGCAGCAGAATCAAGGCCACAACCAAATGGCCCTACCAGGCAACGGACGCCCCCGTAACCGCCATGGGAGCGGTTTGGGGCTTTGCTCGATACAAGTTCCGCACGAGCCGAAGGCCACTTAATGTGGCCTTCGTGCGAGCAGGACTGTCCGCAGTAGCGAGCAATGCCCCAAACCGCGTCCCCCAGTAACGCTTACGAGAAGTCAGCAACCTGAGCAGTCAGCGCCGCCAGGATCTCCTTGAGCTCAGCTGCACGGTCCCTCTTCTTCTGGACCACCGCAGGCGCGGCCTTGGCCACAAAGCCCTCGTTGGCGAGCGTCTTCTCGCAGCCGGCGAGCTCCTTCTGGGCCGCGGCGATCTCCTTCTCCAGGCGCGCCTTCTCGGCCGAAAGGTCAACCTTGCCCTCGAGCACCACGAAGACCTCGACGCCGCTGTCGACCACGGCAATGCTCGCAGCCGGCTTCTCAACGTCGGTACCCATAACCAGCGAAGACGTGTTGGCCAGCGGCTCGATGGTCGAGCGCAGGCTCTCGAGCTTCTCAATGTCTTCGGCACCGGCGCGCACGACCACGTCGAGCTCGGCCTTGGGGCTCAAGCGGTAGCGCGAACGCGTGGCGCGAGCGGCGGAAACGACGGTGCGGCACAGCTCAAACGCGCGCTCGGCGTCCTCGTCGACATACTTGGCGTAGTCGGCGGGCTCAGGCCACTTGGCGATCATGAGCGCCTCGGCGCGGTCCACGTTGCCCTCGGCGTCCAGGTCGAGCACGCTCGCCGGCATGTTGTCCCAGATCTCCTCGGTGACAAACGGCATAAGCGGGTGCATCAGGCGAATGGAGGTGTCGAGCACAAAGATCAGGTTGCGCTGGGCCTGCAGACGGCCCTCACCCTTCAGGCGGGCCTTGGTGACCTCGACGTACCAGTCGCAGACCTCGTTCCAGAAGAACTGCTGCACGCCGCGGGCCATGTCGCCAAAGGTGTAGTTCTCGATGCCCTCGGTGACCATCTTCACGGCCTTGGCCAAGCGGCTGAACATCCAGGCGTCGGCCGGCGTCTCCACGACAGGCTCGCCGGGCGTGTAGCCCTCCATGTTCATGAGCAGGAAGCGGCTGGCGTTCCAGATCTTGGTCACAAAGCTCTTGGCCTGGTCGGTACGCGGGCTGTCGATAAGCTTCTTGGTCTTCTTGTCGATGTTCGCGTCGAACTTGACGTCCTGGTTGTTGGTGCACAGCGTGAGCAGGTTGAAGCGCATGGCGTCGGCGCCGTACATGCCGATGAGATCCATGGGGTCAACGCCGTTGCCCTTGGACTTGGACATGCGGCTGCCGTCCTTGGCCAGGATCGTCGGATAGATGACGACGTCCTTAAACGGCACCTCGTCCAGGAAGTACAGCGAGCTCATGACCATGCGGGCGACCCACAGCGCGATGATGTCGCGCGCAGTGACCAGCGCCGTCGTGGGGTGATGCCCCTCGAGCAGCTCCGACTTTTGCGGCCAGCCCTGCGTGGCAAAGGTCCACAGCTGCGAGCTGAACCAGGTGTCCAGCACGTTCTCGTCCTGGTGCACATGATGGCCGCCGCACTTGGGGCACACGTCGGTGTCCTCGGTCAGGGCGTCCTCCCAGCCACAGTCCTCGCAGTAGAACACGGGGATACGGTGGCCCCACCACAGCTGGCGGCTGATGCACCAGTCCTTAAGGTTCTCCATCCAGGTGGTGTAGGTCTGCGTCCAGCGCGCGGGATGGAAGGTGACCTTGCCGGAGTTGACAGCGTCGAGCGCCGGCCCCTTGAGCTTGTCGACGGCGACGAACCACTGCTCGGACAGCCACGGCTCCAGCGCGGAGTCGCAACGGTAGCAGTGCATGACGGAGTGATCGAGGTCCTCGACGTGATCGAGCAGGTCGTGCTCCTCGAACCACTTGATGACGGCCTCGCGGCACTCGTCGCGGTTCATGCCGGTGAACTCGCCATAGCCCTCGACGACCACCGCGTGCTCGTCGAAGATGTTGATCTGCGGCAGATCGTGAGCCTGACCCATGGCGTAATCGTTGGGGTCGTGGGCCGGGGTGACCTTAACAAAGCCGGAGCCAAAGTTGGCGTCGACATGCCAATCCTCAAAGATGGGAATCTCGCGGTCGACGATGGGGAGCTTGACGGTCTTACCCACAAAGGCGGCCTTCTCAGGATCCTTCGGAGAGACGGCGACGCCCGTGTCGCCGAGCATGGTCTCGGGGCGCGTGGTGGCGACGACGATGTAATCCTGGCCGTTGACCGGCTCGGTCAGCGGGTAGCGCAGGTGCCACAGGTGGCCCTTCTCGTCCTTATACTCGGCCTCGTCGTCTGAGATGGCGGTGGTGCAGTTGGGGCACCAGTTGACGATGCGCTTGCCGCGATAGATCAGGCCGTCGTGGTACCAGTCGCAGAAGACCTTGCGCACGGCCTGCGCGTAGTCCTCATCCATGGTAAAGCGCTCGTTGTCGAAGTCGACGGAGCAGCCCATGCGCTTGATCTGCTCGACGATGATGCCGCCGTACTCGTGGGTCCAATCCCAGCAGGCGTCGACAAACTTGTCGCGACCAATCTCCAGGCGGCTAATGCCCTCACTCTTGAGCTTCTTGTCGACCTTGGTCTGCGTGGCGATACCGGCGTGGTCGGTGCCCAGCACCCAGCGCGTAGACTTGCCGCGCATGCGGGCCATACGGATGATGGCATCCTGGATGGAGTCATCGGTGGCGTGGCCCATGTGGAGCTTACCGGTCACATTGGGAGGCGGAATGGTGACGGTGCAGTCGCCCACGCCCGCGCGGCGCTTGTAGTAGCCGCCGTCGAGCCACTTCTGCAGGATCGCCGGCTCGTTGGTCGACGGATCATAGTTCTTGGGCATTTCTTCCATATATCTCTCCCTGTCCCGCCGGGGAGGAATGTAGGCCCGCCAGGGCCTACATTCCTCCCCTTAGGTATCGATTACTTCAGTCTGAATGACTTCGCTGAGGCTTAAACAAACACACAGAATAACACAGGTAGTTGGGGTTATTGCGCATATATAAAATAGCCTCCGACCGCGGGTGGTCGAAGGCTATTTGCAAACACGTTTTAGGCAGGTCTAGCCGTAGATGCGCTGGGGCTGTTCTTCGCCCTTTACAGCGGCTTCGGTTACGACGACCTTGGCTACGCCCTCCTCGCTGGGGAGGTCGAACATCGTCTGCTGCAGCACGTCCTCGCAGATGGCGCGCAGGCCGCGGGCGCCGGTCTTGCGGGCAAGCGCCATGCGGGCGATCTCATGCAGGGCGGCGTCCTCAAACTCAAGCTCAACGTCCTCGAGCTGGAACATCTTACGGTATTGACGCACCACGGCGTTCTTGGGCTCGGTCAGGATCGACACCAGGTCGTCCTCGTCGAGCGCCTGCGTCTGGGTGACGACGGGCGTACGGCCCACGAACTCGGGGATCATGCCAAAGGCGTTGAGGTCCTGCGGGAGCACCTGGCGCAGCAGGTCGTTCTCATCGACCGAAGTGGGGCCGGCGATCTCGGAGTTAAAGCCCACGCCCTTGTTACCCACGCGATCGGCGATGATCTTATCCAGACCCACAAAGGCACCGCCGCAGATGAACAGAATGTTGGTCGTGTCAATCTGCAACAGTTCCTGCTGGGGATGCTTACGGCCGCCGGTTGGCGGAACGCTGGCCACCGTGCCCTCAAGAATCTTAAGCAGTGCCTGCTGAACGCCCTCGCCCGAGACATCACGGGTGATGGAGAGGTTCTCGGCCTTGCGGGCGATCTTGTCGATCTCGTCCACGTAGATAATGCCCACCTGCGCGCGCTCAATATCGCCATCGGCGGCGTTGATGAGCTTGAGCAGGATGTTCTCCACGTCCTCGCCAACGTAGCCGGCCTCGGTGAGCGCGGTGGCATCGGCAATGGCAAACGGCACCTCGAGAATGCGCGCGAGCGTCTGGGCAAGCAGGGTCTTACCGGTACCGGTGGGGCCGAGCAGCAAGATGTTGGACTTGGCGAGCTCCACCTCGTCCATGTCATCGTCAAACTGGGCGCCCATGCCCGATGCCTCGTCAAAGGCGGACACCGCGGCACCGCCCTCGATCACGCGACGGTAGTGGTTGTACACGGCAACCGACATGGCGCGCTTGGCGTCCTCCTGGCCCATGACATAGGCCGAAAGCTCGTCATAGATCTCGTGCGGCGTAGGCACGTGCGTGATGACCTGACGGTCGTCCTCAAGCTCAAAGCCCTCCGTCTCGGGGTCAGCGGCGGGCTGGGACGCAGCCTGGCCGTGGTCGTTGAGGAAACCCGGGAGATTGCCGTTGCGGGCGGCGTCCATAAAGTCCGAAGCCAGCGACTCCTCCAGGATCTCGGAGCAGGCGGCGACGCACTCGTCGCAGATAAAGATGTTGGTCGGGCCCTTTACAAGGCGGCGAACCTGTCCCTGCTCTTTTCCGCAGAAGGAGCAGCGTATGGGGTTGCCGTTCTCGTCAAAGTTGTCCTGCATGTTACCTGCCATCCTAGGCGTCCTTCGCGGCGAGGTCGCGCGAGGTGACGATACGGTCGATCAGGCCGTAGTCGAGGGCCTCGGCAGCGGTCAAGTAGTTATCGCGCTCGGTATCGGCCTGGACCTTCTCGATGGGCTGGCCCGAGGCGTCGGACAGGATCTGGTTGAGCTCGCGGCGAGTCTTCTTGATCTCCTCGGCCACAATCTCGATCTCGGTCTGCTGGCCCTGGGCACCGCCGCTGGGCTGGTGAATCATGACCTTGGAATGCGGCAGGCAGAAGCGCTTGCCCTTGGCGCCGGCCGAAAGCAGCACGGCGGCCATGGACGCAGCCATGCCCACACAGATGGTGGAAACCTGCGGCTTAATGAAGTTCATGGTGTCCAGAATCGCCAGGCCGGAGTAGACCTCGCCGCCAGGCGAATTGATGTAGAGCGAGATATCCTTCTCGGCATCCTGGCTCTCAAGATGCAGCAGCTGGGCAACGACCAGGTTGGCGCTGACGGAGTTGATCTCCTCGCCCAAGAAGATGATGCGGTCGTTGAGCAGGCGCGAATAGATATCGTAGCTGCGCTCGCCGCGCGGCGTCTGCTCGATAACGTATGGCACGAGGGCGGAATCGAACTTAGCGATCATACGCATCTCCATTTCTCTTACGGACCAATAGTGGTTCTAGACAAACGTACGGTGCCCGCATGCTATGCATTGGCTGGCACCGTACGAAGCAACCGGATAACCGGCTTATAACTTTACCCCATCACGGGTGCGTCCATGCGCTCGCGGAAAAGGTGGCGAGAATTACTCGGCGTCCTTGGCGGTCTCGTCGACCTCGGTCACCTTGGCGTTCTCGACCAGGTGATCGACGGCCTTGGAGCGACGGATGGACTCGCGGACGGCAGGCATGCGGCCATCGGCGATGAACTCGGCCTTGGAAGCCTCGACGTCCTTGACGCCGGCCTTCTCGAACTCGGCGTTGACGTCGTCCTCGGTGACCTCAATCTTGAGCTCACGGGCAAGAGCGTCGAGCGCCAGGGACTCACGGGCAACGTCGTTGGCCTGCTTGTGCAGGTCGCCGATGAACTGCTCCATGGTCAGGCCGGAAGCGGGCAGCCAGGTGTCCAGCGTCATGCCGCGGGCAGCGAGGTTGGACAGGAAGTTCTGGCCAAGCTCCTCAAAGACGGACTGCTCGTAGTCGGCGTCCATCTCGTCAAGCTGCAGGCGCTCAGCGAGAGCGGAGACGCAACGGTTCTCCTTCTCGGCCGGCAGGCGGGAAGCCTTGTCCTGCTCGATCTCGAGCTTGATGGCGTCGCGCATAGCGTCGATGCTGTCGAAGCCAAAGTCGGACTTGACGAGCTCGTCGGTGAGCTCGGGGGTGTTGCGGACCTTGATACCCTTGACGGTGACCTCGACGGTGTGGGTCTCGGCCTCCTCGCCCTCCTCGACCTCGTCGGTCCAGGTGACGGTCTTGACGTCGTCAACGTTAGCGCCGATCAGGGCCTCGTTGAACTCCTTGGGGTTGCTATCGCTGCCGGCGATGAGCATGCGGCCCTCAGCGGCGAAGTTGTCGGCGTTCTCGACGGCCTTAAGGTCAACGGTCACATAGTCGTCAGCCTCGACGGCGCGACCCTCGACGTCCTCGAAGGTGGCACGGTAGTTGAGGAGCATCTCGACCTGGTTGTTGATCTCGGACTCGGTGACCTCCGCGGGAGGCATCTCGATCTCGACAGCGTCGAAGGAGGAGAGCTCGGCAGCAGGACGCAGGGAGAACTCGACGGTGTAGGTGTAGTCCTCGTGATCCTTGGCGAGGTCGAGCTCCTTGTAGTCACCGCTCTTGGTGGGGACGATGTCCAGCTCGTTGAGGACGGCAGGCTCGTTGGCGGCGATCAGGTCGTTGGTGGCCTGAGCGAGGGTAGCCTCGGCGCCAAGAGCAGAGTCGATGACCGGACGGGGAGCCTTACCGGCGCGGAAGCCCGGGAAGCGGTACTTCTTGGCGGTGTCCTTGTAGGCCTTCTTGATCGCGGCGTCGACGTCGGCGGCCGGGATGGTGACCGTAGCGGTGAGCTTGGCGTCCTTGACGTCAGAAGCGGTGATGTTCAACACGTTCCTCCTCATACTGCCCAGCTTATCTGAGGTGCTGGTACCTTTATGCAACAAAGCGTCGCGACGGCGGGAGCCGACGCAGGTGCGTTGGTGCGGGCGAAAGGACTCGAACCTTCACGGGAATCCCACCAGAACCTAAATCTGGCGCGTCTACCAATTCCGCCACGCCCGCATGAGCGCACAGACTAGGAATGATAGCAGATACGAACGGCAAGCGCACGCACACGTTTTACAGGCTCACGACCTCACCACGAGTGCAAAAGGCGGGACGAGTTGCCCCGCCCCGCCCATTACGACTTGTTCGCTGACCCGCTACTCCCCCAGCAGTGCCTTCTCCGGCGTGATCGGCAGCGAGCGGACCTGGTGGCCGGTGGCGTGTGCGACGGCCGAGGCCACGGCGGCGAGCGGCGTGTTGATGACGACCTCGCCGATCGACTTGGCGCCAAACGGGCCCGTCGGCTCGTAGCTCGGCTCAAAGGCCACGCGAATGCTGCCGATATCCAGGCGCGTGGGCAGCTTGTAGCTCATAAAGTTGCCGGTGCGCAGGCGACCGCGGTCGTCGTGCTCAACAATCTCGTAGAGCGCGTGGCCGATACCTTGGGCAATGCCGCCCTCGGCCTGGACGCGTGCGAGCGCCTCGTTGATCACGGTGCCGCAGTCAACGGCAGCGGCGTAATCCACCACGGTAACCTTGCCGGTGGCCTTATCGACCTCGACCTCGGCAATGCCGGCCATAAACGGCGGGGGCGAAACGGGCAGGCAGACAGAGGCGTGCGAGGTAAGCGCGTCGCCGCCCGCGATGTTCTTGACGCACAGGTTGGCAAAGTCGCGAAGCGTAAGGTAGCGACCGCGCTCGCGAGCGGCGCGCTCGTCGGACAGGCGCACGTACTGGCCGTCGAAGACCACGTCGGCGGCGTCAACGTCCCACATCTGGGCGGCCTTAGCGCAAATCTTCTCGCGCAGCTCGGTCGCGGCGTTCTTGGCGGCAAGGCCCGTCACATAGGTACCGGAGCTCGCGTACGAGCCAGCGTCGAACGGCGACACATCAGTGTCCACGCCGCGCACCACGATCTGCGAGCTCTCCACGCCCAGCTCCTCGGCGGCAATCTGCGCCAGAATCGTGTCGACGCCCATGCCATTATCGGTGGCTCCGGTGCCGATGGTAATGAAGCCGTCCTCTTCCAGGCGCATGTCGATGCCGGCGATATCCACGTTGGAAATGCCCGAGCCCTGCATGGTGAGCGCGCAGCCCAGGGCGCGCACGCGGTCGCCCAGGTCCACGGCCAGCGGCTTGTCACGCCAACCGATCATGTCCATCGCGCGCAGCAGGCAGCGGTCGAGCGCGCAGGCGTTGAGCTTCTCGTTGTAGTACTGCGGCATAACCTCGCCCTCGCGCACGATGTTCTTAAGGCGCAGGTCGGCGGGGTCCATGTGCAGCATGTCCGCGAGCTCGTTGACGGCGCTCTCCACGGCAAACTGGCCCTGGGTGGCACCGTAGCCGCGATACGCACCGCCGCGGTTGGTGTTGGTGTAGACGGCGTCCCAGCTAAAGCGGCTCGCCTTCACGTGGTTGTAAATGGGCAAGCTCTTGTGGCCCGAAAGGCCAATCGTCGTGGTGGCGTGCTCGCCGTACGCGCCGGCGTTGGACAACGTGTGCAGGTCGATGGCCGTGATGGTGCCGTCGTTCATGGCGCCCAGCTTAACGGTCATCTGCATCTGGTGACGCGAGTTGCCCGCAGTGATGGTCTCCTCGCGGGTGTAGCAGCAATAGCTCGGACGGCCAGTCTGCTGGGTCACGAACGCCACGAAGATCTCGCAGCAGCCTGTCTGCTTGGAGCCAAAGCCGCCGCCGATGCGCGGCTTAATGACCTGCACCTGCGACTGCGGAATGTCGAGCGACTGCGCGACCATGCGACGCACGTGGAAGGGCACCTGCGTGGAGGTGGTCACCGAGATACGGCCGAACGCGTCGGTCGTCGCGAAGGCGCGGAAGGTCTCCATGGGCGCGGTCTGCGTAGCCTGGCTGGTGTAGGTGCGCTCAACGACGATGTCGCTCTGGGCGAAGGCCTCGTCCAGATCGCCATAATCGCTGGTACCGCTGCACACCAGGTTGCGAGCAACGTCGCCGCCCTGCGGGAACATAAAGGTCACGTCGCCCTCGGGGTGGACCACGATATCGTTATCGAGCGCCTTGGTAAAGTCGAGCAGCGGCTCGAGCACCTCATAGTCGACCTTGATGAGCTTGAGTGCCTTGTCGGCGGCCTCCTCGGTCTCGGCGGCGACGATCGCCACCTCCTCGTTTTGGTAGCGCACCAGGTTCTCGAGGATCAGGCGGTCGTAGGGACTCGGCTGCGGATAGCTCTGGCCGGCGATGGTAAAGCGGCGCTTGGGCACGTCCTCGTAGGTGTAGACACCCACGACACCGGGCACCTTCAACGCGCGCGAGGTGTCGATGGAGCGAATCTTGGCGCGGGCATAGGGGCTGCGCTTGAGTTTGACGATGAGCGCGCCGGCGGGCACCATATCGCCCGTGTAGACGGGACGGCCCTCGAGCAGAGCCTTCGAGTCCTTCTTGGGCTGCTTGTGAGTGATCTGCTTGTACGCGACACCATCGGAGCTGGTGTTATTGACCGGCAGCTCGGGCATCTCGAAACCCACCTGCACGCCGGACTCGTTGAGAAAACGGACGATGGCGCGCAGCTGGCTCTCGTAGCCGCTGCAACGGCAGAGGTTGCCGGCAAGCTGGCGCGAGAGTTCCTCGCGCGTGGCGACGAGGCTTGGGTCCTCCTTGGCGGCGCGGGCAAGCGCCAGCACGTTCATGATGAGGCCGGGGGCGCAAAAACCGCACTGCTCGGCGCCTTCGGCGGCCATCGCGCGGGCCAGTGCCTCGGATTCGGCCTTAAGGCCCTCGAGCGTGGTGATGGTATGGCCCTCAACACGGGCGGCGGGAACCGAGCAGCTCAGCACCGGATCGCCGTCGAGCCACACCGTGCACAGACCGCAGTTGGTGGTCTCGCAGGCGCAGCGCACCGACGCGCAGCCCTGCTCGCGCAGCAGCGCAAAGAGCATGGTATCGGGGGCAATCTGAACCTTGACCTTGCGGCCGTTGAGTGTAAAGGAAAGATCGATGAGTTTGGCAGCCATTAGCGCACCTCGCTAGAATCGACGCCGGGCACGCGGCGGCAGGAATACTCGTCCGTGGCAAACTTAGGAATCTGCACGCACTCGAGCTCGCGGGCAAGCGCGGCCGAAAGCTCGATGCCGGCGGCGCGACGCACAGCCTGGACGGCAAGCGGGGCCGAGATGCGGCGGCGGTAGTCGGCCGAGCCCCACAGGTTGGTGCCGTAGCTCAGCGCGCGCACGGATGCGGCCAGGGCGCGAAGCTCGTCCTCGGAAGGATGCTCGTTGGTAAGGCCGCACGCCTCGCCCTGCAGCAGGGTCGCACGCAGCGGGCGGGCGCCCACGGTGACATGCCAGCTGTTGTCCCACCAGGCAGCGGTGACGTTCAGCGAGGGGAAATCGGTCGCGGCCTTGCGCACGGCCTCGTAGCTCGCGCGGTAATCATGCTTGACGACCACGACATGCTCGATCACGTCGCGCACGTAGCCCATGTCCACGAACTCGGCGAGCGGCACGCGACCGGCACCCGTCAGCTCAACATAGGAATCGAGCGCGAGGAAGGCGGAGAGAACATCCGAGAAGCCAAAGCGGCCGTAGATGCTGCCGCCAACCGTGGCGGTATTGCGCAGCTGCACACCCACGATGTCATGGACGGCGAACTCAAAGACATTGTTGACAAGCGCGTTGAGCCCGGCATGACGCTCGAGCTGGCGCAGGGTGCACATGGCACCGATGCGAAACTCGGTCTCGGTCTCCTCGATCTGATCGAGTCCACAGGCCGAAAGGTCAATCGCCGTCGCCACACGACGCGAACCCAGGCGCATCCAGATGCCGCCGCCCACAATCTTGTTATTGCGGTTCTTCTGCAAGAGCTCATAGGCTTCGGCCGCGTTTCCAACACGGACGTAGGTACCGAACTTGAGCACGTTCTCCCCCATCTCTTCACTTGTCCAGTACTTTTAAGTGTACCAAACGAGGGGCCGCACACCGTTTTAGGACAAAATCCACCTACCCATCCATAACTTGCGGTGAAATACGGACTGATTAGCCGTTCTGGGACGCTAAACAGTCCGTATTTCACCGCAAGTTATGAAGAGTCCTCCGGGATAGAAAAGGCTCCCAGCCGGATAGCTGGGAGCCTCATCACATGCTATGTCGAGCGAAGATTTAGCAGACGCCCTGGGCGAGCATGGCGTCGGCGACCTTCAGGAAGCCGGCGATGTTGGCGCCCATGACGAAGTTGCCCTCCTGGCCATACTCCTTGGCGGTGTCGTCTACGTTGTGGAACATGCCGCGCATGAGCTGCTCGAGCTTGCCGTCGACCTCCTCGAAGGTCCAGGACAGGTGCTCGGCATTCTGGCTCATCTCCAGGCCGGACACGAGCACGCCGCCGGCGTTGGCAGCCTTACCGGGCATAAAGGCGACGCCGTTCTCCTGGAAGCAGGTCGTGGCCTCGATGGTCGTGGGCATGTTCGCGCCCTCGCCGACCACCTTGCAGCCGTTGGCGACGAGCGCCTGGGCATCCTCGAGCAGCAGCGTGTTCTCGCGAGCGCAGGGCAGCGCGATGTCGCAGGGAAGCTGCCACACGCCGCGGCCGTCGCCCTCGTGCCACACGGCGTTGGGCTTCTCGTCAACATACATAGCGAGTGTGACGCCCTTGTCGTGGCCGGAGCGCTTCTTGTTATAGACATGCTCGAGCACGGTGTAGTCGATGCCGTCGGGATCCTCGACCCAGCCGTGGGTGTCGGAACAGGCCAGCACCTTGCCGCCGAGCTGGGCGACCTTCTGGACCGCGTAGATGGCGACGTTACCGGAGCCGTGAACGACGACGTTCTTGCCCTCGAAGGAGTCGCCGCGGCTCTTGAGGTACTCGTCCACAAAGTAGGCCAGGCCGTAGCCGGTGGCCTCGGTACGGGCGAGCGAGCCGCCAAAGGAGAGGCCCTTGCCGGTAAGGACGCCGGTCCACTCGTTGGTCAGGCGCTTGTACTGACCGAACAGGTAGGCAACCTCACGGCCGCCAACGCCCAGGTCGCCGGCGGGAACGTCGGTGTTGGGGCCGATGTGGCGATAGAGCTCGGTCATGAAGGACTGGCAGAAGTGCATGATCTCGTTGTTGGACTTGCCCTTGGGGTCAAAGTCGGAGCCGCCCTTGCCGCCGCCCATGGGAAGGGTGGTCAGGCTGTTCTTGAGGATCTGCTCCAGGCCCAGGAACTTGAGCATGCCCAGGGTGACCGTCGGGTTAAAGCGCAGGCCGCCCTTGTAGGGTCCAATGGCAGAGTTGAACTCGACGCGATAGCCGCGGTTGACCTGAACCTTGCCCTGATCGTCGACCCAGGGAACACGGAACATGACGATGCGCTCGGGCTCGACGAGGCGCTCCAGCAGGGCGGCCTCCTCGTACTCGGGGTGGGCGTCGAGCGCCGGCTGAATGGTGCCGAGGATCTCGGTCGCGGCCTGGATGAACTCAGGCTGCTCGGGATAGCGGGCCTTGAGCTCTTCGAGAACTTTCTGCGTGTAGCTCATGCTTCCTCCAATGATGGGAAACGAAAAATGTTGGTCGCGGCACCCTATGCGCCGCGAGCTTTATCGTGTATGGATAATATCGCACTGTTGCTGCAAAGTTTCGCATAAGCCGATGAGCAGATGTTTCATTTTGATTACGATGCAGGTAGAAGCGTTTTTGAGCACCTGATGAACAAATCGCGTGTTTCGAAGCTGTTTCGTCAACGTGTTCCAAACCACCACATTGGGGACAGGCACCTTTGTGGTGGTGTGGTAGTTAGAGGACGAGTTGATGGTAGTCGGCGGGGGTTATGCGGCCTTCGGTGGCAGCGCGGAAGGCGGCGAGCGCATCGCCGGAGAACGGCATGGCCCAGCACAGGCCGCAGCCGGCGGTGATGGAGCCGGGCAGCGGCATGATGCGCCCGGGCACACCGGCGGCAAGGCACAGCTGCTCGCATTCCATCACATCGAAGGTGCTGTCAAACGACACGATGATCTTGCGCTCATGGTCGAGGGCATCACCGGACGGGCCTTCGCGGTGTGCCTCACGATACGCCGCGGCGGCCGCTTCCTCTTCCGCAGTATGTCCACAGCCACCGCAACCACAGGTACAGGGCTCGGAACCATCGCAAGTGCAAGGCTCTCCCGTGTCGGGGCAAATATCGTGAGACATGGCAACTCCAATCGTCTAGGCGAGTAACTCGGCCGCCGCAAACTCCTCGGGCGTATTGACGTTCTCGAAGCAGAGCGTCGAGCCCGCGGCCTTAACGATCTGCGGCTCATCCATATAACCGGCCTGAACGCGATTGATCAGGCAGCGAATGCGTTGGCGGTCGCAGGAGAGCAGCTCTTGGGCAACCGGCGCACACGCGTCACGGCGCCAGACGGCGCAAAGCGGCTCAATCCCCCGCTCCTCGCGCGGCACGCACACATCGAGCGCCTCGGCCTCAACATGATCGGCAAGCGCGCCGATGAGTTCCGGCGAGACAAACGGCATATCGCAGGCGACGATCGCCACGAGCGGCAATCGGGCCGCGGCCAACGAGCTCGCGATGCCGCGCATGGCACCCGCCGGTCCCTCAAGATCCGACACTATTCGCGGCACCAGACCGCCAAACGCGCGCTGCTCAAGATAGACAAGCTCGCTGGGACGCGAAGTCGTCACGACTAACTCGCCGGCAACTGGCGCCAGCCGACCCAGCACGCGCTCGATGAGTGGCTCGCCGCGAAACGCCATGCGCGCCTTATCGCAGCCCATGCGCGAGGACATCCCGCCCGCCTGGACGACACAAGAAAGATCGGCCCGTCTTACGGTAGTCATACGGCAAACCACCCCCATCGGCATGCTCAAAACCCGGCACACGAAGCCAAATACCGTCGCCGATAAAGCGAGCGGCACGGCAAACCCATGCAAAAACAAAACAGCGCCTTTGCGGCACGCAGCAAGACCGCGAGCACAAAAGCGCTGGTAGCGTGTGGCGGGAACGTATGTGAATCGAACACATCCAAGACGTTTTGCACGCCTCGCAACGGTTTTGAGGACCGCGGAGCCCACCGGAGCCCATCCGTTCCCAAGTGCGGCGATATTTTACCAAACCGAAACGGCTCCATCCCAAAAAGACGAGCAAGAAGTTGCGGTGGAATAGTTCCTGTTTTTGCTGCCAAAGCCCCCAACTAGGAACTATTTCACCGCAACTGAGGAGGTGGGGCGGGGAGGCCGATCTAGCGCAAGGACCTCAGGCCGCCGGCGTCCTTGTCGAGCACCGTAAAGCGCACGGCATCCAGGTGCTCCAAGATGCTGATGGCACGTTTGCGCGACACGCCCAGAGCCTCACGCAGCACGCTCGTGGTGGCAGCGCCGCCGGCTGCCTCAATGGCGGCGGCGACGAGCTCACGCGCATGGACCTCGGCGGCGGCAGACAGGGCAACGTCGCGCTCGACCTTAACGATCGAGCGATTGAGCGAAAGCTCGCGCAGGGCACGCGTCATGGTGTCGCGATCGAGCTGCAACTGCTCGCCCACTTCGGGCAACGTCGGTGCATCGAGGCCGGCTTCGTCCAGCAAGGCAACGATACGTTCGCAGGCCTCGCGCACCACACGCGCCGCGGCGGCAGCGGAGTGCGGGTCGAATACCTCGGCACCCTCGGCGGCACACACGCCACGCGAGCAGCCCTCGGCAATCAGAGCCGCGGCAACGCCATCATCAGCGGCAGGCCACGCAGCATGGGCAACGGCGCCGGGCGTAAAGCCCGTCTCCTTGGGAGACGCCGCGTGCATGGCTGACAGGGTCGCCGCCAGTGCATCCATCGCGGCGTCGAGCACCACGGCGTCCGCCAAGTAGTCCGCATCACCCACAGCAAGCTTGCGAACAGAGCCCTGCGACACCAACCCGCGCAGTGCGGCATCGACCTCGCCTACACCAAGATCCAAAGCGTCGGTAACATCAACCGCCGTAACCGGCAGCATCTGCAGCGCCAGCCAAGCGCCCACACCGCCCGCGGTATCGCCGGACTCAAGCGCCACAAACAGTGCGCGCTCTCCGGCAGAAAGCTCGCGCGAGCGACGGCAGCGCGAAAGCAGCACGCGCCCGCCGCCGATGAGCATAACGGGCGAATACGACAGCACCACGGCATGGTCTCCGGCACACAGCGGCAGCGGCTCCTCCAGGCGCACCTGCACGGTACGGGTCTCGCCCACCGCCATGGGGGCCTCACCCTCCAAAAGCATGATGCGGCCGACGACCTCGGCCGTGCCGGCCATCACATGCACGCGCGCGCCCGACTCGAGCACGCGCGGCTTGGTGCCCTCGCGGCCCAGGTAGGTGAACGTCATCATAAAGCGCAACGTCTGGCCAAAGCGGTCCGCCACGCCCAGCATCTCGCCACGGTCAAGCGCCGCGACACCGTCACCAACTAGGTTGAGCGCCACACGCTGACCAGGCAGTGCGCGCGGCGTATCGCCATGCACCTGAATCCCGCGCACGCGACAGACCGTACGCGACGGCAAAGCCATCAGCTCGTCGCCCACCGCAACCGGCGCATCGTGCAGCGTTCCCGTTACGACAGTGCCGACGCCCTTAATCGTAAAGCAGCGGTCAATCGGCAGGCGCGGCGCGGCATCGGTGCGCTCGGCACGGTCGCGGCAGGCATCCCAGCAAGCGGCAACCTGCTCGTCGAGCGTAGCCAGCAGGCCATCGATCCCCTCGCCGGTCTTGGACGACACGGGCACAATCGGCGCGCCCGCAAACACGGTACCCGACAAAAAATCATCGACATCGAGCTCGGCAAGCTCGGTCATCTCGGCATCGGCCAGGTCACACATCGTCAGCGCCACCACCATATGCGTGACGCCCAGCAGCTCCAGCACGTGCACGTGCTCGCGCGTCTGCGGCATTACGCCCTCGACGGCAGAGACCACCAGCACGGCAACGTCGATGCCTGTCGCACCCTGCACCATGGCGCGCAGGTAATGAGCATGACCCGGCACATCGACCAGGCCGACGATCTTGCCGCTCGGCAGCGCCAGCTCGCCAAAACCCAACTCCACCGTCATGCCGCGACGACGCTCAACCTCCAGACGGTCGGGATTCTTACCGGTCAGTGCCTCGATCAGCGCCGACTTACCGTGGTCGACGTGGCCCGCCGTGCCAACGATAACGGGGCATTCCACCAACGCTTCGGCCTCACTCATCGGCGCACCGCCTTCTCAACGCATGCGGCAAGCGTCGACGCCGCCGTCTCGATATCGCGGTCACCCACGAGCGTGCGCACATCAAACAGGACGCGATCGTGCGAGGCGCGCGTGACGACCGGCGTGTCGAAATCTTGGACGAGCGAGCGCTTGAGCGCGTCGACAGACAGGCGCCCGTCGACCGGGCAGACGGCCACGCACATCGTGGGTAGCTCGACGGTAGGAAGCGAGCCGCCGCCGGGAGTCGACGACTCCTCGACGATTTCCACCTGCACGGCGCGCGGGCAACCCGCCTTATCGAGGCCCGCCACCATTAGCTCGCGCAGTTTGCGTGCGCGGCGCTCCAGATGAGCCTGCGGAAGTGTGAGCATGTTTAGCACCGGCACCTCGCGATGGGCCACATCCGCCCCATCCATGTAGATGCGCAGTGTAGCCTCGAGCGCCGCCAGTGCGAGCTTGCCCGGGCGCAGGGCACGCATAAGCGGATGCGACCCGCAGGCCTGGACCAGATCGCGACGGCCCATGATAATGCCCGCCTGTGCGGCGCCCAGCAGCTTATCGCCCGAGCACGACACGATATCGAGCCCCGACGCCACCGAAGCGGGCGTAGTCTCCTCGCCGCCGCGAACCAGGATGTCGTCAGGCAACAGCGCCCCCGAGCCCTGGTCTTCATAGAACAGCAGGCCGTGCTTATGGGCCAGCGCGGCGAGCTCCCTTGAGCTCACTTCCTCGTGAAAACCCTCGATGCGATAGTTGGAAGGATGAACCTTCAGGATCATGGCCGTTTCGGACGTAATGGCGCGCTCGTAGTCGCCCAGATGCGTGCGGTTGGTGGCGCCGACCTCGACGAGTTTGGCGCCCGAGGCCGCCATGACGTCGGGAATACGGAAGCTGCCACCGATCTCGACGAGCTCGCCACGGCTGACGATAACTTCTTTGCCCGCGGCATGAGTCGCCAGCACCAGCAGCACCGCGGCGGCATTGTTGTTGACGACCAGCGCATCCTCGGCACCGGTAAGTGAGCGGATCAGTTGCGCGGCGTGCTCCTTGCGCGACCCGCGCGAACAGGTGTCGACGCTGTACTCGAGCGTGCTGTAGCCGCGCGCAACCTCGGCCACGGCTTTGGCGGCCGATTCCGCGAGCGGGGCGCGACCTAGGTTGGTATGGATGACCACACCCGTGGCGTTGACGGCAGGACGCAGGCTCGGCAGCGCAGAGCGATGCGCACGCCACTCGATGGCCGAAGCAAGGTCGCGCTTAGAGCGCGGGGCGGCACCGGCGCGAATGGCGGCGCGCTCCTCGTCGAGCTCAGCCGTGACGGCGGCATGCACCACCGCGTCGCAGGTCTCCCCCGCCGCCTTCACTACCGGCCACTCGGCAAGCAGCTCGTTGACGGAAGGAATGGCGCGCAGGCGGGCGCGCACCTCATCGGACATGTTCTGGCTATCGCTCATGTGCAGCCTTTCAAAAGAAACGTGGATCAGTCGAATACATCAGCTGAGTCAATTACTCGTTATTATCCTCGCGCACCGCGATCTTTTCCACGCGAACGGCGTTTTCCTGGGTGAGCGCGGCACCCGTCAACGGATCCCAACGCAACGGCGTGTGGTCGAGCGGGCCCACGCCCAAGGCTTGAGCGTCACCGGCATCGCGGCCAAACGAACGCCCACCGGGGGCGGCCGACGTAAAGATGCACGCCGGATGCAGATACGGCGTCGTCTCCACGCGCACGCGGTCGCGGCCCATATCGCTCACGAGCTCAACGACCTCGCCATCGGCGATACCCATGCGAGCGGCGACATCGGCATTCATCTGCACGGCATCCAGGTCCGATCCGGCCTCGGCGGCACCTTGGGCCGCGAGCCTGCGCGAGGTATGCGACTCAAAGGGTCGATTGCCGCTAATGAGGCGAAACATCCCCGGGCCAGGATCCACCATCGGCGCGATCCAGTTGGGCACACGACCCATGCCGGCTCGCTCCCATACGTCGCTTGCCAGCGCAATCTTGCCGCCGGCAAGCGGAATCACCGGCTCGCCCGTACGCGACGACAGCGCCACGCCCGTATCGGCCCAGCCGCGCTCCTTGAGCTCGTCTAGTTCGATCCCGAAAGGCGCCACCTGGGCAGCCATCAGATCGTCGGATGTAAACCGGAAGTACTCGCCCACGCCGCACGCCTGCGCCAAACCGGCAAAGATCTCCCGCCCCGGTCTCGTGTCGTCATGCAAAATGGGCAGCACGGCGTTGCGGTAGAACACGCGCGAATCATTGGCACCCACGACCGTTCCCACGCCACGGTCGGCCTCCAGATACGTCACATCGGGCAGCACGAAGTCGGAAGCGCGCGCTGTCTCGGACCAGCGAATATCAATCGTCACGAGCAGGTCGAGCTGCTGCAAGATGCCCAACCAAGCCTGCGCATTGCCATAGCCAGCACCGGGGTTACTGGCATAGACGATGAGCCCACGCAAATCGCCGGCCAGAATCGACTGGCCGATGGTCGTGCACAGACCGCGCACCGGATCGACCAGTGGATAGCGCTCGGACCCCAGCTTGGGCTCGCGCGGCACCGGCGGCATCGCAAAGCGCGTGGGATCGAGGTCGCCCAACACAAGCGGCGTGGGCGGATTGAGCGCGCCACCCGCATGTCCAATACAGCCCAGCAGCACATCGACCAGGCAGATAGCACGCGCGGTCTGGGTGCTGTTGGCATACGCAATGCCGATGCCACCATGAAAGCCAGCGTCCACCACCGCAGCAGGCGCCGCCACAGCCAAATCACGCGCAGTCGCACGGATATCGTCCGCCGACACGTCGCACATCGACTCGGCCCACTCGGGCGTCCAAACAGCAGCCGCCTGCGCCAGCTCGTCAAAGCCCGTGGCATGGCGGGTCACGAACTCGTGGTCATACAGATCCTCGGCAATCAAGACATGAGCAATACCCAACAGCAGCGCCAAGTCGCAGCCCGGACGCACGCGCAGCCAGCGGTCGGCAAGCGCGGCCGAGCCACTGCGCCGGGGGTCAACCACGATAATCTTCGCCCCGCGCCGGCGTGCATCGTTGAGTGCGTCAACGGCTCCCATCGTCGACGAATCGACAATGGAACGCCCCAAATACATGATGCAATCGGTATGTGACAGGTCGGAGGCGGGACTGTAGCCCAGGCTGTGTTCCCAACCGGTAAGTCGGCTTACCTCACAGGCACCATCGGCACCGTACACGTTGGGCGAGCCCAGCGCATGCATAAAGCGATACGCCCAGTAGCGGTCGAACGAGGGAACGCCGAGCGTCATGCCCAGCGCACGCGGACCATGCCCGTCGACAATCCCCCCAAGGCGCGCTGCAATCTGCGCGAACGCCTCGTCCCACGAAATCACATCGAACCCCGAGCCATTAGTTCGTCGGCGCATGGGGTGCACAATGCGATCGCGCTCGTCAAACGGCATTGCCAAGCGATGCCGTCCGCGGGCGCATAGGGCACGCGCCGCGCACGGATGCCCCGGCACCGGCAACTCGGCCACCACACGCCCATCCTCAACATGGGCCGCAAAGGCGCAATCGGCATAGCATCCCCCGCATGTGGTCACCACGGCGCGACCGTCACGCTTCACAGCAGATGCCATCTCGATTACCCCTTTCATCAGCCAAACACAACAGGCCAAAAGCCCGGCAACGAACCTCAGGCCCAAAAAGCCTCCCGCACGGCAACGCCCCGCGGGAGGCCCAACGTCAAACAGACGGTACTTTACGCCTCGGACTTCTTGGCGTAGATAAACCAGTAGCCGAGCGCAACCAGAACCGCGCCGCCCACGATGTTGCCCAGCGTGGCGGCGGACAGGTTAAACGCAATACCCGCGGCGTTGAGCGCATCGGCGCCGGCGACGTCGGCACCATAACCGCATGCATGCATCACGGCACCCATGGGCAAAAAGTACATGTTGGCAACGCAGTGCTCAAAACCGCAGGCCACAAAGGCGGCGATGGGCAGCAGAATGCCCACAACCTTATCGACCACGGTCTTGCCGGCGGTACCGATCCACACGGCCAGGCACACAAAGATGTTGCACAGGATGCCGCGGAAGAAGATCGTCACCCAGTCGATCGTCACCTTGCCGGCGGCAACGCTCACCATGGAATTGGCGACCGCCTCGCCGTTGAGCTTGTAAATTCCGGCCATGTACACCAAAAAGACGATGAACAGGGCACCGACAAAGTTACCGACCCATACGACGACCCAAGCCTTGAGCATCTGGACCAGGGTGATCTTTTTGCTCTTGAGCGCGCAGACCATAAGCGAGTTACCGGTGAACAACTCGGCGCCACACACCAGCACCAGCACCAGGCCCAGGCAAAAGCACAGGCCGCCCACGACGCGCTGGGCGCCCCAGCCCAGCGTGCTATCGCTCAAGAACACGGTAAAAAACAGGCCACCGAAGGCAATAAACGCACCGGCGAACATTGCCAACAGAAAGGCCTTTGCGACCGGCAGGTTAGCCTTGGTTACGCCGGCGGCCTCGGTTTTGGCCTCGATCGCGGCGGGCGCCAGGCAATCGGGAGCGGGGTACTCCACCTTGGAATCTGCCATGTCAATCACTTCTTTCCTAATCAGCAGGGACAAGCGCTCCTATTGCTCTTGCCCCAAGCGGACAAAGTGGGAAAAGTCGTTGGCGGCCACGGCGTCGTACACGGCGTCGACGGCCTCAAAGACCTCCGGGGACATGGGGTTGTAGAACTCCGTATCGCCCGGCTGAATCCCTATGAAGACGATATCTTCGCACGATTGTTCAATCTCTTCGATCAGAATCGACAAAGGGAGCGAATGCGTGGTGAACATCGACTTGCGTGCCACATCACGCTTGTCGAGCAAGCGGATGGACCCGACGGGCAGCGCCATGTCGGCGGCATCGACCAAGACCAGACGCGGCGGACGCTCGCGCTTGACCTCGATGATGTCATCCTCGGGCGTTTGGCCTCCGTCGATGGTGTACCAACCGGCGATGGGCGCGTCCTCCATCTTTTTGGAGAGCACGGGGCCGGCGGCATCGTCGGCACGTAGCACGCTTCCCGCCGTGAGTACGATACCCGCAAACGGGGCGCCGTTCACACGTCCATCCACAACGCGACCCATTACTGCAACCTTCCCGTCAGATACACGCCCGACACATCGCGCACGCGCTCAACCAGATCGCGGAACTTCATTAAGAACGCGACCTGCTGGGCATGCAGGCCAAAGTCGTCGTCGAACACCGAGATGCCGGCCTTAGCCGACCCACGAAAACCGCGCTCGTCGAGCAGCGCATCGCAGGCCTCGAGCAGCGACGGCACCGCCGCCTTGTCGAGCTGGCACTCGCCAAAGGAGCGGATGGCTTCGAACTTGGTCTTGGCCTCTCCCTCCGGCAGCGCGTCGACGAGCGAATAGAACACATCCACCGGCACCGACAGGCGCGGCTCAAAGCAGTCGAGCACGCCGGTGTGGTGGCCCACGGCGAGCGTGTAGTACAGCACGTCGCAGGCCTCCTGGGGAACGTCTTCCTCGGTCTCCACAAACTTACGCGTGAGCTCATAGAAGACCACCTGGTCGGGCGTATGGCCCAGGCAGGGGTCGGCGACGCCCTCGGCGGCCTCGTCGCTTGCGCGCGAGGCATCGCCAAAAGAGCCGCCGAGCATACCGGGGCCCGCAAAGTAACCAGAGCGGTCCGTGAGCTCCATCTAGCGACCTCCGGCCAGCACCAGATCCTGCAGCGCCGAGTACACCTCGACGCGGCGCGGATCGTCCTGCTTGTCGATGAGCAGCGCCATGGCACCGCGGATATCGCCCTTGGGCGCACCCTCGAGCGTGTCCATAAACTCGTTGGCCAAATCGCGGCCGTAACGGTAGCCGCTCATGGCGCGAGCCTCGCGCTCGATGGCCACGCGCAGCTTGTACGGCACGCCGGGGTGCAGGATATCGGCCTGCTCGCCGGCGGCCTCCACCGTGGTCTCGGTATGGAGCTTTTGGTCCAGCAGACCGAGCGCCATGGCAAAGCCGTAGACGGTCTGCGCGGGGCTGGGCGGGCAGCCGGGGATGTAGACGTCGACCGGCAAGATCTTGTCCGTGCCGCCCCAGACGCAGTAGTTGTCGTAGAAGATTCCGCCGGTGCAGCCGCACGCGCCATAGGACACCACGATCTTGGGATCGGGTGCGGCCTCAAAGGCGCGCAGGGCCGGCATGCGCATGGCACGCGTCACGGCGCCGGTGTACAGCAGCACATCGGCGTGACGGGGCGAGGGCACGACCTTGATGCCAAAGCGCTCGACGTCAAAGACGGGCGTGATGGAACCGAAGATCTCGATCTCGCAGCCGTTGCAGCCGCCACAGTCAACGCGGTAGACGTACACCGAGCGCTTGATCTTCTTAAGAAGGGTCGCCTTGGCCTTCTCGATGCTCTCGTCGAGCTCGATCTTGGTCGGGCGGTACTGAAGCCGCTCGGGCAAAAGCGTGGGTTCGGCCATGGTTACTCCTCCTTCGTTTCAAAATCCATGATGATGCCCTCGACCGGCGCCGGACCGGCGGGAATCTCGGGCGCATCGGGGTTGAGCTCGCGGTCGATATACTCCGGGTTCACGCCGTGGCCGCCCAGATACTCCATGCCGGGGCCCTGAGGCTCACCGGACGCAAGCGTCTCGTTGGCAGCCATGCCGTGCGCGTTGCCGGTCTTTACGGCCGATGCGGCGCGCAGGGCGTCGAGCTCGCGCTTGCACTCCTGGCACATACCGACGGTACGGGCGGCCTGGATGGCCTCCATGCCGCCGGTCTTTTGCAGCAGGCGCTTGGCGTAGTCGATCTCCTTATGCGGGGCAAACGGCTTGCCGCAACGCGAGCAGTGCTCGAGCGTGTAGACGCTCTTGCTGGTGAGGTCGTCCTTGCTCATGACGGCCAGCTCAAACTCCTCGGTGAGCTTGATGGCCTCCATGGGGCAGGCCTCCTCGCAGCGGCCGCAGAAGATGCAGCGGCCGTAGTCGATCGACCAGGTAATGGTATCGGCCGCAAGGTCGGTGTCCATGCGAATGGCATCGGCCGGGCACGCCACGCCGCAGGCACCGCAGGCGATGCAGAGCTCGGCATTGTGCTCGGGCTTGCCGCGCATGTCCTTGTTGGTGGGGAACGGCGCAAACGGGTACTTGACCGTCGCGTCGCCGGCCTTGGCGTTTACCTTCCAAAGCTTCAGCATATTAGAGCGCCTCCTCATCGAGCGGAGCGGCCACGGTGCCCTCGCCCGCAAGCGGCGACTTGTCGCGCCAGACGTTCTCGAACTGCTCCTTATCGAGCACGTGGTCGCGCTTGGCGGCGACATCGGTCACCGTTACGCGGTCGGTGCAGGAGTAGCACGGGTCGAGCGAGCCGACGATCAGCGCCGCGTCGCCCACGGTGTTGCCGCGGAACATGTAGCGCAGGACCGGCCAGTTGCTGTACGTGGCGGCCTTGGCGCGCCAGCGGTAGCACTTCTGGTTGTTGCCGAGCATGGCCCAATGCACGTCCTCGCCGCGCGGCGCCTCGGTGGCACCGATGGCGTACTTGTGCGGGGTGTACTCCCAATCCGTGGTGAGGATGGGACCCGACGGGCAGTTCTCGAGCATGGTCTCGATCATGTCGATCGAATCGTAGACCTCCTGGATGCGCACGGCGGTACGGCCGAAGGCATCGCAGGTGTCGGCCGTAGCGGCGTGCATCTTTTGGACATCCGGATCGGCATAGCCGTCGAAGGGATGATCAAAGCGCACGTCGCGGGCATAGCCCGAACCGCGCATGAGCGGGCCGACCGGCGAGAAGTCGCGTGCGATCTTGCGGTCCAAGATGCCGATGCCACTCGTACGCTCAATAAAGTTGGGCGTCGAGAGCAGCACGTCGACGAGCTCTTGAACCTCGGAGCGCAGCTGGTGGATGGTCGTGAGCGTGGAGAGCTTCTGCTCGGCCAAAATGTCGCGACGCACGCCGCCGATCACGTTGAGGCCGTAGGTCTTGCGGTGACCGGAGAGCTTCTCGGCCAGGTCCATGGACTTCTCGCGGACGCGGAAGAACTGTTGGAAGCCGGAGTCGAAGCCCGTGTAGTGCGACGCCAGGCCAATGTTGAGCAGATGCGAGTGCAGGCGCTCGACCTCGAGCATGATGGCGCGGATGTACTGGGCGCGCGGCGGGACATGAATGCCCTGGGCGCGCTCGACGGCCTCGGCATAGGCCACCGAGTGGGCGCAGCCGCAGATGCCGCAGATGCGGTCGGCGAGGAACGTCACGGCGTCATAGTTCAGACGCGTCTCGGCGACCTTCTCCATGCCGCGGTGCACGTAGAACAGACGGTAGTCGGCGTCGACGATCGTCTCGCCCTCGACGAACAGGCGGAAGTGGCCGGGCTCGTCGGAGGTAATGTGCAGCGGGCCCATGGGGACGAGCGTGGTCTCCTTGCCCTTGGTATCGGCCAAGAACTCGTAGTTTTCCATGTCGCTCGCGGGAGCGGGACGGAAGCGGTAGTCCATGGAGTCCTTACGCAGCGGATACAGGCCGCTGGGCCAATCGTCGGGCAGCACTAGGCGGCGACGATCGGGCAGACCCTCGGGGATCAGGCCGAACATGTCGCGCAGCTCACGCTCGCCCCACACGCAGGCGGGGACGAACGGCGTCACGGACGGGAACGTCATCTTGGCGGGATCAACCTCGGTGCGCACGGTCACCCAGCCGGGATCCTCCCCCTCCATGGAGATGACGTAGTACACGGCGTAACGGCCGCACAGACTGCGCTCATCGTTACCGATGATCACGGGAATCCAGCCGTAGCGCTCGTAGTACAGGTAGTGGACGGCCTCGGGCAGCTTGTCCTGCTTGACGGTAATCGTCAGCTGGTCCTCGCACTGCCACTCGACCTTCTCGATGCAGCCCGGAACGGCGCGGCGCAGGGCCTCGACATGGCTCTCGCAGCGACGGGCATACACCTTGTTCTCAGTTTCAATCATTCGTTACTCCACCTCGCTCTGAGCGGTCTCGGTACCGAACACAGCGCGGTACATCGGCGTCGCGTGAAGTTCCTCGGTGCTCTGCTCGAGCACGATGCCGGTCGCGGTCTCCACACCGTGCACGAGGGGCAGCGGGGTGGCGATGCCAAACCACAAGATCATGACAGCCAGGATGATTTCGGGGATAAGCATGAGCACCGGGGCCTCATGCTTATCCATGCCCTGGGGCGCATGACCGAATACCGACTTGAGTGCGATGCGGGTGAGCGCGGATATGGCCACGGTAAGACCGAGGGCGACCACGACGACCAGCCACATGGGACCGGCGGTAACACCGGCGACAAAAGTCAGGAACTCGGAGATAAACATGCCAAAGGGCGGGAAGGCACCAAGACCGAGCAGCGCCAGGACGGCGAGCGCGGCGGTTGCGGGGGCAACCTCGACGACACCCTGGATCTTGGCCAGGCTACGCGTGCCAAAGGCGTGCTGAATGTTGCCGGACACGCAGAAGGCAAGCGTCTTGGTAAAGCCGTGGAACACGCAGTGCAGCAGGGCCGCGGCGATACCCAGCGGGCCACCGATACCCAGGCACAGGGCGATAACGCCCACGTTCTCCACAGACGAGTACGCAAAGCGGCGCTTGAGGTCGTCCTGGCGGAACATAGAAAGTGCCGCTACCAAAATGGACAGCGTGCCGACGATCAACAGCAAAAGCTGCGGATACTCGGCGCCCACGGCCTGGATAGTAAAGCCGTAGAAGCGCATGATCACAAGCATGGCGCACTTAAGCAGCACGCCCGAGAGCAGGGCCGAGACAGGGCTCGGGGCCTGGGAGTGGGCATCGGGCAGCCAAGTGTGCATGGGGAACAGGCCGGCCTTGGTGCCAAAGCCGATCACGACAAATGCAAAGGCGAGGCGCATGAGCGTCGGGTCGAACTGGTCGGCATACGGCAGCACGCACGACAGGAATGCGGCCTCGTGGGCGTTGGGAATCACGTCGGCGGCGTTGGCGTAGATCAGCAGCGTACCGAACAGGCCAAAGGCCACGCCGGCGGTGCAGACCATCGCATACTTCCAAGAAGCCTCGAGGGCCGTCTTGTTCTTGTAGATACCCACGAGGAACACGGTGGAAAGCGTGGTTGCCTCCACGGCAGCCCACGTGAGGATCATGTTGTTGGACAGGCACGCGAGCAGCATGGTGAACACGAACAGGCTAAACAGCGCAAAATACTGCTTGGCGCGCTCGGCGGGCATGGAGCCCTCCTCGATATCGGCCTTTACATAGGGCAGCGAGAACAGCCCGGTAAGAAAACCGATAAAGCCGATGAGCAGCACAAAGATGGCACCCAGCGAATCGAGGTGGAACCACAGGCCAAGAGCGCTCGCGGTTTCGCCGCTCATAAGGACGTCACCGGCCGTCATAATCGACAGCACCAGGACGGCTGCGACGGAGACCAGGTTGAGACCGGCAAACACGTTATAGGACGTGTTCTTGGGCAAAAACGCCATGACCAGCGAGAACACCAAAGGAGTCGCGAGCAGGGCGAGAATCAACGTTTCCATGGACTACCCCCTCAGCTCGGACAGGTCGCGCGCATCGAGCGAGTGGGAGTCGTCCCAAATGCGACGCACGACGATGGACATGATGATGACGGCAAAGATGGCGTCGGTGGCGATACCGATCTCGATGATCTCGGGAGCGGTGGGGGCCAAAAGCGCGAGCGTCACGTGGCTGCCGTTTTCCATAAGGCAGTATCCAAAGATCTGCTTCATGATGTTGCGCTGCGAGATGATGCAGGTAAGGCCCACAAAGAAGTGAGCGAAGCTAATGGCGAGCGCAGGCGTTGCGACCTCGGCCGTGGGCAGGCTGATCTGCGTCACGACGGCAAAGCAGATCGCGACCTCCACGGCGATGATGCAAATGGCCCACGCGGGCTTAAGGCCGGCCTTGAGCGATGCATCGCTCGGCTCGCCCATCTTCTTATATGCGCGGTTGAGGATATAAGGAACCAGGACGACCTTGGTGATAAAGGCGGATCCGGCCCACATAAGCAGCTCCTGCGCACCGGTAGTGGCACCGAGCGTAGCGAGCAGTCCCACGAGCACCAGCGACTGCACCGCATACCAGCGGATGGCGTGCTTGATGTTCTTGGAGACGACCACCATGGTGGACGTGACGATCAGAAGGCCGCCAAGGATGTTGACGATCGAATAACCCATGTCGTTCTACCTCCTAACCGATCCAGCTGGCCGAAAGCGGGCCGCTGACGATGACCATGATGATGAGCACGATGAACACGAACGCCATCGCGCGGGGAAGCGGGGCTCCCGCAGCGACCTCTTCGCTCGGCTCGCCGGGCAGGCAATAGCCCATCCACTTGAGGAACCAGGCGAAGGTGGCGACGGTCTCGGCAACCATGATGCACACGAGCACCAGGATCGCGACATTGCCGGCACCCACAGAGAAGCCGCCGGCGATGATCTGGAACTTCGAGAAGAACGTGTTCATGGGCGGCACGCCGGCAATAGCGAGTGCCGCGACACCAAAGCCCACGCCCGAGATCGGGTACTTCTTTACGATGCCGCGAAGCTTGGGCAGCATACGCGTGCCGAGCGTAAAGGAGAACGAACCGGCGATCAGAAAGAACAGCGTCTTGGCGAAGGCATGGTTAAAGATGTGGCACACGGCGCCATCGAAGGCGAGCTGGCTACCAAAGACCGAAAGGCCCAGACCAAAGAACACGTAGGAGAGCTGGGCGATCGTGGAGAAGGCCAGCAGACGCTTCATGTCCTTTTGCGGCAGGTACATAAGGAAACCAAAGAGCATGGTGACCATGGCGTCGATAATGGCGACCCAGCCCACAATCTCGGGAATCTCCCCGGCAGAGACGAGCGCACGAGCGAACACGCACACGCCGACCTTGACCATCGAGGCGCCATGCAGGTAGGCCGAAACAGGCGTCGGCGCCTCCATGGCCGAAGGCAGCCACATGTACATGGGGACCTGTGCGGACTTGGCCCAGGCCGCAAACAACACGAGCAAAAGGACGATAGCCTTGAGCTTGGCGTCGAGGCCGGCAATCGCGGTGATGGCGAAGGTGCCGGTGTGGGCAAACACGATGGCGGCACCCAGATACAGGCCGAGTGCACCGATATGCGTGATGATCAGAGCCTTCATGCCGGCCTTCTTGGCCGTAGGCGACATGTAGTAGCTAATGAGGCCCCAAGAGCACGCACCCGTGATCTCAAAGAACACGAGCTGGCCCAAAAGGGTCGAGCTGTACACGAGGCCGGCCATGGCGCCGATGAAGGTCGCGAGGTACGCGTAGAAGCGACGACGCGGCGCGTCGGGATGCTCACGGTTATTCTCGCTCATATAGGGAATCGAATAGATCACGACAAGCAGGCCGATACCCACAAAGGCGGACGCGAGCAGCGTGCTCATACGATCGAAGGTGAATCCCATGACGAGGGTCTGCCCAAACGAGATCAGGGGGACCTGCGTGTCGGGCATGCCGGCGCCAGCGAAATTCGCGGCGAGGGCGATGGTGCAGACCGTCGAGACGGCGGCACCCAAAACGCTGAACCACTTGGCGTACGGACGGGGGAACAGGGCGACGAGCACCGAGGCCACCATCGGGGCCGCGATAGCGACCAAGCCGAGAAGGGACAGACTGACTGCAAATGACATTGTTTCTCCCTTCTCCTACACGCCGACGACCACGAAGACAAACGCCAGAACGGCGATGCCCACGACGGCCCAGGTCTGATTGCCGAGCACCTTAAAACGCGAGCGCGAGCAAGAGTTCTCGATCACGCCGCACACGACAAAGTCGATCAGGCACTTCACCAGGAAGATGACCGCGCCCAGAACGGCGGCGGCGCCCACGGTCGCGGGCTCGCCCCAGGGAACGAAGATCGCGCAGAACCAGGCGACGACCAGGACCTGTTTCATAGACATGGCAAGCTTGGCCATGGCGAGCGACGGGCCGGAAAGCTCGGCGAGCGGGCCTTCCTGAAGCTCCTGCTCGGCCTCGGCCTGGTCAAACGGCAGCTTGCCGAGCTCCATGTAGCAGGCAATCGCAAAGGCGATGCCGGCGAGGATCACGGCGACCGGCGCGTCGATGGCGCCCGTCATGATGTGCTGGCCCATGGTGGCGATGTCGGTGGAGCCGCAAACCAGGGCGGCGGCAAACAGCGCCAGCAGCATGGACGGCTCGATGAGCACGCTCATGAGCAGCTCGCGAACGCCGCCGATACCGGCGTAGGCGTTGGACGAATCCACACCGCAGAGGGCGAAGAAGAAGCGGGCGAGCGCCAGGCTGTACATGATGGTGATGGCGTCACCAAAGACCGGAATGGGGCTTTGTGCCGTAAAGAGCGGCAGACCCATCGCGAGCATAAAGGCGACGGCGAAGAACAGCGGCGGCATGATGCGCAGCGCAAAGCTCGCATCCTCGCTTTGGGACTCGGGGCGCGCAAAGAGCTTGGCCAGGTCGCGATAGTCCTGCATGATACTGGGGCCGCGACGGTTGTGCATCTTGGCGCGGATCACGCGGCCGAGACCGGAGAAGAACGGCGCGACGGCCATGACGACCACGCCCTGCAGAACGGCAAGTACGATGTTGTTCATGCTCTCCCCTCCTTAACCCATTTGCACGGCGAGCACGAGGAACACCACGAGTGCCGCGACGATGTAGCAGATATAGATGCTGTAGTTGCCGCCCTCGAGCTTAGTCGCGAGGTCGGCGAGCTTCTCGACACCCTTATGCGGGGCATCGACGAGAACCTTGTCGGGTACGGGCTCCACAGCCTCGGCCACACCGGTGAGCTTCTGGAAGAAGTGCGCGATGGACCAGCAGACGGCCGTGCAGCGGTCGCGCAGCGTGTAGAGCGGCTGCATAAACCAGGACACCTCGGAGGCAAAGGTCGTGGCCACGACGGGCATATGCTCGTTGGGAGCATAGCCGCATGCCCACGGCTGGGACTTCTGCACCTTGCCGACGGTCTTGAGCTTGCGATAGCCGCAGGCAAGGCCGACAAGCACCACGAGCGCAATAGCGATCGCGGGCGTGGAGGCGGCAGCGCCGGAGTACTGGTTCATGAGTTCCATGCCCTCGGCGGCAAACACGCCACCGTACGGATGCAGCACGGACGCGGCGACATCGACCAGCACGGGCGCGATCACGGGAGCGCCAATGCCCAGCACGACGCAGATGGCCGCGAGCAGGCCCTGCGCAAACACCATGGGGGCGGGAACCTCCTTGGCATTGGCCGCAGCCTCGGAACGGGGCGCGGAGGCAAAGGAGACGCCATAGGCCTTGACGAAGCACGTGACAGCCAGCGCGCCGGTAATGGCAAGCGCGACGGCAGCGAACACGGCCACGATCATGACGGCCTTGTCGCCCTGCATGGCGGCATTAAACAGCGACTGGTAGGTAAACCACTCGGAAACAAAGCCGTTAAAGGGCGGGATGGCCGAGATGGCAAGCGCGCCAACGAGGAAGCAGATGGCCGTTGCCGGCATACGACGGAACAGGCCGCCCATCTTCTCCATATTGCGCGTACCCGTGGAGTACAGCAGCGCACCGGCGCCCAGGAACAGCTCGCCCTTAAACATCGCGTGGTTAAACGTGTGGTAGAGGGCAGCCATCAGAGCTAGGACGGCGATGCCGACAGAGTTGAGCGCCATGGCGGCCATGGAGGCGCCGACACCGAGCAGAATGATGCCGATGTTCTCGACGGAGTGATAGGCCAGCAGACGCTTGATGTCATGCTCCTGCAGGGCGAAGGCCACGCCGAGGACCGACGAGATCGCACCGAAGACCATGACCATAAGGCCCCACCAGACCTGAACGCCCGAGGCGGAGAGCAGGTCGAGACCAACCTTGAGGATACCGAAGATACCGATCTTGATCATGCCGCCGGACATGAGGGCCGACACGTTGGACGGCGCCTCGGGATGCGCCTTGGGCAGCCAGCCGTGCAGCGGGATGATACCGGCCTTGGCGCCAAAGCCAAAGAAGGCGAGCACGAAGCACACGGATGCGACCGCGGGGCTAAACTGTGTGACGCGGAAATCCGCAAAGGCAAAGGAGCCACCGGCGAAGTTGGTCATGGTGAGGAAGCTCGCCATGATGAGCACAAAGCCCACGTGCGCGATCACAAAGTAGAGCCAACCACCGTGGATGGAGTTCTCGTTCTCCTCGATCACGACCAGGAAGTACGAGGTCAGCGACATGAGCTCAAAGGCGACCAGGAACCAAAACACGTTGTCGGCGGTGATGACGAGCATCATGGACGCCACGAAGGTGTTAAAGAAGAAGCCGGCGCGGCCTTTTTTGCCCGGGTACTCATCAAAGTAGTTGAGACCGTAGATCGAACCGGCAAACGCGAGCACCGAGATGAGCGCCACGAACAGGCCGGACAGCTGATTGAGCAGCAGCTGGAAATGGGCAAACGGGAAGAACACGATGGTGTCGACCGACGTGACATCGCCCAGCACGGCCTGGATACCGGCCACAAACGAAAGCACCGCGGCGACGGCGCCGATAAGGCAGCCGGCGGTCTTGGCGGCGTTATCGGCCTTGATCAGCAGAACCGAGGCGAGCGCACCGATGCACGAGACGGCAAGCGATGCGATAAACAGCGTCATGCTATCCATTCTTTACGCTCCCTTCTGCTTTCTCGGACAAGCCCTGGGCCACAGCGGTAACGTCGACGACCGGACCGTTTTCGATCGAGCGCAGGCGCTTGGCCTCGTCGAGCTCGCGATCGGCCGCGCCGCCCATGACGGTCAGCGCCTTGGTGGGGCACGCCGCCACACAATGCGGGCCGTCCGGATCGAAGGCGCACAGGTCGCACTTGACAGCGCAGGTGTACTGGCCGGGAGCCCACGTAAGAAGGCTGCTCAGGGACTTAGGATACGAAGGCGTCGGATCGCACATGCCTGCGACACCGGCGATAGACGTGCCATCGGGATGGATGGCTCCGAAGGGGCACGCGATGGCGCACAGCCTGCACCCGATGCACTCCTGCTCCTTGACGTGGATGCGGTCGCCATCGTGCTCGATGGCATTCACCGGGCAAACCTCGGCGCAGGGGGCACCCTCGCAATGGTGGCAGGCAAGGGCGGCCGAAATACCGCCGGTCTTCACGAGCGCCAGGCGCGGCGTATCCTGAAGACCCTGCATCCGGTGGGCGTCGGCACAGGCGGACTGGCATGTTCCGCAGCCGATGCACCTCTCCGGGTTGATGTCGATGAAGCGGTTCATCCCCACTTCCTTTCAAAATAACGGGCCGGGCTCCCGAACGTACGGGACGCCCGGCCCAAAAAGCCAACGAGAACGGGACTACACGATTTGGTTCACGTGCGCCTCGTCGTCGAACTTGGCGGCGCCGGGCTCAACGTCCTGAGGAGCGGCGGCGTCCACCAGAGCCTGCTTGAGCTCGGTGTACTGACGCTCGACCTCGCCCTCGGCCCAGACCTGGTCGGCGATAGCGTCGACCTGGCAGGCGGAGAACTTGTCCTCGGGCGTGTGCGAGACCGGGTCGACCTTGTGCATGGTCAGCTCGTTGCACTTGCCGATCCACCACTGGTAGGTCATATAGACCGTGCCCTTGTTGATACGGTCGCTCACGTCGGCGCGGCTGTATACCTGACCGCGGCGGCTGTGAATCGAGACGATGTCGCCGTTCTTGATGCCGCGCGCCTGGGCGTCAGCGGGATTCATGCGGACAAAACCGGGCTCATCGGCAAGCAGCGCCAGCGTCTTGCAGTTGCCGGTCATCGAACGGCAGCTGTAGTGGCCGACCTCGCGGACGGTGCACAGAATGAGCGGGTACTCATCGTCGGGAAGCTCGGAGGGCGCCTCCCAGTCGTGCGCCATCAGGTTGGCGCGGCCGTCCTTGGTGGTGAACTTGCCACCAGCGAACATGTCGGGCGTACCGTGGTCGTTCACATCGGTGCTCTTGACCGGCCACTGGGCGTAACCGCCCTCGGGAGCCATCTTCTCGTAGGTCGCGCCCACAAAGTTGGGGCACAGGCTAATGCACTCGTTCCAGATCTGCTCGGTGTTGTCGTAGTGCATGGGGTAGCCCATGCGCGTGGACAGGTCCGCGAAGATCTCCCAGTCGTGGCGGCACTCGCCCTTGGGCGGAACGGCCGCGTCAAAGTGCTGGAAGCTACGGTCGGATGCGGTAAAGACACCCTCGTGCTCGCCCCAAGAGGTAGCGGGCAGGATGACGTCGGCGAGCATGGTCGTCTGCGTCATAAAGATGTCCTGGCAAATGAACAGATCCAGCTCGGAGAGCGTCTTGCGCATACCGGCCGAATCGGGCTCGGTCTGCACCGGGTCCTCGCCGTAGTTGTAGAAGCAGTGCACCTTGCCCTCGTCGACCAGGTGGCCCAGATCGGTGAGCTTGTAGCCCTCCTCGAGCGGGAGCTTTTCCTCGGGCACGCCCCAAGCTTTGGCAAACTTGGCACGCACTGCGGGGTCGGTGACTTTCTGGTAGCCAGGGTACAGGTTGGGCAGCATGCCCATATCGCAGGAGCCCTGGACGTTATTCTGACCGCGCACGGGCGCGAGGCCGGAATTGGGTTTGCCGATCTGGCCGGCAACGCAGGCGATGGAGGCGATGGTGTGCACCGTCTTCAGGTTCTGCTTCTGCTGGCATACGCCCATGCCCCAGCCAATGATGGCAGAGGGCTTCGCCGTGGCGTACATCTCGGCAGCTTGGTGGATCAACGCGGGCTCGACACCCGTGATGTCCTGTACAGATTCGGGAGTGTAGTTCTTGATGGTCTCCCACCACTCGTCAAAGCCGTTCGTGTGCTCGGCGACGAATTCCTTGTCGTAGAGGCCATCGTTGACCAGACAGTTGGCAAAGGCGTTGAGGAACGCAACGTTGCAACCGTTCTTGATCGGAAGGTAGAGATCGGCGATACGCGCGGTTTCGATATGGCGCGGATCGGCGACGATGATCTTGCAACCCTTTTCTTTGGCTCGCACGATACGCCTTGCGACGATGGGGTGCGAATCGGCAGGGTTATAGCCGAAGAGGAAAATGCAGCCCGCATCCTCCATACCGGGGATGGAGCATGACATGCAACCTGAACCAACCGTGTCCATCAGACCGAGGACAGTAGGGCCGTGTCAAGTACGGGCGCAGTTGTCCACGCTGTGGGTGCCGATGCACGCACGCGTAAACTTCTGCATGACGTAGTTCGCCTCATTGCCGCCGCCTCGAGAAGAGCCGGTGGTCATGACAGCATTAGGACCATATTCGTCAATTATGGCCTGCATCTTAGATGCGGTGAAATCCAGTGCCTCGTCCCAGCTTACGCGCTCAAGATCCGCGCCCTTAGTGCGGCGGATCATCGGGTGCAGTACGCGAGGAGTCAAGATCTTGGTGTCGTTGATGAAGTCGTAGCCGCTCATGCCCTTAAGGCACAGCTCGCTCTGGTTGGTGATGCCGTTGAGCGGTTCGGTGCCCACGACCTGGCCGTTTTGGACCAGGAGGTTAAACTGGCAACCGGCGCCGCAGTACGGGCAGATCACTTTATGCTTCTCCATGACACCCTCCTTCCTTTTTCTGCTACCGAATGCTCGGTACTTATTTGACAATCATTGGGCTTGTCGCCCCAACGCTTACGCCTCGTTTTCGATGGTGGCGCGGGCACGCTCGGCAGTCAGTTCTGCCAGGCACTCCTCGTCTACCAGGGTGAGGCCCTTGGTCGGGCACGCCTCGGCACACGCCGGACCGCCGGGACGGTCCACGCACAGGTCGCACTTGAGCACGAAGCTCTTGGTCTGCGAACCCACGCGAACGTCGCCCATCAAGACCGGAACCTGCGTGGTCGCCACGCTCACGGCGCCAAAGGGGCATGCCATGACGCAGCTCTTGCAGCCGATGCAGTTGTCCTCGTTAACGCCGATACGATGGTTCTTTGGATCAAAGAACAAGGCGCCCGTAGGACAGGCCTTCGCGCACGGGGCATCCTCGCAGTGATGGCAAGCCACCGGTGCGGAGATCTCGTACGTACGCGTCACGCGCAGGCGCGGCGCGGCGATGTTGCCGGGGATGTCGTGCGCCTCGATGCACGCCGCCATACAGGTTTGGCACCCAATGCAGCGTGAGGAATCGGCTACGACTCGTTTATTGCCCATGTTGTTCACTCCCTCCTGAATCCCATGCCGGAGAGACCCTGTCGACGTTGCCCCGGACCGCCCGTGGTCCGGCATCGGCGTATCGAGTGCATGCGGCGAAACAGGCACTTCGATAGAATTCCTCCAACGATATACAGGTTAAATATACGCAGTTGCAGGTGGCAAACTTGAGCATAGGCCCTGCAATACGGGTGTATTGCAGGGGTTTTGGCAGGTTGGAATTATTCTCTAGAAGCTATAAAGGTGAGTGTATTACATGCGTACATCCAAGGGAGATTTCACGCTCGTTTCTGAAGGATGTGGTACGTTTGTAATATCGTTTACACTCAATTACTCTAGTGCAATAAAGTAGTGGTTGTAAGATTGGCTATTATTAGCCGATGTTGTATTTGACTATTCAAATTGCACGCTCATTAAGGGAGGCCAGTGATGTCATCGACTCAAAAACGAGCCATCCTGCAGGTGCGCATTCGCGAGGAAGACAAGCAGCATGCCGAACGTCTCTACGACGCCATGGGCACATCGCTCGCCGAGGCTGTCCGTCTATTTGTCGCGCAGAGTATTTTGATGCGCAAGCTCCCCTTTCAGCCGGTCGCCGTGCGCTCCAAGGACGGCACGGCCGCCTATGGACTGCTCAAAGCATATGGGGACCCCAATCGCCGCTCCGAGGAGCGCAATGCCTGGATTGAATACCTAGCCACAGAAAGCGACGAGTCGGTTTTGGGTCCCGAGGAAGTAGATATCCATGAGTAGCACCATCATCGACGAGACCGTCATCCTTCGCCACCTGCTTGACGACGACGAGGTCCTGTCACCGCGCGCCGCCAAGGTCATCGCCACGCGCACCGCACGTGTCTACCCCGAAATCATCACGCGCGTCGTGGTCACGCTGCGCGACGTCTATAAGGTTCCCCGCGTTGAAATTGCTGCGGCCATGAAAAGACTGCTCGATGACGTCATGGTCGACGAGCCCACCGTTGTCGCCCTTGCCGTCAAACTCTTCGGCAAGACCCATATGGACTTTACCGACTGCCTCCTCGCAGCCCGAACCGCCATCTACAACGATGATGTCGTGAGCTTTGGCAAGCCCATCATCCAAGGCATGATCGATTACCGCCGTAAACGCCAAACCGCCGCCGACGCCCGCAGCCGAAGCACCGACTCCACCATCGACAAGCTCCGCCACCACGGTCGCCACTAACCCCATCCCTTCTACGTCGCGGCGAAATAGTTCCTTGATTTGGGGTTATTAGGCTTATTCGGGCTTTTCAGAAACTATTTCACCGCAGCTTAGGTGGGACGTGGGTCGACATCGATTCCGTCACCCCGTACACTTACGAAAATGGCTCTGGTCCCAAAAGCAACCAGAGCCATTCATCTATCTTATGGAGCGGGCGACGGGAAGTCCAAGGGTTTGCTTCGCAAACCCTTGTTTCGCTGCGGGTCATTGGCCCTTGCGTGCTGCGCTGGAAAATGCTCACGCATTTTCTCAGCTTCGCACCCTGCCGGGTTCGATTCCCGTCGTCCGGCACGCTTATGAAAACGGCTCTGGCACCAAATGGTGCCAAAGCCGTTAAAACTATCCTATGGAGCGGGCGACGGGAATCGAACCCGCGTCATCAGCTTGGAAGGCTGGGGTTCTACCATTGAACTACGCCCGCAAGATATGGTCGGGACGACAGGATTTGAACCTGCGACATCCTGCTCCCAAAGCAGGCGCGCTACCAAACTGCGCCACGTCCCGAAGGTGTTGAGCAGCTAAGGTCTAAACCTTGCGTGTCCCAAAGCGAAGGAAATTATAGGGGAGACTCCCCGCCTGTGCAAGCATTGATGCCTTAGCTCCTCGAATGTGCAACAAAACGACTATGGAGCAGGCCGATCACAAACGCCACCACGGCAACCGGCGCCCACGCGGCACCGATATCCGCCAATGGCAGCGCATCGAACGGCAGCCACGCGCCCGCAAAGAACGCATCGCGGACCGAGGTGATCACGCTCTGCACCGCGACGACGCCGCCGACCCAAACCCACACTTGCGGATGCGCGTCGCAAAAACCGTGCACCAGGCCCATCAGCACCAGCACGATGGCAACGGGATACAAGGCGTTGAGCATGGGCACCGAGAACATAAGGATCACGTCGAGGCCCACATTGGAGAGCACGCACGAAAACGCTGCGAACACAAAGGCGAGAACCGCAAAGGGACGGCGCATGGCCTCCTCGGGCGCCTCCGCTCCCCCATCGAACACATACGTTTCGCAAAAATAACGCGAGCAGCAGCTGATAAGGCCAATGCACACGTTCATGCAGGCGAGAAAGAAGATGGCGAAGACCACGACCGTGCCGGCAAGGCCAAAGTGCATGGAGGCAGAGCGGGCAAGGATGGCAGCGCCGTTGGAAGCGTCGGGCATCACGGTGCCGAGCTGCATACCGGCAAGGGCCAAACCGCAGTAGATGACGGCCATGAGCACGCCTGCAATCACACCAGAACGCGAAATCTCAAAGGCCACGCGCTTGTCATCGGTAACGCCCAACTCATGGATGGTCTCGGCGATGATGATGCCGAAGGCGAGCGACGCGAGCAGGTCCATGGTCTGATAGCCAGTCAGAAAGCCCTGCACGGCGGCACCTGCATCGTAGGGAGCCTGAGGCGCGGCAGCCGGCCCCAGCGGCGAGATCACGGCAGCACCCACGACCAGCACGATGAGCGCAATAAGCGCGGGGCCCGTTATGCGACCGAGCACGCGCGTGATGACACCCGGACGCAGCGTGAGCGCAAACGCGACGATAAAGAAACCAACGGCAAACACCAGGCGAGCCGTGCCGAGCGAAACACCCTCGGGTAGCAGCGGCACCAACATTTCGAAGGCCGTGGAGCTCGTGCGCGGAATAGCCAGGCACGGGCCGATGGCCAGATACACCGCCGCGACAAAGAACTCACCAAACTTGGGGTGCACGCGGCCGGCAAGCTCGCGCGCCGTGCCGGCGAGCGCGACGGCGATAAATCCCATAACAGGCAGACCGATAGCGGCAATCAAAAAGCCGATCATGGCAAGCGGCGTGGCTGTACCGGCCTGAAGTGCCAGCAACGGCGGAATGATGAGGTTACCGGCGCCAAAGAGCATCGAGAACAGCGCGATGCCGACGGTGACAACATGGTCGGAGCGCAGACCGCGCGGGGCGGATGAGGCCATAGGCACACCTTTCGGGTCGAAACAAAAACGGGACGGGCAAAATACCCGTCCCGCAAGTATATACGCTCTAGCAGGCTAAATCGCGCAAAGCGTCAATCGCAGTATCGACTTCCTCATCCGTGTTGAAATACCCAAACGAGAAGCGAACGATACCCTGGCGCTCGGTCCCGAGCGCGCGGTGCATGAGCGGAGCGCAATGGGCGCCGGGGCGCGTCGCAATTCCCCACCCCTGCATGAGCGCGTCCGAGATCTCGGCCGAATCGATATCGCCCACGTTGAGTGAGACGATCGCCGAGCGCACGGGCTGGTCAAACGCACCGTAGAGCTTAATCCCCGGAATCTCGCGCACGCCAGCGAGAAAGCGATCAGCCAGCGCTCGCTCATGTGCCGCAATCGCCTCGACCCCGCCTTGCGCCTCGATAAAGTCGAGGCCGGCAGAAAGTCCTGCGATGCCGTGACCGTTGAGCGTGCCCGCCTCCAGGCGCGTGGGCCACTCCAGCGGCTGCAGCTCATCGAAACTGTGTACACCGGTGCCGCCCACGGCCCAGGGCGCCACGTCGACACCCTCCGCCACGGCCAGGCCGCCAGTCCCCTGCGGACCCATGAGCCCCTTATGGCCGGTAAAGCACACCACGTCGAGCCCCATGGCGCGCATATCGATATGCGCCGTGCCGGCAGACTGCGAGGCATCGACGATCGCAAGCGCGCCGACCGCATGGGCCATGGCGGCCACGCGTGCAATGTCGACCGCGTTGCCGGTCACGTTGGAGGCGTGCGTCACTACCACGGCACGCGTACCGGGCGTGACCAACCGCTCAAGCTCGTCATAGTCGAGCGCGCCGTTCGCGTCGCAGCCCGCATGCTCAACCATCACACCCTGCTCCGTCGCCAGGCGATTGAGCGGGCGTAGCACCGAGTTGTGCTCGAGCACCGTCGTGACCACGCGGTCGCCGGGGCGCACCACCCCGTTGATGGCGGTGTTGAGCGCCGCCGTAGAGTTGGGCGTAAAGCACACATGGTCCGCCCTCGGGCAACCCAAAAGGCGCGCGAGCTTGGCACGGCAAGCGTGAATCGTACGAGCGGCATCGAGGGCACCAGACGTGGCACCGCGCCCGGCATTGCCAAGCGAGCACATCGCCTGCGTCACGGCATCGATGACCGTCTGCGGCTTGTGCATGGTCGTCGCCGCGTTATCCAGGTAGATCATCGCACGACCTCCCACATATCGATCACGGTAAAGCCCTCGGTGGGAACGCCTGCCGCGGCAAGCTCGCCGCGTAGCAGTTCCTCATCTGCAGGCAACGCCTTCCACGCCAGACCGCAGCCGGCAGCGACCTCCCCGGGCACGGGAATCGTTCGCCCGGGAAGGCCGCGCTCGATGCACAGGGACTCGCAGCCCATGGCGGCCGCCGTGGTGGGAAACGTGATGACAAGCGCCGGGCGCTTCTCCCTCATGGCAACTCCAACCAATACGCTACGGGCGCACGACGCGCACGGCCTGCTCCATCTTCTCCACGATCACGTACATGTTGGTGACCTCGCCCACCGCGAGCTGGTCTTTAATGCCATAGTGGTCCAGGCAGGTGCCGCAGGTGAGAATCTCGACACCCTGCTCCGCCAGGCCCTTCAGGTCGTCGAGCACCGGCGAGCCCTCGACGGTGAGCTTGGCGCCGCCGTTGTAGAACAGCATGGTCGCGGGCAGTTCCTCCTGCTGCGTCACGGCAAAGATAAACGCCTTCATGAGCTTGTGGCCCAGCTCGTCGTCGCCACGGCCCATGCAATCGGTGTAGACGGAAATGACGAGTTTGCCCTTGCCGGCGTTGGCGTCGCAGAAAGCGGCACCGTCCTGCTCGGGGTCCGCAACGGCCACGGCACCGGCGGTCGTGACGGTCACGTGCCACTCGGCGTCCGAGATCTTCTCGACCGAGGCCGTGCAGCCCTTCTCCTGCGCCATCTTGGAGATGTTCTTGACGGCGGTCTCGTTATCGACCGAGGTCACCACGGCACCCTCGCCATCAAGCTGTTTGAGTGCCTTAAGCGTCTTGACGACGGGCAGCGGGCAGGCATCGCCCATGGCATTGACTTCAATTTTGGTAGACATAGCAAAATCCTTTCGAAAGAACCGTTCTAGAGAACGATAAACAGTTACATAAGCGTGCGGGCTAGCGAACAACGCGGACGGCAGGACCGCCCGGCTCCGCCTCGCACACGCGCCCGACAACGGCGGCGATACGTCCTTCGGCATGCAGACGGCGCGCAAGCTCATCCACATCGGCAGCAGGTGCCGCGATAAGCAGGCCACCAGACGTCTGTGGATCGTACAGCGCGTCGAGCATACCCGGCTCCAGGTTCTCGTCGGCAGCCACGCGCGGGCCAAAGAAGTCCTGGTTGCGATAGGAGCCCGCGGGGATAATGCCCAGACGTGCCATGTCGAGCACCTGATCAAAGAGCGGCACCGCCCCCGACGCAAGTTCGATCTGCACGCCCGAGCCTTCGGCCATCTCGCACGCGTGCCCGATCAGACCAAAGCCCGTAATGTCGGTGCAGCCGTGAAGCTCAAGTCCCTCGGCCAGACGAATCGGCGCCTCGTTGAGGGTGCGCATCGAGTCAAACATGGCTGCGGCCTCGTCACGCTCGATGAGCTCGCCCTTAATAGCCGTGGTGATGATGCCCGAGCCGATCGCCTTGGTCAGCAGCAGAACATCGCCCACGCGTGCGCCGCTGTTGGCGAGCATGCGGTCGAGCGCGACAAAACCGCTCACGGACAGACCGTACTTGGGCTCGTCGTCGTTGATGGTGTGACCGCCCGCGATGGAGCAACCCGCCTCGACGCACTTGTCGGCGCCGCCCGCCAGAATCTGACCGGCAACCTCAACGCCCAGACAGCTCGGAATGCACAGCAAGTTCATAGCATGGCTCGGCCGCCCGCCCATGGCGTAGATGTCCGACAACGAGTTGGCTGCGGCGATCTGGCCGAACAGATAGGGATCGTCGACCATCGGCGGGAAGAAGTCGACGGACTGCACGAGGCCCAGGTTTTCGCCAACACGAAAGACACTCGCATCGTCGGAGGTATCGAAACCCACGAGCAAGTTGTCGTTATGCACATTGGGTAAATCGCCCAGGACCTGGGCGAGGGCTCCGGGAGCCAACTTAGCGGCTCAACCGCTCGCGGCAGTCATAGACGTGAGCTTAATCTGATCGTCAGCCATCGATACCTCCTCTCATCGGTCAATCATTTTCTCCCAGTATACGCATGAATGCGAGCCTGCGACGGATGCATTAATTGAGCGCCTGTGCGCGAATCGCCGCGCCGATGGCACCTGCAAAGCGGGCCTGGGGCGAGGTGGTGACCGGCGACCCCAGCAGCGCGGCCAGCCGCTCCACAACGTAGGCGTTTTCGCACAGACCACCGGTCAGATAGTACGGGGCGCCCGCTGCCTGCCCGGCCATAGTGGCCACGCGCGACACGACACTCTCGATCACGCCGCGCGCAATGTTCTCACGCGGCTCGCCACGACCGATCAGGCTGATGACCTCACTTTCGGCAAACACCGTGCACATGCTGGATATCTTGGTAGGCTCGCCGGAACGCGCCAGGTCGGCCATCTGCTGCTGGGAAATGCCTAGGCGGTCGGCCATGATCTCCAAAAAACGCCCCGTGCCGGCAGCGCACTTGTCGTTCATGGCGAACTTGGCCACGCGGCCGCCCTTGAGTTGGATGACCTTGGTATCCTGGCCGCCCACGTCGATCACCGTGCCCTGCTCGCCAAACAGGCGAACCGCACCGACACCGTGGCAGGTGATCTCGGTCACGACCTTATGCGCATAGGGCACGGCAACACGGCCGTAGCCAGTCGCGACCACGCGAACATCGTCCCCCGTCACGTCATAGCCGGCTGCAGCGAGCTCACCGCGCAGACGCTCGGCTGCATCGACCGAGGAGAACCCGGTTGGCTGTACGCACGTCCACGCCACCGAACCCTCCCCGTCGACCACAGCAGCCTTAGCCGCCGTAGACCCGATATCGATCCCGATCCCCATCATGGCTCTCTCCCAATCTAAACATCAAAGGTAGCGGCGCGTTCAGGCGCCTTAGCTCTAGGTTTCTCAGGTGCCGGAGGTTGCCCCGAAAGAGGAGCGCAGCGTACTTTGGTACGCAAGCGACGGTTTGAGGGGCAAGATCCGGTGCCTGAGGAAGCTAGAGGGTTTCGATGAAGGCGGCGATGCGCGTCTCGATCTGGCCCATGTCGCCGTTGCTGTAGTCGGTCTCGATCTTCATATACGGAATACCCGCACCCTCGACGGCCTCCTGCATGTGCGCACTCTCCACGTTAAAGGTGTGGCACGCCTGGAGCACGCTCTCCACTACGCCATCGACATGATACTTCTCGCACATGGCCAGCGTGTTTTCCATACGGCCGTCGTTGGGCGTCATGACCGAGCAGTTGATGTCAAGGTAGCGGTCGGAGATGGCGCGCAGGATATCGGGAGCCTCCGGGTCGATCATCATGGCCGCCGTGCGCTCGCCCGAGCAATCGTCCATACACACGACCACACCGCCGTTGGACTCGATGGTGCGACCGATCTTGTTGATTACGCCGCCCACCGGGCAGCCGGTGATCAGAATGCGCTTGGCGTCCGCCGCAACCGGGCGCTCGCCCGCGTCGTAGGCCTCGCGCAGCTTGGCAACCTTTTGCTCCAGCTGCTGCGTATAGGCCTCGATATCAAAGCTGAACGTACCGGCAAACATAGTGCTCATCAGGTCGACACCGCTCATGGCCGCAGGCTGGTTGGCCTGAAGCGCGAACATATCGAGCTGCGCCGCACGCAGGCGATTGCGACGACGGACGGCGGCGCGCAGGTCGTTATCAGTAATCGTAATGCCGTAGAAGCCCTCGAGCTCCTCCTTGAGCAGGCGGCACTCCTCGTACCAGCCTTCACGCTCGTAGGCGCGATCACGACCCTGCGGCAGGTGCAGAATGTGCGTACGCTTGAGCTCGTTGAGCAGCTCGTACATCTTCTTCTTGCCGTCGCAGGTGGTCTCACCGATGATCATGTCGCTAAAGTACGTAAACGGGCACTTTTGCGAGTAGGCAAAGCCGTACGTCGACTTGATGAGCGGACAGAGATTTGCCGGCAGCACCTTCTCGGCCTCGGGAATCACCTCGTCGGACGTGCCGCACAGCGCCACGCTCGCAGCCCCCGCGGCATCGATAATCTCGAGCGGCGTGTAGCTACACAGAAAACCGACCAGGCGATTACCCGCCTGCTTATAATCCTTGACGCGAATAAACGCCGCCTTGCGCTGCTCGTTGAACTCCTCAAACGTGGACGGCAACGGCTGCTCAATATTTTCCGACATATAACTCCTTAACAAACCTTTTAACCAACCAAGGAAACGGCTTTCCCAGGTGCCCGAGGTTGCCGTGAAAGATGAGCGCCGCATACTTTGGTAGCAAGCGACGGTTTGAACGGCAAGATCGGGTGCCTGGGGAAACCGCCGAGACGGATAGCCCTAAATGGTTTCCAAGAAAGCCTCAATCCTGGTTTGCAGCTGGCCTGCGTCCTCGCCGGCGTAATCGGTCGTGATGTGCATAAACGGAATGCCCGCCTCCTCGGCGGCCTTCTCCACGGCAAACGACTCCATCTCGTAGAGCGTGCAGAACTGCAAGGCCACGTCGACGATACCGTCGGCATGCAGGTCCTTGGCCATCTGGACAATGTCCTTCATACGCTGGTCGTTGGGCGTAAAGACAGCACAGTTGATCTTAAAGTAGCGCTCGGCGATGGCGTCGAGCATCTCGTCGACCGTCTCGCCGGACTCGTCGACCAGGTCCTTGTAGTAGCGCGAGCCCGTGCAGGACTCCTCGCCCACCACGACGCCGCCGGCCTTCTCGATAAGGTTGAACAGCTTCCAGTTGGGCACGGCCATGGGCGTACCGGTGTACAGGATGCGCTTGGTCCCCTTGGGTGCCACACCCTCGCCGGCCTCAACGCGCTGCTCGCACTCGGCGGCCATCTCGTTGATGGCTCCGGTCAGACGCGGCGTGTCGTCCATAAAGGCGGCCTGAACGGTCAGCAGGCTGTCGAGACCGCTGATGGGCGCCGGATCGGCAGCGCGCGTGGCAGCCAGACGCTGCAGGGCGCGACGCTTCTCGTTGACGGCGTGGATGGCAGCCTTCAGGCGCTCGGGCGTAATCTTGACGCCGCACTCTTCCTCGATCTTGGCGGCAAGCTTTTTAACCTCGGCCTTCCAGGTCACGAGCGTCGACTCATCGTGCACGTTGGGGATATCCATGACGTACATGTTCTTTTGCGTGGCAAAGAACTCGTAGGCCTTCTTCTTGCCATCGCAGGTGTTCTCGCCTACCACCAGGTCACTCGACTCAATGTAGGGGCAGACCTCGCCCAGCTTAAAGCCGGCAAAGCTCTTGATGAGCGGGCAGGTGTTGCGGGGCAGATGCTCCTCGACCTTGTCGGTCGCCCAGTCGGCACCCGAGCACAGGCCCACGGGAATGCCGTCGCAGGCGAGCACAATCTCCTCGGGCACGTAGACGCAGAACGAGCCCACGATCTTGGTGGCCTCGCCGGCCTCCTTCTTGTCGAGCATCTCCTTAATACGGCCGCTGTGGATGTTGGTGGCGACAAAATCCAGGTAGGATGTGGACTTGGGGCGATTGTTCTGCGTCAGGAACATATCGCCGTACATCTGGCCCACGGCGCCCAGCAGCATGTCGTGGTCGGCAAGATTCATGCCGAGACTCTCCCACATCGGATGGAAATCGAACTCTTCAGCCATGACGGTTCCCCTCTCGAACCAAATACGGATAGCTACGGTATTGCTGCACGGTGGGTGGCGAAAACCCAGCCGTGCTCAAACCCGGAATTTTGGGGAACCTGCTTTGCGGCTGATTATTTAGTTGTACGTCGTCTCTCCCGGAGCCGTGAACATACCTGCTCATATGCGGCTCCGAGCCATATACAGGGCACGCGCCGCAACGCGGCGAATGTATGTCATCTGCGGCATGTGCGCACCCTCCTTTACAAGTTGAGGTCAACTATATCAACGGTTGTCGTCCAGACGAACACCGCCGACATGCGTACGACAGCGTCGTGTGCCGTCGTTTAATAAATAATCATCTGTGTTGATAAGGGTTTGTCATCCATCATTCGGCGAACGGCAAGACAAAGCCGCCGAGGCTTATATCCCCGACGGCATTACCCGGCGCTATCGACAAACCAAATGGATCTTACTCGCATCGAAGTGCATGCGTAGCGTCTCGCCTGCTTGCGGCAGCTCGTCGACAGGCACGCCCACCTTGTTGACCTTCCACTGCAGACGTGTGGGCGCATCGGCGCGCGGCACGTCCAGCAGCACCAGGCGCTCAAAACGCGAATCGCTCACGCGGGCCACATGCAGGTCATAGCTGTTGCGACCACGCTCGACACGGTTGTCAACATGGAAGTAGCTTGCGCGAACGCCCAGGTACGCCACATTATCGGGAACCTTGCGACCCACGTTAAAGGTCATGCCCCAGTCGAGGGCCTCGACTTCTTCGTCGCCGATCTTGCGCGCCCGGCTCGTGTTCTTGCAGCCCGTCAGGCGCAGCGCCGCCAGCGTTTGCGGACGACGGACCACGTCCTCGACGGAGCCGATCTCCTCCACATGCCCGTCGTGCATCACGCAGATGCGCTGGCACAGGCGGCACGCTTCGTCGATGTCGTGGCTCACGTAGAGCACGGTGCGGTTGCATACATCGAACAGGTCGAGCATGTTCTGTTCGAGCGCGCTCTTAAGATAGGAATCGAGCGCGCTCATGGGCTCGTCGAACATAAAGATGCCCGGATGCGCCGCCACCATGCGGGCAAGCGCCACGCGTTGTTGCTGGCCGCCCGAGAGCCGCGCGGGATAGCGGTCGGCAAAATCGGCCAGACCGAAAATGCCCAGATAGCGCTCAGCGAGCTTTTTGCGCGCCGTGGCGTCGCCCGCATCCTTTACGCCGGCGCACACGTTTTCGGCCACCGTCATGTTGGGGAACAGCTGATAGTTTTGGAACAGCAGGGCGCATTTGCGCTCCTGGGGCGACAGGTTGATGCCCGCCGCCGAGTCAAAAAAGGTCACGCCGTTGACGACGATCTTGCCCTCGTCGGGTGTCTCCACGCCGGCAATGCAGCGCAGCGTACAGCTCTTGCCACAACCCGAGGCGCCCAGCAGTGCCACGCGCTCCTCGCCGGCCTCGAGCTGCATGTCGAGCATAAACCCGGGATAGTGCTTTTTTATATCCAGAACGAGCGACATGGCCTATCGACCTCCCTGTAATGCGGCATCATCGCGCATGAGCTCGGCCAGTGCCTCGCGATCGATACGCAAGGCATCGCCGCCGACTGGGTCGAGCGAATCGGTCTGGCCGCCCAGCTGCTTGACCTGCTTGCGCTCCGCACGGGAAAGACCCCGCTCGCGATACTTTTGCGAATGAGCGGTGTACATGTTGATGAACAGGATGACTAGGAAACTAAACGCGATCACGACGACGACCCAAAAGAGGGCCACCGACGTGTTGCCGCCCATCCACTCAAAGTAGATGGCGATGGGGATGGTCTGCGTAATGCCGGCGTAGTTGCCCGCAAAGAACAGGGTGCAGCCAAACTCGCCCATGGCACGCGCGAAGGCGAGCACCGTGCCGGCGGCGATGGAGGGCCAGCCGAGCGGCATCATAAGCTTGGTGAAGATGCGACGCTCGGACCAGCCCAGCGTGCGCGCCGCATCGAGCATCTGCGTGTCGAGGCTCTCGAAGGCTCCGAGCGCCGTACGGTAGACCAGGGGAAACGACACCACGACGGCCGAAATGACCGCCGCGGGCCAGGTAAAGACGATCGAGACGCCGTGCGCGATGAGCCACTGGCCCACCCCGGTCGAGCGGCCAAACAGCATGAGGAGCAGAAAGCCGCAGACCGTGGGCGGCAGCACCATGGGGATGGTAAAGACCGAGTCGAGCAGACCCTTGATGCGACTCGAGGTACCCATAGTCTTCCACGCGGCGAACAGGCCCAGCGCAAAGGAGATCAACAGGGCAAGGCCGCTCGTTTTTACGGACACCCAAAACGGTCGATAGTCGATGTCGCCTAAAAAGGAGGCCAGTGAGGTCAAGGGCCCCTGCTCATTCCGCAACACGACAGACGATGCTTCTACCATTTGAGCGCTATCAAGCCAACGCGCGCCGCCCTTGGCATCACCCGAGGCTGATGCAATCACCACATAGCGGTCCCCATCCGCACCGCGCTCGTCAAAGCCATAGGTATACCCACCGGCATCAAACGTTGTTTCCGCCGTGACATACCAAGGAAGATCCACGTCCCCTAACTGCGCACCCCCCATGCAGTTTGCGCTGTCGAGCTTACAGACGAGGGCCTTGAGACCCGATACGCACTCGTTGTCCTGCGGATCCAATCCATACTTCTCGACCGCCTTGGGCGATATCCACACCACAACGCGATCGGCAGCAGGCGCCACTACAAGGTCCACGACCTCGTCAACGGGAAACCGGTAGCCTTCAGGCTGGCCCTCCATGGTACGGGCGGTCCCCTTGGCCAACCGCTCAAAACCCTCGATCCCATAGGAAAGCCCATGAGCGGTCGCAGCAACCTGGGCCCCGTCCTCAGCATCCCCAGCAAACGCAAATCCCGGCACCCAGCAAAGCGCGAAGGTCAAAGCAAAGGTGACAAGCATGCGGAATCTATTAAGCACGAAAAGCTCCAAGCGGATACAAAGACGGAGTGAAACACAAAACGATGGAATTATCGCGCCAAGCCGCACTACGCGGAAAGCTCAAAGCCGTACTTAGCCCAAATCTTCTGAGCCTTCTTGTTGGTCAGACAGAAGTCAATGAACGCCTTGGCCTCGTCGGCATGCTCGGAGCTCTCGGCAACGGCACCCGGGTACACGATGGGCTTGTGCGAATCCTCGGGGCACACGAAGGCCTCCTCGATGCCGTCGTAGCGGAAGATATCGGAGCTGTAGACAAAACCGGCCACGCAGTCGCCTGTGGACACATAGGCGGCGGCGGTACCAACTTTGTCGGCCAGTGCGACCTTGTCGGCGATCTCAGGCGCGTACTCGCCGTCGTCGCCCTCGGTGCCGGTGTAGAGGCCCACAGAAGCCAGCGCCTGGTTGGCGTACTTGCCGGCGGGAACGGTCTTGGCGTCGCCAATGGCGATCTTGCCGTCCAGATTCGCGACGTCGGCGATGGCCTCGACCTTGGTGTCGGAGCCCTCGGCACGAATAATCACGAGATCATTGACGAACATGTCCTCACGTGTGTCGACGTCGACGAGCTCGGCGGCCTCGGCGTCGTCCATGGCGCCCTTGGAGGCCGTGATGAGCACGTCGACGGCGGCACCGGCGCGCATCTGCTCGACAAGGTCGCCAGACGCCTTAAACTGCGTGTCGGCAAACGTGGTGCCGGTCTGCTCGGTGTAGAGCTCCTGAACCTCGGGCAGAGCTTTCTCGAGCGAGTTGGCGGCAAAGACTTGCAGCTCGACAGCTTTCTTGGAAGATGCCTTGGCAGAACCGGCATCGGATCCGGCCGGCTCGGACGTCTTGCTGCCCGAGCAGCCGGCAAGGCCAAGGCCGGCGGCAGCGGCAGCAGAAAGCGAGACAAAACCGCGGCGTGAAACCATATCGAACATATTCAACCCTTTCGAACGCTATGCCCGGGCACCCCGCCGCAGGCTTTATTCTGTTACTAGATTATACTTACGCGCGAATAATGATAGTGAGAAATTATTCTCGCCAGAGAATATAGTTTCGAGTTGACGTGCACCTCGGCGTCGCTTCGGCGGAAAACAAAGGCGGAGCAGCCGTTCAGGTCGCCCCGCCGCAGGTAAACCGCTTAGTTGGTATGTCCGCCGCCCGCCGTCATATGGGCCGCATGCTCCAGCTGATCGCTCACGGCCTCCCAGCTTTCGCGGGCCGCTTTCGTGGATCCCGGAAAGTTGATGACAAGCGTATGCCCACGCTGCATGCACACGGCGCGCGAGAGCATGGCGCGGCGCGTCTTGGTCATCGAGTAGGCACGGATTGCCTCGGCGACACCCGGCACATCACGGTCACAGACGGCACGCGTCGCCTCGGGTGTCACGTCGCGCATCGAAAGACCCGTGCCGCCGCAGGTGAGCACGACATTGGCGTGGCACGCATCGGCAGCTTCCACAATGGCATCACCAATCTCGCTAACGTCGTCGCGCACGACCACATGTGAGGCAACCGTCCATCCCTGCGCCTCGATGAGCTCCTCGAGCGCGGCTCCAGCCTCGTCCTGCGCAAGATCGCGCGTATCCGAGCACGTCACGATCGAAATTTTCAACTCCATAGCGTTCCTCCTATAGCACCGTTCCCTCAGGCAGGTCGACGCGCACGACGTCCACGACGTCGCCCGGCTTGAGCTCACACGGCCCTTCGTCAATACGCAGCAGGCAGTTGGCCCGCTGCATCGTGCCGAGCAGCGCCGAATTCTGCGTCTTGGCCTCGGTCACCAACAGCTCACCGGTCTCGGGGTCGCGCAAAACCGTGGCGCGATCGAAGAAGCGTCGGTCCTGGCGCTTCTTCACGCCGTGCGTGAGCGTCGCCTGCTGCACGGGACGCGCACCCTCGGCAAAGCCGCGCATCTTGCGGATCGCCGGACGAGCGAGCATTTCAAAGCCCACATACGCCGCGGCCGGATTGCCTGAAAGCCCCAGGTAGGGCTTACCTCCGAGCAAGCCAAACGTGATGGCCTTGCCGGGACGCATCGAGATGCGGTCAAACAGCACCTCGCCCTCGCGCCGGACGAGCGCCGTCACGAAATCGTAGTCGCCCGCCGAGGCGCCACCGCTCGTAATGACAAAATCGCACTCCTGCACGGCGCGATGCACCAGATCGGCAATCGCCTGCTCATCATCGGGCGCAATGCCGTAGAACACGGGCTCGGCGCCGGCATCGAGTGCTTCGGCCATCAGCGCCGAGGAGTTGGAATCGCGAATCTGACCGCGCGCCGGCACGTTACTCGGTGCGACCAATTCCGTGCCCAGCGAGATGATGCCCACACGTGGGGCAGCGTGCACCTTCACGCTCGCGTATCCGGCACTTGCCAGCAGACCCGCGCCCGCCGGAGCCACGACCTCGCCGGCGTGCATCACAACATCGCCGGCATGGGCCTCCTCGGCAGCAGAGCGAACGTTCTCCCCCACTTTAGCAGGCGCCGAGAAGCGAACGTGCGAGCCCTCGTTGCCGTCGCCATCGAGTACGTCGACGATCTCGTACTTCACCACGGCATCGGCACCTTCGGGTACCGGCGCGCCCGTCATGATGCGGACTGTCTCGCCCGCGCCGATTGTGCCCTCAAAGACATGGCCCGCGGCCTCATGTCCGATAACGTCGAGCGTCACCGGCGCCTCGCCAGACGTCTGCGCCAAGTCCGCCGAGCGCACGGCATATCCGTCCATAGCGCTGTTGGCAAACGGCGAGATGTCGATATCGGCCACCGCGTCCTCGGCCAAGGGAAGACCGGTGGCCTGCCACACGGAACTCTCGACGAGATCGGTCGGAGCAACGTGCGACAGAACAATCGACTGCGCGTCCTCCAGCGGAATGAGCTTCTCTGTCATATGCACCTCTTAATGCCACGGCGCACAACGGGGGCGCCGATTCTTTATGCTTGTCTAAGTATAATCCCCGACGCGTGACCGCGACTTGGCCTGTACCCGCAAATACACCTGTCGGCCGCAAGCCGCGAAACAGAATGGAAACCAACCCACCGGCTCGTCGCGCTTGCCGCGTTTTATAATGCTTGCGTTGCAACCTAAAAGAGGAATATATGGCTCATAACAACAAACCCGAAAGCGCAAACGAAGCGCAGGATCATTCCCAGCCGCTCGACGATGGCGGCTTTTTCTCCCTTAGCGACGTCATCATGGCCGGCAGGCGTCAACTCACCCGCTCCGAGCAGCTCTTGGCCGCCGACACACGCCGCAACGCCCGCAACCTGTTTGCAAGCGCCAAACTGCTCGCGCTCGTCGTCATCGTCTCGCTCGCCATGGGTGTTGCCGCTTGGGCATTTTTGGCCTCGCTGAATATCGCGACCGATTATCGCGAGCACCACGTGTGGATTTACGCGTTGCTTCCCGTTGCGGGCGTTGCCACCGCATGGGTGTACAAAAACCACGGCCTTGCCGCCAAACGAGGTAACAACCTGGTCATCGACTCCGCCCTGGGCACACGCCTTATCCATATGCGCATGGCCGTTCTCACCTTCGTCTGCTCCACGCTCACGCACCTAACGGGCGGGTCGGCCGGTCGCGAGGGAGCCGCGGTGCAGATTGGCGGCACCATCGCCAGCAACATCTCGAGCCTCGCCCACCTCAAAAAGCATGACCACCACGACCTCATGCTCGCCGGCATCTCATCCGCTTTTGGCGCCGTATTCGGTTCGTCCCTTGCCGGCGCGTTCTTTGGCATGGAAATGTGCTTTATCGGCAAGATCGACTACACCGCGGGCATCTACTGTCTGGTCGCCTCGTTTACCGGCTACTTTACATCACTCGCCCTGGGTACCGAGTACGAAGCGAATGTCATCGCCAGCGTTCCCACCATGACACCACGGACGGTTGTCATCGTTGTTATCAGCGCCATCATCTTCGGTCTGACGGCACGTCTCTTTGCCTGGTCGGTTCGAACCGTCAAGAGCCTGTACGGTCGCTTTATCACCAATTACCTTGTTCGCGCACTCATCGGCGCACTCGTGGTTTTGGCCGCCTATGCCCTCCTCGACGCCTGGGACTACGCCGGCCTTTCCACGTGGCTTTCCGGCGCCGGATTTGCAGGCAACACCACCCTGGCGGACGCAGCCATCAAGTTGGTCGTCACAGCGCTTACCCTGGGCGCGGGCTTCCAAGGCGGCGAGGTCACGCCCCTGTTTGGCATCGGTGCGGCACTCGGTGGCTGGATCGGTTGCCTCACCGGTCTCGACCCCAGTTTTCTGGCGGCTCTCGGCATGCTCGGCGTGTTCTGCGCCGGCCTCAACGTGCCCATCACCACCTGCATGATGGCCATCGATCTGTTCCACGGCACGGCCGCCGGGTTCTTTGTCATCGTGGCCTTTATCAGCTATCTCGTCGGCGGCCACCGCGGCGTGTACCCCGCCCAGCGCATTATCTCACCCAAGCGTCGTTCGCTTATTGTGGATGAGGGCGGTACGGTAGCGGATGCTATCGAGCGCCACAACGACCTGATAGAGTAGACGTAAGTATTCGCCGTGCAGCCACAATCGGGGGCAATTCGACCTGAGCGCGACCGCACCGTCACGTCATACGCCGGGAGTCGCCCCATGCACGTAACTGATTTTGGTCGCACGCTCATCATCGCCAACCCCGCCGCCCAGTCTGGTGCGGCGCGCGAAGTTGCCGAGCGCCTTCAGCGCTTTTTGGACATGACCGCGCGCTCATCCCAGTTTGACCTGGTGCTTACCGAGCGCATGGGACATGCCAAGGAACTTGCCGCACGGACCCAGGGCTACCGCACGGTTATCGCACTCGGCGGCGACGGCGTGATCCACGAGGTCGTCAATGGCTTGATGGCGCAAGAAGAGGCGGTTCGACCGGCGCTTGCCGTCCTGCCCGTAGGCTCCGGCAATGATTTTGCCCAAACACTCGGCATCGACGATTTCTCCGGCAAGGATTTTGGCGCGCTGCTCACCTGCGAGCTGCAGCATCAGGACATCGGGCGCATTCGCTCGTGGAGCCCTGCAAGCGGCAGCGGCGAGGCTGCCGCTGAGTACTACGACCAGACGCTTTCGGTCGGCATCGATGCCGCCATCGGCCTTGGCACCACCGAGCTGCGCAAAAAGACGGGCCTCGCCGGCGCTCCGCTCTACACCCTATCGGGACTTGAGCAGTTTGGCCTGCGCTACCGCAACTATCCCATGACGGTCAGCTTTGACGGTGCGCCCGCAGAGCGCGTGCGGGCGATTATTATGGCCATCCAGCTGGGGCCCACGTACGGCTCGGGCTATCGCATCTGCCCCGAAGCCGACCCCTGCGACGGCATGCTCGACGTCTGCTGCGCCTGCGGCCCCGTCCCCCGTGCGGTCGCCCTGCCTATGTTTCTTTCGGCCAAGGACGGCCATCATACCAAGCTGCCGCCGGTTCGCATGCGTCGTTGCCGTCATGCCGAGCTCACGTTCGAGGAGCCCGACTACCCCATCCAGGCCGACGGCGAGCCCATCGTCGCCTCGCGCATCGAGGTCGACGTCCTCGGTGGAGCCCTCCACGTCTGGCACCCAACCCGCTAGCCACCTTAAGTTGCGGTGAAATAGGGACTGTTTATGCAGCTAAAGCCGTAAAACAGTCCCTATTTCACCGCAACTTATTGAGAAGATCATTCCTCCCCGCCTGGCTTGCGACGGTTGGCCTTTTTAATCGCGTTGAAGTGCTTGTCGTTGAGCCTGCGCTGGCGCGATCGCTGAGGCACCTTGGTCTTTACGCGTCGGCGCGGTGGACGCCCGCGACGCTCAAGCTCTGCCCTCAGCTTACGCAGACAGCAGCTGCGATTCTGAAACTGACTGCGGCTCTCACGCGCCGTCACGACAATCCCCGTGGGCCCATGCTTCATGCGCACCGCCGAGTCCGTCGTGTTCACGCCCTGTCCACCCGGACCCGTCGCGCGAAACACCTGCACCTCGCAATCGCGTGCCAGCTCCTCGACCGAAATCTCGGCATAGCGCGCATACTCGCGCCATCCCATCTTGTTCTCATCCATATCAATACCTCCCCTCATACAAAAAATGTGACAAAGGGACAGTCCCTTTGTCACATCGCATACCAATCGCTTGTGCTGCGCGCCTAGGCGAACGTGATCTCGCCGTTCTCGCAGTCCATTTCGGCGATACGGGCCAGGCTCTCAACGCGGAAGCCGCGCTCGCGGAGCTTGTCGCCACCGCCCTGGAAGCCCTTCTCAACGGCGATGCCGATGCCGGCAACCTCGGCACCCGCGGCCTCGCAGATCTTAATAAGGCCCTCGAGCGCGCAGCCATTGGCCAAAAAGTCGTCGATAATCAGGACCTTATCGCCCCCGGACAGAAAGCGCTTGCCAACGATGACCGGGTACTCCTTCTGCTTGGTAAAGGAGTAGATGGTCGTGGCATACTGCTCGCCGTCAAGGTTGATGGACTGAGCCTTCTTGGCAAAGACCACCGGCACGCCGCCAAAATGCTGGGCTGCAATGCAGGCCATACCAATGCCCGAAGCCTCGATCGTCAGGATCTTGTTGATCTCGACACCCTCGAACAGACGGGCCCACTCGGCACCCATGTGGTCGAACAGCTCAACGTCGCACTGGTGGTTGAGGAAGGCATCAACCTTAAGGACGTTACCGGCCTTTACGATGCCGTCATGGCGAATACGATCCTCAAGCTCCTGCATGGCGCAACCCCTTCTCGCGGCAACGATACCGCGCGATTAATAAACGTTGTTCGATAGTCTACCACGGACCTACCCCCGCCCGCCCCACAAGCCGCATCGCACTATAAAGCTGCAAGACCAGTAGATAGGCCCGATTCGTGGCAGACAGCCTCCCAACACGCTAATGCCGGGTGCGCGTCCTCACCAAACGTACCAATGTGAGCGCAAAGCCCACGGTAGCAACGGCCATCAGCACGTAGAATACCAAACGAAAGCCAAAGAGGAACACGTCCGGACGACCCGCCACATAGCTCGTGACCGTCTTGCCCATCGCCGCGCTCGTCTGTCCATACAGGATGCGCGACGCCGCCGTAATACCCAGCGCTATGCCCGCATAGCGCGCCAAGCTGCTCAAGCTGCCCGCAAAGCCAAGCGCCTCACGCGGAGCCGAACCCATATACAGCGAATTATTGGGACTCTGGAAGATCGACGTGCCGCACGACATAAACGCGACGCAGCACACAATCATCAAGATGGAAGAGTGCTCGTCAAGCGTGCTCACCGCAAAGAGACCGCACACGTACACGCCCAAGCCAACGGCCGTGGGCGCTTCACAACCAACACGGTCGGACACCGAGCCCGAAAGCGGGCCCACAAAGGCATTCACGACCGGCATCGCCAAAAACAACAGGCCGGAGATATCGGAGCTAAAGCCGTGGGCATCCTGAAAGTAGAACGGCAGCACAAACTCGGAGGCACCGATACCCACGAACACGATAAGCATGCAAGCCAGGTTAATCGTGAAAGCCGAGCTCGCAAAGCAGCGACGCGCCGCCTCTGTCAACGGCATAGGGCGTTCGCCAGCCTCCGGCTTCACATGCGGCAGCGTATAGAGTCCCACGATAAACGAGATTACGCCAATGGGCAGATTGATAAGGAAGATGCTCTCCCAGGGAAAGCTCGCCACCAGCACGCCGCCGAGCACGGGGCCGCACATCATGCCAAGAGCCACAAAGGTCGCCAGAATGCCCATGGCACGGCCGCGCTCACGCGCCGGAAACGACTCGGTGATGATGCCCATATTGTTGGCCATCGCGGCGGCACAGCCAATGCCCTGCACGAAACGCGCCAAGATAAGCACCTCGAGCGAAGCCGAAAGCCCGCAAAGCAACGAGCCGCCCGTAAAGACGATTACACCAAGCTGGAACACATTCACCTTGCCGCGCACATCGCCCAAGCGGCCAAACGGCAGCATGGCGACGCACGTCGCGAGCAGATACACCGAGCTCACGAGCTGAATGCGGTCGAGACCCACCCCCAGCTCCTTTTGCATCACTGGGAGCGCCACCGTCACGATGCTCGCATCCAGACACGCCATAAAGGTCATGACGAGCACGGTGAACAGAATCGCCCATTTATTCTTACCGTGGGTGTCGCCCTCTAGGGCAATGTGTTCGCGGCGCAGCTGCTCGGCAGTTTTCTCCATGTATATCCTTTCTATCGTGCAACGCAAAAACGGGACCCCAATCGCCTGCAAACGGACACGATCGGGGTCCCGCCTACGGAATCGGAACTATGAGGACGTCGTCAGCCGAAAAGCCGTCCCACGCCTTGCACGAACGCTAGCCTAGCACTGCTCGAGCGCCTGCTCAAGGTCGGCAATCAGATCGGCCGTGTCCTCGAGGCCGCACGACAGGCGCACCATGTCGGCGGAGATGCCACAGGCGATGAGCTCCTCATCGTTCATCTGGCGATGCGTGGCGTTAGCAGGATGCAGGCAGCAAGTGCGGGCGTCGGCCACGTGTGTGGCGATCTGGGCGAGCTTGAGGCTCTTCATAAAGGTCTCGGCCGCCGTGCGACCACCGTTAAAGCCAAAGCTCACGACGCCGCAGGTACCGTTGGGCATGTACTTCTGAGCCAGGTCATAGTACTTGTCGCCCTCCAGGCCCGGATAGCTCACGAAGCGTACCTTGGGATGGCTCTGCAGGAACTTGGCAACGGCCAGGCCGTTCTCGCAATGACGCGGCATGCGCACATGCAGGCTCTCGAGCGAGCTATTCAGGAAAAACGCCGCCTGCGGGTTCTGCATGGGACCAAGATCGCGCATGAGCTGCGCGGTGGCCTTGGTAATGAAGGCGCCCTCGCGACCGAACTTCTCGGCATACGTCACGCCGTGGTAGCTCTCGTCGGGCGTGGTGAGACCCGGGAACTTGTCCGCATGAGCCATCCAGTCAAACTGGCCGTGGTCGACGATCACGCCGCCCAGGTAGGCAGCATGCCCATCCATGTACTTGGTGGTGGAGTGCGTAACGATGTCGGCGCCCCACTCAAAGGGACGGCACATCACGGGCGTCGGGAAGGTGTTGTCGACCATCAGCGGCACGCCGTGGTCATGCGCGGCCTTGGCAAAGCGCTCAATATCGAGCACGGCGAGGGCGGGATTGGCGATGGTCTCGCCAAAGACGAGCTTGGTGTTGGGTTGGAAGGCTGCCTCCAACTCCTCATCGGTGCAGTCGGGGGCAACGAACGTGCAGGTCAAGCCCATGCGACCCATGGTATGGGCAAGCAGGTTGTAGGTACCGCCGTAGATGGCAGAGCTCGCGACCACGTGATCGCCGGCACCGGCCACGTTAAAGATCGCGAGGAAGTTCGCAGCCATGCCCGAGCTCGTGAGCATCGCGGCAGTGCCGCCCTCCATCTCGCAGATCTTGGCGGCAACCAAATCGCACGTGGGGTTCTGTAGACGGCTGTAGAAGTAGCCCGACTCCTCCAAGTCAAACAGCTTGCCCATGTGCTCGGACGTGTCGTACTTCCACGTGGTGGACTGGTAGATGGGCACCTGGCGCGGCTCCGCATCTCCCGGGTGATAGCCGCCCTGAACACATGTGGTACCGATAGTCTGCTCGCTCATATCTAGCTCCCTTGCCTGGGTTTTAGTTTTATTCGGTTCACGATACCGCTACCATGCACCCCTCTCAACCCATCCCCAAGGTAGGTTATGTGACTAATTGATCAGGGGTATTTATCTCAAGCCTTGGGCATTTGCTCGATAGATAAAAATGAGGCATACATGAAGCTCTCGATGATTACATGCACCGTCACGGGTACCATAGGCGGGTACACCGTGACCAAGGAGACAACGATGAAGCAAATCGATACGGCCCAGCTCGACATCACCGCCTGTCAGGCTCAAGCTGCCGAATACCACGCCCGTGGCTTTAACTGCGCTCAGGCCGTCGCCTGCACGCTCGCTCCCGCCGTCGGGCTCGACCCCCAGGTCGCCTTTACCCTCACCGAGGGCTTTGGCGCCGGCATGGGCGGCATGACCGAAACCTGCGGCGCTATCTCGGGCGCCGTGGCCATCATGAGCTTTGTAATGAGCGACGGCATGGAAAACCCCAAGACCAAGGGCCAGACCTACAAGCTGTCGCGCGAAATCGCCAAGCGTTTTGGCGAGAAGAATACGACGACCGTCTGCGGCACGCTCAAGGGCATCGGATCGGATAAGGGTCCGCTCCGCAGCTGCCCCGGCTGCATCGACGATGCCGTCGCGATCGCCTGCGATGTGCTAAAGCAGCTCGCCGAGTAAACGGCAGCAACAGAAAAACGACGGCCGGCGCGCTTGGGATCCATCCAAAAGCACGCCGGCCGTCGCCGTTAGAACTCGGCAAATTCGGGAGCGCCGACCTCGATCTCCTCGCGCCCCGCCATAAGCTCGCGCATCTTAGCGCAAAATGACTCCTGCTCCCCCGCCTTAAACACCAAATGAATCGTCACGGCATCCGCGTAATCGGTATCCGAAACCTTGGCACCCGAATCCTGCGCCAAACGAAGCACCTGCTCATACTGCGGATAGGCCACATGCACGTCAACCGGCACGACGCTTGTCATCTCAACGATCTGCCCGGCCTCCTGAGCCGCGGCCACTGCCGCCTGCGTCGCCGCGGTATAGGCGCGCACCAAGCCACCCGGCCCCAATAACGTGCCGCCAAAATAGCGCGTCACCACGCAGCAAACATTTTTGAGCTCTGCGCCGCGCAACACCTCGAGCGTCGGCATACCGCTCGTGCGGCTCGGCTCACCATCATCGCTTTGGCGTTCGCGTCCATCGACCAAAATCCACGCGGGAACATTGTGTCGAGCGTCGTAATGGCGCTTGCGAACTGTCTCGATAAAGGCATTCGCCTCATCCTCGGACTCAATATGGACCAGCTGGGCAATAAACCGGCTCTTGCGGTCCACAAACTCGCCCGAAACCTCAATATTCGATTGCAGAGTAAAATAGCTGTCCAACAAAGCCCCTCAACAAAACTAAGCGCGGCAACAAACATCCTCAATAATACGGCAAAGGCCGTACCGATAACCCCGGTAAATAGAACGGCGACGTCAATGACCAGGCAAAAACAGCGAGACGGCGTCAGCTGAGTCGATTTGGCCCGAAAGAGGAGGGAGCACGCCTTATGGCGGCGACCGACGAATGAGCGCCAAATCGGCCAGCTGACGCCGTCGAAGGCGAGAACCCGTCAGCGCGAGCAAGGTGCCTTGAAAGACGAGGGCATTGACCTTATGGTCATGCCCGAAGGCTTGAAAGGCAGATTGCCGCGCTGACGGGTTCGCAGCGTCAACAAAGTGCTGAGTGGGCCTATAAGCCGGGTTCTGTCGTGAACGGTCATTTATCTTGTCTGCACGTTACCATGCAGCTCCACGCACGCTACCCGAACGCGGACCGGGCCGGCCCATAGCGTTCCTATTCGCGCTTGCTCCGGATGGGGCTTGCCAAGCCGCCGTGTTACCACGACGCTGGTGGTCTCTTACACCACCGTTTCAGCTTTTCCCTTTACGCCTTGCGGCGCAGGTGGGAGTCTTCTTTTCTGCGGCGCTTTCCGTCGGATCACTCCGCCCGGCCGTTAGCCGGCATCCCGCCCTCTGGAGCCCGGACTTTCCTCACGCGTGCTGCAAGCAGCACATCGCGCGACCGTCTGGCCCACTCAGCAGTGCAAGAGTGTAACACACCGTTGCCGCAGGCAATGGCACGACGCAAACGCTCGACACGATAAACCAAGAACTGCCATGCGCTACAATGGTCCTGTCGATGGGCAACGTCGTCAGTCGAGACGCGACCGCGCTCCGCACCCCTCCGTCTACTCGGTGTGTTCCCGCCTCCTCCCCGAGGCGGGATGTCGGCATTTTTCATGCACCGACAACCCAATAGCCTGTGGACAGCCCGGACAGCATTACGCACGGGTAGCACCGCGCACCTCGGCTGCAAATGCAAAAAGGGACCCGTCCATTGCGGACGGATCCCTTAATACAAGTGATCGTCAAACCGATTTACTCGGCGTCGGTCTCCTCGTCCTTCTTCTCGGAAGGCAGCGGGGTAACCTCGATCTCGACGCCCAGAGTCTCAGCAGCGGACTTCATGGACAGGGAGATACGACGACGGTCGAGGTCAATCTCCATGACCTTGACCTGGACCTTGTCGCCCACGTGGGTGACCTGAGAAGGCTGATCGACGTGCTTGTTGGCCATCTCGGAGATGTGCACCAGGCCCTCGATGCCCTCGCCCAGATCAACGAAAGCGCCGAACGGGACAAGCTTGGTCACAGTGCCCTCGACGATAGCGCCGACGGGGTACTTCTTGACCAGTGCGCGCCACGGATCCTCGGTGGTCTGCTTGAGACCCAGGGAGATGCGCTCGCGGTTGAGATCGACGTCGAGAACCTCGACCTCGACCTCCTGGCCGACCTTGACAACCTCGGAAGGATGGTTGACGTGGTTCCAGGAGAGCTCGGAGATGTGGATGAGGCCGTCGATACCGCCGAGGTCGACGAAGGCACCGAAGTCGACGATGGAGGAAACGGTGCCCTGGAGACGCATGCCAGACTTGAGCTTGGACAGAATCTCGGAGCGCTCGGCCTTACGGGACTCCTCGAGCACGACGCGACGGGAGAGGACAACGTTGTTGCGGTTGCGGTCCATCTCGATGACGCGAGCCTCGATACGGGTGCCCATGTAGGAGGTGAGGTCCTTGACACGACGGAGGTCGACGAGGGAAGCAGGCAGGAAGCCACGCAGGCCGATGTCGAGGATCAGGCCGCCCTTGACAACCTCGATAACCTCGCCCTCGACGTTCTCGCCGGAGTTGAACTTCTCCTCGATGCGGTTCCAAGCACGCTCGTACTCGGCACGCTTCTTGGACAGGACCAGACGACCGTCCTTGTCCTCCTTCTGGAGAACCAGAGCCTCGATGGGATCACCGAGTGCAACGATGTCTGCAGGGTTAGCGTCCTTGCGGATGGACAGCTCGCGGACCGGGATAACGCCCTCGGACTTGAATCCGATGTCAACGAGCACCTCGTCATGCTCGATCTTAACGACAGTGCCGTTAACGAGATCGCCCTCATCAAAGTCGGTAATCGTACCGTCGATGAGGTTGTTCATCTCCTCCTCATTGACATCGTCAAGAGAGAAAATGGACGAGTTCTGAATCTCACTCAAAGGTGGACCCCTTTCGAACTACGGGGCCCCGATTGCTAGGACCTACAGAAGGGTGCGACAAGCACACAACGTTTAGGAACACTCGGGAGCCGACAGATACTAATGTGACGCTTATGCAATCACGTTCGTATAGGTTACGGGGAAATGAGTTCGATTTCAAGCGTGAACTGCGATTTTTTACTCGTGTGGAGACTTTTTCGTAATCTTATGAACACACGTCTCCACAACTTGACGATAACCAGCCAGGCATTTGGCTTTGGGGTAAAGTATCCGGAGCCAACGACTCTAGATCAAATTTATGAGAAAGGTGCCCGCGTGCTCAAAGCAGTCGTTTTCGATATGGACGAGACGCTTCTTAGCATCAACCTCAATGCGTTCATCCTTCGCTATTTTAAGGATGTCTCATCGATGCTCGCGGATATCGGGCGCCGCAGCCGCGGTGGCACGATGGCACGCCTCGGCACCATCCTGGTCGACCTCAACGCCAATCGCCGCAGCGGCACGGACAATCGCACCAATCTTGAGTTTTACCGCACCGAGGTCGAGCGCCGATGCGGCATCTGCCTCTCCGATCCCATCATCTACGAGGCGTTTACCTACTACGAGCGCGAAGTTCTTCCGTACAAGAACGACGATATCATTAACGCCCACGCCATGCCGGGCGCACACGCCGCGCTCCAGGCCGTACAGGACGCAGGGCTGCGTTGCGCGCTCTTTACCAACCCCAGCTTTCCCCAGGGGGCCATCGAGTGCCGCATGGGTTGGGGCGACCTGGCTGACGCTCCCTTTGAGCTCGTCACGCACATGGGAAACGCCACCCGCTGCAAGCCTGATGCCACCTACTATCTAGAGCAGCTTCAGGTGATGGGGCTCGAGCCGCACGAGGTCCTTATGGTGGGTAACGATCCCAAACGCGACTTCCCCAACCCTGCCTGCGGCATCCAAACCGCCTTTGTGGGCCAGGGCAAGCCCAGCCGAGCCACCTGGCGCGGAACCATGGAAGACTTCGCCCACGACTTCAACGCCGTAGTAGAAGCCTTCTACGAACACCAAGTAGCCAACGAACTGTCCTAACAGACTCGAGTCTTGCCGATCATGATGTTTAGGATCTCGACGTCGGTGTCCTTCATGCCCACACGGCCTACATAGCCCATGCTGGCGATTGTCTGCTCGACGGTATCCTGGATCAGGCCCTCACCGGCACGGAAGCCGCGGCCCTGCATGGCCATATCGTGGCCCAGAATCGCCGCATCAACGGCAGCGGAAATCTTGGCGGCACAGCTTGCCTTGGCGCCATCGCACACGATGCCGCCCACGTTACCGAGCGTGTTCGAAACCGTCGCGCCAATCTGCTCGCGCGTGCCACCACACAGCCAGGTAATCGCGGCACCGGCACCGCATGCGGCGCAAATAGCACCGCAAAACGCCGAGAGCGCACCAATATAGCTCTTGATATGCACGGCGATCAGATCAGACAGCATCACGGCGCGCACCAGGCGATCATGATCGCAGCGCAAATACTCGGCATACTCCATAACGGGCAAGGCACAGGTAATGCCCTGATTGCCCGAGCCGCACACGATGGCGACCGGCAGCGCGCAGCCGTTCATGCGGGCATCGGACCCGGCGGCCGCACGGGCACGGGCACGGCAGGCGACGTCATCGGCACGAGCGCCCAGCAGCGTACGGCCCACCTCGGCGCCCCAAGCGTGCGCCAGGCCCTCGGCACTGATCGCACCGTTCAGCTCAATCTGACGCTCAACGGCAGCGCGGGCGTCCTCAATGTCACCGTCCTCGATAAAGTCGATGATGGACTCAATGCTCATAGGGGTATCGGCGTTATCTGCCGCACGCTCGGCCACGACGCGCTCGGCGCAGGCGGCACACTCCCCCGCCGACTTGCCGCATACCGGAATACCGTCGAGCGTATGACACGTAACATTGGTGTGGTGGTCGGTAATCTCGACGACCGCGGCATGGCCCCCGGCCGTTGCGGTCACCTTGATGTAGAGGTTGGGCACACCCTCGACAAGCGACACATCGCAGTAACCGGCATCGGCGAGAAGCTCGGACACGCGAGCACGGTCTTCGTCGTTAACGCTCTCGAGCACCTCGAGCGCGCTCTTGGCGTCACCGCCCACGGCACCCAGCACGGCCGCCGCTTCAATACCGTGCATGCCGCCCGAGTTGGGCACGGTCACGCTCTTAACGTTCTTGATGATGTTGCCCGAGCAGGCAACGTCCATATGATCGGGTTCGCAACCGAGCGTCTGGCTCGCCAGCGCCGCTGCATAGGCAACGGCAATGGGCTCGGTGCAGCCGAGCGCACAGACAAGTTCGCGGTTTAAAACATCGCAAAACGCGGTATCACGAAGGGAATCGGCAGGCATAGGTATCTCCTACTTGTATAAAGGGCTGGGCTCTCGATAATAGTTAGCTCTTTTATTTGATAACAATGCATCAAAAACCGCAACTCAAGTTCCGGCGGACGGCGTTCAAGCGCAAACTGACAGCATTAATACATGAAAAACTAGTCTTGTTGCATGCTAAAGCGTTTGACCAAAAAACGCCCGAGCGTTTACACAAAAGTCGCGCTATCATGCAGTCGAAAGCGGTAAAACCTTTAGCAATTCCGCCGCACGGACCAGAGAGGAACCACTCATGAAGATTGGTATCGGTAACGACCACGCCGCCGTCGAGCTCAAGAACATCATCTCCGAGCACCTGAAGGAGCGCGGCTGCGAGGTCGTGAACTTTGGCACCGACACCTCCGAGAGCTTCGATTACCCCATCGCCGGCTACAAGGTGGGTAAGGCCGTGGCCAACGGTGACGTCGACCTGGGTATCCTGATCTGCGGTACCGGCGTCGGCATCAGCCTGGCCGCCAACAAGGTCGAAGGTGTTCGCGCCGTTGTATGCTCCGAGCCCTTCAGCGCCAAGCTCTCCCGTATGCACAACAACACCAACGTGCTCGCCTTTGGCGCCCGCGTCGTGGGCTCCGAGCTCGCCAAGATGATTGTCGACGAGTGGCTCGACGCCGAGTTTGAGGGCGGTCGTCACGAGCGTCGCGTTAACCTCCTCAACGAGATCGACCACACGCGCGGCCTCAAGGTCGTCGACGAGGCCTAAACTACTCAGTGCCACAAGCTAACAGCAGGGGCCCGCTCGGAACTCATGTCCGAGCGGGCCCCTTCATAGATTTTGGAATAAAAAGGGCGCCGCGGATGGAATTCCGCAGCGCCCAAGCCACACGCTAACAGCTTTAAGGAGTCAAAGCTGGTTTAGCCAAAAAAGCGCTTGATCTCGATCTCGGCGTTCTCCAGGCAGTCGGAGCCGTGGATCACGTTGGCGTTGACATCGACAGCAAAGTCGCCGCGAATGGTGCCGGGGGCAGCATCAAGCGGGTTAGTAGCGCCCATAAGGGTGCGCATCTTGGAGACAGCGGAGAGACCGGAAACGACCATCTTGACGACCGGACCGCTCGTCATAAAGTCGCAGAGACTGCCAAAGAAGGGCTTGTCGGCCAGATGGGCGTAGTGCTCCTCGACGGTAGCGCGCTCGAGCGTGGTCATCTCCATGCGCTCGATGACAAGGCCGCTGCGCTCAATGCGAGCAACGATCTCGCCGATTTTGCGGTCGCGCACGGCGTCGGGCTTAATCATGATGAAGGTCTTCTCGATAGCCATAAAAGTAGCCTTTCAAGTAGGTTCGCGCGTGCCCAAGTCCCATTCCGGCACCCGCCTGGACTGCATCGTAACAGAGTTTTAGCTGCAGTTAAACAAAAAGCTGTTTATTGAAACGCTGCAATTTATTAAAGCGCTCCATATGTGTCACTTCTGTTTCGAAGCCCGATTAGAGTACCATCCGACCGCCTATCAACCGCACCGAACAGAGCAGACGGTCGATTGCCACCCGCGAACGTACCCCCTTCACAACCTGCCCAAAGGTCCTACAGAAGTTCTCGACAAACCCCTCCCCCATAGCAACAAAATACGGGCGCCCACATCAGCAGGCGCCCGCAAAGCGAAAACGATTTATCAATAAATGGACAATACGTCTTCAGCCAAACCTCTACTTTGCCCCGTGGCCCATCTCGACGACCTTGGTCAGCGATCCAAAAACGCCCTCGTCGGCCACGAGCTGTGACTCGGCACGCTGCAGCTGCACGGCAACGGCGGCAGGAGCGGTGCCGCCCTCGGTCGTGCGCGCGGCGACAATCGACGGGATGTCGAGCGCCTCGGTAATGTCGCGCTCAAAGAGCGGGCTTGCCTCCTGGAACACCTCAAACGGCAGGTCCTCAAGATTGCAGCCGCGCTTCTCACACATCAGGACCAGATGGCCCACCACGGCATGTGCCTCACGGAACGGCAGACCACGCTTGGCCAGGTAATCGGCAACATCGGTAGCGGCAAGGTGCCCCACGCCGCACTCGCGCGCCATGGCATCCTCGTTGACGGTCCAAGTCGAAATCATTCCGGCCATAACGGACAGGCACTGCATGAGCGTATGAGCGGTATCGAGCGCGCCCTCCTTGTCCTCCTGCAAGTCCTTGTTATAAGCAAGCGGCAGGCCCTTCATGGTCACGAGCAGCTGCACCAGGTTGCCATAGACTCGGCCGCTCTTGCCGCGGATAAGCTCGGCAAAGTCGGGGTTCTTCTTCTGCGGCATGATAGACGAGCCGGTGGAGTAGGAGTCGGAAAGCGTGATAAAGCCAAATTCGGAGCTCGACCACAGCACGATCTCCTCGGAAAGACGCGACAGGTGCATCGCCATGACGGAGCCGGCGTAATGCAGATCGAGCAGGAAATCACGGTCGGAAACCGCATCGAGCGAGTTGGGAATCACGCCCGCAAAGCCAAGTTCGGCAGCCGTCATCTGGCGATCGAGCGGATAGCTCGTACCGGCAAGCGCGGCAGCACCCAGCGGACAGTTGTCGGCGGCATCAAAGGCGGCCTTCAAGCGTGTAAAGTCGCGCGCGAACATCCAGGAATACGCCAGCAGATGATGCGACAGCAGCACGGGCTGAGCGTGCTGCATATGCGTGTAACCCGGCAGAATCACCTTGTCGTACTTCTTAGCCGCATCCACCAGCACATGGCGCAGCTCAAGATTGGCCTCCATGAGCTCCTTGGCCAGTGCCTTGACGCCCAGGCGCGTGTCGGTCGCCACCTGGTCGTTGCGCGAACGTCCGGTATGCAAGCGCTTACCGGCCTCGCCGATGCGACGCGTCAGCTCGCTCTCGATGGACATATGGATGTCCTCGTCGTTGATATCGAAGGTAAAGTTGCCGGCATCGATATCCTGTTCGATTCCGGTCAGGCCCTCGGCAATCGCCTGCTCGTCCTCGGCACTGATGATGCCTTGGGCGAGCAGCATCTTGGCATGTGCCTTAGAGCCGGCGATATCCTGCTTATAGAGATGTTTGTCGACCGGCAGCGACGCGCCAAACTCCTGCGTAACCTCGGCCACGCCCGCCTCAAAACGACCGCCCCAAAGAGCCATGGGATCGTCCCCTTTCATCAAATACCAAACGAAGCGCCCAAAGCAATGTGCCCTGTCGCTAAAGCGATTTACCAACCGCTAGTTTTGCACATTCCCCACTGCATGCGGGGCCATGTAGCTAATTTGCAAAGAAGTGACGCACCATGCACTTGGCACCCAACGTCTCCCTCCGGATGTTGCCCTGCGAACCGTCAATCCAAGCCTTCAGGCTCATAGGGACGTCCTCGACGTTTACAGTATCGAGCTCGGGCGCGAGGGCAAGTAAAGCATGCGCAATAGCATTGAACATAATGGATACTCCTCATATATATAGGCGCAGAGCCGCCAAATTGATAGAAGGAGCCCCGCCGGACAACCCCGGCGGGGCTCGGACTCAGCCGCAAGCGCGGCGTCATATATGCGGGCGGAACGTAGGGGCCACCGATGTTAAGAAGTGTCAGCAAGCATAACGAAAAGTAGGGACCCCGTGCGCCAGTTTTGTATCACGCGGATGGGCCGCGCGGATACCAAGGGAAGGAAGACTTAAGCCTGAGCGGCAGCAGAGCTGGGACCCTGGACCTTGGCCCACGTCTTGAGCGACAGCGTGTCGATCTCGATAAAGCCGGCGCTGGCCTTCTCGTCAAACGTGGTGTCGCGGTCGTAGGTAGCCAGACCGTAGTCGTAGAGGCTGAAGGGGCTCTTGCGGCCGACGACATGGCAGTTGCCCTTAAAGAACTTCAGGCGAACGGTGCCGGTCACGAACTTCTGGGTGTCGGCCATAAAGGCGTCGAGCGCGTTCTTGAGCGGGCTGTACCACTGGCCGTTGTACACGGCGGTGGCCCAATCCTGCTCAAGCTTAATCTTGGTCTTGAGCAAGTCACCCTCGACGCAAATGTCCTCGAGTGCCTTGTGGGCAGTGATGAGCGTCAGGGCTCCGGGAACCTCATAGCATTCGCGGCTCTTGAGGCCCACCAGACGATCCTCAACAAGGTCGAGACGGCCAAAGCCGTTGTCGCCCGAAATCTTGTTGAGGGCGATGACGATCTCGGAGAGCTTCATCTTCTTGCCGTCGACGGCGACGGGCTTGCCCGCCTCAAACTCAATCTCGGTGTAGGTCGGGGTGTCCGGCGTGTCTTCGGGGTTCTTGGTCATAACCCAGGCGTCGTCGAGCGGCTCGTTCCAGGGATCCTCCAGGTGGCCGCACTCAATAGCACGACCCCACAGGTTGTCGTCGATGGAGTAAGGGTTGTCGTTGGCACCCTCGGGAACCGGCACGTTGTGGGCGTGGGCATAGGCGACCTCGTCGGGACGGCACTTCAAGTCCCACTCGCGAACCGGGGCGATAACTTTAAGCTCGGGGTCGAGGGCCTTGACGGCAGCCTCGAAGCGGACCTGGTCGTTGCCCTTGCCGGTGCAGCCGTGGGCGACGTAGGTCGCGCCAAACTCGTGAGCGACCTCGACAAGCTTCTTGGCGAGCAGCGGGCGAGACAGGGCGGAGAGCAGCGGGTACTTGTTCTCGTACATGGAGTTTGCGGCGATGGCCTTAGTCAGGAACTCATCGGAGAACTCGTCGCGCAGGTCGAGCACCTGGCAATCCAGAACGCCCAGGTCAAGCGCCTTCTGCTTCTTGGCGTCCAGACCGGTCTCCTCCTGGCCCACATTGCCGCAGACACAAACGACATCGAGATTCTTTTCGTCCTGGAGCCACTTGACACATACGGATGTATCAAGACCACCGGAATATGCGAGAATGACTTTTTCCTTGCTCATGGCTGTTTCCTTTCGCCCTTGGTAGCTAGTTAGAACATCGGTCAGTTGCAAGTCATTTCAAGGTCATATACCGTGCAATATCAGGTTAAATAGCAAAAATCAGCACATACATGCCCTAGAAACATGCAGCAATGTCGTGCTAAAACCCAACGACCTCAAAATGACTCTGTTGAGGCAATTCGCCCCATGCGAACAGAGACGATTGTTATCGTCGTCGGGAAATTGCGCGCTGGCGTCGGATGGCATTGTCTGCAGTAGTGATGATCTTTACGAACTGCATCTGCCTCTCCTTTCACCTATCGCCGAGCGCAATTCAAATATCGTAAACGGTACCTTTTTCTCGGTAAGCGGCTCTTTTGCCGTCTCCGTTTTCGATGGTCGCTATATTACGCTAAAGTGTCCGCAGCACAAGCGACAAATTCAAATTTCTGAAAAGTTTTTTCATTAGTTTGTGAAATGCAGTGCAAATACGCTGCGTTCCTGCGAAAATACGCCTGACTACGAGTTGATGGTTATAACATCTGAAACAATTTCGAAACGAAAGGCTCGCTTTTATGCAAACTTACGAATCGGACGCCAATATTGGAAACATTAAGATTCTCGCCGTTGATATGGACAAGACGCTTCTCACCGACGAGCGCGTGCTACCTCAGGGTCTTGATGAGCGCCTGGACAAGCTCGCCGAGGCTGGCATCGTGTTCTGCCCCGCTAGCGGACGTCCAGCCCCCAAGCTCGAGGAGATGTTCGAGGGCATCAAGAACCGCCTCGCCTTTTGTCCCGACAACGGAGCGTGCGTGATCTATCGCGGCAGCTATATCTATAAGAGCAATATTGACGTGGAGCTGTATCAGCAGGTCTTGAGCCGTGCCTCGGAGGATCCTCGCGCTGTCCCCGTCCTGTGCTGCTTCGACGAGTTCTACGTGCTTGCCCGCGACCATCAGTACCACGACGAGATCAGCGTCTACTACAACACAATCAACTACGTCGACAGCTTTGAGGGCATTGATTTCGAGTCCAACAAGATTTCGGTCTTCTTCCCCGGCTACGACGCCGAGCCCGCTTTCCGCGAGACCTATAGCCCCGAGTTCTCGGACAAGCTCTACGTCACCAACGCCGGGCGCGAGTGGATCGATTTTATGAACCTGGGCGTTGACAAGGGCGCCGGCGTCGCGCATCTGTGCGAGCACCTGGGCATCGATATTGCCGATGCCGCTGCCGTGGGCGACACCTACAACGACATCCCCATGCTGGAGCGCGTCGGCCACAGCTTTATCGTGGACAACGCCGAGGAGCATATGAACGCGCATGCTAAGTGGCGCATTCCGAGTAACAACGACGGGGGCGTACTGACGCTCATCGACGCTATCTTGGCGGCTCGGTAGCCGTCCCATCGGGCCTGGCCGGGCGGCACGGGATAACTTTTCGCTCGGTCAGGTCCTGCGCAAGACGAAAGCCACATTAAGTGGCTTTCTTTGCGTGCGGAATCTACGAAAAGTTAACCCGTGCCGCCCGGCCAGGCCCTAGGTTTACTTACCTGCCGCCAAGATGGCGTCTTGGCGCCTAGATACTTGGCTGAATTATTTGGAATGAAGGGGGCTCCTTGTTGGCAAGGAGCCCCCTTCTGCTTTTGGTTACTTTGGGGTTGTTGGTGCGTCTTTATTTTGCGTCGGCCCAGGTTATACCGGTGCTGGCTTCGGCGATCAACGGTACGCGGAGGTCTACTACGTGCTCCATGACGTCGCGGACCATGGCGGTTAGGCGCTCGACTTCGTCGACGGGGCACTCAAAGTCCAGTTCGTCGTGTACCTGCAGAATCATGTGGGCGGCAAAGCCCTCTTCTTCCAGGCGGCGGCTTACGCGGGCCATAGCGATCTTGATGATGTCTGCTGCGGTGCCCTGCATGGGGTGGTTCATGGCCGTGCGTTCGCCAAAGCCGCGAAGCTGCGGATTTTTGGCCTTGAGCTCGGGAATATGGCGTCTGCGGCCGTACATGGTCTCGGCGTAGCCCGTCTGCTTAGCACGCGCCACCACGTTGTCGAGGAACGTGCGCACGCCCGGATAGGCCTCGTAGTAGCGGTCGATCATGTCGCGCGCCTCGGCCATCGAGATATGCAGCGACTGCGACAGACCGTAGGCCTGCTGGCCGTACACGATGCCAAAGTTCACGGCCTTGGCGCGGCTACGCAAATCGGGCGTTACCTCGGACACGGGAACGCCAAACACACGCGCGGCCGTCTCGGCGTGGAAGTCCTCGCCCTTGTTAAAGGCGCGCACCAGGTGCTCGTCACCCGAAAGATGCGCCAGCAGACGCAGCTCGATCTGCGAGTAGTCCACCGCCAAAAAGACGCTGCCCTCGCCCGCCGAGAACGCCGTCTTGACGGTACGCCCCAGCTCCGAGCGCGTCGGAATGTTCTGCAGGTTCGGGTCGCTCGAGGACAGACGCCCCGTCGCGGTGATGGTCTGGTTGTACGTGGTGTGCACTCGACCGTCACCACGGCGCAACGGACCTAGCGTGTCCAGATAGGTCGACTTAATCTTGGACTTCTCACGCCAGTCCAAAATCAGGCGCACGATCTCGTGGTCGCGGGCGAGGTCGCTCAACACCTTGGCGTTGGTCGAATAATAGCCGCGCTTAGTCTTTTTGAGGCCCTTGGTCGGAAGCCCCATAACGTCAAACAGCACGTGCGACAGCTGCATGGGACTGCCAATATTAAAGGTCTCGTCACCCGCCAGGTCGCGAATGCTGCGCTCGACCTCGGCAATCTGGGTCGCCAGGCCCTCGGACAGATTGCGCAGGCGGTCGGGGTCCACGAGCATGCCCGCGCGCTCCATCTTGGCAAGTACCGGAACGAGCGGCATCTCGATGCCATCGAACACGTTGGCGGCATTCTCACGGGCCATGCACTCGCGCAACGGCGCCACGAGCGCCAGCGTCAAGGCCGCCGTGCGAGCGACGGGCGCAGGAGCGTCCTCACCGGCACCCTCTGCGCCGCGTGCCGCAGGCAGCGACATCTGCAGGTAGGTATCGGCCAGATACGCCTCATCGAACTCGGAGCGGTCGGAATCCAGCAGGTAGGCGGCAACCACGGTATCGAAGATGCGCGTGGAATCGGCAGCGAGCGGATCCATGAGCTCGGGTTCAGAGGAATCGATAGGCGAAAGCTCGTGCAGCAGCGCTTTCATGTCCGGGCTCGCCACGCGGCCCTCCATAAACAGGCGCGCGAGCACACCGGCGATCACGCCGTGGACGAAGTTGAAGCCCTCAACTTCAGCCGCCGCATCGCTGTCGCCCTCTTCGAGCGCGAACAGGCCCTTGGACGTCGCCAACCACAGCGTGCGCGTCAGCCCAAAGAGCGCGCCCTCTTCCTTGTCGTCGTCCACCACGGCGGCGACCCACTCACCGGCACCAATCGCACGGGAGATCTCAGCCGCAACGGCACCAAGCGCGTCAGCATCGCCGGCGGCCGCGCGAACCATCGCAGGCATCTCAAACACACTGGAGGCAGCAGCCCCGCCCTCGCCGCCGATCAGTGCCAAGAAACGGTTCTGCATGGCGGTGATACCAAGCGTACCCAGCGCCGCGGAAACCTCATCGGCAGAAAACGCCGGGAAGGACGTCGCCTCAAAATCGAGCTCAACGGGTGCATCGGTGCGGATGGTCGCCACCTTGCGACTCAGCAGCGCGTCGTCGATGTGCGCGCGCAGGTTTTCGCCCATTTTGCCCTTGACCTCGTCGGCGTGTGCGATGACCTCGTCCAGGCTACCGTACTGTGCGATGAGCGCGCTCGCCTTTTTGGGGCCGATGCCCGGCACGCCGGGGATGTTATCGGACGTGTCGCCCTTCAGACCATAAAAGTCGGGCACGAGCGCCGGCGTGATGCCGTGATACAGATCGTCCACGCTCTCGGGCGTCATGATCGCCACGTCGGACAGGCCCTTGCGGGTCGAGACCACGTTGACGTGCTCGGTCACGAGCTGATACATATCGCGATCACCGGTCACCAGCAGCATGTCACAGCCGGCCTGCTCGCCCAGGCGCGCCATAGTGCCCAGAATGTCATCGCCTTCCCAGCCCTCGGACTGCAAAATCGGCACGTTGAGCGCGGCGAGCAGCTCCTTAATCATGGGAAACTGTGCGTGCAGATCGGGGTCCATGGGCGGGCGCTGAGCCTTGTACTGCGGCAGCATCTCCATGCGCACGCGCGGCTTGCCCTTGTCAAACGCCACAACAACGCCGTCGGGATTAAAGGCGTCAATCATCTTGAGGAACATATTCAAAAAGCCAAAGATCGCGTTGGTGGGACGACCGTCTGGCGCGTTCATGGTCGGCGGCACGGCATGGAAGGCGCGGTGCATGAGCGAGTTGCCGTCGATAACGGCAAAGGTGCGGCGCTTGTCAGACATATTGAATACCTCGCTTTGGGCTGGGCACGGTTTGCTCACACCAGTTTACACGCTCCCCGCCCCGCGGCCACCGCACATCAGGCTTCCCTGCCGCCGCGGGCCCGCGCGTGATACGATGGCTCACGGTACATCAACCAGCACGATCGATCCGAAAGGAGTCTGCGTCATGGAACGTCCCTGCGCATGGAAAAAGTACACGCCACAGCAGATCGAAGAGCTCGAGGAGCTTTGCCGCGGCTATAAGCAGTTTTTGAGCGAGAACAAGACTGAGCGCCTGTGCGTCAAGACCGGTATCAAGATGGCCGAGGAGGCGGGCTACGTCAATCTGGAGACCGTGATCTCCGAGGGCCGCGCGCTCAAGGCCGGCGACAAGGTGTACGCCGCCAATCACGGCAAGGACCTTATGCTCGTCAACCTGGGCACCGCCCCGCTCGAGCAGGGCTTTAACATCCTGGGCGCCCACGTGGACTCGCCGCGCCTGGACCTTAAGCAGAATCCCGCCTTCGAGGCCGGCGACATGGCCTACCTCGACACGCACTACTACGGCGGCGTCAAGAGCTACCACTGGGTAGCCTCCCCGCTCGCACTCGTGGGCGTCATCTGCAAAAAGGACGGCACCACCGTCGACATCAACATCGGCGACAAGGCGGACGATCCAGTCTTTACCATCTCCGACCTGCTGATTCACCTCTCGAGCGAGCAGATGTCCAAGCCTGCCAAGGACGCCGTCGATGCCGAGATCCTCGACGTGATCGTGGGCGGCCGCCCCGTCAAGTTTGACGAGGACGACAAGGACGCCCCCAAGGAGCCCGTCAAGCAGATGTTCCTGGACATCCTCAAGGAGCAGTACGACGTCGAGGAGGAGGACTTCCTCTCCGCCGAGATCGAGGTCGTGCCCGCCGGCCCGGCCCGCGACATGGGCCTCGACCGCTCCATGATTCTGGGCTATGGCCACGACGACCGTGTCTGCGCCTATCCGTCCATGCTCGCCCAGATCGACGTCGCCAACGTGGAGCGCACGAGCATCACACTCATCGTCGACAAGGAGGAGATCGGTTCCGTGGGTGCCACCGGCATGACGAGCCGCTTCTTCGAGAACACCGTCGCCGAGATCATGACGCTCGCCGGCGAGGATAGCCCGCTGGCCCTGCGCCGCGCACTCGCCCACAGCCGTATGCTCTCCTCTGACGTGTCCGCCGGCTTCGACCCGGGCTACGCCGGCAAGTTCGAAACTAAGAACGCAGCCTTTATGGGTCGTGGCCTGTGCTTTAACAAGTACACGGGCAGCCGCGGCAAGGGTGGCTCCAACGACGCCGACGCCGAGTATGTGGCCCTCGTCCGCGACATCATGGACGAGGCCGGCGTAGACTTCCAGACCTGCGAGCTCGGTCGCGTCAACGCGGGCGGCGGCGGCACCATCGCCTACATCATGGCCAAGTACGGCATGAACGTCATCGACTCCGGCGTTGCCGTCCTGTCCATGCACGCCCTGTGGGAGGTCGCCAACAAGGCCGACATCTACGAGGCCTACCGCGGCTACAAGGCCTTCCTCGAGCGCGCCTAATCCACCCCACCCATAACTTGCGGTGGAATACGGATTGATTTGGCCTTTCAATGGCACAAACAGACCGTATTCCACCGCAACTTTTTTAGCGAGAGAACGGTTCCATGTTGCAGGTCATCATTTCGCCCGCCAAGCAAATGCGCGCGGCCCAAGATGCTTTTGAAGTCCTGGGCATTCCACCCTTTGTGCGCGAGACAGCTCGCCTCCACCGCGCACTGCTAGATATCGAGCGGAATGAAGGCAGCGGCGGCCTGCAGGCGCTATGGAACGTGAGCGACAAACTGCTGGGGCCTTGCCTCAACACCCTGCATGAGTTCAGGCCCATCCTGAAAAACGGCGATCTCGACAATCCCGCACTCGCCCGTCACCTCTCCCCCGCCGTCATGTCCTATCACGGCATTCAATACCAGAGCATGGCGCCCAAGGTGATGGATTCCGCGCAGCTCGACTGGCTACAAAACCATCTCTGGATCCTCTCGGGCCTTTACGGATGCGTGCGCCCCTTTCATGCCGTTGAACCGTATCGGCTGGAGATGGGCGCGAAGCTTGCCGTCGACAATGCCCGAGACCTCTACGCGTTTTGGGGCGACAAGCTCGCACGGGCCATCGCTCCGGCAGGCTCCAACGCTACAATCGTCAATCTCGCCAGCGCGGAATACGCCAAAGCCGTTCTGCCCTGCCTCGCGGGCGACGCCACGGTCGTCACATGCCTCTTTGGCGAAGGCATCCGCAACGGAAAACCCATCCAACGGTCGACCGCCAGCAAAAAGGCGCGCGGCTCCATGGTGCGCTGGATGGCAGAAAACAAGCTCGAGGATGCAAGCGAGCTCACCGCGTTCGACATTGGTTATCGTCACTTTCCCGAGCTTTCAGACAAAAACACCCTGGTATTCATGAACGTTCAGGCACAATAGGCCCGCCGTTTCCAAACACCCCGTTACTCCGCCAAGCCATCAGCCTTAGCGATCTCGCTCGTCGAGCCATCTTGATAAGTAACCTTGACATGCTCCACCTCGGACACCTTGACGCCCGATGGGGGCTCCAGGCGCCATTCCGTCAGCGCGATATCCATCGTCGTGGGCACATCCCCTTGATCTTTGAGCTCGACCGACAGCGTCTTAAGCGACGCATCGAAGGTCACGCGCTCGATCTCTTCACCAGGAATGGAGCCACCGCTCAGCTGCAGCTGAACAAACTCGTCGCGCGGATACCAATAGTCGCCCGGCGCGGCAACGGTATTGTCGCCCGCGACCTTCACTGTCATGATCGGCAGGGCATCGTCGGCCTCAAACTCCCAGGCAGCGCCGCCGCGACCACCAAACGTCCAGATACAAAAGGCAATCACCAACACGGCAAGCACCGCAAAACCAATCGCGACAAGGCCATGGTGCGCGCGGCTTTCCTCGGCCGATACATCCCATTGCGTCTCTCGATATAGATGCTTGTCTTCCATGTTCGCCTCCCCACAGGCACGCTCGTTGGCCCAATCGTACCCATTCAGGCTATACTTGAGCCCATGACATAACGGGGAGCTTGCAGGACAAGACGGCAGGCTGAGATTGGGCACGCCCGCCCTGACCCGCAAACCTGATATGGGTAATGCCAACGAAGGGAGCCGTGCCAATGAGCACACAGACCGAGCCCAAGCTCGTCACGCAAATCGACTTCGCCCGCGCCGGGCAGATCACACCGCAGATGAAGGAAGTCGCCGAGCGCGAGCATCGCGACCCCGAGTACATCCGCGAGCGCGTGGCCGACGGCCGCATCGCCATTCCCGCCAACATCGTGCACATCAAAAAGGGCATGCGCGCCTTTGGTGTCGGCGAGGGCCTGTCCACCAAGGTCAACGTCAACCTGGGCATCTCGGGCGATAAGGCCGATGCCGCCGAGGAGTGGAAGAAGGTCAAGATCGCCGAGGACTTTGGCGCCGACGCCATCATGGACCTTTCCAACTCGGGCAAGACGCGCCAGTTCCGCCAGCAGCTCATCGACGAGACGCCGCTCATGGTGGGCACCGTCCCCATGTACGACGCCATCGGCTACATGGAAAAGCCGCTGGTCAAGCTTACCAAGGACGACCTGTTCGAGGTCGTGCGCGCGCACGCCGAGGACGGCGTGGACTTTATGACCATCCACTGCGGCATCAACAAGTCGGTCACCAAGACCTTTAAGGAGACCGGCCGCCTTATGAACATCGTCAGCCGCGGCGGTTCGCTGCTGTTTGGATGGATGGAGGTCACCGGCAACGAGAATCCGTTCTACGAGTTCTACGATGAGCTGCTCGAGATTTGCCACGAGTACGACGTGACGATTTCGCTCGGCGACTCCTGCCGCCCGGGCTGCCTCTACGACTCCAACGATGCCACCGAGACCGCCGAGATGATCGAGCTGGGCAAGCTGTGCAAGCGCGCATGGGCCGCGGGCGTCCAGGTTATGGTCGAGGGACCGGGCCACATGGCGCTCGACGAGATCGCCGCCAATATGAAGCTGCAGAAGCGCCTGTGCCACAACGCCCCGTTCTATGTGCTGGGGCCGCTGGTGACCGATATCGGTGTGGGCTACGACCACATCACCGCCGCCATCGGTGGCGCCATCTCCGCGAGCTCCGGCGCCGACTTCCTGTGCTACGTGACACCGGCAGAGCACCTGTGCCTGCCCAACGCCCAGGATGTGCTCGACGGCCTCATGGCCACTAAGATCGCCGCACATGCCGCCGATATCGCCAAGAAGGTGCCGCACGCCCGCGACATGGACGACAAGATGGGCCAGGCACGCCGCAAGCTCGACTGGGATGCCATGTGGAAGTGTGCTCTCGACCCAGTTACGGGCAAAAAGCGCTACGAGGAGTCCCCTGCCGCCACCGAGGGCACCTGCACCATGTGCGGCAAGATGTGCGCCGTCCGCACCGTCAACAAGGTGTTCGAGGGCACGACGATCGATCTTGGCATGGAGGATTAGCCTTTACAGGGCAATTGCCAGCAAGCCTGCTGCGGGGCCCATCAATTGTTGACGTGTGAACATTTGCTAACATTTGCGTAAAGATTGCACCACCAGCCCGGGATCGGCATACAGCCGGCCCGGGCAACTTTATAATGCAGGTAGAAGACCCATTTGAATCCAACCGAACAAGGGAGCGAACATGGATCGTAGCAAGGTACCTGCCGTCCTGTCCATCGCAGGATCCGATTCCAGCGGTGGTGCCGGCATTCAGGCCGACATCAAGACCATTACGGCGCACCGCTTGTATGCCGAGACGGCCATCACCGCCATCACCGCACAAAACACGCTCGGTGTCACCGCTGTGCAGAATATCTCCCCCGATATCGTCGCTGCGCAAATTGACGCCGTCTTTGACGATATTCGCCCCAATGCAGTCAAAATCGGCATGGTTTCGTCCACCGAGATTATCGAAGTTATCGCCGATCGCCTGAGCGCATGGAACGCAACCAACGTGGTCGTCGACCCCGTTATGGTCGCCACCTCGGGCGCTCGCCTCATTGCCGAGGATGCCGCCGAAGCGCTTACGCGTCGCCTGTTCCCGCTGGCGACCGTCATCACCCCCAACATTCCCGAGGCCATGGCGCTGCTCGACTACGAGGTCGATTCCGAGCGCACACAGCAAAACGCTGCCATGCTCCTCACCCGCCGCTTTGGCTGCGCGTCCCTCGTTAAAGGCGGGCATTTTGTCAACGAGGCCAACGATGTGCTCGCAGAGCCCGCGCCGCTCGATGACGAGGGTAACCACCTGGGTGATCCGCTCACCACGTGGTTCCGCCACAAGCGCATCGAGACCGGCAACACGCATGGCACCGGCTGCACGCTCTCATCCGCCATCGCCTGCGCGCTGGCCCAGGGCATGGAACTTGCCGACGCCATCAACGCCGGCAAGGCCTACCTAACCGGCGCTCTCGCCGCCGGCTTTGACATGGGCAAAGGCTCCGGCCCCGTCAACCACATGTGGCAGTATTAAGATTCGCAGCCCAAAACCGCCGCAAAGGCGACAGACACCTTTGCGGCGGCTTCCACAAACATCTCGATCTGTAACAGTTAGAGCCCATTTTTCGGCCCACCTGTTACAGATCGAGATATTCAAATTCCGCTGAGAAGACAATCTCGATCTGTAACAGTAACTCGGCAAAATCGACCCTAGATGTTACAGATCGAGACAAACGACCGATATCGACCTAAATAATCTCAATCTGTAACATCTAGCCCGTTTTCGGCCTTACAGCTGTTACAGATCAAGACAAACAGACGAATCAAGCCACCGCAAAGGTACCTTTGTGGTGGCTTGGGGTCGCGCTACTCACCGAGCATCTCTTTGAGCTTGGCTGCCACGGCGTGGCCCAGGCTCTCGTGACTTTCGGGCATCATATGCAGATAGTCGATATCGCCCGGCTCGGCAAAATCGGCGGCATTCAAAAAGTCGCAGCCAAACTGCTCTGCCACGTGCGCATAGTACTCGCCAAAATGCTCAGATGCCTCGACGGAATGCTCGTCAAAGTCGGTCATATACACATCGGCGATCTGCGGCTTGATCTTGATAGGAGCCATCAGCAGAATGCGCGGACAAGGCGCAGCGTCGGTCCACGGAAACGCGCGGACGGCGCGAATCAGCGCCATGGCGCCACGAGCGATATCGGAAGCCGTCACGTTAAAGACCGTCTTACAGTCGTTGGTGCCCAGCATGATCACAATGGCGTCCAGTGGCTTATGGGCCTCGAGCAGCATCGGAAGCGCGCGAACACCGTTAAGGTTAGTGTCCAGATGGCACATATCGTCGCGCACCGTCGTGCGGCCGTTGAGCCCCTCCTCAATCACATGCCAGCCCTCGCCCAGGTCACGCTGCGCCACGCCGCACCAGCGCACATCCTGCGCATAGCGCACCGCGGTGCCATCGCGCATACCAGCCGGATCATAGCCATAGGTATTGCTGTCACCAAAGCACAGAACGTTTTTCATCGTAAGCTCCCCACTCAATAAAAAGCCGACGAGAGCAGCCCTCCCGCCGGCTCGGCCCATCTGTCGGCACGTACCGATTACAGGTACTTGCGCCAATCGTCATCGTCCTCATCGTCCTCGGCGGCAGCCTGGGCCTGCTCGGCGGCGCGAGCAGCCGCAGCGCGTGCGGCAACCTGGGCATAGGACTCCTCGTTGCGCTCGGGGAAGTTTGCCAGCACGTGCTCGAACTTGGCAAAATCCTCATCCCATCGCGTAGAAGGCACGGCAAAGAACACCTGCTTGACCTTAAAGTCGCCCGATGCGAGCTCCTTGCGGAAGAGCTCGGCCGCGGCCTCGGCGTCGAAGCCGTTGTTGTCGCAACCCCAAGCACCCAGTACGAGCTTCTCGCGACCCAGCTCGTCGCAGATGGCAAGCACAAAGCGGATGCGGTCGCGCAGGGCATCCAACAGGGCGTCGTCGCTCACGCGGTACTCCTGGCGGGCACGCTTGACGTTGGGTGCGGCGGCAACGATTACATCGGCGTATGCGTGCACGTGGTTGCGGTCGAAGCGCACGGCGGGCACCACCAGCGCACGATTGCGGTACAGCTCGCAGTTGATGTTGCGGCGACGGTTCTCGCCGTACCACTTGCGCTGCTTGTCGAGCACGTTGTACAGGTACGAATCGGCGCAGAGCGTCGCCTCCTGGCCCAGGTAGCCCTGGATATAGCCGCCGCCCGGATTGGTAAACGAGGCAAAGGCAAGCACGGCCATATCGCAGAACTGCGCATAGCCGCGGCCGTTATCGAGGATTGCCTGCGTGGCGGAGGCATCAAGCACAGTGACCTCGGGCAGGGCCGGAGCAGGCTCCTCCGCGGGCGCGGACTCAGCCTCGTCGGCCGACTCGGTGGACTCGAGCGCCACCTCAGGCTCGACCGCAGCCTCAACCTCGGCGGCCTCAACCTCGGCAGCGTCAGCCTCCACAGCCTTGGCAGCCTGCTCCTCAGCAGTCGCCGCCTTCTGGGCCTTGGCCTTCATCGCCGCGACAAAACCGGCAGGCATACCATCGAACTCGCGCACGCCGGCAAGCGAACGCTCGATGTCCTTGGCGCAGGCCTCGGACACAGCCGCCACATGGCGCTCGGCGGCCTTGGCACGCGCCTCGCGCTTGGGATTGGGCTGACCCGCTCGGTTAGACCTGCGGTTACGGTTCCTGTTGTCGACATCTGCCATACGTGGCCACCTTTCCTGTCGCTGCCGCTATCGGCTTTTTCCCATCCATGATACCCCGCCACGCACAAAAAAGACGGCCCCGAAGGACCGCCTTTCGTATCGTTTTACCGTGTCCGGTAGGAAGCGTCGCAATGCCGCGCTAGTCGCGACGACCGAGAATGTTCAGGATGCGCAGGAACACGTTGATAATGTCCACGAACAGGTTGGACGCCATGAGCACCGCATTGGGCAGCGTGGGCGGCACCGTCGTGGCAACATAGGTGTCGTAGCCAATAAACCCGGCGAACACCACGATCACGATCAGATCGGTGATGGACTGCGAGACGCCCATGAACATCAGCACGATCTCGACCAGAATCGTGGCGAGCAGAATGCCAAAGCCGATGCCGTACACACGCTGGAAGAACTTGGGGAAGGTCACGCCCAGCGCACCGAAGACAAAGGTGATGGCAGCGGTGGCGATAAAGGCGGTGTTGATGGTGGGCAGGTCGTAGTTTGCAAGGCCAAACGACGCGGTCAGGCCAAAGGTGCTCGCAAAGATTACGTAACCCGTGAGCGACAGGCCCACGGACTGTTTGCTGGCAGCAACAGACATCATGACGATGCCGACAATAGTCAGGATAAACGAGCCAAAGACCAGTGGCAGGGCAGCGCCGCTCATCATCATGCGGGCAAACGCCATGGTGCTCGTAAAGTAAGCACCGGCGCCCATGGCGCAAAAGCCCAAGAAGATGAGGGCAGACATGGCAAGATTGTACGCACGCGGCGACATCTCCTTGGCGCGACTTGCGCCGGTCTCGATGGGGCCGTTCTGATAGCCCTGGATATCGTTCATACTACGTCCTTTCAAAAAGCGCACGACAGCGCCGTAGGTGACAAGATTCCTGCCATTGTACCCGAATGCCGCACGTCCTTACCTACGGCGCTCGCCCTCAAGCGTACGATCAAAGGCCCAGACCCACCAACGCATCACGTGCGCCTGCGAGCCGTCCGCCCGCTCGCGCGTCTGGTCCTCCAGATACAACTCGGTCGCGTGCCCGCCGAAACGCACCTTATATGTTGCCGTACGGATGCCGTGGACCATCAGGCCAAACCCAACGGTCGAGATAATTTCGTCGATCGTAAAACAACGGCCGTCGACCCAGCAGACGGTGACCGGCACGACCTGTCCGCCCGCGAGGATGCGAGCCACGACGTCCACATACTGCTTGTGCACGCGCCGAGTTTTGCCGTCTGTCTGTCGATATTCCATGCCCCCTATTATCGAACGCGTGTTTGCATGTTGTAAAGCGAACAGACTGTGGTTTTGGGGTGTTGGGGCGCGCACGCGTGTCCTCATGGCGTGTTAGCAAAAAGAATACCCGCGGTCAACAGGGCTTATATTCAATTTTAGTGCCAAAAAATTCACTTCTCCCATCAGAACTCGGTAAAGAAACCCGCAGGAGGTGATACGATTTATCATGTTTTTGTAACGTGTCTGCAAACTTCGAGAAAGCCCATATATGGACGTAACGTTCTCAACCTTCCTCGGCCAAATTGTGTCGAACCCAGTCCTTGCCGTCACCGTGATTCTCGCGCTCGGCGCCATCTTCGTCAACGGATGGACCGACGCGCCCAACGCCATCGCGACCTGCGTCACTACGCGTTGCATGCCCGCCCGCGCCGCCATTCTCATGAGCGCCGCATTCAACTTCCTCGGCGTGCTCATCATGACGCACTTTAACGCGAGCGTCGCCAACACCATTTCACATATCGTCGACTTTGGCGGAAACAGCACCATGGCGCTTGCCTGCCTATGCGCGGCTCTGTTCTCCATCGTCGTCTACGGTGCCACGGCGTCGCGTTTTGGCATCCCCACCTCGCAAAGTCACAGCCTTATCGCCGGCCTGACCGGTGCCGCTATCGCCCTCGGCGGCGCGAGCAGCGTCAACGTCCACGAGTGGATGAAGGTCATCTACGGCCTGGCGCTCTCCATCGGTCTGGGCTTTGTCATGGGCTGGATCCTGTGCAAACTCGTCTCGATTCTGTTTGCCGCCGCCAACAGGCGACGTGCCAACGTCTTCTTTAAATACGCTCAGATCGCGAGTGCCGCGGCCATGAGCTTTATGCACGGCGCGCAGGATGGACAGAAGTTCATCGGCGTGCTCTTTTTAGGTGTTGCCTTCGCCAACGGCCAGACGAGCGTCGGCGATGCCGGCATCCCCATCTGGATTATGCTGCTGTGCTCGGCCACCATGGGTGTCGGCACCAGCGTGGGCGGCGAGCGCATCATCAAGTCCGTCGGCCAGAGCATGGTCAAGCTCGAGAAGTATCAGGGCTTCTCCGCCGACCTCGCAGGCGCCGCGAATCTGCTGCTTGCCACCCTTACCGGTATCCCTGTGTCCTCCACCCACATCAAGACCTGCGCCATCATGGGCGTCGGCGCCGTCAAGCGCCTTTCGGCCATCAACTTCGGCGTGGTCAAGGACATGATGTTCACCTGGTTCTTCACCTTCCCCGCCTGCGGACTCATCAGCTTTGTCATGGCCAAGCTGTTCATGATGTTCATCTAGTCAAACCGAACGTCCATCCGGACCGTAATACTTCGCCCACCCGTCTTCGCCTCGAAAGGACCCACCCATGGCAAAGAAACCCGATTCGTTCTACTTTGACAACTACGTCGCCTGCGCCGATCTTGCCGTACAGGCTGCCGAGCTGCTCACCAAGATTTTTGAGAACTTCGATCCCGCGAAGATTCACGATATGCTCGACAAGATGCACGCAATCGAGCATGCGGCAGACAAGAAGCACCATGAGCTTGAAGACGCCCTGCTCACGGCCTTTATCACCCCGCTTGAGCGCGAGGACCTGGACCTGATGAGCTGCTCGCTCGACACCGTGCTCGACCGTATCGAGGGCGTCGTGCAGCGCGTCTACTTCACCAACATCCAGAGCATCCATCCCGATGCCATCGTGATCGCCCACAAGGTGACCGACGCCTGCCGCGCCATGAAGGACCTGATGATCGAGCTGCCCAACTACCGCAAGTCCAAGACCCTGCGCGAGCTCGTCATCCAGATCAACACGATCGAGTCCGAGGCCGACGAGCTCTACATCAACGCTATGCGCAACCTGCATGTCAACGGCAAGGATCCGCTCGAGGTCATCGCTTGGCGTGACGTCTACGCCTTCCTGGAGTACTGCGCTGACTGCTGTGAGAATGTGGCCGATGTCGTGGATTCGATTGTCATGAAGAACAGTTAATTGGGGGTACGTGTCCCGGCGGTCGCGGGCCCGACCACTAATAACCTTTTTCACTCCGGCTGCAAGCAGAGTCGTTCAAAAGGGTATTAGTGGTCGGGCCCGCTCCCTTACGTACCACCATTGGAAACTTTGGCTGATACTTTGAAAGCGATGGGGCTTTTGTTGGCAGGGCCTTGGGGCCCGATTGGAAACTTTGGGACCGCCTTAAACGTTTGGCTGAATGTTGCTTTGGGTACCCTTTTGCTTAGTTTTGGGTTGTTTTATTAGCTTTGGAGGCTCGTATGGGGTATTTGGATTTGGCTCGGACTCGGTATTCTTGTCGTTCTTTTGAGGATCGGCCTGTTGAGCAGTCGGTGGTGGATGCCATTGTTGAGGCGGGGCGCATTGCTCCTTCTGCTTGTAATAATCATCCAACCCGTGTGATGGTGCTTGATACTCCGGAGTTGTTGGAAAAGGCTGCTGCTTGTCAGCCGCGTTTTGCTCGTGATGGGTCTATCTTTGGGGCTCCGCTTATCTTTCTTATCTGCAGCGTTACCGACGATGCTTGGGTGCGCCCTTATGACCAGATGAACTCCAGTGCCATCGACACCTCGATCGTTTGCGACCAGATGATGATGGAGGCCGAGGAGCAGGGCCTGGGTACGTGCTGGGTGTGCCATTTTAAGCCCGAGGTGGCCTGTGAGCAGTTCAGCCTGCCCGAGGGCATCTATCCCTATCACATGCTCGTCTGCGGCTATCCTGCCGACCATATCGCCGACCCCGAGCAGCGCGAGGCCCGCACCATTCCCCTCCCCGACTTCCTCCTCAAGTAGATTTTTGGGACAGGCCTTTAAATCCACCTTTGACCACGTGCCGTTCGCCGAGTTCTGTGCCCTCAAACGCAGGACTCGGCGTTTTGTTTTGCAGACTGCGTACAGCCACAAAAAAGGACCCGCAAACTGCGGGCCCTTTCTAGGCGCTACATGATAGCTGGATGTTAGTCCAGGTCGTCGGCGGCGAAGTTGTCGATCGGTGCGAAGGGATCGGCAACGGGGATAACCCGCTCGGCGACGGGCAGCGGCTCGGCAGCAGGAACGGTCACAGCCGGAGAAGCGGCGGAACCGACCGGCGTGGAAGCCATGAGATCGGACGGGAAGGAGTTCTGAGCATCGTCCATGAAGTGCTGGATGAGCTTGAGGTACTCGGCCTTAAACTCCTCACGGGAAGCCTTAAGACGGTCGATCTCCTCAAGCTCGGCCTGCTTCTCGGTCAGGGCCTGGCGGATGACCTCGCGGGCCTTGGCGTCGGCCTCGTTGCGGATGCGGTCAGCGTTCTCGTTGGCGTCGTTGACAATGCCCTCGGCGGTCTGCTGGGCAGCAATCAGGGCAGCGGAAATCTGGCGCTCCTGAGCGGAGAAGTCGGGTGCGGGAGCGGCCACAGGGGCGGCGGGAACGGCCTGCGCAGCAGCATCCTGAGCCTGAGCAAGCTGGGCCTGCGTGTCGGCGAGCTGCTGCTCGGTGGCGGTCAGACGACCCTTAAGATCGACGATCTTGGCGAGCATGGCGTCGACCTCAGAGGACAGGGTCTCCAGGAAGACGTCGACCTCGGCGGGATCGTAGCCGCGCTTGGCCTCAGAGAAGGTCTGAGCCTGAATGTCAGCAGGGGTAATAGCCATAACAAGTTCTCCTTTATCTTCGCCTTGGCGCCGTGCGCCCGACGTGAGTTACTAAGCCAGTTTTATATGAGTATACCTATAAGAAGTTGCAGAACCAGCTTCTGCACCAACTGCAACGCAATAATCGCAACGACCGGTGAAAAATCGACGCCTCCCATGGGCGGGATAAACCGGCGGAACAAATTGAGCCACGGGCCGCACACGCTATCGAGGACGGCGGCGATATCCTGTAGCAATCCGCCCTGTTTCATAGGGATCCACGTCATAAGGCAGTAGACCACGATGAGCGTGGAGTAGAAGTTGAACAGCGTATTGACCAACTGGACAATGGTGTAGATGTTGATGAGAATCTCCTCGTCTTGTCTTTACTTAAGGTAGCCGTCGGCACGGAGCTTTTTGAGGTCCGAATCCTTGACCTCGCAACCGGCGGGCAGCACCATAAACACGCGATCGCCCACCTCTTTGACGGTGGCACCCAGGCCGCAGGCAAAGCCGTAAGAGAAGTCCAGGACGCGCTTGGCGACCTCGGTACGAACGCCCACAAAAATCAGCGCGACAGGCTGCTTGGTGCGCACGCGGCGCACGACGGTCTCCACGTCGTCATAGCTCTCGGGGCGCAGGACATAAGCCGGCAGCTGCGGCGTAGCATTGATGATGTTGCTCGCATACGCCGAGGCATCGCTCGGTGAGGGAGCGGGTGCGGGGGCAGCAGCGCGGGCACGCGTGCTCTCGGCGTAGCTCGACGGCGTGTCGTAGGCACCGGGACGATAACCGCCCGCAACCGTCTCCTGCGAGCGCGATGGCGGGTTGTAGGTCGTAGCATGGCGAGAATCGTCGCCGACCAGCTGACCGGAGCGTGTGTACACGGCCACCGACTCGGCCTCGCCGCGGCGCGTCTGACCCAACAGGCCGTTGCTCGGCTCGTCCTGGGTGTAGAAGCCCTCGCCCGAGGCACCGCTGTAACCGTTATTCTGGTAGCCGTCGTCATAGCCATCATCGTAGCCGTAGTCGTCGTCCTGACCATAACCCTGGTCGTAACCCTGCTGGCCGCCCAGGTGCATCTTATTTTTAATCTCGTCAAGGAAGCCCATGGTTGTGTCCTCTCGCGGTTTAGTGCAGGCGCTCCGATAATCAGTGCGCACTTCAGAGCCTTATTTTACTGCAAACTCCGGGCTAAATACTACCCTGCCCAGGCGAACGAGCGTAGAGCCTTCCTCAAGGGCAGGCTCAAAGTCCTCGCTCATGCCGCAGGAAAGCTCAGGCAGGTTCAAATCGGGATGCGCCGCCTCCAGCTCATCCCTCAGCTCACGAAGCCCCGCAAAGGTGCGGCGTGCCACATCCTTATTCCCCCGGGGCGCCATAGTCATAAGCCCCTGCACGCAAATTCCCTCAAGCTCCGCAAGCTCACCCGCGGCGGCGCGAATCTCATCGGGCGAAAAGCCTCCCTTCGACTCCTCACCACTCACATTGACCTCAATGAGCACACGCTGGGGGCCGGCGAGCTCGCCTGCCTCAATCTTGCGGACAGCACGGCTCGAGATCGCCTGCGCCAGATGCAGCGAACCCACCGAGTGAATCAGCTCGGCTGAGCCCAGCACCGCATTGATCTTATTGGTCTGCAGGTTGCCGATCATATCGAAGCGCACCTCGGGCAGCTCCGGATGCTCCGCCAGACCCGTGAGCTTGCGAACCAGCTCCTGCGGGCGGTTCTCGGCAAAATGGCGATACCCCGCCTGGATGGCGGCAACGGTCTCATCGACACCAACGGTCTTGGACACGGCAATGAGGCGCGCGGCGTCGTGGGGGCGGCCCGCGCGATCGAGCGCCGCATAAAAACGTTCCAGAATCTGCTCGCGGCGAGCGCGCATCAAGTCCAAATAGTTATCCATTGCCA
>ERZ824978.103-NODE-103-length-126108-cov-13.434079_pt1 | contig 126108 bp, 104 predicted proteins | sample MGYA00519860_ERZ824978 | MGnify/ENA primary metagenome ERZ824978 (study PRJEB31778, sample SAMEA3449184) | human gut metagenome | biome: human gut; feature: human-associated habitat; material: faeces | place: United Kingdom | collected 2010/2012 ... | reverse complement strand
ATTATCGCTTGCTGAACTGCGGAGCGCGACGAGCTGCTTTGAGACCGTACTTCTTGCGCTCCTTCATTCTGGGGTCGCGGGTCAGCAGACCGGCCTTCTTCAGAATGGGACGCATCTCATCGCCGTGCTGCAGCAGGGCGCGGGCGATGCCGTGACGGATAGCGCCGGCCTGGCCGGAAACGCCGCCGCCAGCGACGGTGCAAACGACATCAAACTGGCCCAGGGTATCGGTAAGGGCCATGGGCTGACGAACGATCAGCTTCAGAGTCTCCAGGCCGAAATAATCGTCGATGTCTCTGCCGTTAATGGTGATCTTGCCGGTGCCGGCGTACAGACGAACGCGGGCCACGGAGCTCTTTCTACGGCCGGTGCCATAGTAATAGGGATTCTTGCTCTCGTACATGGATTATTTCTCCTTTCGATCAAATTTCTTCGGGCTTCTGGGCAGCGTGGCCGTGGTTCGCATCACGGTAGATGCGGCAGCGGGTCAGTGCCTTGCGGCCGATGGTGTTATCGGGGATCATGCCCTTGACGGCCAGCATCATGGCCTTCTCGGGGTTTTCCGCCATCAAGGTCTTGTACTGGACCTCCTTAAGGCCGCCGACATAACCGGAATGATGACGATAGTATTTCTGCTCCAGCTTGCGGCCGGTGAGGACTGCCTGGGCAGCGTTGATGATGATGACATGGTCACCGCAATCAACATGGGGGGTGAAGGTGGGCTTGTTCTTGCCGCGCAGCAGAACGGCGGCTTTTTCAGCGGTACGGCCCAGGGGCTTGCCGGCCGCATCGATGATGTACCATTTGCGTTCCATGCCGGGCTTTGCCATGGTAGTGGACATATCTTTTTCCTCCTGAATATTTGTTAGCTTTCTTTTAGCGCCCCCTGTATAACAGGCGCAGATACAAAGCGACAATGATTATTATAGCGGGGGGCTGTGCCGGTGTCAAGGCGTTTTTCTTATTTTTTAATTTATAATATAGTGTTCTTTCATTTCCTCTCGTTTTCTCGTGAATTCTACTGTTTTCTTACATGTCAATTTTCATTTTGTGTCCTTTACGGCCGGGGCTGTGCGGCTTTTTTGCAGAGGCATAAATTGCAGCGCCTGCCCTGTGGGAGTTTTTTCTGTGAAGAAAAGGATGCAAAAGAATTTTTGGGCTGAATTTGTAGTCGCCTGACGGCGGGGCATTGATTTTGCAGGGTGCAAAGCCGGTACGCCTACCCGGCGGGGACCTACTTTTCTATGAAGAAAAGTAGGCAAAAGTCATTTAGGGCTCCGCCCTAAAGACCCAACGCGTCGGTACGCCCCGACCGGAAGGTCTGCGACCTCCCGGATCTAGGGCTAGACGACGCTTATAAGGTGTTATTTTAATTTGGTTTCTGCAAAATCCAAAATAAAATGCGCCGCAGGCACCTTGAGAGCGTATCCAGCCGCAGCTTAAGCGTTAGGGGGTCTTGGGGCACAGCCCCAAGTGCGTTTTGGTATGGGCCCCCCGGCGGGACGCAAGGCCCGCTGGGGAAAGGAGGAGCGGCGGAGCGTTGGAGGGTTGCCTATCCCATAGGGATAGCGACCCGACATGGAGTAAAGCCCGCGACGACGCACACGAGTAAAAGGAACGCCCCGGCGGCGAGCCGTACAGGCTGTCGCCTTCCGGTGACTCCGCGACGCCGAAGGCGCTCACAAACTACCCCCAAAATGAACTTATATTCCCAGCAATTATCGTCCTAATAAATCCATATTTTATGCGAATCAAACCCAATATTTCCCCATAATGTAAACTTTCCATTAAAAAAAGTGAAATATTAACCTCTCATATGCAAAAAAGAGTCGATTTTGTCGTATTAGTGAAAGGCCTTTTACGCACCCAATAAAATACGGCCGGCCCCCGGTGAAACGCGGGGAACCAGCCGCAGCCGGATCCGTCAGAAAATGCGGACCCGGTACGCACCTTGAAAATTGAATATTCGCTCCCTTAGCCCAGCAGCGCCGCCAGCTCCTCCCGGATGCCGGCTTCACTCTGCTGCATCGCCGTCAGCGTCTTTTGGATCAGAGTATCCAGCTCCCAGCCCAGCAGCTCAGCCCCGTCCTTGATGACCTCCCGGCTGCACCCCGCCGCGAACTTCTTGTCCTTGAATTTCTTCTTGACGCTGGAAAGCTCCATGTCCGTGGTGCTTTTACTCGGGCGCATCAGCGCGGCCGCGCCAATAAGACCCGTCAGCTCATCACAGGCGAAAAGCACCTTTTCCATCTCCTTTTCGGGGGCCACATCGGTGCATATTTTGTGGCCGTGGCTGCATATGGCATGGATCATCTCCTCACCCACCCCGGCCGGACGCAGCAGCTCCGGGGCTTTTACACAGTGCTGTTCGGGCCATTTCTCAAAGTCGATATCATGCAGCAGGCCGCACATGGCCCAAAAATCGGCTTCTTTGCCGTAGCCCAGGTCGTTGGCAAACCAGCGCATTACCGCCTCCACAGTCAGTGCGTGCTGGATGTGAAAGGGCTCCTGATTGTACTGCCGCAGCAGGGCCAGGGCCGCTTCGCGGGAGATCATTTTTTCCATTTTTCATCGTCCTTTCGGTAGGGGATCACGGCAGCCTTCCGGCCGCTTTGCCACAGTGTAGCACAAAAGTGTTTTCCCCGCAAGTCCCGCTTTCGCCGGATGGGAGCCCGCGCAGATTTAGCGGGCATTTCTGCCGTCCAAAGCGCCGCCGGGCTTTACGGCGGGCCCCGCTGAACGATGGGAAAGAGACCGCTGCGGGGGCAGGGATATAGGCGTTGCCGGCGTAGGAAAGAACGGGATGAGGGGTTCACGGCGGCCGATCATTTGCGCGGCGGAATGGCGCGTTGAGCTTTTGGATGCCGCAAAGTGAGGAGGCCTTCGTCAAATACTTGACAATCTCCCTCGATGGGTGTAGTATCGGTGAGTATTGCGAGGAAAAACGAGGGAAAAGAGGAACCTTGTCCCATGAGATCACGATACGAAACAGCCCGGCGCATCCTTGTTTTTTGGACGCTTTTTATCGGCATCGGCGCCGTGGGCGGCGCTGCCATGATGCTCTTGGACCCCTCCGGAAAAACCATGGGGATGGATGGCATGCTGCCCTACTTCCAGGTGCTGCCCTTTGCGGAGGTAGTATTCCAGGATCTGGCCTTTTCCGGCATCGCCCTGTTCATCGTCAATGGTCTCACCAACCTGGCCGCCGCCGGCCTGCTGCTGGCCCGGAAAAAGGCGGGGGTGACACTGGGCGGGATTTTCGGCGTCACCCTCATGCTGTGGATCTGCATTCAGTTCTACATATTCCCGCCTAATTTCATGTCCACCATCTACTTCATTTTCGGCTTTTGCCAGGCGGCCGCCGGCTATGCCGCCTGGGTGTTCCGCCGGCAGGAAAGCTTTACGGTGAACATGGCCGATTACCCCCACATCGGCAGTGATCCCACCCGGCTGGTGGCCTATTTTTCCCGCATGGGCTACGGCAAAAAGCTGGCCTGTGAGGAGGCGGAGCGCACCGGCGCCGTCCTCTATGAGGTCCGCTCCTCCGAACGGACCGAGGGCACGCTGGGTTTCTGGTGGTGCGGCCGCTACGGTATGCATCGTTGGGCCATGCCCATCCGGCCCGTGGAAATTGACCTTTCGGCCTGCCGTCATGTCACCATCGTTTCGCCTATTTGAGTCTTTGCCCTGGCGGCCCCCATGCGCAGCTTCTGCCAGGCAGCTGCCGGGAAGATCCGGGAGGTGGATTATATCCTGGTACACCACACCGGCGGCCGGTACCAAAATACCGCCGAAGAGATGGACGCGCTGCTGGGGCTTCGCCACACCGGGCTGCGCAGTTACCGGTGCCGCATGGGCTCCTTCCAAGAGATCAAGGAATAATCCGCGGTTTGTCAGGCAGATAATGCTGCCCCCCTAAAAGCCGTAAAAATAATCCGCCGGGGAGCCGAAAAGCACCCCGGCTGTGTTTTTGCCAAAGGGATGGAAGGGCCAGCGGGATAGGCTTGCTTCCGGGTGTCATTTTTCGGCATGGAACGGCGTATTTCCCGGCTTGGGACGGCATTGTTTCCTCAATATATTGCAAAAACCAAAAGCCGCCGGGGGAGCAGGGGAAGCTGCCCGGCGGTTTGCATTTTATTTGCTGGTGGCTGCAGGGACCTGGCCGGGGGCGCACCCCGTGCCCTTGGCACGGTAGGGGGGCGGCGCAGCCGCCCCCCTCAGGGCGGGCGAAGCCCGCCCGGTGCGCCCCCGGAACCCGCGACCTGCGGCGGCCCGTTCAGCGCGCGTAATACAGGGCCGGCCTACCGCAGAAAGTGTTCCATCCTCCGCAGAGCCTCGGCGGTGTCCTCCGGTCGGGAGAAGGCGGTAAACCGCAGCCAGCCCTCGCCCATCTGCCCAAAGCCGGCCCCCGGGGCGCAGAGAACACCGCAGCCCTCCAGCAGGCGGTGGAACCAGGCCCAGCTGTTTTGGGCATCCGGGCCATCCGGACAGCGGACCCAGAGGTAGGGGGCCAGGCAGCCGGGACGGCGGGCGGCACAGGTGAGCCCCAGCTTGTGAAACATTTGCAGCATGGTGGCGGCATTCTGCCGGTAGAGGGCAAGGGCCTTTTGCCGCTGCCGCAGTCCGGTGGGGGAAAGGGCGGCCTCCGCGGCCCGCTGGATGGGATAGCTGGTGCCATTGCTGTGGCTGCCCAGCCAGCGCTGCCAGGCTGCGGCGCAGCCGGTTTCCTCCGGCAGGATGACCCAGCCGCACCGAACCCCGGTAAAGCCATCGGATTTGGAGAAGGAGCCGACCTCGATGGCGCAGCGTTTGGCGCCGGGGACGGCATAAATGCTGCGGGGCAGCTCCTCCCCGGAAAGGAAGGCGGCGTAGGCGGTATCCACCAGCAGCAGGCTGCCGGTGCGGTTGGCCCAGTTCACCCATTCCGTCATTTCCACCAGGGAAAGGGCGGCGCCGGTGGGATTATTGGGGGTGCAGAGGACGATTAAGCCGGGCTTTGCGGCCTCCTCCGGCTGGGGGAGAAAGTCATTTTCCGCCCGGCAGGGCAGCGGGAAAACCGGGTGCCCGGAGGCTTCGGCCTGGGCCCGGTAGGCGGGGTAGACCGGATCGCAGACCCAGACCGGCACGCCGGGCTCCCACAGGGAAAAGAGCGCCCCCAGGGCTTCCTTGCTGCCCGCGGTAACGGTAACTTCCTCCGGCGGGATGGGGCAGGGCAGGTCCGCGTACTGGGCGGCAATGGCCTCCCGCAGGAAGGGATAACCGGCGGCCGGGCCGTAGCCCTTTTGGCCTTTTTGGGTAGCCAGTTCGGCGGCGGCGGTGCGCAGGGCGGCTGCGGCTACCGGGGCGATGGGTTGGGTCACATCCCCGATGCCGAGGGAAATGACACGGCGGTGAGGATGGCGCTTTCGCTCCTCCTCGGCCGCGGCGGCGATTTGGGAGAAGAGGTAATCGGGCTGGGAGAGCAGGGCGGGGTGCAGCGGTAACATGGGGCTTGTTCCTCCTGTGGTTCTGGGATGGTGGGTGCAGGGCGAAGGCCCGGCCCGAAGGGCGGTTCGGCGCAGCCGAACCCAGGGGCCGCAGGCCCCTGAAACCGCCCCTTTGGGGGCGGTTTGCCCTTCGGGCCGGACCGGCGCCCTGCAGGGACTGGAAGTAGAGGTAGCATCAGCAGGGGTCAGGGTCCTCCGGCCACTCCCCGCGGAACACAAACTCGGCTTCGCCGGTCAGCAGCAGTCGGCCGTCGGTCAGCCAGCGGACGGTAACGGTGCCGCCCGGCATTTCCACCGTAATGGGCTGGCCCCGTTCGCAGTGCTTTTTCAGGACGGCGGCGGTGGCGGCGGCGCAGGCCCCGGTGCCGCAGGCGAGAGTTTCTCCGCTGCCGCGCTCCCACACCCGCATTTTCAGGTGGTTTTTCTCCAGAATCTGCACGGCCTCCAGATTGAGCCGGGCGGTCCTGGCGATTTCGGCGGCGGCCTGGGCCAGCGGAAAATGCTCTATGTCCGGGCAGAACAGCACCCCATTGGGATTGCCGACCGAAAGCCGGGTCAGGGCTTCCCCCTGCCACCGCACCCCGGCCCCGGAAAGGGGAGAGGGCCGCCCCATCACCACGGTGACAGCCTTTTGGGGGCCGTTCCACAAAACGCGTAGCCCGGCTGCGGTTTGGATGCGGAGGGGCTCGTGGCAGGCCCAGCCGCAGTCCCAGGCGTAGCGGGCGGCGCACCGGATGGCGTTGCCGCACATTTCGGCCTCGCTGCCATCGGCATTAAAAATGCGCATGGCGAGATCGGCGCCCTCGGCGGGAAGGAGCAGGACCAGGCCATCGCCGCCGACGCCGAAGTGCCGGTCGCTGACACGGCGGGCGAGCAGATGGGGGTGGGGGACGGATTGGCTGCGGCAATCGATGAAGATGTAATCGTTGCCGCAGCCCTGCATTTTGAAAAAACGGAGCATGGTGTGGCCTCCTGTGGAATAGAGGTAGAGTAGGCGGAGATGGGGCCCGCAGGGCGGTCCGGCGCAGCCGGACCCGGCGGCCGAAGGCCGCCGAAATCGTCCTTTGGACGATTTGCCCTGCGGGCCCGGAAAGCCTGAGAGACCGCAGAACCCGGGAAAGGGCGCTGCCGGAAAGCCGGTGTTCTGTATATATCTATGGCCGAAGGGGAGAAAACTTGCCCCCGCGGGCGGCGATATTTGAACGGAATGTTAAATTTGCAAAGAGGGCAAAAAAGTGCGAAAAACCCCTTGATTTTTTCGTGAAAATGATTACAATAGTATATAGTTAGCACTCAAGAGCAATGAGTGCTAAAATAATGAAGGAAATCATATCAATTTACGGAGGGATACAGTTATGACAATCAAACCTTTGGCAGACAGAGTCGTGATTAAGATGCTGGAAGCGGAGGAGACCACCAAGGGCGGCATTATCCTGGCACCCAGCGCCAAGGAAAAGCCCAGCATTGCTGAGGTGGTAGCAGTAGGCCCCGGCGGCCTGGTGGATGGCGAAAAGGTAGAGATGTACCTGAAGCCCGGTGACCATGTGCTGCTGGCGAAATACGCCGGTACCGAGGTGAAGGTGGATGGCGAGACCTACACCATCCTGCGCCAGGGCGATGTACTAGCCATTGTGGACTAAATAATAACGCGTGATAAGCGAATAGGAGGCTTTTATTTATGGCAAAGCAGATAGCATATGGTGAGGAAGCCCGCAAGGCACTGCAGGCGGGTATAGATCAGCTGGCGGATACCGTCAAGATCACCCTGGGGCCCAAGGGCCGCAATGTAGTACTGGATAAAAAATATGGCGCGCCCCTCATTACCAATGACGGCGTGACCATTGCCAAGGACATTGAGCTGGAGGACGCTTTCCAGAACATGGGCGCCCAGCTGGTAAAGGAAGTTGCCACCAAGACCAACGATGCCGCCGGCGACGGCACCACCACCGCCACCCTGCTGGCGCAGGCGCTGGTACGGGAGGGCATGAAGAATGTGACCGCCGGCGCTAACCCCATGATCGTGAAGAAGGGCATGCAGAAGGCCGTGGATGCCGCTGTGGCTTCCATAGTGGAGCACAGCCAGAAGGTGAGCGGCAGCGATGATATTGCCCGTGTTGCTACCATTTCCTCCGGGGATGAGGCCATTGGTAAGCTGATTGCGGATGCGATGGAGAAGGTTTCGGCCGACGGTGTTATCACCCTGGAGGAGAGCAAGACCGCTGAGACTTACAGCGAAGTAGTGGAAGGTATGCAGTTCGACCGCGGCTACATCACCCCCTACATGGTGACCGATACCGAGAAGATGGAAGCTGTCATTGATGATGCTTACATCCTCATCACCGATAAGAAGATCGCTTCCATTCAGGAGATCCTGCCGCTGCTGGAGGAGATTGTGAAGGCCGGCAAGAAGCTGGTCATCATCGCCGAGGACATCGAGGGTGAAGCCCTTTCCACCATCATCGTCAATAAGCTGCGCGGCACCTTTACCTGTGTCGGCGTCAAGGCTCCCGGCTTCGGCGACCGCCGCAAGGAAATGCTGCGGGATATCGCCATCCTGACCGGCGGTGAGGTCATCAGCGAGGAGCTGGGCCTGGAACTGAGCGCTGCTACCATGGCGCAGCTGGGCCATGCCAAGCAGGTGAAGGTCACCAAGGAGAACACCATCATCGTGGACGGCGCCGGCAACTCCGACGACATCAAGGAGCGCATCGCCCAGATCCGCAGCCAGATAGAGACCACCACCAGCGACTATGACCGTGAGAAGCTGCAGGAGCGTCTGGCGAAGCTGGCGGGCGGCGTAGCCGTCATCAAGGTGGGCGCTGCCACCGAGGTGGAGATGAAGGAGAAGAAGCTGCGCATCGAGGACGCCCTGGCGGCCACCAAGGCAGCAGTAGAGGAAGGCATTGTAGCGGGCGGCGGCGTAGCGCTGCTGAACGCCACCGATGCCGTCGCCAAGCTGATCTACAGCGTAGAGGGCGATGAAAAGACCGGTGTGCGCATTGTGCTGAAGGCCCTGGAGGAGCCGGTACGCCAGATCGCCGCCAACGGCGGGCTGGAGGGCTCGGTTATCATTGATACCATCCGCCGCAGCGGCAAGGCCGGTTACGGCTTTGATGCCTACAAGGAGGAGTACTGCGATATGATCCCGGCCGGTATTGTTGACCCGACCAAGGTGACCCGCAGCGCTCTGCAGAATGCAGCTTCCATCGCGGCCATGGTGCTGACCACCGAGAGCCTGGTGGCTGATAAGAAGGAGCCGACCCCTCCCGCGCCCCCCATGGGTGACCCCACCGGCGGCATGGGCGGCATGTATTGATGCCAAGCGAATAACTGAATTTGCCTCAAAAAAAGGAGCTGTCCCCACATGGCGTGGGGGCGGCTCCTTGGGCTTTATGGGACAGTGGTTCCGGAATGCTTTTTGCGCGAGGGATCAGAGGGTGATTTTGACGATATCGCCCTTGTGGGTGGTGATATCCACCAGCAGCCAGCCGGGGTGGGTGCGGGCGAAGTCCCGCAGGGAAGTGAGCAGCTGCCCCAGCATCTCCGGCGGGATGCCGCAATTTGGGGCATGCTTGCGGATGGCGGCGATGGCGATGCGGGCGGAAATCCTGCCGTAAAGCAGGCCGCCGGGCAGCCACAGCCGGAGCTTTTTTTCCTTGGTGCGGACGATGATCTTCATGGGTTACTCCACAAATACTTCAACGGTATCGCCGTCGGCGGATTCGACCTCGACCAGCTTGCCGATCACACCCTGCTCCACCAGCTTGAAAATCTGCTCGATATCGATGCTTTTCATGGCCTCCGCAACGCCGCTTCCGGTCACCTGCGGCATCTGCATCCCCATTTGCAGCCCCACCTGCACCAGCGTCATGGGCAGATTGACCCGTACCTTATCGCCGGCCTTGGAATTGACGACGACGCGCAGGATCATATCCTTGATGGGCTTGCGCTCCTCCTTGGGCAGCAGGGTGGTCTCCGGATGGCCGGTATTGCCCAGCAGTTCATCGGTGGTGACGCCGAAAAGCCGGGCCAGCTGCGGCAGCAGGGTGATATCGGGGCAGGAGAGATCGTTTTCCCATTTGCTGACGGCCTGCGGCGTGACGCCGAGGGCGTTGGCGAGGTCTTCCTGGGTCATATTCTTTTTGCGGCGCAGCTCCGCGATGCGGCTGCCGAGAGTCTGATTCATCATAATAATGTTACCTCCAAATGTTGTGTAATGTTTGGGGTGGGAGCTCCGTTCCATGACTAAAGTATAACGGATATGCGGCCCAAAGAAAAGAACGCGTTGGTTGAAGTGGGGGCAAAATTCACAACCGGCGGTTGGAAAACGGCGCAACCGGCGGTTGAGCGGGCAAAAAGCCATAAAAATAAGGTCTTTTTTGGCGGTGTAAAGAAAAACGCTTGACAGAGGAGCGGGAATAGGGTATAATGTGAGCTGTAAAGAAATCCGCTTTACAAGGCGGAAGGACGGGAGTGACCGCGGCGTGGCAAAAAACCTGGAGATATCCTTTTTGCTGGATTTTTACGGCGATATGCTGACCGATAAGCAGCGGGATGTGGTGGAGCTGTACTACAATGAGGATCTTTCCCTGGCGGAGATAGCGGCGCACAGCGGCATTACCCGGCAGGGCGTGCGGGATTCCATCAAGCGGGCGGAGGGCCAGCTGCTGGAATACGAGGAACGGCTGCACCTGGCGGCACGCTTCCGCAGGATAGAGAATGTGCTTTCTTCCATCGTGGAGGAGGCCGAACTGATAGAAAAGCTCAATGACCGATTTGGCGGAGCGCCGGAGATAGACCGGAGCGCACAGAGCATCATCCGGCTGGCCAAGCAGCTGGACGAGGACTGAACCGATAAAAAGGAGACCCTATGGCATTTGAAGGACTGACCCAAAGACTGGCCGGGACATTCAAAAAACTGAAGAACCGCGGCAAGCTGAGCGAGGCCGATGTAAAAGAGGCCATGCGGGAGGTGCGCCTGGCACTGCTGGAGGCGGATGTCAACTACGGCGTGGCCAAGAAGTTTGTGGCGGATGTGACCCAGAAGTGCATTGGCGCGGGCGTGCTGGAAAGCCTGACCCCCGCCCAGCAGGTCATCAAGATAGTAAACGACGAGCTGACCGAGCTGATGGGCAGTACCCACCAGCGCATCAATCTTTCTTCCCGTATCCCCACCGTGCTGCTGATGTGCGGTTTGCAGGGCAGTGGTAAGACCACCCACAGTGCCAAGCTGGCGTATATGTTCCGTCAGCAGGGAAAACGCCCTCTGCTGGTGGCCTGCGATATTTACCGCCCAGCGGCCATAGAGCAGCTGAAGGTGGTAGGTGAAAAGGCCGGGGTGCCGGTCTTTGAGATGGGCCAGACCGACCCGGTGAAGATCGTGAAGAAGGCGCTGAGCCATGCGCATGATTACGGCAACGATATCGTCATCATCGATACCGCCGGCCGGCTGCATATAGACGAAGCGCTGATGGACGAGCTGAAGGCCGTGAAGGAGGCCGCCAAGCCGGACGAAACGCTGCTGGTCATCGACTCGATGACCGGTCAGGACGCGGTGAATGTCGCTTCCGCCTTCGACAGTCAGCTGGGTGTGGACGGAATCATTTTGACCAAGCTGGACGGCGACAGCCGCGGCGGCGCCGCGCTTTCGGTAAAGGCGGTGACCGGCAAGCCCATCAAGTTTGCGGGTGTGGGCGAAAAGATCGAGGATCTGGAGCCCTTCTATCCCGACCGGATGGCTTCCCGTATTTTGGGCATGGGCGATATCCTTTCCCTCATTGAGAAGGCGTCCAGCGGCATTGACGAGCAGAAGGCCATGAAGATGGTGGATAAGCTGCGCCGCAATGAAATGGACTTTAATGACCTGCTGGACCAGATGGACGAGCTGAAAAAGATGGGCCCGCTTTCCTCGGTGATGAATATGATCCCCGGGGCGGCCGGCAAGATGAGCGATGAGGACGCCGAGCGCAGTGAAAGGGAGATGGCCCGCTCCCGCGCCATTATCTATTCCATGACGCCGGCGGAGCGTGCCAAGCCTTCCCTCATCGACCCGAAGCGCAAGCGGCGCATCGCGGCCGGCAGCGGCACCAAGGTGGAGGATGTGAACCGCCTGCTGCGCCAGCTGGAGCAGAGCCGCAAGCTGATGAAGATGATGAGCGGCAAGGGCGGCAAAAAAGCCAAACGCATGGGCTTCCCCGGTGGGTTCCCCGGCGGGATGCCCGGTATGATGTAACACAGGTTTTTCCCGGCAGGGCCGGAAAAAATATAGGAAACAGTCGGTGTAATGCCGGTTCATTCAAACATTTTTGGAGGTAAACTAACATGGCAGTAAAGATCAGACTTCGCAGAATGGGCGCTAAGAAGGCTCCCTTTTATCGTATCGTGGTAGCGGATTCCCGTTATCCCCGCGATGGCCGCTTCATCGAGGAGGTAGGCTACTACGATCCCACCAAGGAGCCCTCTGTTATCAAGATCGACGAGGAGAAGGCCAAGACCTGGCTGGCCAACGGCGCCCAGCCCACCGATACCGTTAAGGCTCTGCTGAAGATCCAGGGGATCGTGAAATAAGCAGTCCCCTGTTTTTTGAAGCGATAAGGAGACCAACAAATGGAAGAATTGATTGCAACCATCGCCAGAGGCCTGGTGGATGACAAAGAAGCAGTCAGTGTTACCGCTGACCCGGCGGACGAAGAGGGCAATGTCGTTTATCACCTGCATGTAGGTGCGGAGGATATGGGGCGTGTCATCGGCAAGCAGGGGCGTATCGCTAAGGCGATCCGTACCATAGTGCGTGCCGGTACCAATAAGTCCGGCGGCCGCGCGACGGTCGAGATTGACTGAACAAAACTGCGGGGGAGGACGAGATGTGCCTCCCCTACTGTTTTTTACACGGAAAAGGAGAGCCCGATGAAGGAATTTTTGGAATGTGGGAAGATCGTTTCCACCCACGGGGTGCGCGGCGAGGTGAAGGCCGAGGTGTGGATGGACAGTCCCGAGGAGATGACCGCCCTGAAAACGCTGTACCTGGATGGCGGCAAGACCCCGCTGACGGTAAAGGGCGCGCGGGTGCACAAGAACATGGTGCTGCTGACGCTGGCCGGCGTGGAAACCCCGGAGGCGGGCAGCGCGCTGCGGCAGAAGGTGCTCTTTGCCCGGCGGGAGGATATTCCCCTGGAAAAGGGGCAATACTTCCTGCAGGACCTGCTGGGCTGCGAGGTGAAGGACGCCGATACCGGGAAGGAATACGGCAAGCTGTGCGATATTACCGAAACGGGTGCGAACCGGGTGTACCATATCCGCTTTGCTGATGGCAAGGTGCGGCTGGCCCCGGATATTCCACAGGTGGTGCTGCGGCTGGCCCCGGAGGAGGGCATGATCGAGATTCGGCCGCTGGCAGGGCTTTTTGACGATGTGACGGAGGACGACTATGAGGTTTGACATCGCGACGCTGTTCCCGGAAATGTGCGAAACGGTGGTGAACAGCAGTATCATCGGGCGGGGCATAAAGGCCGGCAAGCTGGAGGTGCACTGCCACCAGATACGGGACTACACCACCGATAAGCACCGCCGCACCGACCTGCGGCTGCATGGCGGCGGGATGGGTATGCTGATGACCTGTCAGCCGATCCATGACTGCTGGAAGGCCGTGAGCGAGCAGATCGGGCAGAAGCCGTATGTCATCTATCTTTCACCGCAGGGCAAGGTGCTGACCCAGGCCCATGCCAGGGAGCTGAAGGAGAAGGAAAACCTTTTCCTGCTGTGCGGCCACTATGAGGGTGTGGACCAGCGGGTGCTGGATGAGATCGTGGATGAGGAGCTTTCCATAGGGGACTATGTGCTGACCGGCGGCGAGCTGGGGGCGCTGGTACTGGTGGATTGCATCGGCCGGATGGTGGAGGGTGTACTGCCCAGCGAGGAGTGCTTTACCGAGGAGAGCCACTGGAACGGACTGCTGGAATATCCGCAGTATACCCACCCGGTGGAATGGAACGGGAGAAGGATCCCGGATATCCTGCTGAGCGGCGACCATGGCAAAATTGCCAAATGGCGGCATGAGATGTCGCTGCGGAACACGCTGATCAAGCGCCCTGATCTGCTGAAAAAGGCCGAGCTGAGCCAGAAAGACCGCTGGCTGGTGGCGCAGATGAAGGCGGAGCTGGAGGCAAGGGACGGAAACGATTCCAATGCGGCCCAAACGGATGGCGAAACGGATAGAAAGTGACAAAAAATTATAGGAATTGTGCACAAATGCGCCCCCCGAAAACCGACGGATATTAGCGGTTCGTCAGAAAAATGGCAAATTGAAAAGTTGAGGGCGGTTTGTAATTGAAAGAGCCGGCGGATTTTGCTATAATGCTTAATGGAGAAATAAGGGACCCCCATTTCTTTAGGCGAAGAGGAGATGTCGATATGTACGCAAAAGAAGTATCCGTTCAGAATCATGTTGGTCTGCACGCGCGGCCCGCGACTTTTTTTATCCAGAAGGCCAATGAGTACAAGGCTTCCGTTTGGGTGGAGAAGGAAGAGCGCCGGGTAAACGCCAAGAGCCTGCTGGGTGTTCTTTCCCTGGGCATCGTGGGCGGCACGACCATTAAGATCATCGCCGATGGCGCTGATGAGCAGGAAGCGGTAGATGCCCTGGTGAAGCTGGTGGAGACTGGTTTCGCGGAGTGATATCTGCCGGGAGAGACAGAGAAGAAAAGGTGCGGAAAGCCATGGGCTGCCGCACCCTTTTATTTTTAGACGGAAAAGGATATTGCGTTCCGGCGTGGAAAGATCACCTGCGGTGAGGCCACAGAGGGAAGATTTGCCGAGAAAAGGGTAGAAAACGGTTGCCGAGATGAAAGAGAGGGTAAGCAGGGATTGGGATAGACATCCCCTCCCCCAATAGCGGGGGAGGGGGCAGGGGAGAAGGGGCAGATACGCCTGTGGCTACCTTTGGAGCGCATCTGTACGCAGTACGGACGATGTTTACATCGTTCGTATCCAGCACAGCCAAGCGCCAAAGGGGATTGCAAAGGGGAAAGTCTGGTTCCCCTTTGCCCTGTTTTGCTTCCTTTTGCAGGAGCAAAAGGAAGTCCCTGCCGGATAGGCATACTGATAATCTAAAAAGGCTGGAGCGAAAACTTTTACCTGGGGCGCATTTATGGTATAATAAAAGCAAAGAGGAGGTGCCGCCGGATGGATATGCAAAAGGTAGCCGAGCTGCGAAAAAAAGCCAATACCCTGCCCATGGAGCCGGGGGTTTACCTGATGCGGGACCGGCGGGGCGAGATCATCTATGTGGGCAAGGCCAAAAAGCTGAAAAACAGGGTGACCTCCTACTTCCGCGGGGTGGAGCGGCACCTGCCGAAGGTCTACCGTATGGTGGAAATGGTACAGGATTTTGATTATATTGTGACCGACAGCGAGTTTGAGGCGCTGGTGCTGGAATGCAGCCTGATCAAGCTGCACAGCCCCAAGTACAACATTTTGCTGAAGGATGATAAGGGCTACCACTATGTGTGCGTGACCAGGGAGGAGTATCCCCGCATCCGGCTGGCGCTGCAGAAGGGGAACGACGACAATGAATATATCGGGCCGTTTATCTCCTCCATGGTGGTAAAGCAGACGGTGGAGGAGGCCAACCGGGCCTTTTTGCTGCCTACCTGCCGCCGTAAATTCCCGGAGGACTTTGGCAAGGAGCGCCCCTGCCTGAATTATCACATTCACCAGTGCATGGGGGTATGCAGCGGCAAGATCAGCCGGGAGGCGTACCATGAGGCGCTGGACGAAGCGCTACAATTTATCCGCACCGGCGGGATGCAATCGGTGGAGAAGCTGACCGAGCGGATGCAGGAGGCGGCGGAGACACTGGACTTTGAGCGGGCGGCACGCTACCGCGACCGCATTTCCGCCATTCGGCGCATCACCGAGCAGCAGAAGGTCATTGAATTCCCGCACGAGAGCCTGGATGTGCTGGGCTGGGTGCAGGGGGAGGATAAGATCTATTGCTCGCTGCTGGTGCTGCGGGAGGGCCGCCTGCGGGATAAGAAGGACTTTTCCTTTGACTGCATGGGCGAACCGGAGGAAGTGGTGACCGAATTCCTGCTGAGCTACTACATGCAGGCAGAAACCGCCCCGGCCGAGGTCTTCCTGGAGCGGGAGCTGCCCGACCGGCCGCTGCTGGAGCAGCTGCTGCGGGAGCACCGGGGGAAGAAGATTCAATTTACGGTGCCGCAGCGGGGCGAAAGCCGCAAGCTGTGCCAGATGGCGCAGAATAATGCCGCGCAGGAGCTGGCCCGGGATACCAACCGCACCGGCAAGGAGATAGCGGCGCTGACCGAGCTGGGGCGGCTGCTGGGACTGCAAAACCCGCCGGATCATATCGAGGCGTTCGATATTTCCAATATTGGCGGGCAGACCATTGTGGGCGGGATGACGGTATTCCGCCGGGGAAGGCCCGAAAAAAGGCTGTATAAGAAATTCACGATAAAGGACCAGGCAGCGCCCGATGATTACGCCGCGATGGAGCAGATGCTTACCCGCCGGCTGACCCACTACCGCGAAGCGGCCGAGACCGGCAAAAAGGACGGCTTTGAGATCCTGCCCGACCTGTGGCTGATAGATGGCGGCGCGGGGCAGGTAGCGGTGGCCAAACGGGTGGCGGAGCAGTTCGGACTGGAGATCCCCGTTTTCGGCATGGTGAAAGACGACCGGCACCGCACCCGGGCTATCCGGGCGGAAAACGAGGAGATCGCCATCCGTGCCAGCCAGTCGGTGTTCCGGCTGGTCACCAATATCCAGGATGAGACCCACCGGTATGCCATTAGCTTTTCGCGCAAAAAGCACCAAAAAGCCGGCTTTGCCTCCACACTGACAGCGGTGCCGGGCATTGGGGAGCAGCGCGCGGCGAAGCTCCTAAAGCATTTTAAGAGCATGGCGGCGATAAGAACAGCCGATGTGGAGACCCTTGCAAAGGCCCCGGGTATGAGTCGGCCTGCCGCCGAGGCGCTGTATCAGCATTTACATGGGGAAGAAACGGCAGAAAACTGACTTTTTCGACCGATGGGATTGACAGCGGACGGGAAAAAATATACCATTAGTAAAAGGGCAACTGCCCCAAGGAGAAAAACTGTGCGAGTAATAACCGGTACCGCCCGCGGGCGTAAACTGAATACCCTGGAGGGCCGCGATGTGCGTCCCACCACCGACCAGGTGAAAGAGGCCATGTTCAGCATCATCCAGTTTGAGGTGGAAGGCGCCGCGGTGTTGGATCTATTTGCCGGCAGCGGACAGCTGGGCATTGAAGCGCTGAGCCGGGGCGCCCGGCTGGCGGTCTTTGTGGAACAGAGCCGCAAGGCACAGGAGATGGTGCGCCAGAACCTGCTGACCACCAAGCTGGCGGAGCACAGCCGGGTAACGGCCATGGATGCCATTGCCTACTTGCAGGGCTGCCGCGATACCTTTGATATCGCACTGTTGGACCCGCCCTACCACAGCGGCCTGCTGGAAAAGGCACTGCCGCTGCTGGAGCCGAAGATGTCCCCCGGCGGGGTGATCCTGTGTGAATCGGCGCTGGACGAAGCACTGCCGCCAAAGGTAGGGGCGTTCCAGATTAAAAAGGAATACCGTTACGGGAAGATCAAGCTGACAGCTTATCGCATCCCGGAACAGAATGCTACTGAAGAATGAACGGGAGGGAAACGGATGAATACCATTGAAAGTATCCTGAATGATATTGATGAGCTGCTAGAGGATTCCTGGAGCCTGCCGCTTTCCGGCGGGCGCTGCGTGGTGGACGCCGAAAAGGTGCGTGACCTCATTGATTCCATCCGTATGAATATGCCGGCCGAAATAAAGCAGGCACGCGCCGTGGTGGCCGACCGCAACCAGATCCTTTCTCTGGCCAAGGGAGAGGCGGAAGCATTGATCCGCAAGGCGGAGGAACGGGCCAAGCAGCTGCTGGAGCAGGAGAGCATCGTGCGGCAGGCCAATGCCAAGGCCATGGCCCTGCTGAACGACGCCAGCACCCGTGCCCAACAGCTGGTGGAGGATGCCCAAAAGCAGGCCGAGCAGACGGTGAATGATGCTGAGGCCAAAGCAACGGCAATCCGCACTGAGGCCAGCACCCGCAGCCGGGAAATGAAGCAGGCCAGCTATGAATTTGCCGAGAATATCCTGCGCACCAGCCAGGAGGTAGTGGCCAAGAGCCTGGGGAACATCACCACCACCCGGCAGGCGCTGGCCCAGGCCGCCAGCCAGGCGGGCCTGCGGGAGGAGCCGCTGGAAAAGTAAGCCCGAAGAAAACAGAATATACAGCACCGTCCGGAGGAGATCCGGGCGGTGCTTTTTTGCTGCAAAGAAGCGGAAAAACGGTACTTTGGAGTAGGGAAAAGCGTTCGACATTTTTAATCAAATTTTGGTGCTGTTTATGGGCAGAATCACCAAGAAACTGGGCATTATTAGGGAAATGCGGCCATTGGGGGCCAGAATGGACAAAAACCGCGCGTGTACGCCCTGCGCGAACAACAGTTTTGTATTGCAATGTAGGCATTTTCGCTTTATAATCAGCTTGTAAGTGGTGAAAAGTGGGTAGGAGTGGAGTATCTACCCTGTTTCGCCATCATATCAAACCGGAAAGGGGGAAACGATCCGAGATGTTGATGGGACAGTACGAGCACAGCATTGACCCGAAAAACCGGATCAATTTCCCCGCCAAGTTCCGGGAACAGCTGGGCGAAAATTTTATTCTGACCGTAGGGCTGGATGAATGTATTGCGGTGTATTCCGCTGAGGAATGGGACAAGCTGGAGCAGAAGATCAACCAGCTGCCCATGAGCCGCGGACGCAGCGTGAAGCGGTACTTCTTCAGCAACGCGGTGACAGTAGAACCGGACAAGCAGGGACGCATCCTGCTGCCGCCCCACCTGCGGGAATACGCCCACCTGGAGAAGGATGTTATCGTAACCGGCGCTTCCGACCACGCGGAAATTTGGGATGTGGAACGCTGGCAGAGCTACATTGGCCACCTGACCAGCGAAAGCGTGGCCGAGGAGCTGGACTCCTTGGAATTCTAAGGAGGGGCCTATGGAATTTTCGCATTATTCGGTGATGCTGCCCCAGTGCATGGAGGGGCTGAATATCAAACCGGATGGCATTTATATTGATGGTACCGCAGGCGGCGCGGGACATTCCCGGGCCATTGCCGAGCGGCTGACCACCGGACAACTGCTGAGCTTTGACCGTGACCCCGATGCCGTAGCGGAAGCAACAAAACGATTGGCGCCCTACCCGGCCGCAGAGGTCATCCACAGCGAGTTCGCCCGCATCCCCGAGGTGTTGGCCGAAAAGGGCATCGAGGGCGTAGACGGCATCCTGCTGGATCTGGGCGTGTCCTCCTACCAGCTGGATAACCCGGAACGGGGCTTTGCGTACAGTGTGGATGCCCCGCTGGATATGCGGATGAGCCGGGAAGGCATGACAGCCGCCGATATCTTAAACACCTATGATGTGGACGCTATGGCCCGCATCTTTCGGGAATTTGGCGAAGAACGCTTTGCCTATCCCATTGCCAAGCGAATTGCCGCACAGAGGGAAAAAGAGCCCTTTACCCATACCGGCCAGCTCGTCGAGCTCATCTACACGACGATACCGGCCGCCGCCCGCCGCGAAGGCGGACACCCCGCCAAACGGGTCTTCCAGGCGCTGCGCATTGCGGTGAACAGCGAATTGGACCAGCTTTCCCAATGCCTGGATACCGCCTTTGACTGCCTAAACCCCGGCGGACGCTTCGTCATCCTGACCTTTCACTCGCTGGAGGACCGGATGGTGAAGCAGAAATTTGCGGGATATTGCCAGGGCTGTACCTGCCCGCCGGAATTCCCGGTGTGTGTATGCGGCAAAAAGCCGAGAGCAAAACTCATCAACCGAAAACCCATCGAAGCGGATGCCGAGGAGCTGGCACAGAACAGCCGCAGTAAATCCGCCAAGCTGAGAATACTGGAAAAACTGTAACACCGGCGCTGCCACCCACACCGGTGTGAAACGGAAAGGAGGGGCGGCAGATGAATTCCCATTGGAACAGCACCGAAGCATACGACCTTTCACTATACGAAGTCCCGGCCGAGCCGGCCAAGCGTCCGCAGCCCGTCCCGGTGGCCAAGAATAAAGCCCAGAGCAAGAAAGCAGCCCAGAGAGGCGCGATGCGGCGCTTGACCGCCTGCGCCGTGCTGGTGGTGGTTTTCCTGGCGCTGGTGCTGTATCAGAATGTTTCTACCATTGAGCTGGGGAATGAGATACAGACCCAGAACGACCTGTATGCCTCCCTGCAGGATGAATACAGCTATCTGAGCGGCAAGCTGACTGCCAAGACCGCGCAGGAGGTGGACAGTTATGCCGCTGCCCAGGGTCTGTGCAAGGTGCAGGATTACCAGGTGAGCTACATCCGGCTGAATGATACCGATGTAGCGGTGCGCACCGAAGCGGCGCCTTCCGGTTCGGTGCTGGAGAGCCTGATGGACAGCATGGATACCGCGCTGGAATACCTGCGGATCAAATAAAATAGACTGTAACGGTGGTGCAGATTCCAAGAGGTAAGATCCTGTCTTACCTCTTTCGCCACATTTTACGGGAGAACGACAAATTCTCCTATTTTCCTCATTTTAGCGGAAAGGAGACTCCGAATGGCCTCGATCCCCAATAAAAAAATGCGCGGACGCACCATACTGGTGGCGGCATTGCTTATCATCGTCGGTTTTGGGCTGGTCATTCACCAGCTGTACCGGGTGCAGCTGGTGGAGGGAGAATCCTATAAGCAGGAGGCCATGAGCCGCCAGCTGCGGGCCACCACCATCAATGCCAACCGGGGGACCATTTACTCCGCCGATGGACAGATATTAGCCGCTTCCGCCACCTCCTGGCGAGTCATCTTTTCCCCGGCGGATATCACCGATGAGCAGGCAACACTGCTGGCCGATGGCATGAGCGAGATCTTGGGTGTGGATCGGGAGTTTATCCTGGAGCGCGCCGGCAACAAAAAGAGCTTTTATCAGGTCATCAAAAGACAGGTGGATAAGGAAACCGCCGATGCGGCGTATCAGTTCGCCCTAGATAATAAAATAAACGGCGTGACGCTGCTGCCGGATACCACCCGCTACTACCCTTACGGCACCATGGCCTCCACCGTGCTGGGCTTTGTAAATGCCGATAACGAGGGCGCCTACGGGCTGGAGGCCTACTACAACAGCACCCTAAGCGGCACTCCCGGCAAGGTAGTGACTGCCAAGAACGCCTGGGGCACCGATATGCCATATACCTACCAGGATATCACCAAGGCGGAGGACGGCAATAGCCTGGTGCTGACGCTGGACAGCAATATTCAATCGGTGATAGAAAAGCACCTGGCCACCGCTCTGACCGAGCACGCGGTACAGAACCGCGCGACAGTCATTGTGCAGGATGTGAATACCGGGGCGATCCTGGGTATGACCACCATGCCGGACTATGATCCCAATAATCCGCAGGCCATCGTTTCGGAGATCTCCCTGCAAAAGCTGGCCCAATACGAAGAGGGCAGCGATGAGTATAAGGAGGCCTTTGCCTACGAGCAGCAAATCCAGTGGAGCAATAAGGCAGTGAATGAGGCCTACGAGCCGGGCTCGGTATTTAAGGTCATCACCACGGCCACGGCGCTGGAAACCGGTGCGGTGACGATGCAATCCAGCTTTAACTGTACCGGCAGCTATGTGGCGGGCGGTATAGTAAAGCACTGCTGGAAGCATGCCGGCCATGGCCTGCAAACACTGGCGCAGGCTATGCAGAACAGCTGTAACCCCGCCTATATGCAGATTGGTGAGCGGATAGGCGGAACCAATTTCTACAATTTCTTTACCTCCTTCGGACTCACCGAGACCACCGGTATTGACCTGCCGGGGGAGGAGAGCGGTTATTTTTACAGCGAAGCACAGCTCAATTCCACCCAGGGCAACCTGGAAACGGCCTCCTTCGGCCAGAGCTTTAAGGTGACGCCCATTCAGCTCATCACCGCTATCTCCGCTTCGGTAAACGGCGGCTACCTGTATGAGCCCTATGTGGTGGATAAGGTATTGGATAGCGAAGGCAATGTGGTTTCGGTCACCGAACCGACCATCCGCCGCCAGGTCATCAGCGAGGAAACCAGCCGCCAGGTGTGCAAACTGATGGAAGGTGTTGTGACCTACGGCTCCGGTAAAAACGCGGCTGTACCGGGATACAGCATCGGCGGTAAGACCGGCACCAGCGAAAAGCTGGATTCCGATCGCGGCTACTACACCTACTCCTTTGTGGGCGTGGCCCCGATGGATGACCCCAAGGTAGCGGTACTGCTCATCCTGGATGAACCCTATGAGACCGACCTGTACGGCTCTACCGTGGCGGCTCCCGTGGTGGGCGCTATCCTTTCCGAGATCCTGCCCTATATGGGGGTAGAAACTAACTATACCGCCGCGGAACTGGCGACTATCAATGTGACGGTGCCCAATGCCGTAGGCCAGAGTGCCCATATGGGCATGGCGGCCATGACCCAAAAGCAGCTTTCCGCTGTTATCGTAGGCGGCGGCGATACCGTTATCGCCCAGGTGCCGGCTTCCGGTTCCGTCATTCAAAAGGGCAGCACCGTCATCCTGTATACCGATCAGGAATCGCAGGAAGAAAAGGTGATCGTGCCCGATGTGCGCGGCAAAACCGGGCAGGTGGTCAATACCATCCTGACCAACGCCGGGCTGAACCTGGATGCCGATGGCATCGGCAGGATAAGCGATACCGCGGTAGCCATAGAGCAAAGCATAGAGCCCGGTACCGAGGTGCCGAGAGGAACACTGATCACCGTGACCTTCAGCAATACCGCCAAGGCGGAAAACTCACCATAAACTGACCCACAGGAGGCTGCCATGCAGAACCGACCCGATTGGGAGGTTCAATGCGAAGGACTGCTGCAAGCGCTGCCGCCGGAGATGGAACCCATCTGCGATAGCCGCGGGGAAGTAAAAGATAAGATCTTTGTTTGCATCAAGGGAGACCGCCACGATGGCCACACCGATGCCGCGGGTGTGCTGCGGCGGGGTGCTGCCGCCATAGTGACCCAAAAGAAGCTGGGCCTGCCCCGGGAATATACCGTCCCGGATACCCGCGCGGCGCTGGCCCGTCTGTGTGCCCGTTATTGGGGTGAGCCGGCCAAAGAACTGCGAATCATCGGCATTACCGGCACCAACGGCAAGACCACTACCGCCCACCTGCTGTGCCACTTGCTGCAAAGCGCCGGGATCAAGACCGGGCGCATTGGGACGGACGGCATAGCGTGGAGAGAGAAAACACAGCCCAACCCCTATACCACCCCACCACCTACCGAACTGCATCGCATCCTGCACCAGATGGTGGAGGACGGCATCACCACAGTGGTGATGGAGGTAAGCAGCCAGGCGCTGGAGCAGCGACGGGTGGAAGGGATCACCTTCGCGGCTGCCGTGTTTACCAATCTTTCGCCCGAGCATTTGGATTATCATGGGGATATGGAGCGATACTTTGCCTCCAAGGCAAAGATCTTTAGCCAATGCCGCTGCGCGGTCATCAATACCGCCGACCCCTATGGGCGTCGCCTGCTGGACAGGGCCAATGTGCCGATCTCTGGTTACCACCTGCCGTGGCAATACCGCTGCGAACCGGGCAGGAGCATTCTTCCGTGGCGGGGCGGGCAGCTTATCGTTCCTTTGACGGGAGAAGTCTTTCTCCCCGATGCGCTGGCTGCGGCGGAAACGGCGTTGGTGCTGGGACTTACTTCCCGTCAGGTGATGGCGGCGATGCCGCAGTGTCCACCCGTACCGGGCAGGGCCGAACTGCTGTGGCAAGGCATGGGGAGGACCATCCTGCGGGACTATGCCCACACCCCCGATGCGCTGGAACGCATCCTGCGCAGCCTGCGGCGGGTGCATAAGGGCCGGCTGCTGGTGCTCTTTGGTTGCGGTGGCGACCGTGACCGCCAAAAACGCCCGCTGATGGCAAAAGCCGCGGCCCGCTGGGCAGATGGCATCATCATTACCGATGACAACCCCCGGAATGAAGCGCCGGAGGCGATCCGACGGGAGATCGTAGTGGGGCTGCCGAAAAACACCCGCTGGCGGGAGGTGCCCGACCGGCGGCAGGCCATAGAGCAGACCATTGCCATGATGCGGCAGGGCGATCTGCTGCTTTTGGCGGGGAAGGGCCACGAAGATTACCAGATCATACAGAATAAAACGATCCCCTTTGATGAAAGGGAGATTGTGACTGAGATACTAAAAAGCGGGAGGATCCCATGGAAAAACTGTCACTGCGAGAAATAGCCGCCCAGCTGGGCTGCCCCCAGCCTCCGGAGGGAGAGATCACCCGTGTGATCACCGATAGTCGGGAAGCCGGCCCCGGGACGCTTTTTGTTGCGCTGCCCGGGGAACGGGTGGATGGCCACGACTACATCAACCGGGCGCTGGCGGCAGGGGCCGAAGCGGCGGTGGCCGAGCATGACGGCGACTACACCCCAGCAGAGAAGGTACTGCGGGTAAAGAGCAGTTTGCGGGCGCTCCTGGAAATCTCCGCGCTGTACCGCGCCAAAATGCCGGCCCAGGTGATAGGCATCACCGGCAGCGTGGGCAAAACCACCACCAAGGAAATGGTAGCGGCAGTGATGGCCTCCTCCTTCCGCATCATCAAAACCGAGGGCAACCAAAATAACGAGATCGGCGCGCCCAAAACACTGATGAGCATTACCCCCGAAACTGAGGTAGCGGTGGTGGAAATGGGCATGAGCGCCCAGAATGAGATCAAGGACCTGTGCTACGCGGCAAAGCCGATGATGGGTATCATCACCAATATCGGCGTTTCCCACATCGAGCATCTGGGCAGCCGGGAAAATATCCTGAAGGCGAAGCTGGAGCTGGCCGACGCTTTACCGGATGGCGCCACACTGCTGCTGTGTGATGATAACGACCTGCTGCATACCGTTGACATCCCCCGCCTCCATGTAGTACGCTATGGCCTGAACAGCCCGCGGGCGGAGATCAAGGCGACCATCGTCAGTGCCACACCGCTTTCCACCAATTTTATGCTGCATGCAGAGGGCCAAAGCTGGCGCGCTACCATCCCCGGCACTGGGGAGCACCTGGTGCTGAACGCCCTGGCGGCATTTGGCGCGGGGCGGGCGATGGGTATTCCGGCGGAAACCGCCATAGAGGCCCTAAAAAACTACACCCCCAGCGGCCAGCGCCAAAAGGTGGTGGAGCATGAGGGCATTACCATGGTGGAGGACTGCTACAATGCCAGTCCCGATTCCATGCGGGCGGCCATCAAGACACTGGGGCGTTTCCCCTGTGACGGCCGTCGCATCTTTGTAGCGGCAGATATGCTGGAGCTGGGCGATATCGCCGAAGAAAGCCATCGGGAGATCGGTGCCCTGTGTGCCCAAGAGGGGATAGACCTGCTGCTGACCTGGGGCCCCCTGGCACAGTATGCCACCCGGGCCGCCAAAGCCGCCGGGATGGAAGCTCATCACTTTGAGGAAAAGGAAGCGCTGACAAAATATCTGGCCGCCACGGCGCACCGGGGCGATGTGATATGGTGCAAGGCCAGCCACGGCATGGCGCTGGAAGAGGTTATTGCCGCATTTTACCGGGATTACCACGCATAATATAACAGAACAGAAAAGGGAAGTGCATCATGAATATTACCGCTGTCATCGTGGCCGTACTGCTGGCCAGTGTTATTACCGCTGTGGGGGGCTTTTGGCTGTTGCCCATGCTGCGCCGTCTGCATTTTGGGCAGACTATCTTAGAGATCGGCCCCAAGTGGCACCAGGGCAAGCAGGGTACCCCCACCATGGGCGGCCTTATGTTTATCATAGGCATTCCCATTGCGGTGGTGGTAGCCTATCTGTTCATGCATGCCTCTACCGTGGGCGATCCAATGTCGGCAATTATGCGGGCCCGTATGTTCTATGGCCTGGTGCTGGCGCTGCTATTCGGGGCCATCGGCTTCCTCGATGACTACCTGAAGGTCGTAAAAAAGCAGAATGAGGGCCTGACCGAAAAGCAGAAGATGGCGCTGCAGATTCTGTTTGGCGCGGTGTACCTGCTGCTTCTGCACATCAGCGGCACGCAGTCCACCATGGTAACCATTCCCTATATCGGCACCTACGATTTTGGGGTATTCTATTATGTGTTTGCCATGTTTGCCATCATTGCCCTTTCCAATGCTGTCAATTTCACCGATGGCCTGGATGGCCTGCTTTCCTCCGTGACGCTGGTATTGTCCATCGGCTATCTCATCTTCTGCTACCTGCTGGGCATGGGAGAAATGGGCATCATGGCGGGGGCATTGGGCGGCGGCTGCATCGGCTTCCTGTTCTGGAACCATTACCCCGCCAAGGTATTCATGGGCGATACCGGCTCCCTTTTTATGAGCGGTATGGTCATCGCGCTGGCCTTTGGCACCGGGCTGCCCTTCTTTGTGGTGCTGTTCGGCATTATTTATGTTATCGAGATCGGCTCGGTGGTGCTGCAGCGCTGCTACTTTAAGCTGACCCATGGCAAGCGCATCTTTAAAATGAGCCCCATTCACCATCACTTTGAGATGAGCGGCTACACCGAAAAACAGATTGTGGTGATGTTTGCCGTTATCACCGCCATCGGGAGTGCGCTGGGCATTCTGGCGCTCCGGTTTATCTGATGATTTAATTTAGAAAGCAACGGAAAGGGGGCGGAAAGCCATGGCAGAAAGAAGGCGCAGAGCGCGTCCCAAATCACAAGAGGGATTCTTCCGCCGCCTGTTCCCCCGATATGAGAATACCAGTGTGGACCTCACCTTCTTGGTAATGGTCATTCTGCTGCTGGTATTTGGGCTTGTGATGATGTTTAGCGCCAGCTATGCGCAGGGCTATTACCGCGAAGGCAACAGCTACCACTACATTGTGCGGCAGCTGCTGTGGGCGGTCGTGGGCCTTGGGGCCATGTTTGTTTTTTCCCGCCTGGATTACCATGTGTGGCGCAAGCTGGCCTGGCCGCTGTTCCCGGTGGTCACCGCCATGCTTATCCTGTGCTACTTCATGCCGCCGGTCAATGACGCCCATCGCTGGATTTTCATCGGCAGTTTCCAGTTTCAGCCCTCGGAGCTGGCCAAATTTTCGCTGGTGCTGCTGTTTTCGCACCTGCTTGTTTCCAATGAAAAAAAGCTGGGGCGGTTCCGCTACGGTATTTTCCCCTTTGCGGTGGTGCTGGGCGTTTATGCCGGCCTCATCGTAAAGGAACCCCACCTTTCCGCCACCATTCTGTTGGTGGTGATGGGCGGCATCATGCTGGTGGTGGGCGGCCTGCCTATGAAGTGGATCGCCGCCGCGGGAGGCATTGCCGCCGCGGGTGTCGCCGCCATTATGCTGGTGCCCTCGCTGCACGAGCGCGCCATGGAGCGTATCACCATCTGGAAGAATCCGGCCTCTGATCCCTTGGGCACCGGCTATCAGATCCTGCAGTCGCTGTATGCCATCGGCTCCGGCGGCCTGATGGGCTCCGGTATCGGCAACTCCCGGCAGAAGTACCTCTTCCTGCCGGAACCGCAGAATGACTATGTGTTCTCGGTCGTCTGTGAGGAGCTGGGCTTCATTGGGGCGTTGGTGGTCATTGTGCTGTTCGCCCTTCTCATCTGGCGGGGCTTTACCATTGTTATTAAGGCCCGCGATCGCTTCGGCGCCATGCTGGTCACCGGCTTCATTGCCCAGGTGGGGGTGCAGGCCATCCTTAATATGGCGGTCGTCACCAATACCATCCCCTCCACCGGCATCAGCCTGCCGTTCTTTTCCTACGGCGGCACGGCGCTGGCCATTCTGCTGGGAGAAATGGGCATCGTGCTTTCGGTCTCCCGCCAAACGACAGTAGAAAAGGAGTAACATCCGTATGAAAGTTCTGTTTGCCTGCGGCGGTACCGCCGGTCATATCAATCCCGCGCTGGCGGTGGCCACCGAGCTGCGCCGCCGGGTGCCGGATTGCGAGATCCTTTTTGTAGGCAACCCCGGTGGCATGGAGGCGACCCTGGTGCCGCGGGCTGGCTTTCGCTTTGCCCCCTATCGCTCCATGGGCATCCAGCGCCGTTTTAGCTGGAATAACATCAAATATAACGCCAAAAGCGTATGTCTGCTGGTAACGGCCCGCAGCCGCGCCAAGAGAATTCTGCGGGATTTTGCGCCTGATGTGGTGATGGGTACCGGCAGCTATATTTCGGCCCCCATTCTGCTGGCCGCGGCGGCACTGCACATCCCCTGCATGACCCACGAGGCCAATGCCCTGCCCGGTGTTTCCAACCGCATGGTGGCGCAGAAGGTGGATAAGTTCCTGCTGGCGGTGCCGGAAGCGGAAAAGCACCTGCCCCCCCGCCCCGACTATATCGTCACCGGCAATCCCGTCCGCCCGGAGATCCTTTCCGCCGACCGGGAGACCGCCCGCACCCGTTTGGGGGTCCGGCCGGGGCAGCTGTGCCTTTTGTCCTTCGGGGGCAGCCTGGGCGCACAAACCGTCAATGAGGCCATCGCCGATGTGATGGCCTGGCATGTGCCGGAGGGAAAGCTGCACCACATCCACGCCACCGGCCGGTATGGGGTGGAGCTGCTGCCACGGCTGCTGCGGGAAAAGGGCGTCGCTTATGAGAATAACCCCAACCTGGATATCCGGGAATACATACATGATATGCCCGATTGTCTGGCAGCTGCCGATTTGGTCATAGCCAGGGCCGGTGCCATAACGCTGGCGGAGCTGACCGCAGTGGGGCGGGCCTCAGTGCTCATCCCTTCTCCCAATGTGGCGGAAAACCACCAGTACCACAATGCCATGGTGTTGGCCAATCATAAGGCTGCCGTGGTCATTGAGGAAAAAGATCTGACCGGCGAAAAGCTGGTGGCGGCTGTAAAGGAAATGACCGCCGTCCCCGAAAAGCTGCGGGAGATCGGTCTGGCGGCCAAGGCACTGGGTGTCCCCAATGCATGCAGCCATATCACCGATGAACTGTTGGATCTTTATAAAACTCACAGAAAATAAGCTGTAAGGCCTGTTTTTTCACCCAATATTCCGTATAGGCATAGAATACCCCCGAAAGCCCAAGGGCAAATACAGGGGGGAGCGATGCCGTTTATGCGCGGATTGCGGATCACAGGAGGAAACAGACTAAGCGGGACCATAGCGGCGCACGGCGCCAAAAACGCGGTGCTGCCCATTCTGGCGGCTACCGTGCTGTGCAGTCGTTCAGAGATTAAAAACTGCCCTAACCTCAGCGATGTAGCGGTGAGCTGTCACATTCTGCGGCACCTGGGCTTTGCGGTAGAACGGGCGAGGGATACCCTGATCATTACCCGGGAGGATACCGGCTGCCGGGATGTTCCGTCGGAATGGATGCGGGCCATGAGGTCCTCTATTCTGTTCCTAGGCGGGATGCTGGCCCGCTGTGGGAGCGTGACCCTGTGCCCGCCCGGCGGGTGTGCCCTGGGCGGCCGTCCTATTGATTTGCATCTTTCCGCCCTGCGCCAAATGGGCGCGGTCATCAGCGAGGAGGGTGATACCCTGCGCTGTGCCGCTCCCGGCGGTCTGCATGGTGCCGCGGTGCAGCTGCCCTACCCCAGTGTGGGCGCTACCGAAAACCTGCTCATCGCGGCGGCGGGAACGCCTGCCGAAACCAAAATCACCGGTGCCGCCGCCGAACCGGAGATCTCCGATCTGCTGGCCTATCTGCGGGGCTGCGGCGCCCTAATAGAATCCCAGCCCGATGGCGCCATCCTGGTGCAGGGCAGGGAAGCGCTAACCGGCTGCTGCTGCCATGCCATCCTCCCGGACCGTATCGAGGCGGCGACCTACCTTGCTGCCGCGGCCATTACCGGCGGAGAGATCACAGTGTACGCCAGCCCGGAACACTTGGCGGCGCCCCTGGCGGCGCTGCGGCGTATGGGGTGCCGTATCACCACCGGGGAGCAGAGCATCACCCTTACCGCTCCAGAACATTTACAGGGGGCCGGCAGCATCGTTACGCTGCCGTATCCCGGCTTTCCCACCGATCTGCAAGCCATCTTTATGGCGCTGGCCGCCGCGGCAGAGGGCTACACCGCCTTTACCGAAACGGTCTTTCCCCGGCGCTGGGCCCATGTGGAGGAACTGCGCCGCTTGGGTGCGGATATCACGGTGGTCGGCAGTCATGCAGTCATCCGGGGGGCGCCCCTTATCGGGTCAGCCCTCACCTGCACCGATCTGCGCGCCGGAGCCGCTGTGGTACTAGCAGCATTAGCGGCAAAGGGAGAAAGCAGCGTTACAGCTATCTCCCACATCGAACGCGGCTATGCCGATTTTGTTTCAACCCTGCGCCATCTGGGCGCGGATATTTACCTGACGGAAGTCTAAACCAAAGGAAGGAGAACCAAAGCCCATGACTGCCAAGCCCACCCGTAAACAGCAGACCCGTCGCCGCCGCCGTGCGGTGTTTATCCTGCTGCTTGCGGCGGTGCTGTGCGGCGTGGGCTTTTACTGTGTCAGTGTATTTTGCAGGGCCACCCATATAGAAGTGACCGGCAGTACCCGCTACGCCGCCGAGGATATCATAGAAGCCGCCGACATAGGGGAGGAGCAGAATATCTTCACCATTTCCCAAAAGGCCCTGAATGAGCGAATTACCGCCCTGTGTCCTTATATCGAGTGTGTAACGCTGCACCGCCGCCTGCCCGATACCCTGGAACTGGAGCTGCACGAGTTCAATACCATTTACGCCTGTATTGGCAGTATGGGGCGGGTCACCACCCTTTCCGCCGATGGCAAGGTGCTGGAGCAGTGTGCCTCTCTGCCGGAGTATACCTGTCTGCTGCTTGGTGCTGATTTTTCCGGCTATACCGCCGGGGAAAAGCTGCCGGAGGAATGGCAAAAGACCCTGGCCGGTGTGGACAATGTGCGCGCGGCCCTGGAGGACGCCGGAATGCTCCCTGAGATCGGGTATATTGAGATCGGGGAGGAGCAGAGCTACAAGGCTGTCTATCAGGACCGCATCCAGCTGCGCCTGGGCAGCGAATACGATCTGGCCACCAAGCTGCTCACCGCCCAAAAGATCATCCAGGATGAGCTTTCCGCCGATTTTATCGGGTACCTTGATGTTTCGGTCAGCGGTCGGGCCTACACCCGGCAGCTGCCTCTTACCCAGGTGGCGGATGCACAATATCTGGCCATTTTGGGTGGAAAACAGTAGCAGATATACGCCTTTTGGGTTGCATTTTCATGATGTTTCTGTTATGATATATTAGGAGAAAACTCTAAACAGGAGGCAATAGTGCTGATGATGAATATAGAGCTGGATAACGATTACGAAAAAATGGCTGCGATCAAGGTACTGGGTGTCGGCGGCGGCGGCGGAAATGCCGTCAACCGTATGATCCAATCCGGCATGAGCAGCGTGGAATTTATCTCGGTCAATACCGATAATCAGTCCCTGCGTTTTTCCAATGCCTCTTACAAGCTGCACATCGGTGATAAGCTGACCCGTGGGCAGGGTGCCGGCGGCGACCCCATGAAGGGGGAAAAGGCAGCGGAGGAAAGCGAAGATGAGATCACCTCGGTGCTGCGCGGTGCCGATATGGTATATATCACGGCCGGTATGGGCGGCGGCACCGGCACCGGTGCGGCTCCCGTTATTGCCCGCATCGCCCACGATATGGGTATCCTCACCGTCGGTGTGGTTACCAAGCCCTTCTCCTTTGAGGGCAAGCGCCGCATGGATCAGGCCACGGCCGGCATCGAGCGGCTGAAGGAGCATGTGGATGCTCTGCTCGTTATCCCCAATGAGCGCCTTCGCAGTATCTCGCAGGAAAAGATCACTCTGGCCAATGCCTTTGCCAAGGCGGATGAAGTGCTGCTGCAGGCGGTACAGAGCATCTCCGATCTCATCAATATTCCAGGTATCATCAATCTAGACTTCGCCGATGTCACCTCCATCATGAAGGACGCCGGCTATGCCCATATGGGCCTGGGCGCTGCCAGCGGCCCCAATAAGGCCGAGGAAGCCGCCCGCATGGCCATCGCCTCTCCGCTGCTGGAAACCTCCATCAACGGTGCCCGCGGCGTTATCGTCAACTTCCTCGTTCCGCCCGATGTCGATCTGGAGGACATCACCAATGCTTCCCAGATGATCCACGATGCCGCCCACCCGGATGTCAACCTCATTTGGGGTGTCGCCTTTGATGAAAAGCTGGAGGATGAGATCAAGATCGTCGTCATTGCCACCAACTTTGACCATGAATCCGGCTTCCGCATCCCCACTCCCCCGGTGGATACCGAGGTCCCGGAGGACAAGATCACTGAAGTGGAGCCGCAGACCGAGCAGGAGCCAATCAATGATGACCTGGATATCAGTGCCCTCATCGATATGCTCAATCACGATCGGGACAAGCGCTCCTGAGCTTTTATAACTTTATCCCCCTGTCACTTTTGGCAGGGGGATTGATTTTACTGGGCAGTCGATTATAATAAAGCTAAAAAAAGAGGGGAGAGTGAACCCATGAATGTACTGTTGACCGGCGGGGCCGGCTATATCGGTAGCCACACCGCAGTAGAGCTGCTGAACCGGGGTTGTGATATTGTCATAGCGGATGATTATTCCAATAGCAGCCCCGTGGCAGTGGAACGCCTCCGGCAGATCACCGGCCGGGATTTTCCTGCCTACCATGTCGATGTAACCGACCGCGAAGCCGTCCGCCGCATCTTCCGTGAGAATAAAATCGACTGTGTCATTCACTTTGCCGGGAAAAAGGCGGTGGGGGAGTCTGTCGAAATTCCCCTTTCCTACTACCGTACCAATCTCGATGCCGCCCTGACGGTACTGGAGTGTATGAAGGAGGCCGGTGTCAGCCGGTTTATCTTCTCTTCCTCCGCTACCGTTTACGGCTCGCTCAATCCCATCCCTTACCGGGAGGATATGCCTCGTGGGGAGTGCTCCAGCCCCTACGGTACCACCAAGGCCATGATCGAAAAGATTCTGGAGGATGCCTGTCATGCCGATCCCACCCTTTCGGCGGTGCTGCTGCGGTATTTCAATCCCATCGGAGCACACCCCTCCGGCCTCATCGGGGAGGACCCTCAGGGCATCCCCAATAATCTGCTGCCTTACATCGCGCAGGTGGCGGTCGGCCGGCGGAAACGCCTTATGGTGTTCGGCGATGATTACCCCACCCCCGATGGCACTTGCCGCCGGGATTATCTCCATGTGATGGACCTGGCTGCGGGGCACCACCGGGCGGCCTGCTACACCATGGAACACCCTGGTGTCACGGCGGTCAACTTGGGCACCGGTACCCCGTACAGTGTGCTGGAGGTCATCGAAGCGTTCCGGAAAGCCAGCGGCCGGGAGGTCCCCTATGTCATTGGTCCCCGCCGGGCGGGTGATCTGCCGGAATACTGGGCTGATGCCGCCAAAGCAAAGGAGCTTTTCGGCTGGCAGGCACAGTATACACTGCAGGATATGTGCCGGGATACCTGGGCCTGGCAAAGCAAAAACCCGCAGGGCTACCCCAAAGCCTAAGCCTGCCCCATCCGGGCGGCGGCGCTCCGCTCTCCGTCGGGGCGCCATCCCTTTGGGATAGGCAACCCTCCCTCGCTCCGCCCCGCCGCCCTGCCTTTATGCATGCCGCAAAAAAGAGACCCTTCGCAGGGTCTCTTTTCGCGTTTTATTGATTATTCCACCGTTACACTCTTGGCCAGGTTGCGGGGTTTATCCACATCGCAGCCGCGGGCATTGGCCGCTCCCAGCGCGATGAGCTGCAAGGTGACAACTAACAGCAGCGGCACATATTCGTCCTCCACTGCCGGCAGCCGGATAATCTCATCGTAGCATTCGGGGTCGACTTCCAGCCCTTCCAGCGTAATGAGCAGCACATGCGCCCCACGGGCTTTTACTTCCTTTACATTGCTTATCATCTTGCCCAGCGTCTTGCGCTGGGTCGCCAATGCTATCACCGGGGTGCCGTCGGTAATCAGGGAAATAGTCCCGTGCTTCAGCTCTCCGGCGGCGTAGGCCTCGCAGTGAATGTAGCTGATCTCCTTGAGCTTTAGGGAGCCCTCCATCGCCAGCGAGTAATCCAACCCCCGCCCGAGGTAGAAGAGATGCTCGGCATTTTTCAGTCCCTCGGCATACCGGAAAAATTCCGGTTCCATGGCCAATACATGCGGCAGGTAGCTGACAGCATTCAGCAGCTTCGGCAGCTGGCGGCAGCACCAGTCCATCGGGGCGCCCTTATCCGCCGCAATGCGGAAGCCCAGCAGATACATCATTGCCACCTGCACCGAATAGGCCTTGGTGCTGGCCACCGCAATTTCCGGCCCGGCGTAGGTGTACAGGCAGTAGTCGGCCTCCCGCGCAATGGAGGAGCCTACCACATTCACGATACCTATAACGGGGATATGGTTTTCCTTAAAGAGCCGCAGCGCCGCCAGGGTATCTGCGGTTTCGCCGCTTTGGCTCACCACCACCGCCGCGCACCCTGGGGTAAAGATGGGATCGCGGTAGCGCAGCTCGCTGGCTACCTCCACCTCTACCGGCAGCCGCGCCAGCTTTTCTATGATCGCCTTACCTACCATACCGCTGTACATGGCGGTACCGCAGGCGGAGATATACAGCTTGGTCACATCCCGAAAGAAGCCATCCGGCAGGCCATCACCCTCAAAAGTCACAAACCCATCCTTGGTACGCCCATCAATGGTATCGGCCAGGGCGCGGGGCTGTTCATGGATCTCCTTCTGCATAAAGCAGGGATAGCCGCCCTTTTGTGCCTGCTCCACCGACCAGTTGGCGATCTTGGCTTCTTTTTCGATGGGGGTCCCGTCCGGGGCGTAAAAACGCAGCTCCCCGTAATGGGCCACCACCACTTCTTCCTCCTCCAGCAGGTAATACTGCCGGGTGTATTCTATAATGGCAGGTACATCGGAGGCCACATAGCTACCGGTCTCATCCTTGGCCGCAATCAGCGGGCTGCCCCGGCGGATGCCGTAAACGGTATCCGGTTCCCCTTCCAGCAGCATACAGAAGCCGTAAGCTCCCTCCATCTCCGCCGTAGCGGCATGGATGGCTGCCACAGGGCTCTCGTGCAGCTTCATATGGTGGTCCAGCAGTGCCGCCGCTATTTCGGTATCGGTTTGGGTCAGGAAGTGATATCCTTCACGCTCCAGCCGCTCCCGCAGCGCCCGGTAGTTTTCTATAATGCCGTTATGCACCAGCGTCACACGGCCTTGCCGGTGGGGGTGGGCATTCACATCATTGGGCACGCCATGGGTGGCCCAGCGGGTGTGCCCGATGCCGCAGTGGCTGGCAAGGCACTGGTCGCCGCAGGCGGCCCGCAGGTTGCTCAGCCGCCCTGCCGCCTTGATGACCTCTATTTTTCCCTCGTCCCACAGGGCAATACCGGCGCTATCATAGCCGCGGTATTCCAGGTTTTCCAGCCCATGCAGCAGCTTTTCCCGGGCGTATTCCGCCCCCGAATAACCAATGATTCCACACATAAATAATAAGGCTCCTTTCCCGCAGATATCCATGGCGCGGGAGAGAAACCTTCGCTAAAAGTGCTTTTACCCTATGGCACGGCAGGCCGGTACAGCAGCTGCACCGGCAGGATAACGAAAACCAAAGGGGAGAATACAGGCTGTTTCTCTCCGCGGAGTCCCGCAGGGATGCCAAAAAACATTCCCCGCATGGGATATCTGTTCTGTTCGTTATCCATGGCCGGCTCTTTGTTGCACGGTCGCCCGTGTTTTTGCGCCGGCCTGCGCTGTGGCAGCAGCGGGAGGGCATCCGCCGAATTTTCGATACTCCCTCCACCTCGTCATCCGCCCGCGGTACACAAACCGGGCGGTACTGGCGCTTTGACTATATGATATTATAGCAAAAATCCGGTGTCTTGTAAAGAAAAAAGAGGAAAGAGCCTGCCGGTCCTTTCCTCCCATATTATGCAGCCTTATGCCGGAATATGCGGAGTCGCGGCTTGTTCGGCCTCCAGCTGGGCCAGGTGGGTCTGGTATCGGTCCAGGATCGCCTCTTCCAGGGTATGCCGCGCCTCCGGCGTGATGGGGTGGGCAATATCACGGAATGTCCCATTCTCATCCTTGCGGCTGGGCATCGCCACAAAGAGCCGCTCCGGCCCCTCAATGACCTTGATATCGTGTACAGCCAGGTCGCCGTCTATGGTGACCGAAACCAACGCCTTCAGCCGTGCGTCCTCGTAAATTTTGCGGATCCGAATATCGGTGATATTCATGCCTGTTTCTCCTTTCAGATGCCTTTTATTGTTGTTGGGCGCAGGCAGCGAACGGAATGATCGGCGAGGGCTGTGTCAGGGCCTCGACAGGCGCCAGCCCGTCTTCACCGGGCGCCAGCCTGCCTTCGCCCCCTCCTTGCCCTCATCCGATCCTGCCGCCCGCCGCCTGCGCCTGCGGGCTTCGCTTGCCATTAGCCTTGTCCGCCGCCTGGCAAATTATGCACTTCCCGCCGCTTTTTGTATTAAAATGCCCGTCGCTATTGTCAAAAGCCCTACTAATGGGGTATAATATACCATGTATGAAATTCTTAAAGGTGGCGGTCACAGTATGGTAAAACCGATTGAAACAATCCCGGAAGGGGTCAAACATATCCATTGCATTGGCATCGGCGGCAGCGGCATGTTCCCGCTGGTGCAAATCCTGCACGGCCGGGGCTACACCATTACCGGCAGCGATAATAACGAAAGCGACATTGTCAATTTGGAGCGTCAGATGGGCATTGAGGTGATGATGGGCCAGCGGGCGGAAAATATCCGGGGCGCCGATCTCATTCTCTATTCCGCCGCCATTATGGATACCAACCCCGAACTGATTGCCGCGCGGGAAAGCGGCCTGCCCCTGTGGGAGCGTGCCAAAATGCTGGGGGCCGTCTCCAGCTGGTACAGCGAGGCGCTGGGCGTTTGCGGCACCCACGGCAAAACCACCACCACCGCCATGATCGTGCAGATCCTCTATATGGCGGGACTGGATCCCTCCGCCGTCATCGGCGGCAAGCTGCGGACCATAGGCGGGTACGGGCGCAGCGGGGCAACGCAGCGCTTTGTGTACGAGGCCTGCGAGTTCAAGGATACCTTCCTTTCCACCCACCCGGATATCGCCCTCGTCCTCAATATCGATAATGACCACATGGAATACTTCCACACCGTGGAAAACGCCATGAAGAGCTATACCAGGTTCGCCCAAAAGGCCCATACCGTCCTGTATAACGGCAGCGATGAAAAAACCTGCCGTGCCATGGAGGAAGCGGCAGGGGAGGGAAGAACCTTCCTCACCTTTGGCTGGGAGGACACCAACGACTATTACCCCGCCAATCTCCGCCACCTGGGTGGTCTGGACCGCCGCTTTACCCTCATGTTCCGCGGCAAGCCCCTCACCGAGATCCACCTGCAGATCCCCGGCGACCACAATATCCTCAATGCCATTGCCGCCGCCGCGGGCGCCATGCAGCTGGGCGCCACCCCGGAGCAGGCCGCCGCCGGGCTTTCGGCCTTTACCGGGGCGGGCCGCCGCTTTGAGGTGCTGGGCAAAACGCATAAAGGCGCTACCGTTGCCGATGACTACGCCCACCACCCGGCGGAGCTGCGCGCCACCCTCACCGCCGCCAAGGAGCTGGACTTTAAGCGTGTATGGGCCGTGTTCCAGCCCTTCACCTTTAGCCGCACCTATATGCTGCTGGAGGACTTTGTCTCCGCCTTGTCCATCGCCGACCGCGTGGTGCTTTCGCCCATCATGGGCAGCCGGGAGGTCAATACCTACCACATCACCTCGGAGGATCTGGGCGAAAAGATCCCCGGCTGTGTCTGCCTGCCATCCTTCCAGGCCATGGCGGATTATGTCGATCGGTATTCCGAGTCCGGTGATTTGATCCTTACCCTTGGCTGCGGCGATGTTTATAAATGTGCCCGCATGATCCTGCACCACGAATAACTTTTCCAGAGGCTCTCCCTTCGGCGGGGAGCCTCATTCTTTTTCGTTGTGCATTTACTACAAAATATCACGCAAAACTTCGTCAATATATTAGCGTGTCCCCAAAATGTGACCAATTTGTAAAAAAACACTTGCATTGTTCCGCTAACGGTGCTATAAATGTGACAACAGAATAAAGCCAATTTGGTAGAGGTTGCGGGTTTCATCAGTAACCATCCCCATACGGTCCGGGAGACCGGGGAGGGAGAAAGGGAAAGCCGCCGAAGCGAAAGCGCTCCCCCGAGAGCCTTTTTGCTGGGACGCAGCAGAATATGCTGCGGACTGTCACAGAAACTGTGGAGAGCTATCAGCGGGTTCCTGCGTTATTGCTATTTGTTTTTATTACGCCGGCCATGAGATTTGTTTTCCGCATTTCTCATGGCTTTTTTCGTCCCATTTTTCAGGAGGTAAATCTTATGTTTGGTACATTCTGGGCACTCGTTCCCCCCATCATCGCTATCGGTCTGGCCCTCATCACCAAGGAAGTGTACAGCTCCCTGTTCATCGGCGCTGTGGCCGGCGCCCTGTTCTATGCCGGTTTCCATGTGGAGGCGCTCGACTCTCTGCTCAATGACGGCGTAGTGGCCGCCATCCGTGATAATGCCGGTATCTTCATGTTCCTCGTGCTGCTCGGCATCCTCGTTGCCCTGCTCAATAAGGCCGGCGGCTCCGCGGCCTTCGGCGCTTGGGCCAAGACCCACATCAAGACCCGCGGCGGCGCCATGTTCGCTACCTTCCTGCTGGGCGTGCTCATCTTCGTGGATGACTACTTTAACTGTCTGACTGTCGGCAGTGTCATGCGTCCCGTTACCGATAGCCATCATGTTTCCCGCGCCAAGCTCGCCTATCTCATCGATGCTACTGCCGCCCCCATCTGCATGATCGCCCCCATTTCCTCTTGGGCAGCTGCCGTCTCCGGCGTTGTGGAGGATTATAGCGGCTTCGATTTGTTCATCCGCGCCATCCCCTTCAATTTCTACTCCCTGCTCACCATCGTCATGGTGCTGTTCCTCTGCAAGACCGGCATGGACTACGGCCCCATGCGCCGCCACGAGCTTAACGCCATCCGCAATAACGACCTGTTCACCGAGGGCGAGCAGCCCGAAGCGGTGGAGGAGGTCACCAACCCCCGTGCCCGCGTCATCGATCTGCTGCTGCCGATCATTGTGCTGGTGGTGCTGTGCGTCAGCGGTTTGGTCTACTCCGGCTACCTCAATGGCGCCGATAATTTCATCGATGCCTTTGCCAACTGCGATGCCTTCTTCGGCCTGCCCTGGGGCGCTATTGTGGCACTGGTCTTTACCGTCATCTATTTTGTTCTCCGCCGGGTCATCTCCTTTAAGGATGCCATGAGCTGCATCCCGCAGGGCTTCTGCGCCATGGTTCCCGCTATCCTCATCCTCACCCTGGCCACCTCCCTCAAGAATATGACCACTCTGCTGGGCGCCAAGGAGTTTGTCGCCGGCGTAATGCACAGTGCCTCCAGCGGCCTTTACAGCCTGCTGCCTGCCGTTATCTATCTGGTTGCCTGCGGACTGGCGTTTGCCACCGGCACCTCCTGGGGCACCTTCGGCATCCTTATCCCCATTGTCACCGAGGTCTTTAAGGCTGACTTCACCCTGATGATCGTTGGCGTTTCCGCCTGTCTCGCCGGTGCGGTATTCGGTGACCATGTTTCTCCCATCAGCGATACCACCATCATGGCTTCTGCCGGTGCCCAGTGCAACCATCTGAACCATGTTTCTACCCAGTTCCCGTATGCAGCCACTGTGGCTATCGTTGCCTTCTTTACTTACATCATCGCAGGCTTCGTTCCCAATGCCGTCATCGTCCTTCCCATCGGCATTGTCCTTATGCTTGCTACCCTGTTCGTTATCCGCGGCATCACCAACCGTCGCGGCGCGGAGGGCTGATCGCCCCGCTTTGCTTTTCTGCCAGCCTCTCCGCAAAAGGAGGGGCTGGTTTCTGCTTCCCCACAAATCCCTGCATACCGCGCATCGGCCCGCAGGGCGCCCCGGCTTCGCCGGGGCTGGCCGGGGCTCCGCTCCGGCCTACGGCCGCCTGCGGCGGCCGGCCCTGCGGGCCCGCCCCCTGCCGGGATTCCGCCCCTCCCCATAGCGCCCAGGCCCTCCGCACCCACCACCCCGCTTTTTCATAGAATAAACCATCCACGCATTGTATTTCTTGTCCCAAAGTGATATAATAGCCTATAATTTTTATTTTCCGTTACTCCACAGCAAGGAGGCTCCGTTATGCAGCCCATCATCCGTTCCGAAAAACTCTCGCAGGTCCATTCCGACATCCGCGGCCCCGTCTATGTGGAGGCCATGAAAATGATTGCGGAGGGCACCCCCGTTCTGCGTCTCAATACCGGCAATCCCGCTACCTTCGGCTTTACCATGCCCCCCAGTGTGCGTCACGCCCTGCTGGAGAATGCCGATAAGGCCGTTGGCTACTGCGATTTCCGCGGCATGCCCGCCGCCCGTCAGGCCATTCTGGAGTATGAAACCGGTAAGGGCATCCAGGGCCTCACCCCCGATGATATCTTCGTCGGCAATGGCGTCAGCGAGATGGCTCAGTTCGCCATCACCACCCTGCTCAATTACGGTGATGAGATCCTGCTCCCCAGTCCCAGCTACTCCCTGTGGACCAATGTCACCCTCATCTCCGGGGCCAAGCCGGTGTTCTACACCTGCGATGAAGCCTCCGACTGGTACCCCGATGTCGCAGATATCCGCCGGAAGATCACCTCCCGCACCCGTGCCATCCTCATCATCAATCCCAATAACCCCACTGGCGCGCTGTACCCCCGCGAACTGCTGGAGCAGATTGTGGCGATCGCCCGGGAAAAGGAACTTATCCTCCTCTCGGATGAGATCTACGACCGCCTGGTCATGGACGGCAAGGAGCATGTCTCCACCGCTGCCCTCTGCCCGGATCTCCCGGTCCTCACCTTCAACGGCCTTTCCAAAAGCCACATGATCTGCGGCTTCCGCTGCGGCTGGCTGGCTGTTTCCGGCCCTCGCGAGGTGACCAAAGATTTTATCGCCGGCATGGTGGCGCTCACCAGTATGCGCCTGTGCGGTAATGCCCTCACGCAGCTGGTCATTCCTGCCGCCCTGCAGGATGAACAAAGCACCCGTGAGCTGCTCATCCCCGGCGGCCGCCTTTATGAGCAGCGGGAAGCCGCTGTTCAGGCCATCCGCCGGTTCGATTGCCTCTCGGTGGTCAAAAATACCGCCGCCTTCTACATTTTCCCCCGCATCGATCTCAAAAAGTGCCCCATCACCGATGATAAAAAGTTCGCTATGGATCTCCTGCACGAAAAACACATCCTGCTGGTGCCCGGCAGCGGCTTCGATTGGCCTCAGCCCGATCACTTCCGGGTCGTCATGCTGCCGGAAGCGAAGGACCTCGCCCGCGCCATGACCGATGTCGGTGAATTCCTGCAAACCTACCGTCAGTAACTATCAGCAAAAAGGCCCCGGCGTCAAACCGGGGCTTTCTTTCCATCATAGTATTCACGGAGGACCTCATGAAAGCCATCTTCATTGATATCGATAACACCCTGCTGGATTTTGATGCCTATGTCCGCACCACCATGGAGCAGGGCTTTGCCCATTTTGGCCTGCCCGCGTATCACCCGGAGATGTACCATACCTTCACCGCCGAAAATAATAAGCTCTGGCGGCAGATCGAGGAGGGTACACTCACCTTCGCCGAGCTTCAAAAAATCCGCTGGAACAATGTTTTTGCCGCTCTAGGCATCCATTTTGATGGCCCCGCCTTTGAACATTACTTCCGTGCCGCCCTGCATGAGAGCGCCATCCCAGTCCCCGGTGCCATGGAGCTCCTGCAAAGCCTTTCCGGCCGCGCACTCCTGTGTGTCGCCAGCAACGGCCCCTACGAACAGCAGCTCCACCGGCTGGAGATCGGCGGCATGAAGCCGTATTTTGATTATTTCTTCATTTCGGAGCATGCTGGCGCCGCCAAGCCCGCCCCAGCCTTCTTCGATTACGCCTTCCGCGAGCTGAACGAAAATCGCTCCGTCCCCATCCTCCCGCAGGAAACCCTCATCATCGGGGACTCTCTCTCGTCCGATATTGCCGGTGGCCTGCAATACGGCATGAAAACCTGCTACTACCGCCGCCCCGGGGCCCCCGCCGCTCCCACCGGGGTAGATGACACCATTACCGACCTGCGTCAGATTCCCGCCCTTTTCTAATCGCTGCATTGCCTGGGGTACGGCCCGCAGGTGATGCTTCGCATCGTGCCGTTCCTCGCTTCGCTCGGAACCGGCCCCGCAGCTTCGCTGCGGCCCTGCGGGCTGCCCCATTACACCGTAAGGAGAATGAATGCTTACTTATCACCAAACAACTGAAGCAGAAAAATACCGTATCACCGCCTGGGAATATGAAGGTGAGTATGCAATCTACAATGCCACGCCTTATGCGGAGCAAAAGAAAAAAGGCTTTGGTTTTGCCAATCCGCTCAATCATTTCTATTCCTTTTACGCAGGGGAAGAACTGGTTGGCTTTATCAATCTGTACGAGGAGGAAACCGAAGTCTTCTTCGGCATCGGCGTTGCACCGGTCCATTGCGGTAAAGGCTATGGCCGGCAGATGACCGAAATTGCCTGCACGCTTTCGCGGCGCTTGTTTCCCGGCAAGCCCCTTTATCTGGAGGTGCGTACCTGGAATACCCGCGCTGTCCGCTGCTACCAAAAGGCCGGCTTTCGCATCGTCGGGGAACCCCTCCGCCAAACCACCTCTCTCGGCGAGGGCCTTTTTTACCGCATGGTAGCCCAATAGAATCAAAAAAATCCGACCCACAGTGTTTCCGCAGGCCGGATTTTTTTATATCGTTTGGATTTGGGATCACTTTTCCCAGCGGCGGCACAGCTCCTCCACCTCGTCCGCAAAGCGGGCCACATCGCGGTTGGCGCCCTGTTTGTAGCCGCTCGCAATGCCGGTAAGCCGTTCCACTGCCGCCAGCAGCCGGCGGAACATCTCGCTGACAAAACCGGCCTTCTTCTCCTTGTCCCGCGGGAAGTCCCGTCCCTTGGCCAGGCACGCGCCGTCCATCAGGCTGTACTCCGATTCAAAGAGCGGCACCTCGGCTGTGTAGCCCAGCCCCTGCAGCGTTTCGCAGAAGCTCAGCGCCGCGGTTTCCTCGCCGTGCACAATAAAGACCTTCCGCGGCTTCTGTCCCTGCACCTCCAGCCAGTGGATGAGTCCGTTTTTATCCGCGTGGCTGGACATGAACTTAAAGGAGCAGATCTCGGCCCGCACAGCGATCTTCTCTCCAAAGAGCTTAATCGAGGTAAGACCATCCAACAGCTGCCGTCCCATCGTTCCCTCACTCTGGTATCCCACAAAGACGATGGAACATTCCGGCCGCCACAGGTTGTGCTTCAGGTGGTGCCGGATGCGTCCGGCCTCGCACATGCCGCTGGAGGCAATGATGACCTTGGGGGTCGGGTCGGTGTTCAGTGCCATGGATTCCTGCGAGGTGCGGGAAAGCTTCAGCCCGGGGAAACTGATGGGCTTAAAGCCGTTTTTCAGCAGCTCTATGGTCTCCTCGTCGGCATAGCCGGTCAGGTCGCCGTCGTAAATCTGGGTGGCCTCCAGTGCCAGCGGGCTATCCACATATACCGTAAAGTTGGGGTTCGATTCCACCAGCCCCCGCGCCTTGATCTCCCGGATGTGATACAGCAGCTCCTGGGTGCGCCCCACCGCAAAGGAGGGGATCACCACATTGCCGCCCCGGGCCAGTGTCCGGTCTATGATCTCGGAAAGATCCTTGGGCACATCCTCACCGGTCTCATGCAGCCGGTCGCCATAGGTGGATTCCATCACTACATAGTCGGCCGGGGGCACCGGCTGCGGGTCCCGGATAATAGGCTTATCCACATTGCCGATATCCCCGGAGAAGATGACGGTACGGGTCTCGGCCCCCTCCGTCACCGTAAAGCGGATCGCCGCCGACCCCAGCAGATGCCCGGCGTCATACCAGTCCGCCGCAATTCCCGGGAAAAGCTCCACATGGTCGCCGTAGCTTACCGGCACCAGCAGCTCCAGGGTATCGGTGGCATCCTGCACCATGTAAAGAGCGTCCTCGGTCGGGTCGCCGCTGCGTTTATTTTTCTTTGCTTTCCACTGGGCATCGCTTTCCTGTATCCGGGCGCTGTCCAGCAGCATGATCTTTAAGAGGTCGCAGGTTGCCCGTGTCGCGTAGATAGGCCCCTTGTAGCCGTTTTTCACCAGCAGCGGCAGCCGCCCGCTGTGGTCGGTGTGGGCATGGGTCACACATACCGCGTCTATCGCTGTCGCGTCAAAGAACAACTCGTTTTCATTGTATACATCGCCGCCCTGCTGCAGGCCGCAGTCGATGAGAATATTCTTGCTGCAGGCGGTCAAACGGTGGCAGCTGCCGGTCACTACCCGGGCCGCCCCCCAAAAGCTCAGTTTCATAAATGCGCTTCCCCTTTCGATTTTCTTTTTCCAGTATACCACACCCCGCCGAAAAAGGAAAGGGGACAGGAGGGTGGGGGTGGGCGGCTGCCGCAGATTTTACACTCTGTTCATGGGGCAGGAGCGGCGCAGCCGCGCGCCCTGCGGGCGCGCTCCCGGCCCTTTGGGCCGGTGTGGGCGGGGCTTTGCCCCGCCCGGCTGCGCCGCCTTGGCCTCTGTCGCCAGTTCCTCCCCAAACCGCAAAAAGCCGCCCCCGCGCAGGGAGCAGCCTTTTCTTTTACAGCTCTTTGTAGTAGGGACAGATATCCTCATAGTGCCCGTCCTTCATCCGGAAGCCCTTGGGAATGGTACCCAGCTGGATAAAGCCCAGCCGCTCGTAGAGGTGCCGGGCGTGCAGGTTGGTGGCTACTACGGCATTAAACTGCAGTACCCCAAAGCCATGCTTTTTGCCCTCCTTCAGGCAGTCCAGCACCAGCTTTTCGCCAATGTGCAGCCCACGGGCCTTTTTACTTACCGCGTAGCTCGCGTTACAAATGTGCCCGCAGCGCCCCACATTGTTAGGGTGCAGAATGTAAAGCCCCAGTACCTTTCCGGCTTCGTCCTCCGCCACACCGCACCAGCTCTGCCCGGCAAAAAACTCTCTGCCGCTTTCCTCGGTCAGCAGCTCCTCCTGCGGGAAGGCAATCCCGTCCTCCACTACCTCATTCCAGATGGCTACCATCAGCGGCAGGTCCCGGCTTTCATATCCTCGTATCGTGATCTGCATGGGCCCAGCCTCCTTTTCGCTTCCTCGCCGATCCCTGCCCGCCGCAGGATACGGCCCCGCAGGGCGGCGCTTCGCGCCGTGACGGCCTGCCGGCCGTCCCCGCGGCTTCGCCGCGGCCCCTGCGGGGCCGCTTTGCGCTCCGCCGGCTTTTCAGCCTCGCCTTACTGCTCCATCAGCCCGGTAATCAGCCGGCACAGCTCGGCCGGCTCCTCTATCGGCACACCGCCGATGAGACATCCCTCGGCATACAGCAGCTTTGCGTAGTCTGCCAGCTTTTCCTTGTCGGTCACGGCGTATTCCTTCAGCTTGGCCGTTACCGGGTGGTCGGGGTTCAATTCCAGCACCACATCCGCCTTAAAGCGATTCTCCCGCCCCGGCATGGCGTTCAGCGTCTGCTCCATCTCCATCGAAAGCCCGCCCTCGGTGGAAAGACATACCGGGTGGGATTTCAGCTTGTCGGTAAAGCGCACGGCATGTACCTTTTCGCCCAGCGCCTCCTTCATCGCCGCAAAGAGATCAGCAGCCGCCTCATTTTCCTCGGCCAGCGCCTTCTTCTGCTCATCGGTGGAAAGATCGATCTCATCGGTGCGGATATTAAGGAACTTCTTGCCGTCATACTCCCGCAGCGTCTTGATGGCAAATTCATCCACCTGCCCGGTCATATACAGCATCTCGTAGCCGGCTTCTTTTATCTGGTCGGCCTGCGGCAGAGCGTCTATTGCCTCTACCGTGCGGCCGCAGCCGTAGTAGATGGCCTCCTGGCCCTCCTTCATACGGCCCACATATTCCTTCAGGGTCGTCAGCTTCTTTTCGGTGGAGGAATAGAACAGCAAAAGATCCTGCAGGGTATCCTTGTGGGCGCCGTAATCCAGACACAAGCCGTAGGTCAGCTGCGTTCCGAACTCCTTCCACAGCGCCTCATATTTCTCCCGCTCATTGGCAAGCAGCTTTTCCAGCTCGCCCTTGATGCGGCGCTCCAATGCACGCTCAATAAGCTGGAGCTGGCGGTCATGCTGCAGCATCTCACGGCTGATGTTGAGGGAAAGATCCTCGCTGTCTACCAGGCCCCGCACAAAGCTGAAATAGTCCGGCAGCAGGTCGGCACACTTTTCCATAATAAGCACGCCGCGGGAATAAAGCTGCAAGCCCTTCTCATAGCTGGTGGAGTAGTAGTTCATCGGGGCATGGCTGGGGATAAACAGCAGGGCGTTAAAGGTGGCGTTGCCCTCCGTCCGGGTATGGATCACCACCGCCGGGTCTTCATAGTCGTAGAATTTGTTCTTATAGAAGTCATTGTACTCTTCCGGCTTTACTTCGCTCTTTTGCTTGCGCCACAGCGGGATCATGCTGTTTAGAGTGGTTTCTTCCCACACCGTTTCATACTCCGGCTTTTCGGGGGCTTCCTCGCCCTCCGGCACGGCCTTGGGGCGGTACTGCGGCATCAGCAGGGTGATGGGGTAGCGGATATAGTCGGAATATTTCTTCACCAGCTCGGAAAGGCGGTATTCCTCCAGGAATTCGCTGTATTTCTCGTCCTCGGTGTCGTCCTTCAAGTGCAGGGTGACGCGGGTGCCCCTCCAGTCCATTTCGCAGGGCTCTATGGTGTAGCCCTCGGCGCCGCTGGATTCCCACCGGCTGCCGGTTTCCTCGCCCCAGGCGCGGCTTTCCACCGTTACATGGTCCGCTACCATAAAGGCGGAATAGAACCCCACGCCGAACTGCCCGATGACTTCCACATCCTCGCCGGTCTCGTTTTCCCGCTTAAAGTCCAGACTGCCGCTCTTGGCGATGGTGCCCAGGTTCTTTTCCAGCTCCTCGGCGGTCATACCGCAGCCGTTATCGGTGATGGAAAGCAGCCGGTTTTCCTTATCCACCGCCAGGGCGATCTTGTAGTCGCCGCGGGAAAGGGGAATGCTGTCATCGGTCAGCGAGCGGAAATACAGCTTATCAATGGCATCGCTGGCATTGCTCACCAGCTCCCGCAGGAAGATCTCCTTGTGGGTGTAAATGGAATTGATCATCATATCCAGCAGCTTTTTGCTTTCGGCTTTGAACTGCTTCGTTCTCATGGTCACAGGCTCCTTTGCTTCTTGTTTTATCTTTTCGCGTCCGCCCCGGCAACCGGATAGATCGGTTCCGGCGGTGTCGCTGGCGTCGCAAGGCATCAGCCCGTCTTCGCCGGGCAAGAGCCTTCCTTCCGCCGCTCCTTGCCGTACCTCGATCTCTCCGGCCGCCCGGGGCAGCCGCTATCCATTTTTGTTACATAGCCACCAGCTTTTCGCCGTCGTAGTCCACCGTAATGGCAGTCTCGGGGGCGGGGTCCTCAGCAATGATCCACCGGGCCAGCAGTGTCTCCACCTCGGTCTGGATGAGCCGCTTGAGCGGCCGCGCACCGTAAATGGGGTCGTACCCCTTGGCGATCAGATAATCCTTGGCGGCATCGGTCAGGGTGACGGTCAGCTGCCGCTGGGCCATCCGCTTCTGCAGGTCTGCCACCAGCAGATCCACAATGCCGCGGATGTTTTCCTTGGTGAGGGGCTTATAGAAGACGATCTCATCCAGCCGGTTCAGGAACTCCGGACGGAAGCTGCGGCGCAGCAGCTGGGTCACGCCGTCTCGGGCCTCCTCGCTGATCTCGCCGTTCTCCCCGATGCCCTCCAAAATGAGGTCGGAGCCCAGGTTGGAGGTCAGGATGATGATGGTGTTCTTAAAGTCCACGGTGCGGCCCTGACTGTCGGTGATCCGGCCGTCATCCAGTACCTGCAGCAGCACATTGAACACATCGGGATGCGCCTTTTCCACCTCATCAAACAGTACAACGGAGTAGGGACGGCGGCGAACCGCTTCGGTCAGCTGACCGCCCTCCTCGTAGCCAACATATCCGGGAGGCGCGCCGATCAGGCGGCTGACCGAGTACTTCTCCATGTACTCACTCATATCGATCCGGACAATGTTGTGCTCATCGTCAAAGAGCGCCTCGGCTAGGGCCTTGGCCAGCTCGGTCTTGCCCACGCCGGTGGGCCCCAGGAACAGGAACGAACCGATGGGCCGCTTGGGATCCCGAATACCGGCCCGGCTGCGCAGAATGGCATCGGAAACCTTGGTCACGGCTTCATCCTGGCCAATAACACGGCGGTGCAGGATATCCTCCAGGTGCAGGAGCTTTTCCCGCTCGCCCTCCATCAGCTTGGCCACCGGGATACCGGTCCAGCGGGCCACAATGCGGGAGATCTCCTCCTCGGTGACCTTGTCACGCAGCAGGGTGTCCTCCTTCTCCTCGGTCTCGCCTGCCTTTTCGGCCTCCTCCAGCTCCTTTTGCAGCTGGGGCAGTTTGCCGTATTTCAGCTCGGCGGCCTTATTGAGGTCGTAGCGGTTCTGCGCCATCTCTATCTCGGCATTGATCTTCTCGATCTCCTGCCGCAGGTTCTGCACCTTGCCGATGGACTGCTTCTCGTTCTCCCAGCGGGCCTTCATGCCGTTGAACTGCTCCCGCAGCTCGGCCAGCTCTTTCTGTACCTCTGCCAGGTGGGCTTGGGTCAGCTTGTCGGTCTCCTTCTTCATGGCCGCTTCCTCAATTTCCAGCTGCATGATGCGGTGCCGCAGCTCATCCATTTCGGTGGGCATCGAGTTCATCTCGGTCTTGATGAGAGCGCAGGCCTCATCCACCAGGTCAATGGCCTTATCGGGGAGGAAACGGTCGGTGATGTAGCGGTTGGAAAGGGTAGCGGCGGCGATGAGGGCGGCGTCCTGAATTTTAACGCCGTGGTACACCTCATACCGCTCCTTCAAGCCACGCAGAATGGCAATGGTATCCTCCACGGTGGGCTCGGCTACCATAACGGGCTGGAAACGGCGTTCCAGGGCGGCATCCTTCTCAATGTACTTGCGATACTCGTTCAGGGTGGTGGCGCCGATGCAGTGCAGCTCGCCGCGGGCCAGCATGGGCTTTAACAGGTTGCCGGCATCCATGGCGCCGTCGGTCTTGCCGGCACCGACGATGGTGTGCAGCTCATCGATGAAGAGGATGATCTTGCCCTCGCTCTGCTGCACCTCGTTCAGCACGGCTTTGAGACGCTCCTCAAATTCGCCGCGGAACTTGGCGCCGGCCACCAGGGAGCCCATATCCAGCGAGAACAGGGTCTTATCCTTCAGGTTTTCCGGTACATCCCCGGCCACGATCCGCAGGGCCAGCCCTTCGGCAATGGCGGTTTTACCTACGCCGGGCTCGCCGATAAGGCAGGGGTTGTTCTTGCTCTTGCGGGAAAGGATGCGGATGACATTGCGGATCTCCTCATCCCGCCCGATGACGGGATCGAGCTTCTGGGCGCGTGCAGCCTCGGTCAGGTCGCGGCCGTATTTTTTCAGCACATCGTAGGTTTCTTCCGGGGTATCGCTGGTGACGGTACGGTTGCCCCGCACCTGCCGCAGCGCCGCCATAAATTTTTCCTTGGTGAGCCCCGCTTCCCGGAACAGGGAGCGCAGGGTATCATCGGTTTTCTCAAAGAGGCCGAGCATCAGGTGCTCCACGGAGGTGTACTCATCGTGCATCTCACGGGCGATCTTTTCGGCCTCGTTCAGGGCCTGCTCCAGGTCGCGGGAGAGGTACATCTGCCCGGCGCCGCTGCCGGAAACCTGGGGCAGACGCTCCACCGCGGCGGTGAGCTTCTGCCGCAGGGCGGCGGGTTCCACACCGGCCTTCTGCATCAGCTGGGGGATGAGCCCCTCTTTCTGCTCCAGCAGGGCAAGCAGCAGGTGCTCCTGCTCGATCTGCTGATTCTGCCGGGCGGAGGCCATCTGCTGGGCGGCCTGCACGGCTTCTACACTTTTTTGGGTGAATTGGTTGAGGTTCATACACTAATCCTCCTTACCTTGGTTTGACCTTGGTTTGCTAAAATTTTTCACACGGCGACATTCCGTCGCTCGAAGTATTCCCGGTACAGCCGTTCGATCTTCGCTTTTGTTTCGCGGGAATCCGGCTCCGGTTCCGAAAAATACAGCTTGAGGGCTGCATCGAAGGTGGAAATATAATCGGCGATGAGCTCGCCGAGAGCTTCGCTGCCCAGCAGCAGGCTTTGGGGGGTGGGGCTTTGCAGCATCAAAACCCGGAGATAGCGTTCGCCATCCACCAGGCTTTGCTGCCGTCCCAGGAAAACCGTTTCCACGGTATCCCACAGGCCGTAAAAATTGACCATGGCCATGATGAGCTGGGTATTCTGCGTCCGCAGCGAGACCCGGAGGGTGCCGATGGATTGATTATCCCGGGAAAGCTCCAGGCTGTAACGGACGGTGGGATTGTACTTGTAGCGCAGGGCCGTCCGGAGATTCATCATCCCGGCGGAGGCGGCCTCCGGCAGCTGGAAGCCCGCGGCGGATTCGAAATGGCGGCGGACCTCCGCAAGGAGGTGACTCATGCGCTTTTCCGGGGTGATAAGACTGGCGTATTCGGCCAAGATCTGGTTGACCATATTGCTGCGGTTGGTGCCGCGCTGGTAGGCCAGCTTATCGATCTCATGCACCACATCCTCCGAGAGGACGAGGGAATAGACATTCTTTTTCATGCCGCCGGTTCACCTCCTTTTCGGCTTGCAAGCTTATTGTAAACCGAAATGTGAAAACTGTCAAGCGATTTATATAAATTAAATTGCAAATTTTTTGTGAACGGCGGTTTGCGGCCGGCCGGGGAATGTGGTAAAATGGGGGGAGAATTCCGGTGGGGGAGGGGGCCGCGCCCGCGCCCGCAGGGCGCGGAAGGCGCGCGAGCGCAGCGAGCGCGTACGCGCGTGTAACGCGCGCGCGACCCCCCAATCTGGATTTTGCAGGGAGTGGGGAAGGACAATGTGGGAAAAACTGAAGGCGACGGGGAAGCCCATCCTGCTGTATGGGATGGGGGACGGGGCGGAGAAGATAGCCGCCGAGCTGAAGAAGCGGGAGATCCCCATAGCGGGGGTGTTCGCGAGCGAGGGCTTTACCCGGGGACAGGAATTTATGGGCTGCCCGGTGACCGACTACCGGACGGCCAGGGAGCGGTACGGCGAGATGGTGGTGCTGGTGTGCTTTGGCACCCACCGGCCGGAGGTCATGGCGCAGATAGAGAAGCTGGCCGGGGAGCAGGAGCTGTATGCCCCGGATGTGCCGGTGGCGGGGGAGGAGATCTTTACCCGGGAATACGCGAAAGCACACCGGGAGGAGCTGGAGCGGGTATACGGACTGCTGGCGGATGATCACTCCCGGAAAGTGCTGCGGGATGTGGTGGAATATAAATTGACCGGTGATATTAAACTGCTGCGCGGGTGCGAAAGTGAGCCAAGGGAGGCGTGGGAGAACATCCTGCGGCCGGGAAGAGAGGAGCACTACATGGACCTGGGGGCCTACACCGGGGATACCATAGCGGAATTTATAGGGTATTCGGGGGAGTGGCGGCGCATCACGGCGTTGGAGCCGGATCCTGTGACCTTTGCGAAGCTGGAACGGAATACGGCGGGGCTGCATGATTGCATTCTGTACCGGCTGGGGGCGTACAGCCGATACGCGCGGCTGCCCTTCGCGGGTGGGGCTGGGCGTGGCTCCCACCTGGCGGCGGGCGGCGCCATGACCGAGCTGGACAGTGTGGATAACATCCTGTGCGGGCAGACGGTGAGTCTCATCAACATGGATGTGGAGGGGATGGAGGCAGAGGCGATAGCGGGCATGGCCAAGACGCTGCGGCGGCACCGGCCGAATCTCCTAATCGCGGGGTACCACCGCAGCGAGGATCTGTGGCGGCTGCCGCTGGAGGTGCTGGCTATTCAGCCGGAATATAAGGTATATGTGCGGCATTACCCCTGCCTGCCAGCGTGGGATGTGAATTTTTACTTTGTGTAAAAATGGCGGTCGGCAAACTGGGCATACCGTAAAATAAAGGTAGGTGCAGGGGCAGGCGGCGGAGCCGCTGCCGGGCAAAGCCCGGCCTCCCGGCGTCCCGTTGGGGCGCCGGGGTACGCCCGCGAAGGCGGGTGTGCGGCGGAGCCGGTGGGTCTGCGGCAGGCGGAAAGAAGACCGAGAAAAATGGGATATGAACTGATCTACATAGATGAGCGGGCCGAGTGGCTGGAAAAAGCGGCGGCGTGGTTCCGCCAAAAGTGGGGAATCCCGCTGGAGGCGTACCGGGAGAGCATGGAGGAGCGGGGGACAAAAATGCTGTACCTGCTGACCGACCATATCCGTTTTTATGAGCGGTATGGGTGGGAGTACCTGTGTGATGCCATGGGCGAGGGAGAGGACACCCCCAGCTGGATGTACCGAAAAAGTACGGAATAAATGGGCTTCTGCCTTGTAATAGGGCAGGAAATGTGGTAAAATATATGCTTGTGATTTGCGCCGCGGTGGAAAAGCGGCAGAAAATAAGTGCCAAAGGAAGGACGAAACACTGTGGCAAGTTTGAAAGAGGAAATCAGCCGGCGGAGGACCTTCGCCATTATCTCCCACCCGGATGCTGGTAAGACCACACTGACCGAGAAATTCCTGCTGTACGGCGGGGCGATTCAGCTGGCGGGTTCGGTAAAGGGGAAGAAAACCGCGCGCCATGCGGTTTCCGACTGGATGGAGATCGAAAAGCAGCGCGGTATTTCGGTCACCAGCTCGGTAATGCAGTTTGAGTACCAGGGGTATTGCATCAATATTCTGGATACCCCGGGACACCAGGACTTTAGTGAAGATACCTACCGCACCCTGATGGCGGCGGACAGCGCCGTGATGGTGATCGACGCCGCGAAGGGCATCGAGCCGCAGACCCGAAAGCTCTTTAAGGTGTGCGCCATGCGGGATATTCCCATCTTTACCTTTATCAATAAGCTGGATCGTGAGGCGCGCAATCCCTTTGACCTGCTGGAGGAGCTGGAGAAGGAATTTGGTATTGGCACCTACCCGGTGAACTGGCCCATTGGCTGCGGCGTGGATTTTAAGGGGGTATTCGACCGGGACCGCCGGGAGATTCTGGCCTTTAATGAGTTCCACAACGGGCAGAATAAGCTGGCGACCATCGAGTGCGACATCACCGATACCGCACGGCTGGATGAGCTGCTGGGGCCGTACCAGCGGCAGGCGCTGGTAGATGACATAGAGCTTTTGGACGGCGCGAGCTATGAATTTGACCTGGAGAAGGTGCGGCACGGCAAACTCAGCCCGGTGTTCTTCGGCTCGGCGCTGACCAACTTTGGCGTGGAAACCTTCCTCGAAAACTTCCTGAAGATGACGACGCCCCCACTGCCCCGCAAGACCGCCGATGGTGTGGTGGATCCCTTTGACGAGGGCTTTTCTGCCTTTGTGTTCAAGATCCAGGCGAATATGAACAAGAACCACCGCGACCGCATTGCCTTTATGCGGATCTGCTCCGGAAAGTTCCAGAAGGACACCGAGTACCTGCATGTGCAGGAGGGCAAGCGCATCAAGCTGGCGCAGCCGCAGCAGATGATGGCGGAAAACCGCGAGATCATAGAGGAGGCGTATGCCGGCGATATCATCGGGGTGTTCGACCCTGGCATTTTCTCCATTGGGGATACGGTGTGCGACCCCAAGATGAAGGTGCAGTTCGAGGGAATTCCCACCTTTGCGCCGGAGCACTTTGCGGCGATAGAGCAGGTGGATACCCTAAAGCGCAAGCAGTTTGTAAAGGGCATTACCCAGATTGCGCAGGAGGGCGCCATCCAGATCTTTACCGAGCCGGGCGGCGGCATGGAGCGTGTGATCGTGGGTGTGGTAGGTGTGCTGCAGTTTGAGGTGCTGGAATACCGGCTGAAGAACGAGTACGGTGTGGCGATCCGCCGCAGCGACCTGCCCTATGGGTATATCCGGTGGATCGCAAGCCGCGACGCCGACCCCAAGACCATGACGCTGACCAGCGACACCAAGTGGGTGCAGGACCTGAAGGGCAACAATCTGCTGCTCTTCGCGAGTGAGTGGAACATCCAGTGGGCGCTGGAGCGCAACGAGGGCCTGCGGCTGACGGAATTTAACAGAGAATAAAAGAAAAGCGGCTCCGGGAGGGGCCGCTTTTTGGCGGGAGGGGAGGAACCCCGGTGGGGGGAGGAGGCCCGCAGGGCCGGCCGCCGCAGGCGGCCGTGGGCGGCCGAAGGCCGCCTAACCCCGGCGAAGCCGGGGTGCCCTGCGGGCCGTAAGCTTGCGGGCCGCGCAAACCGGCCGGAAGGCAGAAAAAGCGACCCCTGCGGTGGGGCCGCTCTTTTGGCGGGAAAAACTTATTCGGCTACTACAATGGGGGCGTCAGGGGCATTCTTGCGGACGCTCTCAATGCCATTGAGGCAGCTGGCCTTGGCCTTGTAGCCCTCAGAGGTGGCGATGATCTCGCCATTGCGGGCCTTGAGGCGGAAGCGGAACTCACCGGCTTTATCGGTGTAAACCTCAAACTTGGGGTTGGTGACGGTCTCGAAGCCCTCAACGGTCTGGTCTTCCAGCTTGGCTTCTACGGCATTTTTACGCACGCTCTCGATGCCCTTTTTGCAGGCGGCATCGCCGGAATATGCCTCGGAGGTGGCAATGACTTCGCCGTTGCCGGCTTTCAGGTCGAACTTAACGCCGCCGTTTTTGGTTTCCTTCATAACAAACTTGCCCATGTGACAGACCTCCTAAAAGAAGTTTCTTGGTACTTCTATGTTACATTGTTTTGGGTAGGAATGCAAGCAAATGAGCGAAATTCGCCGGGAAAAGGTTTTCTTTTGGGCAGAATCGTGGTAAAATAGGGACGGAATTTACAGCGAAAAGGAGTGACTGACCATGCAGATGGTGGAGATAAACAGCAAAAATGTGGATAGCATCACCCGGGAGGGCAAGACCTACCTGTACTTTACGGCGGGGTTCAGCCCCTTTGCGGCGGCCATGGAGCCGGTCTATCAGAAATTTTTGATGGAGGCGGAGCAATACGATGTGAAGGTGTGCCGCATCAATGTGACCGATGATATCGCGCTGGGGGAGCGCTTCCATGTGAAGGACCTGCCCACTATGCTGGTGTTCCGCGATGGAATGCGGGTGCACACCACCGAGGGTATTGTGCTGCCGGAGCATTACACCAATTTACTGAAGTTTTATTGAGAAGAAAGAAAGCCTGCCGCTTGGCGGGCTTTTTTAATAACCCGAAAGATGGGGACAGTGGGAAGGCGGGCGCGCCGCAGCGGGGAGGGCTGCCCGTCAGGGTCAGCACGACAAAAGCGGAGGGGCGCCCACCGTGGTGCGCGGATAGAAAGACTCTGAAAAGAGCCGGCCGGGGGAGAAAAAACGCGGTCAATAAGGGTGAAGTACTTCAACCCAAACGAAAGGAGGCAGGAGCATGAAGGACGAGGAAATTCTGCGGCTGTACAGGGAACGAAGCGAAACAGCTTTAACCGAAACCGAGCGGCAGTACGGCGCCCTGTGCGGCACCATCGCCCAAAATATCCTGCGGAACAGGCAGGACGCCGAAGAATGTGTGAACGATACATGGCACCGCGCATGGAACAGTATCCCGCCGGAGGAGCCGAGAAGCCTGGCGGCCTACCTGGGGCGCATCACCCGCAATGTGGCGCTGAACCGGCTGCAAAAACAGAACCGCTTGAAACGGGGCGGCGGAGAAATGACGCTGATCTGGGAGGAGCTGGGCGAGATGCTGCCCGACCGGGACACCCCGGAGCAGCATTGGGAGCGCAGGGCCATAGCGGCAGCGCTGGAGCGCTTTTTGCGGGGGCTGACCCCGGAGGAACGGATACTGTTCCTCCGGCGGTACTGGTGGGCGGAGCCGGTAAAAACGGCGGCTGCACACAGCGGCATTTCCCCGCGGCGGGCCAGGAGCATACTGGAGCGGCTGCGGCGCGACCTGCGCAACGAGCTGGAAAAGGAGGAGATTACGCTATGAAGCGAAAGGAACTGTGGGAGCTGCTGGGCGAGGTCCCGGCAGATATGATAGAGGAAGCGAGCATTCCCCGCAAGGGAAACAGGGTGCTGTGGCTGCGGCGGGTACTGCCTCTGGCGGCCGCTGTGGTGCTGCTGACCGCTACGGCGGTGGCGGCGGGGAAATACTTTGGCTGGAAAGACATACTGGGTACCCCGACCAAGGGAGTGGAGGAAAACACCGAGCCGCTGGCGGTGCAGGTGGATGCCGGGGACATCACCTTTACGGTGACGGAGGCGCTGGCGGATGAACGGGTGCTGTACCTGCTGTGGGAGATGCAGGCACCCGCGGCGATCTTCGGGGAGAGGAGCACCGTGGATGGCTGGCTGGACTTCGGGGAGGCGAGTGTGGATGCAGGCGGCGGGGTGATCTTCTCGGCGCAGCCCCCCAAGGGAAAAAGCAATATTCTGTGCGGCTATCTGGTGGCGGACTGGAACGACGCCATGCGGGGCAGCACCGCCCACCTGCGGGTAAGCGGGCTGGGACATCTGGAACGGACGGGAGATACCTTTATTGCGAAGGTGGATATGAAAGCGCTGTGCGACAGCGCCGTGCGCAAGGGGGTAGATCTTGACGAGTGGATCTCAAACTACCCGCAGATGATAGGTGACGGTGAGGGCAGCTATGAGGTGTGCAACACCGATGGTGAAGTGGTGCAAACCATTGATATGGCGTACTATGAAGATGGCAGGCTGTATGTTTTTTCGCGCTACAGGGAGGACCGTTATGAACCAAACAGCCCGCCCCATGGAGTCCTATGCGACAGCACAGGGGAGAGTGTGGAGAATGTCGGTGGGTCTGGTGGTATTTACTACCATGTGATTTATTATGATGTGGCGGAGGAGGAGCTGCCAAACCTGCAATTTATCCAGCCGGGAAGATGGCAGCGGGTGCCGGACTACGACGCCGAATGGGAGGTCAGCTTTGATATCCCGCAGACGGTGGAGAGTGTGGGGCTGGATGCAGCGGAGGGCGTAACGGTGAAATGCTCTCCGGTCTCGATGGAGATTACGGTAGACCGACTGATAGACCTGTCGCAGGGCTGGGCTGTGTATTTGAAAGACGGTACGGAGGTCGAGTTGAGAAGCAGAGACGGGAATCAAACGGCAAGAAAAACAGAAATGAAGATGATATTCTGCAGGGCCATAGCGCCGGAGGAGATCGAGGCGATCTACTGCGGCGGAGTCAACCTTTTGCGGCAATCCCCCGCAGCGGAGGACGAACCGGCTTTTGAGGAGATATTTGACCGATATTATTACAGGGAGCCGTTTGCCGGATACAGACTTGAGGAACCGGTTCAGGGTGTGACGGCATTCTACAGCCGACAGAAAGGGACCCCGTTTACTGCACTGCAGGCCGGAACGGTCGTATATACTGCGGAGAAGGGCTGGAACCAGGGAATGGGCCGGTGCATCCTAATACGGCAGGAAAACGGACTGTATGCGGTATATGCCCATTGCGAGGAGATTTATGTGCAGGCGGGCGATGAAGTGATCGCTTATACGCAGCTGGGAACAACGGGAGACAGCGGAAATTTCGGAAACGGTTCTTCGGGAGTTTTCGGCATTGAGTTCAGTCTGGTGCGGGAGGAGGATATAACGCTGAAGACCGCCCGGGACGGAACCGTGACGGGCTTTACGGTAGGCCGCAACGCATACGATACCCCCATTCTGCCCATGGAAACCGAGGAATGGACAGAGGACAGCGCATACATTGCTCCGGCGAAGAACGGGACAATGACCCAAGGAGTAATAGGGACAAGCTGTCCTACCTACCGCCTTTTTGAAGCGCCGGCCGGGGCTGCGGCGGTGGCCATGCGGGACGGCGTGGTGGAACAGACTCCGCCGGAGTACAAGGAGCGATGGATCGGTCTTATGGGCAGGCAGCCGGTATTGATCCGGCATGAGGACGGCAGCGCCATTCTGTACGGACACCTGAAAAATGTGACACTGAAGCCCGGCGATACGGTAAAGCAGGGTGAAAAGCTTGGTGAGTGCAGCGACAGCGGCGATACATGGGTAGCAGGGGTCGGTGTGATATACTACTCTGCTTCTTCCGCAAAATAAATAAAAGCATGGAAAACACCCCCGGCCAAAACGGTCGGGGGTGATTTTATGGCGTTATGGGGTCAGCATTGGCTCATCAGGCGGATGTAGAACTCTACCGCACGGCCGATGACTTCGGTGCGGATGCGCTCATTGTTGCCGTGGATGGTGCTGCGCTCCTCGGCGGTGAGGTCCATGGCGGAGAAGCGGTAAACATGGTTGCTGACAGGACCGTAATGGCGGCTGTCGCTGCACTGTACCATCAAGTACGGGGAGACAAGGGAGCCTTGCCATGTGCCTGCCACGGCGGAAGCGACCTTATCCCACGCGGGGCAGTCGGTCTCGCTGATGGGGCTGGGGTTCATGCCCTCGACGCAGCGCAGCGTTACGGCGTCATTGCCGATGACCCCGCGGATGTATTCCATGGCGCTCTCCATGGTATCGGCGGGATTGAGCCGCATGTTGCTGACCATGGAGGCGCTGGGCGGGATGACATTGCTGGCCTTGCTGCCCTGCATCTGGGTAAAGGCCACGGTGGTGCGCATCAGGGCGTTCAGCTCGCCGCCCTGCTTTTTGCACAGGTTATCCAGAATGCCGCCGAACAGCCACAGGTTGGCGAAGATCATGCGGTAAAGGAAGGTGGAGTGGCGGCCGAGGGTATCAAACATCTTGGCGGCCGGGGCAGTGATGTGCATGGGGAAGGGGTGATTTTCCACCTTGCAGCAGGCATCCGCCAGTACTCCCACGGGGGTGTGGGGCTTGGGCGCGGAGGCGTGACCGCCGGCGGAGGAAACGCTGTATTCCAGGTTCATCATGCCCTTTTCGGCAATACCGATGAGCGCGCAGGGCTGCTTGACGCCGGGGAAAACATCTTCGACCACCGCGCCGCCCTCATCCACGACAAGCTGGATATTGATATTGTGCTCCTGGAACCAGTGGACGATATTGACGGCGCCGGGGCCGTTGATCTCCTCCTGACCGGAGAAGGCAAAGTAAATGTCCTGCTCCGGCTGGAAGCCTTGCGCAATCAGATGATCGGCGGCAGTCAGCACGCCGTTAAAGGTGACCTTGGTGTCAAGGGTGCCGCGTCCCCACAGCACGCCGTCCTCGATGATGCCCTCAAAGGGAGGCTTTTTCCAGTTCTCCTCCTCCACCGGCACCACATCAAAGTGCGCCATCATGACCGAAGCCTCATCGTGGGCCTTGCCCGCCCAGTAGAACAGCAGGCCGCGGTCCGGCAGGCGGGTGAGGGTGCATTTTTCGTAGACATGGGGGTACAGCTCCGGCAAAAGGGCGATGAGCTTTTCAAATTCCGCCGGGTCCTCCTTGGCGGCATCGGTGTAGCTGACGGTACGGCAGCGGATGAGCTGCTGAAGGTTGGTTACAGCGGCCTCTCGGTCAAATTCGACGGGGGCATAGGTCCTGAAAGCTTCGGCCTTGGGGTGGAACGCCGCGGTGCACAGCAGCACCACAGCCAGCAGCAGGACGAGAACGGCCAATATGATATACAGAACGATCATGACAGAAAACCTCCTTGCAGTATTTTATGGGATCACAGGATCCCCTTTTTATACAGGATGCGGGCCACCCCCACGGTAAACAGCACGCTGACCGGCACCATAATGCCGACGGTGCTGGAATTGAGGGCGGGAACGAAGATGAAGAGAACCAGCATCAGGCAGATGGGGGCGATGGAGAGCTTTGCGTTCTTTGAGATGAACACCACACCCAGGCCGCCGAACAGGGCGGGCAGGATCTGCGCGAAGGCGGGGGCTAGGGCGGGGCTTTCCAACACCGGGGTGAGCGGGATGATGAGAATGACGCCCAAAATGATGATGACGGTGGTGACGATGCTGGAAACGGCAATGGCCACGGTGGAAACGATCTCGCCTTCCTCGCTGTTGGCTTTCACATCGGCCTGCTCCAGCGCGTTGAGGGCACAGGGGAGCTTGAGATTACTGATATTGCCGGTGACAAAGGAGAGGTAGCTGCCGCCTGCGCCCAGCATGGGCACATAGGTCAGCGTTTCAATAAATCCGACTGCCCAGTACATAGGGGCAGTGGCGATGAGGCCCATCAGCAGACCCTTGCCATCGGCAGGGGCGTGGAAGATGATAGAGACAGCGGCGGGGAACATCAACAGCAGAACCATCATCGAAAGGTTCCAGACGCGGCCGTAGTGATGGACGGAATCCATATAAGTCATATTTGCTTTTTTCATGGTGTGATCCTCCTTTCCCTTAGGACAGCCAGCCGGTGATGGGAATGGCGGAGGCCATGCCGAGAATAAGACTCATCGGCAGGGCGTAATCGCCCACCCAATGCCAGCCGGTTTTTTTCATGATAAGGCCGCACAGCGCCATAATGATGGCGGAAACGATCATGACACATACCGGGATAAGGCCGGAGGGATCACCATGGAAGATGGTGCCGAAATCACAGAACACATAGCCGAGGAAAGCGGCGATCATACCGATGAACAGGGCGGAGGAGAGGATATCGCCCCAGCGCTTATCACGGTTTTCTATCTTGGTCATGCCGCCCTGCAGCTTTTTACCGATGAGCGGTACCAGCCAGATGCCCAGCATGATGCTGATGGTCATGACCCAGGCGATGGTGACATACTGGGAAGCGGTAAGGGCGGAAACCTGCCCGAAGGTGAGGCCCATGGCGCTTTCGGCATTGGTGGCGGCAATGGTCTCGTAGGAGAGGGAGCCGACCACCGAAAGGCGCAGCCAAGGCAGCGGCAGGCCGAGGTCCTTGGAAAGGGTGATGACGCTGATGACGATGGCGACGGCCGGGGCGATGGTGAAAACGCCGGCGGTGACCATGGTCTTGCGCAGCTTCTGCTGGTCCATGCCGATCTCCTTGCTGCGGCGGATGGCCCGCACCAGGAAGAACACCGACTGCGCCAGCACGGCCAGGATGATAACACCGGCCAGTACGAACAAAATGGGGCTATTGACGGAAAAATTCACACACTGTCACTCCTTTTGCAGAGATTTGGCAGGGGCGTACCGGAGCGGGGGAGGGCTGCCCGGAAGGGCTGGCCCGACCGTATCGGTGGAACGCTCCCTATAATGCAATATTTTAGCACATAAAAGGGCGAAAGGAAAGACAATGTTTACAGGGGATTGGCATTTGTTTTTGGAGGAGGTACACAAATGGAGGCGAGATAGGGTGCGGGCGCCCGCCATGCCCCCTGCAAAAAGCCCTAAATGGAAAAGCCGTGCCCGCCCCACAGGGGGGAAGGACACGGCTCTGCAAGAAAAATCAGATGTATTTCCACTGTTCCACATCAAAGACCCCGTGGGTGGTGATCTTGAGGGCGGGAATGACCGGCAGGCTCATAAAGGAAAGGGTCATAAAGGGATCGATGCCCGGGGAAACACCCATGCGGTGGGCGGCGGCCTTGGCCTGCTCCAGCAGGTCGTTTACCTCCTCCAGCGGGGCGTCACTCATTAGGCCAGCCACCGGCAGCGGCAGCTCAGCGATGACCTTGCCCTCGTGCACGACTACGGTGCCGCCCTGCATTTCGGCAATGCGGTTGATGGCAAAGGCCAGGTCGGCGTCATCGGCGCCCACGGCGATGATATTATGGGAATCGTGGGCAAAGCTGGTGGCCACAGCGCCCTGCCGCAGGCCGTAACCTTTAATGTATCCCAGGCCAATGTGCCCGGTGCCATGGTGGCGCTCCGCTACGGCGATCTTTAGGATATCATGGGTGGGATCGGGGGCAGCCGCCCGGCCAAGGTTCTGGGTGATGATTTCGCCCGGGACGATGCCGATGACCGGCAGATCTCCGGCGGCCAGCTGCTGCGGCGTGACCGGCGCAATACGGAAGGTCTCGTGCGCGCGGCGGGAAAGGCTGGGTTCCACCGCGGGCGCGTCAAAGGGTAGAACCTCGCCATCCGCAAAGACGCAGCGGCCGCGCTTATACACCTCCTGGATATTGAAGTGACGGAAGTCATCAAAGACCACCAGGTCGGCCAGGTAGCCGGGGGCGATAGCGCCTTTGTTGTTCATCAGGAAATAGCGGGCTGCCTGATGGCTGGCCACCTTGATGGCAATGATGGGATCAACGCCGCAGGCAATGGCTTCCCGGATGATATAATCGATGTGGCCGCCCTGCAAAAGATCCAGGGGGTGTTTATCATCGGTGGCAAACATGCACCGGGAGTAGTACTGCTGATTGAGCAGCGGCAGGAGTGCCCGCAGATTCTGGGCGGCGGTGCCCTCCCGTATCATGATGAACTGGCCGAGCTGCAGCTTTTCCAGCGCATCCTGGCAGGTGCTGCACTCGTGATCGGAATAGACGCCGGCGGCGATATAGGCGTTGAGATCGGCGCCGGAGAGATCGGGTGCGTGGCCATCTATTTTTTTGTGGTGGGCCTGACTGGCCAGGATTTTGCTGATGACTGCTGGGTCGCCATTGATGACACCGACATAGTTCATCATTTCCGCCAGGCCAAGAACTCTAGAGTGGTCATACAGGTCATCGATGGCCTGATAATCCAGCGTGCAGCCGCTTTCATCCAACGGCGTGGCGGGCACGCAGCTGGGCAGCATAAAGTGGACATCCACCGGCAGGCCCTCGGTGGCCTCCAGCATATAGCGGATGCCATCCACTCCCATGACATTGGCGATCTCGTGCGGATCGGTGATGACAGTGGTGGTGCCGTGGCGGATGACCGCTCGGGCAAACTCGGCAGGGGAAACCAGGCTGCTTTCCAGGTGGATGTGGGCATCGATGAGGCCAGGGCAGACAAAGCTGCCGGAGACATCCACCTCTTTGCTGCCGTGGTAGCTGCCGATGCCGGCGATGAGCCCATCGGAAACAGCAATATCCCCATGGCAGAAGTCATTGCTGAACACATTGAGATAGGTGGCGTTTTTGAATACGATATCGGCAGGTTCCTCCCCGCGCGCCACGCGAATGAGGCGGAGCTTGCGCCCCAGCTTGCGCTCCACGCACTGGGCGGTGGTTTCATGCGGCTTCATGACAGTCCCTCCTTTTATTTATACTGGGTGTTTTTTTCGATGAGCTTTTGGTAGATACGGTCGCGCATCCAGGGTTCGGTGCAGGCGGCCAGCGCCTCTCGCGGGGCGAACCACCGCACACCGCTGTTTTCATCGGGCTTTACCCGCAGCGGCTCGGTATCATCGGCTTCGATGAGATAGGTGCAGTTGAGATGCAGGTGGGAGGGGACATACCGCCCTCGTTTTTCGTGTCCATCCACGGTAAGGATCTCGACCGAGAACAGTTCACGACTGACGGGGCGGAGCGTTTGCAGTCCGGTTTCCTCGGCTACCTCCCGCAGCGCGACCGCCAAAAGATCGGTTTCGCCATCGGCATGGCCGCCGGTCCAGCTCCAGCTATTGTAGATGTTGTGATAGATCATCAGCACCTTATTCCGCGCGGGGTTCACCACCCAGGCCGATGCAGTAAAATGGGCGGTTTCATTCTGCCGGGTAAAGCTATCCGGCTGCTTTAGCGCGGCCAGCAGCAGCGGCAGATCGCGCTGCTCCTGCTCATTGTAGGGCCGATAGGCGGCAAGGCTGGCTTGCAGATCGTGTGGCATGGTGTTTCCCTCCTTGGCAGAGTGGATGCAGCGGGCAGGTATGGGGGCGCGGGGCAGGCCGCCCTGCGGGCGGCCTTACACGGCCCTACGGGCCGTGGCTCCGGCCTCCGTCCGGAGCGCCCCGCGCCCTGTGCCGCCCAGTCCGGTTCTGTCTCAAATTATACCACGGGCGGCACAAAGAGAAAAGCCCCCGAGGGGGCTTTTTCATTGCAGTAGGTTTAGTCGTGCCGAATGGCCTCCAAAGCGGAGATCTTAACAGCGCGGTTAGCAGGGATAAAACCGAAAACAACGCCGACCATCATCGAAAAGACCATTGCCAGCAGCACCAGCCACCACGGAATGATGGAAACCGCCCCGCCGTTGCCGAAGCTGAGCCCCAGCGATGCCAGAAGGTTTGCTACGATCGGCACATTGTTTAACAGATAGCTGATCAGGAAGCTGAGCCCAACGCCCACCACGCCGCCGATCAGACCGATCATAGCGGATTCGGTGAGGAACATGGCGCGAATGGCGCCCAGCTCGGCGCCCAGCACCTTCATGACGCCGATCTCCTTGGTGCGCTCATAGATGGACATGACCATGGTGTTGGCAATGCCGATGGCGGCGACAAACAGAGAGATAGCCGCCAGACCGCCCAGCATGGTCTGGATCATGGTGAGTTGTTCATCGAACATCTTACGGGTGTCCTCCATCGAGGAGCACTGGAAGCCCATATCGGTGATGGACTGCTGCACTGCGGCAACCGATGCAGCGTCTACGCACTTGACCCGTACCTCATCATAGTTGGTGGTGTCTGGAGCCTTTTCACCGCTGATCTTATAGTATTTCTGCTCCAGCGCCTTCAGCTGGTTGATGTCCATCAGGATGCATTCGCTGGTCTCCCAGCCCTTGTTCCAGTCCTCCACCATCACGCCGGTCACATTGGGGGTGACCTCCAGGCCCTTTTTCAGGTTGCCGTTGTTGTCATAGCTTTCGCTGTACAAAACCAGCTTATCCTTCATCATATCCACAAAGGGCTTTTTGGGGTTGCCCATGGCGTCGGTCTGGTTGCGATCCACATAGTTATTGCGTTTTTTCTTGGTATCCCGGAAGGAATACGCCACATTGGCGCCCGCCACCATGCTGTAATCCTTTTTGCTGTCTGCGAAGGAGGTGCCGTCGCTCAATTTATAGCCGAGAGCGTCAAACGCCTCGGGGTAGATGCCGATGATATTGGTATAGGCCGCATAGCGCCCGTTGCGGGATTTCAGCCGGAAGCTGACCCGGCTGCTGTAAAACGGGGTCGCGATCTGTACATTATCCATCGCCTGTATTTTGGAGAGGGCTTTATCGTCCAGCTTGGTCTCGCCTCCGCCGTAATTGTAGACATTGATGATGGTAAGATCGCCCCACTCTTGCAGCATCTGCATCATGGATTCCCGCGCACCGATGCCGAGTGAGACCATCAAGATGATGGCGCACACGCCGATGACAACGCCGATAACGGTCAGGGCGGTACGCACCCGGCGGCGGGTCAGGTTTCGCAGGCAGACGCTCAGAAGGTCAGATATCCTCATCTTCGTCTACGCTCTCCTTTTTATTTTTACGCAGCTTCAGGTACACAAATACGCCGGCAGCCACTACCACCACACCACCGATGACCCAGAACCACGGGAAACCCGCAGGCTCTTCCATGCCGGGGTCAGTGCCGGGATCCGTACCGGGGTCGACGCTGGGATTGCTGGGACCCCATACATCCTCGTAGCTGGTCACCTGCGTGGTAAAGGGCACCGAAACGGTGCGCTGGTTCATGTTGGTATCCTCGTAGGTGATAATGACCTCACCCACCAGCTCGCACTTTTCATTCCCGGTGATGTAGAAATCGGCGCTGGAGGTGGTGCCGGAGGCCAGATTGCCCAGATACTGCTCCTCGCCGTTATTGGAAAGCCCCTCGCAGTTCAGCTTGGCGGAAAGATTGTAGATATCGGTACGGCTCTTATTGACGAAGTTGACGGAGAGGTTATTTTCCTCGCCTATGAAGATCTGTTGGGGCAGGTCGATGCCGGTCACGGTAAAGCGGTCCACCTGCAGCACCGGCATGCTGATGGTCTCGGTGGTCTTGGCATTGCGGCGCACGCCGTTATCCAGGTAGTCATAGGTAAAATCAACGGTCATGGAATGGGACTGGGCCGCCGCAGTGGGCTTCACGGTCACATTCACGGTCTTGGTGATGGTGCCCTCGGCTGCCAGCGATTCGATGTAGAAGGAATTGGAGCTGCTGGTCAGCATCATGGCATCGGGCAGGGTCATGGTCACCATCATGTTTTCCACGGCCATGGTCTTGCTGGTATTGCGGAAGGTCATGGTGATATTGCGGGTCTCGCCGGCCACCAGGTCACCCTTGCCGTAGCTGTAGCTGCTGATGATGACATAGGGCTGGGCCGCGGTGGTCTCGGTGTCGGGTTTTTCGTCGTCCGGCTTGGTGGGGATGATGGTGGCGTTATCGATCTTGCAGGTTACAATAGCATTGTAGTTGCCCTGGGTAATGATAAGCTTCAGGGTGTTATCGCTGCCGCCAACATAGTATACGCCGGTCAGCTGGATTACCATACCTTTATCGGTGCTGCCTACTGTCCATTTTTCAATTTCAGCACCGGCGCCGGAGCCAGCCAGGAAGCTGCTGTCGCCAGGGGTGGTAACCGAGAAATTATTCTTGCTGTAGCCGGTGGACCCATAAAGGCTCAGAAAGTCATTGTCAGTAACATACAGGGTCAAATCAACATAGTTGCCCTTTACGATCTCAGAGCTGGGATTGACCTTATCCGCAGGGGAACCGGGATATTTGGTGTACTTTTTGTTATTGGCCATGTCCTTGTGGTACATCTGCCAGTAGTAGCTGCCGCTGCAAATAGCATCCAGCCGGAAGCTGTCAGCGGTCTTTTCGCCGCCCAGGGTGCTCTTGGCCTGGAATACGGGGGTGATGGTTGCATCACCGGTCAGGGTGAATTTGCCGCCATCGGAAAGGGAAGTCTCTTTTTCGCCGATTTTGTAGGTGGCTTTTACAAATTCATAGCCAGCGGTGGCGGAAAATTCAACAGTAATTTCGGTATCTTTTTCGACGGTTAAAGAGGCACCGGAGGCCAGAGGACTTTGGGTAGTACCATATTTAATCGTCATTTGACCATTGGTAAAAATACCGGCCGTAATGGTGTATGTAACAGTTTCTTCCTGCGTGGCAGGGGTTTTGGCGGCCGGCGTAGGAACCTCCGCCATCGCTACGGTGCCCAGCACCATGGCCAGCACCAGAATAAATGTCAGGATCTTGCTCATCTTTTTCACGGTCATACTCCTCCTTGGCCGGCGGCCAGTGTGTTATCGGTAAATTGCAGGGTCTCCGGCAGCTCCTCGGCAGGGGCGGCAGGAGGGTCTTGAATCGCCTTGGCATGGCGGTGGTCCTCATTGGAAATGATGCGTCCATCCGAGATGGTCACGATGCGGTCGCAGTATTCTGCCAGGCTGCGGTCATGTGTCACCAGTATGATCGTGGTGCCCTTTTCCCGGGCAAACCGCAGGAACATCTCCATGACCTCTTTGGTCGTTTTGGTATCCAGGTTACCGGTGGGTTCATCGGCAAATACCACCTCAGGATTGGTAACAAAGGCGCGGGCAATGCCCACGCGCTGCTGCTGGCCGCCGCTCATTTCATTGGGACGGTGGTCCATGCGCTCGCCCAGTCCCACCTGCTTTAGCATTTCACGGGCGGCTTCCTCACGCTTTTTGCGGGACACCCGGCGGAACATCAGCGGCATGGCCACATTTTCCACAGCGGTCATCCCCTGAATGAGATTGTAGGACTGGAACACAAATCCGATATGCTTCTGCCGGAACACCGCCAGCTGCTTTTCGCTCATCTTGGAGATCAGCTCTCCCTTGATTTTTACCGTGCCGCGGGTGGGCTTTTCCAGCCCGGCCAGCTGGTTCAGCAGGGTGGATTTACCACTGCCGGAGGTACCCAGTATACAGCACACCTGCCCCTGCTCGATGGTCAGGTCGATATTATCCAGAGCGACTACCTTTTCATCGCCGGTCCGGTACACCTTGCGGAGATTTTTGGTCTCCACCATGTATTGCACATTTTTTCCCCCTCTCGCAGAAAAATCATATTTCACTAAAATAAGTGTACAGTTTGATGGATTTTATTGCATCCAAAAACAAAAAATGCAAAAAAACTTTGCAGCAAACTGTACTACTGGAGCTAATACAGTCAGCATACCATTTTGCCCCTATATAGTCAACGCAGTTCACGGTGAATTCATAAAATATTAAAGAACGCAAAAAAGCTCCCGCACCTGTTACAGTGCGGGAGCTCCTGGTAAAACTGTTTCCTGCGGCCGTTTGCAGCCGGCGCAGGAGCTTGGGGAATGAGCCGAAGGGAAAAGAAAATGAGGACAAAACGAAAAAGTATAAAGAAGGATGAAGATAAGGAGGAGAAAGAAAAACCTTCGGCCGGGCTGTGCGCCCTTATTTATTCCACATCTTTATCATATACGGCCAATGTGATGGCTGTGTGAAGAAATCAGGAAAAATCGGAATGATTTTCTTCACTTTCGGCGGTTAAAGCGGCATCGGGCGGCAGCAGCGGCAGCCGGAACCAGAAATCGCTGCCCTCGCCCAGGGTGCTGGCTACGCCGTATTCGGCGCCGTGGGCCTCCAGCACGCCCTTTACAATGGAAAGTCCCAGCCCGGCCCCCACGGTGGAGCGGCGGTGGTTTTTATCCACCTTGTAGTAGCGGTCCCACACATAGGGCAGGCTCTCGGCCGGAATGCCTTCGCCGTGGTCGATGACCTCCACCTTCACAGTCCCATTCTCGATGGTCTGGCGCACCAGTACGGCCCGGTCGGCCCCGGCATAGTTGATGGCGTTATTGATGAGATTATACAGCACTTGGGTCATGCGCAGCCGGTCGGCCATCACCATGGCGTCGCCGTCCGCTTCCAGCGTGATGGCGTAGCCGTCATGCAGCACCAGCTTGGCGTACCGCCCCATAATGCCGCGGATCATCTTGGTGAGATTGAGCGGCTCCGGTTCGGGGGTCTGCGCGCCGCTTTGTAGCCGGGAAAGATTCAGCAAATCATTGACCAAATCAGTCAGCCGGCGGGCCTCATCTATGATGATCTGCACATTTTCCGGGGTATTTTCACCCGGCAGATCGCGCATTACCTCGGCATAGCCGGTGATCATGGTCAGCGGGGTGCGCAGGTCGTGGCTCACATTGGCGATGAACTCCTGCCGCAGATGTTCCACCTTGCTCAGCTCCCGGCTGGCATAGTTTAGGGTGTCGGCCAGCTCGGTGACCTCCCGGTAGGTGCCGCCGGTAAACTGCGTGCCGTAATCGCCGGTGGCCAGCTGCTTGGCGCTTTTGGTAATGCGGGTGATGGGACGGGAGATCATGGAGGAAAGCAGCAGCACCAGCAGGATGGAAAACGCCGTCATGATGATCGTGATGATGACCAGCTGGGCCCGCAGTGTTTCCACCGTGGTATTGATGGGCGTGATGGTGGCATCCACCATGACCATGACCGGCTCGGCGCCCTCGTCCTCTCCGCGCGTGGTCAGAATGCCGTACAGCAGCTGCTCGGTGGAGGCGGCCTGGGCGGTTGCTTTGCTCTGCATGGCGGGGGAAAGCTCCAGGAGCTGATAGTTTTCCAGCACGGTGCCGCCGTTTTCCTGCGCCTGCCGGAACAGCAGCGCCGCCTGATCGGTAAGCAGCATGTGCAGGATGCAGGAGGGCTGGTTGCCGGAGGTCAGTACCGGGGTGCCGTCCTCCCGCACGATGTGGACACAGATGAGATCCTGGCGGGTCAGGCGGTTCACCTCGGTGTAGAAGTTCTCATCATTGATGCTGGCGGCTACTTCCTCGGCGGTATTTTTAATGGAGCTGGTCTTGATGGATTTGTAGAAGCTCTCCAAAAAGACGATCTGCAAAAGCCACAGCAGCATCAGCAGCAGCGCCACAAACATAGCAAAGCTGCCCACCAGTCTCCAGCGGATGCCCAGGTGGGAAAAACGGCTTTGCTTATGCTGCGGGGCAGGGGAGGACTCAGTTGGCGTCTCCGTCTGCATCGCTTTCCGGCTCTGCCACAGTTTCAAAGCGGTACCCAACTCCTCTTAGCGTGATAATGCACCGGCTGTACCGGCCCAGGCTCTTGCGCAGCAGCTTTACATGGGTATCCAGCGTGCGGTCGTCGCCGTAAAAATCATAGCCCCACACATCGTGGATCAGCCGCTCGCGGGTCAGGGCCACGCCGCGGTTGCGCACCATATAGAAAAACAGGTCGTACTCCTTGGGAGACATCTCTATGCGCTGCTCGTCAATGAAAACCAGCCGCGCGGTAAAATCCACCGTCAGCCCCTCAAAAACAAAACGGTTGTTTTCCTCGCCGCCGCTGCGCTTGATGATGGCGGCCACCCGCATCATCAGCTCCTTGGGGGAAAAGGGCTTGACCACATAGTCATCGATCCCCAGCTCGAAGCCGTGGATGCGGTCATATTCTTCGCCGCGGGCGGAAAGCATGATGATGGGCGTGCGGTTGTATTTGCGGATTTCGCGGCAGGCGGAAAAGCCGTCCAGCTCTGGCATCATCACATCCATGATGATGAGATCGAACGGCTCGGTGCGGCACAGGTCGATGGCCTCCATGCCATTGGCGGCCTCGGTGACCCGGTAGCCCTCGAATACTGCGTATTTTTTTATGATCTCGCGGATCTTGGCTTCGTCATCCACGACCAGGATGTGATACATGGCGGTTACCTCCTTTGGGGGTGCAGGCTGGCATTCGGGCGGCCCCGTGCCTGGCTCCGCCGGGCTGGGGCGCCCCCCTGCGGGGGGCGCCCTTCGGGAGCCTTCGGCTCCCGCGCGGGGCCGCCCGAACCCGGCTTCCTGCAATGTCCATGGTTATTATAGCATACTCTCCCGCGCCGATGCTATAACCTTTACGAAATGTTAATATCTTTCCTCTTGCGTTCGTCCCGTTTTGCGCTAAAATAAGATTAGAAATCCCCGACCGACCGGTCGGTCGGAACATCTATCCCCCGGAAATGGAGAATCCTCTATGCTGTCTCGTCTCAGTGTCAAAAAGCCCATGACCGTATTCGTCTGCGTGGTGCTGGTGCTTATCCTCGGTGTCATGTCTTTCATCAATATGACCACCGACCTCCTGCCGAATATGGATCTGCCCTATGCCATCGCCTATACCACCTACATCGGCGCCAGTCCGGAGCAGGTGGAGCAAAGCGTGACCAAAACGCTGGAAAGCGCCCTGGCTACCACCAGCGGCGTCAAGAATATCACCAGTATCTCGCAGGAAAATGTCAGTATCGTGGTGCTGGAATTTGAGGAAGGCACCGGCATGGATTCCGCCATGATCGAAATGAACGCCAGCCTTGATCAGATCGCCGACTCCCTGCCCGAGGCCGCCGGCAGCCCGGTGCTCATGAAGATCAATCCCGATATGCTGCCCATCATGGTATTGGCGGTGGATAGCGATAATATGGCCCGGGAGGAGCTTTCTCAGTTTACCTCCTCCACCGTCATCCCGGCACTGGAGCGGGTGGATGGCGTGGCGTCCGTTTCCGGCAGCGGTCTGGTGGAAAGCCAGATCCGTGTGGAGCTGGATCAAGCCAAAATCGATGAGCTGAATGACAAGGTACTGGCGGCCATTGATAGCTCCCTGGCCGATGCCGAAAAGCAGCTCAAGGATTCTCGCAGGCAGATCAACGACGCCAAAAAGAAGCTGGAGGAGCAAAGCGGCACCGCCTATGCCCAGCTGGTGGCCGCTGCCCAGCAGCTGGCCGATGCCAAGGATCAGGCCTCCCTCGGCTCCACCCTCACCTCGGCGGAGGTCAAGGCCATTCAGGCCGTGCTGGCCCAGTACGATAACATGGTAAATCTGCGCGATAGCTACAATGCCAGTGAAGATTACGCCCGTACTCATCTTTCCGCTGTAAAATATGCCGAGCTGCAATCTCTGCAGCTTACCCGCACCCAGCTGCGTGCCCAGCTGAGAGCCGCCCAAGCCTCGCTGGAGACCGCCGAAGCCGCCCTCAAGGAGATCGGCAGCAGTGAAGCCGCCCTGCAGCAGGATGTGACCAATGCCAAGGATGCGCAGGAAGCCGCGCAAACCGCCTACAAAGAAGCGCGGGACGGCGCACCGGAGCGTCTCAAGGACGATCCCGGCTGGCAGGACCTGCTGCGGCAGGAGCAGGAAAAGCAGGCGGAGGTGGACGACCTCCAGGCACAGCTGGAGAAGGACCCCGATAATACCGGGCTGCAAGCCCAGCTCAATACCGCCGAAGCCGAGCTTGCCGCCATCCAGGCGGCGCAGACCGCCTACCTTACCCGCAATGACCCGCAAACCGTTGCCGCCGCGGAAAAGCTCTCGGCTGCCGAGGAGGAGGTGACCCGCGCCAACGCCCGGCTGGAGACCTTCCGGCAGGCCACCGAGGCGAAGGCGGAGGCCGAGAAGGCCATCGCCGACGCCACCAAAGCCATCGAGGAAAACACCGCAGAGATCATTGCGCTGCTGGGCGAGGCCGAGGGCAAGAAGTGGATCGAAAGCCACGATAAGGTGCAGGATGACTACGGCACCATTACCGAGCTGAACGCCGCCATCGATGCGCTGGCACCCCGCATCCCGCAGCTAAAAAAGGAGCTGGAAACCGCTCAGTCCAGCCAAAAGGAGCTGGACGCCGCCCTTTCGCAGCTGGATAAGGCGCAGAGCCAGCTGGAGACCGGCAAGCTGGAGCTTTCTCAGCAGCTCATTCTGGCCACCCTGCAATTACAGCAGGCCGAACAGGCCCTGGATGAAGCCGAGGAGCAGTTCCGCCAGCAGCGGGATGCCGCCTACAAGGCCGCCGGGCTGGACGGCATTCTCACCCAGTCCGCCGTTTCGCAGCTGCTCATGGCGCAGAACTTCTCGATGCCCGCCGGCTATATCCAAAGCGCCGAGGGGCAGAATGCCCTCAAGGTCGGCGATAAATTTACCAGCCTGGAGGAGCTGCAGAACTGGGTGCTCTTCCAATACGATGTCGGCGATGTGGGGGAGATCCGTCTGACCGATATCGCCACTGTCCGCCTGGCGGATAACGCCGAGGAGCTGTACGCCAAAATAAACGGCAATGACGGTGTGCTGCTCACGGTACAAAAGTCCTCCATCGCTTCCACCTCCGGTGCCTGCGATAATCTCTATGCCGCCATGGCCCAGCTGGAGGAAAAATACGAGGGCCTGCACCTCACCGCCCTCAGCGATCAGGGCCAGTACATCGATCTGGTCATCAGCTCGGTGCTGGAAAATCTGCTGTTCGGCGCGCTGCTGGCCGTCATTGTCCTCATGCTGTTCCTGCGGGACTTCCGCCCCACTATCATTGTGGCGCTCAGTATCCCCATCAGTCTGCTTTTGGCGGTGGTGCTTATGCACTTCACCGGTGTCACCCTCAATATCATCTCCCTTTCAGGCCTTGCCCTTGGCGTCGGCATGCTGGTGGATAACAGCATCGTTGCCATCGAGAATATCTACCGTCTGCGCCAGCTGGGCTACAATGCCGCCACGGCGGCGGTTCACGGCTGCCGCCAGATTGCCGGGGCTATCACCGCCAGCACCCTTACCACTGTCTGCGTATTTGTGCCCATCCTGTTTACCAGCGGCCTTACCCGGCAGATCTTCGCCGATATGGGCCTGACCATCGCCTATTCACTGGGTGCCAGTCTGCTGGTCGCCCTTACCTTGGTGCCCGCCCTTTCGGGCAAAATATTGACCCGCGATACCGCAGGGGAAAAGCCCAACCGCCTCCTGAACCGCATGATAGCGGGCTACGAAAACCTTCTGCGGAAAGTGCTGCGGCACAAGGCTCCTGTTCTGCTGGGCGCGGTGGCACTGCTTATTGCCAGCGCGGTGCTGGCGGTCAGCATGGGCACCGCCTTTATGCCGGAAATGGATAGCCCACAGGTGTCGGTCTCCATCGAGATGCCGGAGGACGCCACCCAAAGCGAAAGCTGGGCCATGTGCGATACCGTCCTGGAGCGGATCCTTACCGTGGATGGGGTGGATACCGTCGGCGCCATGGAGGGCCAGAGCATGATGAGCATGGGCGGCAGCAGCCTGTCCATCTATGTGCTGCTGGGTGATGACCGCAGCGATTCCAGCCAGGAGATCGCCAAAAAGATCGAGGAAGCCTGCGCCGATCTGGACTGCACCGTTTCCGCCAACGGCTCCACCATGGATATGAGTATGATGACCGGCGGCAGCGGTATTCAGCTGGCCGTCACCGGCGATGATATGGATGCCCTGCGGGCCGCCGCCACCGACCTGGCCAAAACCCTTTCCGCCGTGGAAGGGGTCGCTTCGGTCAGTGATGGGCAGGAGGACAGCAGCACCGAGGTGCGCATCACCGTGGATAAAGCCAAAGCCGCCGAGTACAACCTGACGGTCGCACAGGTCTACCAGCAGGTGGCCGCCGCCGTTCTTTCCCAAACCACTGCCACCAATATCACCGTGGATAACAGTGACCTGCCGGTTGTGGTCGTCCCCGATAGCGCCGGGATCACCACCCGGGAAACGCTGGAGGAGCTCCGCCTGACCGGTACCAAAAACCAGGAGGAATGCGAGGTCCGCCTTTCCGAGATCGCCGCAGTGACCGAGGCCGCGTCCGCTTCCGCCATCCACCGTGAAAATCAGGCCCGTACCGTCACCGTCACCGCCCAGATCGCCGATGGCTACAACATCGGCCTGGTGAGCCGTGAGGTGGAAAAGCTGCTGGCCGATTATGAGATGCCGGAGGGCTGCTCCTATGCCATTGAGGGCGAAAATGAGATGATCCAATCCACCATGAGCGACCTCATCCTGATGATCGCCCTGGCCATCGCCTTCATCTACCTCATCATGGTGGCGCAGTTCCAGTCGCTGCTCTCGCCGTTTATCGTGCTGTTCACCATTCCGTTGGCCTTCACCGGCGGCCTTTTGGCCCTGTGGATCACCGGCAAGGAGCTCTCAGTCATTGCCATGCTGGGCTTCCTTATGCTCGCGGGTGTCGTTGTGAATAACGGCATCGTCTTTGTGGATTACGCCAACGGGCTGCGGCTGGAGGGGATGGAACGCGCCGAAGCGCTGGTACAGACCGGCCGCGACCGCATTCGCCCCATCCTCATGACTGCCATGACCACCATTTTCGGCCTGGCTACCATGGCGCTGGGCCTGGGCGCCGGCGGCGATATGCTGCAGCCCTTGGCCATCGTTACCATCGGCGGCCTGGCCTACGCCACCCTGCTTACTCTGTTCATTGTCCCCGCCATTTACGATATTTTCCTAAAGAAAGACCCCAAGAAAGTTGTCATCGAGGAGGCAGAAGAGGTATGAACTTGCCGGAGAAAAAGGCCGCGGTGTTCCGTGCGGTATTAAAGCTGCTGCGGCAGGGCCGTCCGCTGGGAGATTTGAAGGTTTCTGAGATCGCCGAAGCCGCTGGCATCGGCAAAGGCACTGTGTACGAGTATTTCCCCTCCCGGGAGGAGCTGCTGCGGGATGCCATGCAGTACAGCAGGGCCCAGGGCTTCCAGGAACTGTACGCCGCCATTTCCGACGCCGAGGGCTTTGAAGCCCGCTGGAAGGTCATCGAGATCACCGCCCGCCAGCTGCTGGAGTGCAGCTCCGTTTTCTTTTCACAGGTGCCCTCCATGGGGTTTCCGCAGGCCGCCCTGTATGATATCTGCGGCGGTCCGCAGGAGCGTGCCGATACCCGCCGCATGATCGGGGAGATCATGAACTGCCTGACCTCTGCCGCGGTGGAGGAGGGCCTGGCCCCCCGTATGCCGGAGCCGGAATACCTTTCCATGGTCGGAGAGGGCTGTATTTCCGGCTTTCTGCTGCGCTGTGCCCTCTCGGAGGGCCGGCAGGAGGAAATAGCCGCGGCCCTGGCCGATACCCGCAAGCTCTATATTGCCGCCCTGCAGTGATTTTGGTTTCTGCAGGGGGCCGGCTCGGGGCGCAGCCCGACCCATCCTGCGGATGGGTCCAGCGGACAAATGTCCGCTGCGGCGATGCTTTGCATCGCCGGAGCTGCGCCCCGCTCGCCTGCGGCCCGTACCGCCTTAGGCGCCCCACCCGCAAAGAGATTTGCACTCTTTCTCATTTTGCGGTATGATAGGGCCAGAATAAGCATGTGAACCCCAAGCCCCCAAAAAGAGAAGGGAGGACGCCCCCGATGAAACGCTGCCTGATGCTTCTGCTGCCGGTAATATTGCTGCTGGCGGGCTGCGGCCATGCCCCGCAGGAAAACGAATCGCTGGAATCCATGACCGCACCCATGACGGCGGATCATTCCCAGTGGCAGCAGGAGCCGTACTATATCCTGCAGTTCAATGTCGATTCCGTCATCAGCAATGCCCCCAATGTCACCGCCACCGCTTCCCGGGTCATCATCTCCCAGGGGGGCACCTACCTGCTCAGCGGTACTTTGCAGGATGCCCAGCTCACCGTGGAGATCCCGGCGGGGGAAACGGCCCGGCTGGTGCTGTGCGGGGTGGATATGCACTGTGAACGGGGCCCGGTCATCTACTCCAATGGCGGCGGCACCGTGGTGCTGCTGCTGGAGAACGGCACCGAAAATACCCTCTCCGATGGCAAAAGCTATCTCTATTCCGGCAGCAAGGTGCGGGAAGCCGCCATCAGCGTGGAGGGCGACCTGCTCATCACCGGCGGGGGCAGCCTTTCGGTGGAGGCCATCCACAATGACGCCCTGCGCAGCGAGGGCACCCTGGCCGTGGCGGAAGGTACCCTGGAGATCACCGCCTGGCGGGACGGCCTGCTTGCCGGGCAGGAGCTGCAGATCAGCGGCGGACAGCTTTCCATCGCCTGCGGCCGCACCGGCCTTTCGGCCAGTTCCGCCAAATCCGGGCAGGGCAGCGTGACGCTGGCAGGGGGCACAGTGGCCCTCATCTGCGGCGGGGACGGCATCACGGCGGCCGGGAGCCTTTCGGCCACGGCAGGGGAGTACCACATCACCACCGGCGGCGGCAGCGGCAACGCCAGTTATGGCGAGACCGCCGAAAAATGGGGCCTGTGGGGCGGTCTGCCCCAGCAGCAGCCCACCGAAAAACAGCCCATCATCAACCGGGAGCAGATCGTGAGCGATAGCGCGCGGGGCCTTTCCGCCGGCAAATCCCTGGCGCTTTCCGGCGGTACCTTTACGCTGGATTGCAGCGATGCCGCCCTCTATTCTGTGGGAAGCACCAAGCTGTCCGGCAGCCGTGTCACCATTTCCGGCGGCGATACCGCCATCACCACCCAGCAGCTCACCCTTTCCGCCGGAGATGTTTCCATCCTCACCGCCCGCCGCGGCGCTGTGGCGGAGGATATGACCCTTTCCGGCGGCAGCCTGTCCATTACCGCCGCGGAGGAGGGCATGACCCTCTCCGGCGGGTATGATAAATCCGAGAGCGACCCCGCCGCTGACCTGCGCAAAATGACCGTGACCGGCGGCAGCCTTTCCATCTGCGCCGGGACCCATGCATTGGATATCGGCGGATCACTGTTCCAGTCGGGCGGCAGTCTGCTGCTCGGCTCCGGCCGGGAGCAGAACCCCCTGCGGGCTGCCACGGCCCATATTAGCGGCGGCACCCTGCTGGCGGCCGGCCCCCTCCCGGAGGAGCCGCAGCTGTATACCAGCCTGCCCCGCATCAGCGTGGAGCTGTGGCTGACCGGCGGCCGGCCCCTGACCGTCACGGCGGCGGAAGAGAGTACCCCGATGCTCTCCTTCACCCCGGAAACCTCGGTCGGTTATGTTACTCTCATCAGCGATGCCTTGGAGAAAGATACCACCTACTATCTCGTCTCCGGCAGCGCCCGTATCGGCCTTTCCCCGGTCTGAACGGCGTGCCAGACACCACAAGACCTGCAAAACTCCCTCCATAAATTTTAGTACGCAAAACACGGCAAAAATCCCTGCTTCCCGGCAGGGATTTTTGAGATTTTTATTTAACTGACTAAATTATCATTTCAATATGCGACAATAATTGTATAAAAGCACAACGAAATAAACGGCTATTGGTGTAGAGACGGCATCATTCGCCAAAGACGGTTTCCACCACCCGGCTGCATTCCGGCGGGGAATACCGCCAGCGCCGCAGCACCCCCTCGGTGAGGAAATACTGCACCGGCTGCGGGGCGTAGGGCGCGTCAAAGGCATCCACGATGATGAGCTTGATCTTCATTTTTTCCGGCAGGATGCTTTTAATATACACGCCCGCGTGCTGGCCGGCGCGCACGCCCTCGCAGGGCTCCGCCAGGCCGGCCAGGTTGGGGGTCAGCTCCACAAAGACGCCATAGTCCTCCACGCTGCGGATGATGCCCGCCACCGTTTCTCCCGGCAGGTACAGCTCGGCGTTTTGGGCCCAGGTGCCCAGCAGCTCCTTGTGAGAAAGCTGCACCCGGCCCTCCGGCTCCACCGCCTTTACCACGGCGTAGATGCTCTCTCCCACAGCAAAGCGGTCCCGCGGGTGGCTGATGCGGGAGATCGAGATCTGATCGATGCTGATGAGGGAGGGCAGCCCGCAGCCGATATCCACAAAGCAGCCGAAGCTTTCCAGGTGCGTTACCCGCGCGGGGATGATCTCCCCAGGGGTCAGATGGTCTATGTATTCGGAACGGCAGCGCAGCTGGGCTGCCCGCCGGGATAAAATGGGCCGCGGTGCTCCGGCCTCATCGTGCTCTATCGCCGTGATGAGAAAGCAGACCGACTTATTCACCCGGGAGATGATGGCGATATCCCGCACCGTCTGCTCTTTTATTCCCAGGGCGCCCTCCTCCCGGGGGATGATCCCGCGGCAGCAGCCCATATCCACCACCAGGTTGTGGTCATAATCACACAGCAGCGCCCGTCCCTCCAAGATTTGACCGATGCGCATGGCGCTTTGCAGTGTTTCCTCATTTTGCAGATAATATCGGTTTTCCTCAGTTTCCAGCAGCATGCCCTCCGGCCAGTAATATCCCATGCTTTACCCTCCTGTTTTGCCTATTGCTTTATCTATATTCGGCGGCAGGCGGGACTATACCGGGGGGAACTTGGCCCGCCCGCGGTGGGGTGGCTTTTCTGGGATGAAAAGTGAGTAAAAGAATTTTTGGATCAAGATTGTAGTCGCCTTCGGCGGCGCGGAGCCTTTTGCAAAGGCATAAACTGCACGCCTGCCCGATGGGGATAGTTTGTGGTCGCCTTCGGCGTCGCGGAGTTTTACAAAAGGTATTCATTTGTACGCCTACCCGGCGTGGGCCTACTTTTGTTCGTGCAAAAGTAGGCAAAACACGGTCAAGGGGGACAGATTCCCCCTTGACAAACCCCTTTGACGCTTAGCTGTGCTGGATACGGATTTGGATTTTTCTGGGGCGAAAAATCCAAATCCGTACTGCGCACAGATGCGCTCCAAAGGTAGCCTGCGGCAGCATTTGCCCTTTCCCCCTACCCCCTTCCCCGATGCGGGGAAGGGGGACTCTATCCGCAGTCCCTACATAAAAAATGCGCCTGCGGTACCTTATAAGCGTCGTCGCGTCGGACGCAACCTTCGCTTAAGTCGGACTGACCCTGCGCTTTGCTCCGGGCAGCCCTCCCCGCTGCGGTGCATCCTCCTTTCCCCACAAGGTCTTACGACCTTGCGGGGGCCCCGATTATACGGGGTGTACCGACGCGTCGGGTCTTTAGGGCGGAGCCCTGAATGACTTTTGCCTACTTTTCTTCATAGAAAAGTAGGGCCCCGGCGGCGAGCCGTATGGACCGTCACCCTCCGGTGACTCCGCCCCGCCGAAGGCGACTACAAGCTGGATCTAAATATCTTTTGTTGCTTTTCCTGGGAGAAAAGCCGGCCCGCGGCAGTGTTTACAATTTGCGCCTTGCATGACGGGGGAATCTTTGCTACAATAAGCGGCATACACGGCATAACCGAGAAGGAAAATTCCCATATTATCCCGTGAGAGCGTATTTTTGCCAAAGGAGAACCCAAATGTTTTTACGATATATCTTATGCGCGGCCGCGGCCTACCTGCTGGGGAGCATCAGCACCGGTGTGCTGCTGAGCCGCCGGCTGTTCCATGACGATGTGCGGAAGCACGGCAGCGGCGGCACCGGCGCCACCAATATGCTGCGGACCTACCGCCTGAAGGCGGCGCTTTTGACCTTTGCCGGGGACGCGGCAAAGGCGGCGCTGGCGGTTCTGCTGGGGCGGTACCTGGCGGGCTTTGAGGGCGGCTGCGTGGCCGCGGTTTTTGCGATAGTGGGGCATATGTGGCCGCTGTATTTTGGCTTTCGGGGCGGCAAGGGCATTGCCTGCACGGTGGGGGCCATCGCGGTGCTGTATCCCATCCTGCTGGTGCCGCTGGTAATCCTGTGGGGGGTGCCGGTGCTGTGCAGCCGATGCATTTCGCTTGGTTCCATAATAGCTGCGCTGGGGCTGACCCCGGCGGTAGCGCTGTGGTGCCATGGGCAGGCGGTGGAACCGGTATTTCCCGTAGGGGGTGCCGCGGTGATGACGCTGCTGATCCTGTGGGCGCACCGGGAGAACATGGTGCGGCTGGCCCGCGGGGAAGAGAACAAAATTTAAGGGGCTTGGGAAATTCGCGGGGGGCTAAGGCAGGGGGCGCAGCCCCGGCGGCGAAGCCGCCGAACCGGCGCTTCGCGCCGGTAAGCCCCAGCCGCAGGCTGGGGCGGGCTGCGCCCTGCCCCCTGCACCGACATAAAACAGCAAACAGACCCGCCGGGGAGCCGGCAAGGAGGCAAAATGAAGATCGCTGTACTGGGCAGCGGCGCGTGGGGCACCGCGCTGGCCATGCTGCTGCAAAAGAACGGACACGAGGTAAGCCTTTGGTCCTACTGCGAGGAGGAAAGCCACACCCTGCGGGAGCGGGGTGAAAACAAGATGCTGCCGGGGGTCCCGCTGCCGAAGGGGCTGGCGCTGACCCACCGGGAGGATATAGTGGCCGGGTGTGAGCTGGTGGTTTTTGCGCCGCCCAGCTACGCCATGCGGCAGACAGCCCAAAGGGTGAAGCCCTATTTAACGCCGGGAACAGTGCTGGTGACGGTGGCCAAGGGCGTGGAGCCGGAAAGCGGTCTGCGGATGTCTGAGATCCTGGCGGAGGAGCTGCCGGGATATGCGGTAGCGGCGCTTTCTGGTCCCTCCCACGCGGAGGAGGTAGCGCGGGAGATGCCCACCGGCTGCGTGGCGGCCTGCCCGGAAAAAGCCATTGCCGAATGGGTGCAGGGCATTTTTATGAACCCGAGCTTTCGTGTTTACAGCAGCACCGATATTACCGGGGTGGAGCTGTGCGGCGCGGCCAAAAATATTATAGCGCTGGCGGCCGGCATGGCCGAGGGCATGGGCTGCGGCGATAACGCCAAGGCCCTGATGATGAGCCGGGCGCTGGTGGAGCTTTCCGCGCTGATAAAGGCGGCGGGCGGGCAGGAGAACACCTGCTTTGGGCTGGCCGGCATGGGGGATATGATCGTGACCTGTACCTCGCCCCATTCCCGCAACCACATGGCCGGCGTTGCCATCGGGCGGGGAGAGCATGTGGCCGGGGACCTGGGCGAACGCCACGCGGTGGTGGAGGGCTACTACGCCGCCCAAAGCGTAACGGCGCTGGCCCAAAAGCTGGGGGTCCATATGCCCATCTGCGAGTGTGTTTATGATATTCTGTTTAACGGGAAAGACCCGGCCGCGGCGCTGACCGAGCTGATGCTGCGGGATAAACGAAGTGAATTTTAATGGCAAGGCCCCCGGAGGGGAAGCGGCAGGCTTCCTTTCCGGGGGCGGTTTTTTCTTTGCGTGGGCTTTCCGGGCTCACAGCAGGGTAATTACCCCGATGCAGCCGGCCAGCAGCACCGCCCCCAAAAGGAGCAGCATCCAGAAGACCCATCTATTATCCACGCAGCGCAGCACATAGCTCCGCTGCGGCTTTTGCGGGTCGAACCAAACCGGCAGCACCGTTCCCACGGGGTACTGCTCCGCCATGGGGTTGCGGCTCACTCCGATGATAGAATTGCGGCTGCGCTCAATGTGCAGGACGCCGTTTTTCTCGTAGCAGCGGCAGGTGTTTTCCGCAAAGGGAGTGCTGACGGTGCGGGTGACATAACCCCGATAGCGGGGACCTGTGACCCGATACTCCTGCCCCTCCACGGTATAGCGTGCCACCGGCAGATGCACGGCACTGCCCTCTCCCCCATAGGAAACGGCGCTGTATCCCGTTACCGTCCCGTTGGTACGGCAGGTGCAGCGCTGCTCCATCACTAAATACCGATAACCGACGGTAAAGGCCAGCAGGAGCAGAACGCCCCCGCCCACGCCCAAAAATAGCCCGAACACCAGCTTGATGATCTCCGTCTCCGTCATTCTCTCGTCCCCTTTCTCCGCAGTGCCTTCTCCACAAAGATAGCGAACCTCTGTGAAAAAGTCAAGCCCGGAAAAAATCCCCGCCGTGCAGCGGGGATTTTGGTTTATTCTTGCGGCAGGTCGACCTTGATGGCGAGCTCGGCGAGGGATTTATCCTCAACCTCGGCGGGGCAGCCGCTCATCAGCTCGCTGGCATTCTGCACCTTGGGGAAGGCGATGACATCCTTGATGGATTCCTTGCCCAGCAGCAGCATGACGAGACGATCCAGGCCAAAGGCCATGCCGCCATGGGGCGGGGCGCCGTACCGGAACGCCTCCAGCAGGAAGCCGAAGCGCTCCTCGGCGCTTTCCGGGGTGAAGCCCAGAGCCACCAGCATACGCTCCTGCAGCTCCATAGTATTGATACGGATGGAGCCGCCGCCGACCTCGCAGCCGTTCATGACCATATCGTAGGCGCGGGCGCGGCAGTGACCGGGGTCGCTCTCGATCATATCGAGATCCTCCAGCATGGGGCAGGTGAAGGGGTGGTGCTTGGCCATGTAGCGGCCCTCCTCCTCGCTGTACTCAAACAGCGGGAATTCGGTGACCCACAAAAGATCGAAGGTGCCGGGCTCGATGAGGCCGAGCTTCTGGGCGAGGTGGTTACGCAGCTGGCCCAAAGCGTCGTAGACGACCTCATTCTTGGCGTCGGCCACGATGAGCAGCAGGTCGCCCTCCTCGGCCTCCAGTGCCTGGTGGATACCGGCGATCTCCTCCTCGGTGAGGAATTTTTCGAAGCTGGAGGTGCGGCCCTCGTGGGTCCAGCGGGTGTAGGCCAGGCCCTTGGCACGGTAGGTCTTTACAAAATCGGTCAGCTTATCGATCTCCTTGCGGGAGAGCTTTTCGGCAGCGCCTTTGGCATTAATGCCGCGGACCGAGCCGCCGCTGGCAATGGCGCCGGCGAAAACGGAAAATTCGGTATTCTTCAGGATCTCGGAAAGATCGTGCAGCTTGAGGTCGAAGCGGGTATCGGGCTTATCAATACCGTAGTTATCCATGGCGTCCTGGTACTTGATGCGGCGGAAGGGGGTCTCGAGCTCCTTGCCCAGCACCTCCTTAAAGACGCGCTTCATAAAGCCCTCGTTCATGGCCATGATGTCCTCCTCATCAATGAAGGACATCTCCACATCAATCTGGGTAAATTCCGGCTGGCGGTCGGCGCGCAGGTCCTCATCGCGGAAGCAGCGGGCGATCTGCATATAGCGGTCGAAGCCGGAGCACATCAAAATCTGCTTATACAGCTGGGGGGACTGGGGCAGGGCATAGAACCTGCCCTGCTGCACACGGCTGGGTACCAGGTAGTCGCGGGCGCCCTCCGGGGTGGACTTGATGAGGATGGGGGTCTCGATCTCGTAGAAGCCGTTGGTATCGTAGTAATCGCGGGCGATCTTGACGATGCGGTGGCGCATGGCAATGGCGTTCTGCATTTCGGGGCGGCGCAAATCGAGGTAGCGGTACTTGAGGCGCAGGTCTTCCTTGACGCCGCGGCTGTCATCGCTGATGGCGAAAGGCGGGGTATTGCTTTCGGCCAGCACGCGCAGCTCGGTGACATAGACCTCCACCTCGCCGGTGGGGATCTCGTGATTGACGGATTCCCGCTGACGGAGGACGCCGCGGGCCATCAGCACATATTCGGCGCGGACCTTCTGGGCCTTGGCCAGCAGGGCGGGATCGGTTTTATCATCGAAGGCCAGCTGGACGATGCCGGTGCGGTCGCGCAGATCGATAAAGACGAGGGTGCCCATATCGCGGGTTTTCTGTGCCCAGCCGCATACCACCACTTCCCGGCCTATCATTTCCGGGGTGACGGTGCCGCAGTAGTGGGTGCGTTTGAGACCTTTCATGGTATCTGCCATAAATTTTGCACTCCTTTTGTTTTGGGGAATAGCGCTTTTTCGGGGGGATTCCTCATTTTGCCGAGAAAGCGGAATTTGATTTATTAACAATTTATTATAGCACGAATAGGGACGGTGTCAAAGGGTTTTGCCGCAGGTTTTGCAAAAAGAAAAGGCAGCGAGTGTCATTGGCTACGGCAGAAAGAAATAAAAGCCGATTAAGAATAATTTGCAGTCGCCTACGGCGAGGCGGAGCCTTTTGCAAGAGCTGAACAAGTATGCCTGCCCGGCGTGGGCCTACTTTTCTATGAAGAAAAGTAGGCAAAAGTCACTTGGGGCTGTGCCCCAAGACCCCCTAACGCTAAGCTGCGGCTGGATACGAACGATGCAAAGCATCGCCCGTACAGCGCCGCAGATACGCTAATAAGGTGCCTGCGGCGCATTTTATGCGGGGTAACTGCAAACCAACAACAGAAAGTCATGCTGCCAGGTCTATCATTTTTTGGCGCAACAAAGACTCCATACGAGTGAATCGGATGCTGTACCCAGGAATAGTCCAAGAGAAAGCCCTCGCCGGCAGGCACTGTACCTGTTTGGCGAGGGTAGTTTTCAGCAATCGACATTTTCGGCGGCTTCGGCCGCGGCGGCAAACCAGCCGTTCTGCATCTCGGTCTCAAATTCCGGGAGGAAGTGCAGGAGAGAGACGGGCTTGGCGGTACCGGTGGCCATCTGCTTCAGCTGGGCGGAGCCGCTTTGCAGCTCGCTGTCCCCCAGCACCATGCTGTACAGGGCGCCGATCTTATTGGCATACTTCATCTGAGCCTTGACGCTGCGCCCCATCAGGTCGCACTGGACGGCGTAGCCCTCCCGCCGCAGCTGGGTGGTCAGCCGGAACGCCTCCTCGGTGGCCGCCTCTCCCATCGAAGCGATATAAAGGTCGCACTGTTGGGGTTCGGGGAAATCGCAGCCCTGCTGCTCCATCACCATGAGGAGCCGCTCCAGCCCCATGGCAAAGCCGATGCCCTCCACATCCGGGCCGCCGAGCTGTTTGCTCAGCCCGCCGTAGCGGCCGCCGCCGCACAGCGCGGGGAAGCCGGGAATGGAGATCTCAAAGACGGTGCGGGTGTAGTAATCCAGCCCGCGAACGATGCCGGCATCGACGGTGAAGGGGATATCGGCATCCTTCAGAAGGGTCTGTACTTTCTCAAAGTGGTTCCGGCAGTCATCGCACAGATAATCCAGCACACGGGGGGCGCCTTTGGCGATCTCGCCGCAGACGGGGGATTTGCAATCCAAAATGCGCATGGGGTTTTTCTCCAGGCGCTCCTTACAGGTCTCGCACAGATCCTCCCGGCGGCTCTCGAAGTAGGCGCGCAGGGCCTTGTGGTACTCGGCGCGGCAGGTGGGGCAGCCGATGGAATTGATGGCGAGGGTGAGGTCCTTGAGGCCAAGGGTCTGCATGCCCTCCCACGCCAGGGAGATCACTTCGGCATCGGTAACGGGCCCGGTGGCGCCGTAGCACTCCACACCGAACTGGTGGAACTGGCGGAAGCGGCCGCGCTGGGCCTTCTCGTACCGGAAGCAATTAAAGACATAGCTGACCTTGAGGGGCAGGGCATCGCCTAGGAGCCCATTTTCGATGGCGGCGCGGCAGATGCCGGCGGTGCCTTCCGGGCGCAGGGTGATGGAGCGGTCGCCCTTATCGGTAAAGGTGTACATTTCTTTATTTACCACATCGGTGGTATCGCCTACCCCACGCTGGAACAGCTCGGTGTGCTCGAAGGTGGGGGTACGGATCTCGCCGTAGCCGTACAGTGCGGCGGTGGAGAGCAGAGTACGCTCGACATACTGCCAGCGGGGGGTTTCGGCGGGGAGAAAATCATTGGTGCCGCGGGGGCGGGTGGTGAGGATGGCCATAGGGTGGATCTTCCTTCCTTAGGTAAAGTGGCGGCAATGGCGCCGGTCTGTGGTTTATTTTAGCACAGGTTTGGGGAAAAGGGAAGTCCCAGTTGAAGGCAGGTGCGGGGCGCAGCCCGAACCGCCCATAGGGCGGTTCCTGCGGCCTTTGGCCGCAGCGGCGGCTCCGCCGCCGGGGGCTGCGCCCCATGACCCCGCGAAAAGCAAAATCCCCCATTCCATAGCGGAACGGGGGAGCGAAATGCCGGTTTTTACTTTTTGGGGTTGACGATATCGCGCCAATCCAGGTCGCCGTTTTCCAGCGCGTGGATCATGGCCTCGGCCGAGGCGATATTGGTGGCGTAGGGGATATTGTAGACATCGCACAGGCGCAGCAGGCTGGCCTCATCCGGCTCGGTGGCCTTGGCCCCGATGGGATTTCGGAAATACAGCAGCAGGTCGATCTCATTGCAGGAGATGCGGGAGGAGATCTGCTGATCGCCGCCTTGGCTGCCGGCCATAAAGCAGGTAATCTTGAGGCCGGTGGCTTCCGAGACCAGCTTGCCGGTGGTGCCGGTTGCACACAGATTGTGGCGGCTGAGGATGCCGCAATAGGCGATGCAGAACTGGACCATCAGTTCCTTTTTGGCGTCATGGGCGATGAGAGCGATATTCATACTTCAAGTGCCTCCTTTGGCAATGTTGAGATCAAGATGTATTTTACGGCCGGTAAACGGCCAGCAGCGGGCGGCTTTCTCCGCACAGGCGGGCGGCAATATTACCGGTGGCGGCGCTGTACGGCAGGTCGGCCCCTTCGGGGATCATCCCCAGCAGCCGGGCACCGATGGCGTCCAGTACGGCATCCAGGTGGGGATAGCCCAGGTCCCTCGGCAGGCGGCGGCCCACCCGGTTAAAGACCGTGCGCAGATTCCGGGCACCCTGCCCGGCCCACCAATCGGCGGTCTTAGCGGCGGCTTCTATGCTCTGTGGGGTCACCTCGGTAAGGAGCACCAGCGTTTCGGCGGCGGGCAGCAGACCCTTTTGCAGCGCGCCGGCACCGGGCGGGCAGTACCACAGCAGCGCATCGTACTGCTCGGTGCCGCTCAGCTCCTCCCGCAGCAGCTGCACATCGGCGGCCTCCGGCACCCAATCGATGGCGGACGGCCCCTGTAAAAGGGTCAGCCCGGCAATACGGGTGGGCAGCAGTGCGTTCTCCAGCGCGCACCGCCCTTCCAGCAGGTCAGAAAAATCGAACAGGCCTTCCTCCCGGATCTCCAGCAGGCGGTTCATCCGCCGCAGGCCCGCGGTGGCTTCCACCAGCAGCACTTTTTTGCCCTGCAGGGCCAGTTGCCGGGCCACCGCTGCGGTGACGGCGGCCGTACCGCAGCCGCTGCAGCCGGCTGTCATAACAATACTACGCACAACGGCCGGCCTCCTTTTGGTTTTCCCATGGCGTGCAGAACAAAATAAGCTGCATAACAGCTTTACCACAAATATCTTATCATATCATCCGCCAAAATGCAAAGGGTAGCTGGCCCAGCCGCTAAATTTTGTGCAGGTTCCAGTACAAAGGGCCTTTCCCTTGCATCAGCCTGTCAAATTGCGCCACCTGGCAGCGAGACAGAGACACGCTGCCGCGGGTGCAAAGGAATAAAATTGCGCAAGGGGCGGGGGGCCGCAGGCCCGGCGGCAAAGCCGCCGACACGGGCTGCGCCCGTGTGCCCGCCTTCGGCGGGCGGCCTGCGGCCCCCAGCCTGCCCCCTGCACAGACCAGAAAAGAAGCTCCCCGGCGCGCCTGCCGGGGCCGGGGAACAAAACCTCACTTATTCGGCCTCACTCCGGCCGGCGCTTTGCCGTGCCAGATAGTCCAGCTTGTTCTGATGATAAATGCCGTCCTCACCGAAGAAATATTCCTCCAGAACGCCCTTGGCCACAGGTGCGGCACGGTCGCCCTCGTAGCCCTTTTCGATGATGACCGCCACGGCAATTTGGGGATCATCGGCAGGGGCGTAGCAGATAAAGCAGGAATTAACCAGGCCATCGCCGCGCTGCGGGGAGCCGGTCTTGCCCGCCACCACGATATCCACGCCGTACATGCTCCAGGTCTTACCGCGGGTGCTGCCCCATGTGCCGTAGCTGGTGCCGCGTCCGTAGCGATCATTGTAGCAGCTGCGGGTCATGCCCTCCTGGATGGCCGCCCAGGTGCTGTCATCAGCCTCTATGGTCTCCACCACGGTGGGCTGCGCCTCGTACAGCACATTTTTCATATTGTAGTCCCATATTTTATCCACCAGGTGTACCTGCATCCGCTGGCCGCGGCTGGCCAGGGTGGCGGTATAGCTTGCCATCTGTAAAATGGTGAACTGGTTATCCAGCTGGCCGATGGCGGATTGCAGATCGTAGCTGTCGTACCAGTCCTCGCCGATGGCCGCGCGGGTCTCCGGGGAGGAAAGCTGGCCCGCCAGCTCGGGGATCTCGATGCCGGTGGCATGGCCCAGCCCCAATGAATAGCTGTACTCATTGATGGTCTCGATGCCCATGCGGCGGCCCATATCGTAGAAAAAGATATTGCAGGAAACACGCAGCGCGTCAATGACATTGACGGGGCCGTGTACGCCCTCGCAGACGGGCTGATAATCCCGGTAGTAGGTGTAGCGGCCGGTACATCTGATGCGGTCGGTGGCCGTTACGGTGCCGGTGTCCAGCGCTGCCAGTGATACCGCGGGCTTATAGGTACTGCCCACGGTATACAGGCCCTGCGTCGCGCGGTTCAGCAGCGGGGAAGGGCTCTGCTGCACCATCTCGGAGTAGGTTTGGTAGTATTCATCCAGGCTATAATCCGGATAGCTGGCCATAGCAATGACACCGCCGGTTTTTACATCAATGGCCACCACGGCGCCCGCTTCGGCTTCCTTACCGCGGGTGGCGGGGGCATTGTTATTCAGGTAGCTGATACGATCGGCCAGAGCCTTTTGGGCGGCGGCCTGCACACTTTGCACCAGGGTAAGCTGCACGGTGTGTCCGGGCACGGCTTCCTCCGTTTCTTCCACCCGGATGACATTGCCCTCCTGATCCTGCACCACGGTGCGCAGACCGTTCTGCCCGCGCAGCTCATCCTCCATCACCCGCTCAATGCCGCTTTTGCCCAGCGTATCGCTGATGCGGTAGCCGGAGGGATTGGAGAGGGAATAGGTCTTTTCCGCTTCCTTCAGCTTGTTGTATTCCTCGCTGCTGATGGACCCGGTGACCCCCAGCACATGGGAAGCCAGACTGCCGGTCAGGTAGGTGCGCACCGGGACGGTAACGCCATCTACGCCCGGCAGACGGCTGCTGCTTTCTTTAACGGCAGCCAGCAGCGCATCGCTGATATCGGTGGCAAAGGTATAGGGATTGTAGCTGGAAAATTCCGATTGCGTCATGGTATAGCGGATCCCCGCCAGCAGCCGCTGCTCCTCCTGGGTGTAGCGGTACATACGGTACTGCGTCCGCAGGGAGGAAAGGAGCTCCTCATCGGTGGCGTCGGGGGTCTTGCGGAAGTTCCGCAGCCAGTCCAGCGCCTCGGCATCGCTCAGGTCCTCTATCTTATTGCGGCTGCGCAGCCGGTCCAGCACATCGGTATCGGTGTAGTCATTCAGGTTATAGAGCTCCCGCAGCCAGTACAGGGCATCCTCCGGGGTGGCGGCCTCGCTTAATTGCAGCTTGCTGCGCAGGGCCCGCAGGGCGGCTTCCTCCCCGGTAAAGGTGTAGGGCATCTCCGTGCTGATGGGCAGCTCATCCCGCCACTCGCAGCCGTAATCCCGGCACAAAGCGGTGAGGGTAAGCAGCAGGGGATTGAGCTCCTGCTCGGTAAAGTAGTTACTATCAATGGTGATATTGCAGATGGTGGTATTGCCGGTAAAGGCCTTTCCTGTGGCATCCACGATCTCCCCGCGGGCCGCAGAGGTCTGCTGGGTGATGGAAATGCCCTGGGCCGCCTGGCGGGCGTAGTCCTCGCCATCCCGCAGCTGGGTCAGCATCATCACCACCACAAAAAACAGAAAAACGGCGCCGATGGCAGCGCCCAGGATGATATAGCGTTTTCTCTCGGTGGGGTACATGGTCGGCTCCTTTCTTCCTTGGCTTTGCGGGATAGCCCGCGCAGGGTGCGGGCCCGCACAGGCTCCTCATCTCATCGTTACAATCGGGTATCGGTGCGCTCCTCCGCCATGCGGTGCAGCGCCCGCACCGGGTAATACAGCGGCACCGCCAGCACCACCGAATAGACGGCATGGGGCAGATCGTACCGCAGCAGCACCGGGGCCGCGCCCGTCACCCCCGCCAGCGGGTACCGGAACAAAAACAGTACCAGCCGACAGAAAAACGCCGCGATCAGCACCGCCGCCATAATAATGGGCAGGCTGGACTGCAAATAATTGCGGATGATCAGCCCGGCGGCCAACCCCAAAATGGTGAGAAACAGCATATAAAAGCCCATGGGCGCCACACTGTACAGGTCACACAGATACCCGCAGAAGATGCAGAACAATACGCCGGGCAGCTCCCGCTCCATGGTGGCCACCAAAATGGCCAAGGCCGCCACCGGCAGCGGCCGCACCCCGCCGATCTCCAAAAGGCCGGGGATGGACTGCAGCCGGAACAAAGCCACCGCCAGCAGGGCATAGGCGCCGTATTTCAGGATATACCAGCGGTAAAGCTCCATGCGGCGCCTCCTTTGCTAAATCATAAATTTTCCCGTGACCTGGCTTTCGGGGCGCAGCCCACCCCAGCCTGCGGCTGGGGTCCCCGGCGCTCCGCGCCGGGTCGGCGGCTCCGCCGCCGGGGCTGCGCCCCGACCGGGTCCCACCGCGTCCCCGCGGTAAGGGAAAAACTTGGTTTACGGGTTCGTCTCCTCCGGGGGGACCTCCTCGCTCGGAGTCTGAGTCACGGTAAAATCGGTAATAACAAAGACCTGCCGGGCATTTTCCGGCCGGGCGGAAAGATCAATGACTCCCTCCAGCGTCAGGCCGGTCGCCGCCAGCGAAACCTCCGAAAGATAGCCCACCGTCAGCCCCTGCGGGATCTGCTCGCCGTAGCCGCTGGTCAGGATCAGATCCCCGGCGGCCGCCTCGCTTTGCAGCCGCAGGTAGGTCAGCCGGGCGGTGTTATCCTCGCTCATGGCCGCGTCCCCGGTCAAAATGCCGGTATCCAGCGTGGTGCTGTCCAGCACACCGATATTGACTGCGGGGTCCATCAGCGTCAGCACGCGGCAGTAGCGCTCACTCACCCGTCCCACAATGCCCACCAGGCCGTTTTCGGTAATGACCGGCATGCCGGATGCAATGCCCTGCGACTGCCCGATATTGATGATAAAGGAGCCGGAAGGATCATCCGGCACATGCGCTATAACGGTGGCGGGCTCCAGCGTGTAGTCGGCGTTGCTGTCGCTGATGCTGAAGAACCGGCGGTACAGGTCATTCTGGTTTTTCAGCTCGTCATAGTCGGCCTGGCGGCGGGTCAGCTCATCCACCAGCTTCTGCAGGTCCTCGTTTTCCTTTTGCAGCTCCCGCCCGTGGAAAATCGGCTGGAAGAAATCCTGGATGCCGTTGCCGATCCCCGCGAAAAACTCGCCAAAGGGGGTGGCCACCGCCCCGCCGATATGGGAAAGGGCGGGCATCAGCCCGCCGGTATATACCGCACGCAGAAAGAATGCCAGTACCGCGGCCAGCAGCACAGCGATGATCTTAAAGGTCTTACTGCGGAAAAAGTCGTTCATGCTGTATCGTTCCTTTTTGGGTCACTCCCATCCCGTTAGCGGCTGGGGCGGTTATCGAAGAACAGGGTGCGGGAGAAGGTTTCCGGCGATTCCAGAATGGCGCCGGTACCGCGGGCCACGCAGTCCAGCGGCTCTTCCGCTATGAATACCGGCATCCCGGTCTGCTGGGCCACCAGCTTATCCATGCCGTGCAGCATAGCGCCGCCACCCGCCAGGGTAATGCCGGTCTCCAGAATATCGGCGGAAAGCTCGGGCGGGGTGCGCTCCAGCGTAGTCAGAATAGCATCAATGATGACGCCGATCTGCTCGCTGAGCACCTCCCGGATCTCGGCCGGGGTCAGCGTCACTTCCTTGGGGAAGCCGTCCACCAGGTTGCGGCCCATCACGGAATAGGGCTCCTCGCCCTCGTAGGGGGCAGCGGAGGCGATGGCGATCTTGATCTCCTCAGCGGTACGGTCGCCGATGAGAACATTGTATTTACGCTTCACATAGGCGATGATCTCTTTCTCGAACTCATCCCCGGCGCTGCGCACACTGCGGCTGGCCACGATGGAACCCATCGAAATGACCGCCACCTCCGCGGTGCCGCCGCCGATATCCACCACCATGCAGCCGGTGGGCTCGGCCACGGGCAGCCCCGCACCAATGGCCGCCGCCATCGGCTCCTCCACTATGGCCACCTGCCTGGCGCCCGCCTTAAAGGCGACCTCGCGCACGGCACGGCGCTCCACCGCCGTTACCCCGCTGGGGATGCAGATGACCACGCGGGGACGGTTAAAGGTCACACTGCCCAGCGTCTTTTTGATGAAAAGCTGCAGCATGCTGGCCGCAATATCAAAGTCGGCAATCACGCCGTCCTTCAGCGGGCGCACCGCCACAATGGAAGCCGGGGTGCGTCCTACGACCTCCTTGGCCTCGTCGCCGACAAATTTCACGGTATCATTGCGGATATCCACCGCGACTACGCTCGGTTCCCGCAGAATGATACCCTTGCCTTTCATATAAATAAGGGTATTGGCCGTACCCAGATCAATGCCGATATCTCTTGCCATAGCCGTCCGCTCTCCTTTATCTGTGTTGTTGGCGCAGTTTTAGCACTATACTGCTATTATAGACGATATCCCGCCCGACCACAAGAAAAAGAGTGTAAATTTTTTATGGATGAAACCCGTTTTTTCCGGGGATGATACCCTTACCGGATCGCTTCCCGGGTGCGGTCTGTTTTGGCGGGATGGGGCTGGACCCTGCAGGGGGCCGGTCCCGGGCCGCAGGCCCGGCGCTGCTTCGCATCGCCGCAGCGGGCTCCGCCCGCTGAAACCGCCCTTCGGGCGGTTTGGCCTGCGGCCCGCCCTGCCACTGTGCAGCTTCCCGGCCGGCTGCATGCCCCCGCCGCCCGGCCCTGTCAGTTTGTGTATTTTCTCCAAGAATAACCCGCTCCCGGCCGCAACTTTTCGCAGCCGCCCTCTCCTTTTGGTTCAACTGCACCAAAAGAACGCATTATAATACAGGGAAATTCTAACTTGTTAAAAATCTAATTTATAGACTCCCCTCTTGGAAAATGCTAAAATTGTAATAAAGCAACAAAAAACAAGGAGATATTCGTCAAAATTATAACATTGCTGTTATAAAAATGACAAACATCTCATCTCATGCGGGAGGTACTTACCGATGAACAGAAGCATGAAAACCATGGATGGCAACAGCGCCGCGGCGCATGTGGCATACGCCTACACCGATGTCGCGGCGATCTATCCCATCACCCCCTCCAGCGTCATGGCGGAGCTGACCGACGAGTGGGCCGCCGCCGGGCGCAACAACCTGTTCGGGGAGCCGGTACGGGTGATCGAGATGCAAAGCGAAGGCGGCGTGGCCGGTACGGTCCACGGCTCGCTGGCGGCGGGCGCCCTTACCACTACCTTCACCGCCTCGCAGGGCCTCCTGCTCATGATCCCCAATATGTATAAAATGGCCGGCGAGCTGCTGCCCTGCGTCATTCATTGCTCAGCTCGCGCGCTGGCTACCCACGCCCTTTCCATCTTCGGCGATCACAGCGATATCTACGCCTGCCGGCAGACCGGCTTTGCCATGCTGTGCACCAGCAGCGTGCAGGAGGTCATGGACCTGGCCCCCATCGCCCATCTCGCGGCCATCAAGCGCCGCATCCCCTTTCTGCACTTCTTCGATGGCTTCCGTACCTCCCACGAGATCCAGAAGATCGAGGTGTGGAGCGATGAGCAGCTGGAGGCCCTGATGGACCGCTCCGCGGTGGATACCTTCCGCTACCGCGGGCTTTCCCCCAACCGCCCCGTGCTGCGCGGCAGTGCCCAGAACCCCGATATCTTCTTTCAGGAGCGCGAGGTCGCCAATCAGTTCTACGATACCCTCCCCCGCGTGGTGGAGGACTACATGAATAAAATCAACGCCATGATCGGCAGCAATTATCACCTCTTCGATTACTACGGCGATCCCGATGCCGAGGAGGTCATCATCGCCATGGGCTCGGTCTGCGAGACCATCGAGGAAGTCATCGATTATAAGCGCGCCCGCGGCGAAAAGGCCGGCCTCATCAAGGTCCGCCTCTACCGTCCCTTCAGCCGCGAGCACCTGCTGCGTGCCCTGCCCGAAACCGTCCGCTCCATCACCGTGCTGGACCGCACCAAGGAGCCCGGCTCCATCGGCGAGCCGCTGTACCTTGATGTCGTGGCGGCGCTGCGCGGCAGCCGGTTCGAGAGTATCCCCGTTTACACCGGCCGCTACGGCCTGGGCAGCAAGGATGTCACCCCCAGCCAGATCTTCGCGGTGTACCGCAATGGCAAAACCGGCGAAAAGCCCCGCTTCACCGTCGGCATCACCGATGATGTCACCTACCTCTCGCTGCTGGAGACCGAAGCCCCCAATACCACGCCGGAGGCGACCGTCTGCTGCAAGTTCTGGGGTCTCGGCTCCGATGGCACCGTGGGCGCCAATAAAAACTCCATCAAGATCATCGGCGACCACACCGATCTCTATGCCCAGGGCTACTTCTCCTACGATTCCAAAAAGAGCGGCGGCTTGACCGTCAGCCACCTGCGCTTCGGCCGGGAGCCCATCAAGTCCACCTACCTCGTCACCAAGGCCGACTTTGTGGCCTGCCACAATCCCGCCTACCTCGGCAAATACGATATGGTGCACGATATCAAGCCCGGCGGCATTTTCCTGCTCAATTGCGGCTGGAGCATGGAGGAGTTGGAGCGCCGCTTCACCGGCGACGGCAAGGCCTACCTCGCCAAAAATAACATCCACCTTTACACCATCGATGCCGGCGCCATCGGCAAGGAGCTGGGGCTGGGCGGCCGCGTCAATACCGTCCTGCAGGCCGCGTTCTTCCGTCTTACCGGCATCATCCCGGAGGAGGATGCCCTCCAGTTCATGAAGGATGCCGCCACCCGCGCCTACGGCGCCAAGGGTGATGACATCGTGGCCATGAACCACGCCGCCATCGAACGCGGCTTCACCGATGCCAGGGAAGTGCCCATTCCCGCCCACTGGGCCACCCAGCGCGGCGATTTCGTCAGCTTCTACGCCACCGGTCGGGATCCCGAGCTGGTCGAGTATGTCAACCGCATCCAGATCCCTGCCGACCTGCAAAAGGGCGATGACCTCCCCGTTTCTACCTTCCTGGGACGGGAGGACGGCCACCTGCCACTGGGCACCAGCCAGTACGAAAAGCGCGGCATCGCGCGGGAAGTCCCCACCTGGCAGCCGGAAAACTGCATCCAGTGCAATCTCTGCTCACTGGTCTGCCCCCACGCCGTCATCCGTCCCGTCGCCATGACCGAAGCGGAAGCTGAAAAGGCCCCCGCCGGCATGCCCTCCCTGCCCATGACCGGTCTTGCCGATCACCGCTTTGCCATCACCACCAGCGTGATGGACTGCACCGGCTGCACTCTGTGCGTCGGCATCTGTCCCGGCAAAAAGGGCCAAAAGGCGCTGGCCATGGCCCGGCTGGAGGGCGAAAAGCCCCGTCAGGTCTACTTCGATTACGGCCGCGAGCTGACCCCCAAGCCCGCCGTGATGCAAAAGTTCGGCGCCGATACCGTTAAGGGCAGCCAGTTCCGGCAGCCGCTTTTGGAATTCTCCGGCGCCTGCGCCGGCTGCGGCGAAACCCCCTATGCCAAGCTCCTCACCCAGCTGTTTGGTCCGCGCATGTATATCGCCAATGCCACCGGCTGCTCCTCCATCTGGGGTGGCTCGGCCCCCGGCATCCCCTATACCAAGAATGAGAAGGGCCAAGGTCCTGCCTGGGCCAATTCCCTCTTCGAGGATAACGCCGAATACGGCTACGGCATGTACCTGGCGCAGGATACCATGCGCAAGCGCCTGATAAGGGAAGCCGAAGCCCTCGTCGGCGATATCGAGGCCCCGCACGAAAAAGAGGTGCTGGAAAATTACCTTGCCACGCTGGAGGACGGCGAAGCGAACCTCGCCGCTACCGATACCCTCATTGATGTCCTTTCCAAGAGTCTGGATCCCCGCGCCCAGCAGCTTTTGCATCACAAGCAGTTCCTCAGCAAAAAATCCAACTGGATCCTGGGCGGCGATGGCTGGGCCTACGATATCGGCTTTGGCGGGCTGGATCATGTCATGGCCAGCGGGGCCGATGTCAATGTCCTGGTCTTTGATACCGAGGTCTACTCCAATACCGGCGGCCAGATGAGCAAATCCACCCCCACCGGCGCCGTGGCGCAGTTTGCCGCCAATGGCAAGGAGGGCACTAAGAAGGACCTGGCCTACATGATGATGACCTACGGCAGCGTCTATGTGGCGCAGGTGGCCTTGGGCGCGGATTTCAACCAAACCCTCAAGGCTTTCCGGGAAGCCGAAAGCTTCCCCGGCCCCTCCCTCATCATCGCCTACTCCCCCTGCATCAATCACGGCATCCGCGGCGGCATGATCAATGCCGATATCGAGATGAAAAAAGCCGTGGAGTGCGGCTACTGGAATCTGTTCCGCTACGATCCCCGCCGTAAGGCGGAGGGCAAGAACCCCTTCCAGATGGATAGCAAAGCCCCCACCGGCGATTACCAGGCCTTCCTCAAAAACGAGGTTCGTTACAGCGCCCTCATGCGCACCTATCCCGAACGCGCCAGCCGCCTGTTCGACCGCGCCGAGGTCAATGCCATCGGCCGTCACGAGCGCCTGCTGCAATGGGAAGCCCTCAGCGGCAAGCTGGTCGCCGCCGAAGCCGAAGAGGTGGAGCGCGAAGCCGCCAGCCGCCGTGCCGAAGCGGAAAAGCAGTGATTTTCGCCCCGCATTTTCACCCGCTCAAAATCCCGGCCCCGGCCTGGGCCAGCCCCTGCAAACCGCAAATTCGGGGCGCAGCCCGTTTCGGCTCCGCCGAAACACACGAGCTTCGCTCGTGTCGCCCGCCTGCGGCGGGCGGGGCTGCGCCCCGCTTTCCCTCCCCCACCGCAAACCGTGCAAAAACCCCCGCCCTTTTTCGGGCGGGGGTCGTTTTATCTGCCGTTATTCTACTTCCATTAAGGGTTCTTCTCCATTTACCGTAAAGCCGCTCACCGTCCCGTCAGCGCCGGTCACCAGCGCCACATCCTCCAGCGGGAAGCGGTACACCCCCACCCGGATGCCATCCTCGGTATGCCCGGTATCTCCGGCCTCGCCGATTTTATCTCCCTGCTTCACGGTGTCGCCGGTCTTTACCGCCACCTGGCTGCAATGGGCGTACAGCAGATAGCAGTCCTCCTGCTGCACCAGTGCCAGCCTGCCGTAGCCGTAGTTCCAGCCAATATCCGCGGCCCAAGCCACCGTTCCGTCCTTCATGGCGGTAATGGGGGCGCCAAGATCGGTTTTCAGCATCAATCCACCGTTTTCCTCGGTGATCTCGGTGATGCTGCTCATCGGCCTGGCATAGTCCTCGGCAAAGTATTGGTGGAATTCCTCATTGCTCAGTCCGGCCACAGCCGGTTCTTTTCCGCAGCCCGCCAGCAGCATCAGCACCGCCGCCAGCAGGATCATCCATTTCCTCATGGGGGTCCCTCCTTTTGGTCAGATGTTTTCTCCGTACAGTCTCATCATAACCTGTTCCCAAAGAAATGTAAACCCCCATACAGGAAATTATTTGTCAGCAGATGATGAAAAGCCGTCCTCTGTTGCCAAAAGGATGGCTTCTGTTTTGGTTAATTTGTCAGCTTATACCCCATACAGCAGCTCGCCGTAGGTCGGCATCGGCCACAGGTGGGCAGGGCACATCTGCTCCAGCGCGTCGGCGGCCTGCCGCAGCTCGTTCATGGCGGGCAGCAGCCGGTCCCGCGCGTACAGCGCCTTCTGCTCCTCGGTGCCGCTGGGGAAATCCCGCAGCAGGTTTTCCAGCAGGGTGCAGCCGGCCAGCAGCATATCGTTGTAGTTGGCAATCTGAGTGCCCAAAAGCTCCTCGGCTTTGCAGCTCAGCAACGGGCTGATCTCCTGCTTGGCGCGGCTGGTCTGTCCCAGCTCCCGCAGCGCCGCCTGCCCGGCGGGCAGGATCTGCCGCCGCACCATTTCTGCCATGGTGGCGGCCTCTATGCGGATGCACTTGGCATAGGTCTCATAGTGGATCTCCTGACGGCTGGTCAGCTCCGCCGCGGTAAAGATGCCGTGCTTCGCGAAAAGCGCCACATTCTTTTCCTCGGTCAGGTGGGCAAAGGCCTCCGGCGCGGTACGCAGGTTAAGGAGTCCCCGGCGTTCCGCCTCCTGCTGCCATTCCTCGCTGTATCCGTCCCCGTTAAAGAGAATTCTTCCGTGCTGCTCCAGCGTTTCCTGCAGCAGGGTGCGCACCGTATCCTCCCGGTCTGCGCTCTGCTCCAGCCGGTCGGCATAGCGGCCCAGTACCTCGGCCACAGCGGTATTCAGCACCGTGTTGGGATCGCTGATGGACTGACTGCTGCCCAGCATCCGGAACTCAAACTTGTTGCCGGTAAAGGCAAAGGGCGAGGTCCGGTTGCGGTCGCTGTCATCCTGCCGCAGATGGGGCATCACCGGCACCCGCATCTCCAGCTCCCGGCGGGCGGCGGCGGTGCTGCCCTCGCCGCAGGCGGCCTGCATCAGGGTGTTCTGCAGCGCCTCCCCCAAAAAGATGGAAAGAATGGCGGGCGGGGCCTCGCTGGCGCCCAGCCGGTGGTCGTTGCCGGCCGTCGCCACGGTAATGCGCAGCAGCGCTTGGTACTCATCCACCGCGGTCATCACCGCGGCCAGCATCAGCAGATAGGTCAGGTTGTTCGCCGGGTCGCTGCCGCCGTCCAGCAGGTTGCGGCCGGTATCGGTCACCAGCGACCAGTTATTGTGCTTACCGCTGCCGTTCACCCCCGCAAAGGGCTTTTCCGCCAGCAGGCACACCATGCCGTGCTTCTGGGCCAGCCGCTGCATCAGCTCCATGGTCAGCTGGTTGCCGTCGGCGGCTATATTCGTGGTGGTAAAGAACGGGGCCAGCTCATGCTGGGCGGGCGCCACCTCGTTATGCTCGGTCTTGGCCATCACACCCCGCATCCACAGCTCCTCGTCCAGCTCCTTCATATAGGCCATCACCCGGGGCTTTATGGTGCCAAAGTAGTGGTCATCCAGCTCCTGCCCCTTGGGGGCCATCGCCCCAAAGAGGGTCCGCCCGGTGTAGCGCAGGTCCCGGCGCTGCTCATACAGCTCCTTCGGGATGAGGAAATACTCCTGCTCCGCGCCCACGGTGGGGGTCACGGCGGTCACATCGGCCCAGCCCATCGCCCGCAGGAAGCGTACCGCCTCCCGGTTGAGGGCATGCATACTGCGCAGCAGGGGGGTCTTTTTATCCAGTGCCTCGCCGGTGTAGCTGCAAAAGGCCGTGGGGATATACAGGCAGTCATCCTTGATGAAGGCGGGGCTGGTGGGGTCCCAGGCGGTGTAGCCCCGCGCCTCAAAGGTGGCCCGCAGGCCGCCGCTGGGAAAGCTGCTGGCATCCGGCTCCCCCTTGATGAGCTCCCGCCCGGAAAATTCCATGATGACCCCGTCGCCGGCCGGCGTCAGGAAGCTGTCATGCTTTTCGGCGGTAATGCCGGTCATGGGCTGGAACCAGTGGGTAAAGTGGGTCACCCCGTGGTCCAGCGCCCAGGCCTTCATCACATTGGCAATGACATCGGCCACATCGGGGGTCAGCGGCTCCCCGCTGGCAACGATCTGCCGCAGGCGGCGGTAGGTATCGTGGGGCAGGCGCTTTTGCTGCACCGTGTCATTAAAGACCAGACTGCCGAACAGCTCCGGAATATTGCTCATCAAAATTCACTCCCTCGCGGCGAAAAGCTCACGCTTTTCCCAAAAAATATGTTACCAATTTTATCACGCTGCATCGGTGAAGTCAATGTGATTTTCCGCTAAATCAAAGGCCTTTTGCGGCTCCCATTTTGGCATGGGATCATAACACCGTTTCCATCGCTGTCCGCAGGCCCCTCCTCGACAAATCGCGGTCCCGCACCCCAGCCGCCGCGACCCATGGTCTCCCTTTTCAGGGGGCAGCGGCGCGGCAGGCGGCGCTTACTATGCCTTTACAAAAGGCCTTTACAAAAGGCTCACTCCGCCAGCGCCATCAGCAGCTCCATCGCCCGGCGGTACCCGGTAAAGCCCAGCCCCATCACGCTGCCCTTGGCGGCCATCGCTACATAGCTGCGGTGCCGGAATTCCTCCCGGCGGCTGGGATCGGAAAGATGCACCTCAATGACCGGCAGCGAAACTGCCAGCAGCGCGTCCATCAGCGCCACGCTGGTGTGGGTGTACCCACCCGCGTTAATGATAATGCCATCCGCCTTCTCAAAATACGCGCGGTGCACCTCATCAATGAGCGCGCCCTCGTGGTTGGATTGGAATATCTCTATTTCCAGCCCCAGCTCCTTTGCGCTCTGGCGCAGATAATTCTCCAGGTCGGTATAGCTCTCCTTCCCGTAAATTCTCGGCTCCCGGATGCCCAGCATATCCAGGTTGGGCCCGTTGATGATAAACAGCTTCATACTTTTCCTCCATTCGGCAAATTTTTGTGGAAAGCCGGGCCCGCATCCCGCCCGGTCCTTCCTTTGTGCAGGGTCCCGGTTACGGCCCGCAGGGCCGGCTTTCCTCTATCGCAAATCCAGCCCCCGCGCCGCGGCCTCCGCCGCGGCCTTTGGCAGGCCGGTATTCTCCACACTAAAATCCGCCGCAGCCCGGTACAGCGGCTCCCGCTGCCGGTACAGCCCCGGCAGGTCGGTGGAAAGCGGCCGCCCCTCGGTGGGCAGCAGCTCCAGCGGCCGCCGCAGCCAGCACAGCAGGCTGTTTTCCCGCAGGGCCTCCACATTTTCCTCCCGCAGGATGGCCCCGCCCCCGGCGGCGATCACACAGCCGGTTTTGGGCGAAAGCTTCCGGAGCAGCGCTTCCTCCCGCTCCCGGAAGTAGAGCTCCCCGTGGGCCAGCAGCTCCCCCTCCGGGGTGATGCCGTACTCCAGCAGGTACTCCTCGTCGCAGTCTATAAACTCCCGTTCCAGCATCTGGGCGGCCAGCCGCCCTATGGTGGTCTTTCCGCTGCCCGGCATCCCGATGAATACCAGGTTCCGCCGCTCGGCCAGCAGCTCCCGGTAAACCCGCAGCACCGTTTCTTCGCCCGGCACCGCCATCCCAAAGGCGTACTCGGCAGCAGCGGCCTGGGCCGCCAGCATCAGCAGCCCGCCGCACGCGGGGATGCCCAGTTCCGCCGCCTGCTGGCACAGCCGGGTCCGCAGGGGATTGTAGATCACATCCGCCACTCCCTTGCAGCGCGGGAACTGCCGCAGATCCAGCGGGGAAACCCCGCTTTGCGGGGCCATGCCCACCGGCGTGGTGTTGATGAGATAAAAATCCCTTTTGCCAAACCGTTTGGCCAGATTCTCATAGTTCAGCTCTCCGGTGCGGCTCACGGTGGCAATTTCGGCCGCCCCCAACTCCTCCGCAGCCGCTTTGGCCGTATGGCCGGTACCGCCGCTCCCCAGGATGACCACCGTTTGGCCGGTCAGCACCCAGCCATTCTGCCGCAGCAGGAATTCCAGCCCCGCAAGGTCGGTATTATCGCCGGTCAGGGTGCCGTCCCGGCCCTTTATCAGCAGGTTGACGCTGCCGCAGCGCCGGGCCGCCGGGGTCAATTGGGCGCAATAGGGCAGCACCTGCCGTTTGTAGGGGATGGTCACATTGACCGCCGAAAAATCCCTCTCCCGCATAAACCGCTCAAATTCCGCTTCCGGCAGCGGGCGGAGTTCATATTCCACCCCGGCCAGCCGCCGGTGCAGCTGCGGGGAAATGCTGTGGCCCAACGGCCATCCGATTAAGCCGTACCGCATGGCAATCTCTCCTCTCGGTCAATTTGTGTTGGTTTCGGGCTTTTGGGGGGATAGATCGCTTTCCTCGGCAGGCTTTCTGCCGGCCGGGAGCCGGAGCGCCGCAGGCAGACCGCCTTCGGCGGTCTCGGCGGCTTCGCCGCCGGTTTCGGGCTGCGCCCGAAACGCCTGCGGCGCCTTCCCGCTTCCGCCCTGTACAAACTTCAAAATGTATTTCCCGCGGGGGACTTACAGCCCCGCCCGCAGCAGCCCCAGCAGCTGGGGCTTTGTCATTTTCCGCAGGGTACAGCAGCCGATCCGCTGGGGCAGCACCACCGTCAGCTCCCCGCCCAGCCGCTTTTTATCGCTCCACAGGTAGGGCAGCAGCTCCTCCGGGCGGCAGCGGTACCGCAGCGGCAGCCCCCGCCGCTTCAGCGCGGTTTTTATCCGCTCCGCCGTTATGGAATCACACCAGCCCAGAGCAGCCCCGGCCCGGGCCATGCCGGCCAGCCCAATGGCCACCGCCTGCCCATGGGAAAGGGCATAGCCGCTGTGCCGTTCCACCGCGTGGCCGATGGTATGCCCCAAATTGAGGAAAAGCCGAATGCCGGTATCCTGCGCCTCCTGGGAAACAATCGCCGCTTTATAGGCGGCACAGCCGCAAAGAATGGCCTCATAATCAGGCTCCGGAGCGGCCACCAGCGGCCACAGCTCCTCCCCGGCCAGTACGCCGGTTTTTATGGCTTCCGCCATGCCATCAGCCAGGGCCAATGGGGGTAGCGTTTTCAGAGAATCGGGATCAATGAGGACGGCCAACGGCTGCCGGATGACCCCGGCCAAGTTTTTCCCGGCGGGCAGGTCCACCGCGGTTTTGCCGCCGATGGCGGCATCCACTCCGGCCAGCAGCGTGGTGGCCAGGTAAGCCACATCCATCCCCCGGTGATACAGGGCGGCGGCCAGTCCGCCCACATCACAGGCGGAACCGCCCCCTAAAACCACCAGCAGGTCGCCGCGGGAGAGCCCTTCTTCGGCCAGCCGCTCCAGCAGATCGCCCAGGACGGCCCAGGTTTTTCCGGTCTCCCCCGCGGGCAGAGAAATGCGGACCGGCCGGTAGCCAGCCCCTTCCAGCGAATCCATCACCGCGCGCCCGTAAAGGGAAAAAACGGTGTCATCGCTGAGGAGGGCCGCCCGGCAGGGCGGGTGCAGCGGCAGCAGGGTCTCGCCGGTTTTTGGCAGCAGGCCCCGCTCGATGAGGATGGGGTAGGAGGGGGTGGTTTGGACAGAGATCGTCGGCATGGTTTCGCCGCCTTTCTTGGGGTGGGATGGGGGCTTTTTGCTTTGGGAAGAGTCTGTGCAGGGGGATGGGGCCCGCAGGGCAAACCGTCCTCCGGACGGTTTTGGCGGGGCAAAGCCCCGCCAGCCCCGGCGAAGCCGGGGCGCCCTGCGGGCCCCGCTCACCGGCGGCTGGAGCAAACTCTGAAATGGGGGAGAAGCCGATACCTCAAAAAGGGGAACCAGGCACCGGCTTTCCCTGTTTATTCGCCCTTTTCGGCTTCCTGCTCCAGTACCACCCGCAGCAGACCATCCTTGGCGGAGGAAAGCAGCAGACCCGCCGCATGGGTCACGGCCTGGCGGGTCTCCTCGTCCATGTTTTTGGCGGATTTAAGAATGCTGGCAGCGCTGGCCAGCCAGTTTTCATTCATCTGGTGGAGGGTGTGGGCATTGGTCTGCCGCATCACCTCATAGATGGCATCCACAAACTGCTCCCGCTGAGCCGGGGTCATTTGGGCCAGCCAGGCCTTCAGGGTGTAATCCACAAAGCGGCTGCTGTTATCCACGGTATCCAGGTAGTGGAAATGCTTTTGCCGGACCTCCCAGGAGTAGGTATCGTGCTGCTGGAGGAAGGTCTGCTCGCTGTGGACGATAATATACTTCTCCTCGTGGCCCAGCAGCATACCCACCACCGAGGACTGCGGCACAAAGGTCTGTATTTTTTTGCAGATGCGCTGATAACCCGGCTCCGAGAGGACTTTGCTATCAAAACCGGGGCCATCGTAATTGTAAACCGCTTCTATGCGGTCCTGGATCTCATCCCCGCAAAAAGCCGCGGCGTAAACGGCAAAATTGCCGCCCTTGGAGTGGCCGCAGACGGTAAGCCGACCGGGGAGCCGCCGGGCGGCCTTTTGCAGGTAGTCCACCGCCAGTTTTTGGCCCGGCACCGGGCAGACAAAGCCCATATTGAAGTCCTCTTTCCAGCCGATGAGGGTATTATCGGTGCCGCGGTAGGCCACGCAGTAGTGGTCCTCCTCCAGCTTTACCGTAATGGCGGAAAACTGGGTTTGGCTTTCGGCATCCAGGCGGTCGGCATAGGCGGTCAGTTCCATCCCCTTATACCGCGGGGATTCAACAAGAGCCCGGAGCAGATCGGTATCGCCTCGGCGGCGCACGGCGGTTTCGATATCCGGCAGGGCCAAAAGGGCGCGGCAAACCGCCTCCACCGTGGTGGGGGTAAGGCTATCCCGCCGCAATACGCGGTGAAAGGGCATATAAGTGAAGCGGGCCAGGATCACCCCATCCACTTCATGGAAGGGATCGGCCGAAAGGGGAAGATCGCCCCGCCACGACAAATAATCAAACAGCGTTGTCATACAAAATGCGCACCTCGCCTTCTTCCGTCATTATAATATACCGAAAGCGGCGGCGCAAGAAGCGGCATGGTTGTATTCAATTTTCAAGGTGCGGTGGGAGGCAGGTTCCCGCTTAAGGCAGACCCCCAAATTGCCCGATGAGGTCTGCTGAAAAGGTGAAACGATAGACCGGCGCCCCTGTTTAACCGGTGGGGCGAAAAGGCTCTCGATTTATTTGGTCGGGGAGAGAACCGACAGGAAAGAATTTTTTGCCGGTATGAAAAAGTCCTTTCACTAATACGGCAAAATGGAGCCTTTTTTGCATGTGAAAGGTTAATATTTCACAACTTTTAATGGAAAGTTTACATTATGGGAAGATATTGGGCGAAGATCGCATAAATAGTGGATTTTGTTGGGGAATTGCTACTGGGATTTATTGTGCGATTTTTGAGGGATGAGGGGGTCGCGGTGCGCGGGTGCGGGACTGCGATTTGCCGAGGAATATTCCCGCCGAAGGCGGAGCTTTTTGCGCGAGTTTTGTGCTCTGGCGGGCGGCCTGCCAAGGCCGAAATATTTCGCAAAGCTGAACAATCTGTGAAAAACACCCCCTTTTCCTTGACAGCAGGGGGCGATAACCGCTATACTTTGGAAAGACTAAAACCGGAAAGGAGGGTGCTTTTCCATGCGCAAGCTGATTATCGTTGTGGCTTCGCTGCTGGTGGTGGTGCTGTTTATCCTGCAGGGCTTCCAGCAGACGCACCCGCTGCCGGAGCCGGATAATAACCGCCAATCCACCGCCACCGGCGAAGGGATCGCGGATGCCCTGGATGCCATCTACTTCGATGTTTCCATCATGGGGGTACAGGACGCCACCGCCGAGCGGCTGGCCTCGGATTTTGGGGTGGATACTTCCTGCCTTTCCGCCGTTTACGGCCGCTACACCGATGGCCGGTTCGGCATTGCCGATGTCATCCTGGTGGTGCCAAAGCCGGGGCAGGAAGCCTCCGCCCGCGATCTGCTGGTCACCATACGCACCAGCCGGGCCGGTCTTTTTGCCAATTATGATATCTACGGCGCCAGCGAACTGGCCGAAAACGGGGTCATCTACACCTTGGGCGATTACTATGTTCTGCTGATGATAAACGACACCGACCATGTGCGGGAGCTGCTGGAGCAGTACATCCCGACATAAGGGTACATTGAACCTCTTGCCCCTGCTTCGGCGGGGGCTTTTCGCATCCCACTCACACCCTGCACAGGGAACAAGCCCTGCACCTGCCTTTGGGCGGCTTAAAAATCCAGGTCCCGCCCTTGGCGCATACTTTCCTTTGCATTCGACGGGGAAACCTGCTATAATATGCTTGGAGGATTGTATTTTTCTTCCGGGCCGGGGTTTGTGCGGCCCGCCATGCTCCTACCGAACCCCAGAAGGAGGTATTCTGATGCAAAAACTGATCATAGCCATCGTATCCAATGAGGACAGCACCGCGGCTTCCCGCGCTCTTACCAAGGGCGGGTTTTCGGTGACGCGGCTGGCCACCACCGGCGGCTTTCTGCTCTCCGGCAATACCACCATGCTGGTAGGCACCGATGCCGACCGGGTGGATGAGGCCATCCATATCATTGGGGAGAACAGCTGCAAGCGCAATAAAATGGTTTCCGGCAATACTTCCTTTAATGCCGGTATGTACGCCAATGTCCCGGTGCAGGTCACTGTGGGCGGCGCCACCATCTTTGTGATAGATGTAGAGCGGTATGAAAAACTCTGAGCCGCTGCGCGGCTTTTCCGGCAGCCGGCGCTATACCCTAACGGTCATTCCGCCGCTGCCCCAGCCGGTCACCACGGCGCTGGCCGCCGGCCGGCTGACCCATGCCCTGTGCCTGGAGGCGCCCAGTCCCGCCCTGCTGCGGGATACCGCCATTGCCCTAGCGGGGGCGCTGCTGTGCCGGAGCGGGGACGGCAGCCTGTGCGGAACATGCCCTGCCTGCCGTAAGGTGCTGGTAGGGGAGCATCCCGACCTGATGCTGTATGACCCCGATGAGGACAAGGATATCTACAAAAAGGAAAGCCTGCGGCGGCTGCGGGCGGAGCTGTACCGCACCCCGGTGGAGGCCCCCCGCAAGGTAGCCATTCTTCAGCTGGCGGAGCGCATCCCCGCGGAGGGACAGAACCTGCTGCTGAAGATCATCGAGGAGCCGCCGGAGGATACTTTTTTTGTTTTTACCGCGCAGAACCACTACCGGCTGCTGCCGACGGTGCTCTCCCGGGTGACCTGCTACACCCTGCCGCCCGCAGCCCCGGCGGACTGCCTGCGGCGGATGAAGGAGCTGGCGCCCGGCCACACCGAGGAGGAGCTGAACCGGGCGCTGCTGCGGTGCGGGGGCAGCCCCGAAACCGGCGCCGCCCTGCTGAAGGACCCCGCCGTGCAAAAGCGCTATGCCGCGGCCGAGGAGATGCTGGCCGGACTGGCCATGGCGAACCCCTACCGGGCGATAGCGGCGGCGGCCCCGATGGAAAAGGACCGGGCGGGCTACACCGCCCTGCTGGAAACACTGGCGGAGCTGCTGGCGAATCCCGCGCTGCGGGAGATGTATAACCTGCCGGGCCGGGCGGCCGCCGGCTGCCGGGCGCAGATCGCGCCGCTTTTGCAGATGTGCGAGCGGAACGCCCACCTGCCGCTGGTGACGGCGCTGCTGACGGAGCGGTGCAGGAGATAGCTCGGATATCCCAAAAGGCCCGGTCCCGGGAAGGGGTCGCGGTGCGCGGGATGCGGAGCCGAGCGCCGCCAGTGGCGGATGCAGCGAGGCGGAGCATCCGCAGCGGTCGAAAAAATCGAGCAAGCGAGCAGCGCGAAGATTTTTTCGGGCACCGCAAGGCGGCAAGGACTGCGATTTGCCGAGGAAGCGGTTTTGCAGACTGTAAAGTATTTGCTTAACTTGCCCCATAGTTCCCCGCCTTTGAGGCGGGGACAGGGGTGGTGGTTCGCCCTTCTGCGCTCCAGCGCGGGGGCGATAAAAATGCGTCGCAGACACCTTATAAGCACCGTTTAGCCCACGCTTCGGGACGGCGTAGCCCGTTCCGAGCGGGCGTTCCGGTGCGTGGGGTTTTTAGGGCGTAGCCCTAATGACTTTTGCTTCCTTTTCTTCACAGAAAAGGACAACCCCGCTGGCAAGCGTGCCAACTATGCCTTTGCAAAAGGCTTCGCGCAGCCTTTAGGCGACTGCAAACCTGGCCCCACCACAGGCGGAAACGAATATTGAAAATTCATGCATCATGGATGTTGGAAATAAAGGAGTACCATTTGTATGGCAGAGATCATCGGCGTCCGATTTAAGGAAGTCGGAAAAATTTATTACTTTGACCCCAATGGCGGCAGCTACCGCGTGGGGGAGCCCGTGGTTGTGGAAACCTCCCGCGGTACCGAATGCGGCACGGTGGCTATCTCCAACCGGGAGGTGGACCAGACCCGTGTGGTAAAGCCCCTGAAAAAGGTGACCCGTCCCGCCACGCAGGAGGATCTGCGCCGGGTGGAGGAAAACCACAAGAAAGAGGAGAAGGCTTTCCGCATAGCGCAGGAGAAAATAGCCCTGTGCAAGCTGGAAATGAAGCTGGTGGAGGTGGAATACGCCTTCGACGGCAGCAAGATCCTCTTCTACTTTACCGCCGATGGGCGGGTAGATTTCCGCGAGCTGGTAAAGGAGCTGGCCGGGGTGTTCCGTACCCGCATCGAGCTGCGGCAGATCGGCGTGCGGGACGAGGCGAAAATGCTGGGCGGTCTGGGCATCTGCGGGCGACCGTTCTGCTGCGCCAGCTTCCTGGGGGAGTTCCAGCCTGTTTCCATCAAGATGGCGAAGGAGCAGGGGCTTTCTCTCAATCCCACCAAGATAAGCGGGGCCTGCGGCCGGCTGATGTGCTGCCTGAAGTACGAGCAGGACGCCTATGAGGATCTGCTGCGGATCACCCCGAAGGTAGGGGCGATCGTGCAGACCGGCGAGGGCCGGGGCAAGGTAACTGAGGTGAACCTGCTGACCGGCGAGCTGAAGGTGCACCTGGACCGGGCCGAGGAGGGGGCCGTGACCTCCTTCCACAAATCGCAGGTAAAGACACTGCGGGACGGCCGCATCACGGTGGAAAAGGCGGAAGCGGACGAGCTGAAGGACCTGGAGGAATAACCGAATAAAAAGACTCCCCTGCCGGGCAACGGTGGGGGAGATTTTTGTGTAAAAGTTTTCGCTCCAGCCTTTTTCAAAAGGCTGGTCGTCCGCCACAGCGGACGAAATATTCCCTGTCCGAAGGGCGCTCCGAAAGGGGATGAATTGCGTGGACGACCCAAAGTGGTCGTTCACGCAAGAGGGGGAGCCCTGCAAGAGAGGGCTCCCCCTTATTTGTGCCTTTTACAGGCATACCTTTCACCGAACAGGTGAAAAGCACTTAATTCAAACAAAAATCTGTTCATAACTAATACCGAGCACTACGCTCAGGGCTTTTATCTCATCGGGATAGAGATGGCGCTGGCCAACCTCAATCTTGGCCAATGCACTGCGGGTTAAGTCACAGCCCTGCACCTGCAATCGAGCAGCCAGTTGCTCCTGCGTTAGGCCTTTATCTTGGCGGAGTTTGGCCAAATGACGCCCCATGCGCTCACTGTACTGCTGATCCATGAACATCACCCCTCCTCCGCACTAAATCAGAACAATCATTTTCTTGATTTTAGGCGAAAAAGCGGCTATAATTGCACTAATATAGTGCAATTATAGAAAAGAGGGAAAATTATATGGATGATAAAGTGGAGGTCGCTCGTCTAAGGGGGCGCTGCCTGATGATACAGGATAAAATCATCGCGATACAGCAGGAATGTGAGGAAATCTGCCTGCAAAGTGACGCACCGGATTACCGGGCACTGTACTTTAAGCTCTTTGCCCGGACGGAGGAAGTGCGAAAGCTACTGGAGCTAAGATAACATCAAAAAAGAAAACCGGCCATCATTGCTGACAGCCAGCAGGATAGTCTTGTTATCAGGGGGTCTGATTACTGCTCTTCCTTCATCTTTGCAAAGCACTCGCTGCAATAAACAGGACGGTCCTCACGGGGACGGAAGGGAACCTTCGCCTCTTTGCCGCAGTTGGCGCAGACGGCGGTGAACATCTCACGGTCGGTTCTCTGGTTCTGCTTGCGGGCGTCGCGGCAGGCCTTGCAGCGCTGGGGCTCATTGGCAAAACCGCGCTCGGCATAGAACTCCTGCTCACCGGCGGTGAACACGAACTCATTGCCACATTCTTTGCATACTAAAGTCTTGTCTTCGTACATTCTTCATTACCTCGCTTTGGAATCTCTGCCCTCACAATTGATGTTATAAGGGAGTTTTGTATATATCACCTGACGAATTCAGGCAGATACCGAGTGGGTGGAATAGAACTTTCGCAGCTTTCGTCTGACTCTTTGCAGGGCGTTATCCACAGCTTTGGAATGAGAAGAAAGAAGAGAGGCTATTTCCGAATAGGGGTAGCCGGCCAAAAACAGCCGGAACACTTGGCGCTCGTAATCGGTAAGCTCGGTTTGCATCCAGCGGTGCAGTTCTCCGCTGAATTCTGCGGCCTCCACCAGCGCCTGCGGCTGGATCTCCTCCCCGGCGGGATGGTCCTCCGGAATGGGGTCGTAATCCCGCAGCGGCTGGTGCCGATCGGAAAGGGCGGCGCGAGCCGCCGAGCCCATGCTGTTGCGGGCACAGGTAAGGGCGTAGGGGGTGAATTCCCCCAAGCCGGGATGGTAATGGCGCACGGCGCTCATCACCCCTAAAAAGCCCTCCTGGACGAGGTCATCCCGGTCCAGTCCCGGCAGGCGGTAGCTTTCGGCCATGGCCCGCAGAGGGGGCAGCAGCCGGGCCACCAGCACCGTAAAGGCACGGTCTTCCGCCTGAAGAGCGGCCGCGGCCAGCGCTTCATCGGACATAGCTTCCCAGTGTTTTTGCATATGCACATACTCCAGTCCCGGCGGGTGCTCCTGCCGGTACATTATCCATCTTACCCCAATGGGCGGGGCTTGTCAAGCGTTTCTTGGTCGGTTTTTACAAAAAAGATTTTCAAGATCTCTAAAATTTTGTACCATTTCGGCCGGGCAGTCCATTTCTCTTGGCCAAAATGTCACATGAAAAAGCCCAAAATTGGCAGGATTTTGCCGCTAAGGCGGGCAGATAGGGGAAGCTGTGTCCGCAAGGGGAAAGAAGGCTTGGGCAGAGTACACAAGGGAAGGCCGCCGGGTTAAAACTGGCAAAAAGCCGCCGAGCTCCGCCGCCCCGCCGCGCCTCTTTTGGGGGAGCTTCCCCCGCCTTTCGACAGGGCAGCCGGCGCCGATGGCGCCGGCTGGCGGGGCGGTGGAGACCCTGCGGCTTGGAAAGGTTCTATAAATACGGCAGTCTGTTACCGGCTGCGGCGCAGTACCTCCCGGACATAGCGCCAGACCCGGCCGACCGATTCCACCGACATGCGCTCGCGGGCCGTGTGGATCTCCAGCAGCTCCGGGCCGATGGAAACGCAATCAAGGCCCGGCAGCTTTTCACACAGCAGGCCGCATTCCAGCCCGGCGTGGATGGCCTCGATCTTGGGCTCGGCGCCGTACTGCTCCCGGTAGACCTCGCACATCAGCTCCCGCAGGGGGCTTTCGGCACGGTATTCCCAGGCGGGGTAATCCCCAAAGACCTCCACAGTGCCGCCCAGTTGGTGGGTCAGCACCGTCAGGCGCTCGGTCAGCATCTCCTTTTGGCTGGCCACGCTGCTGCGCACGCCAAAGTGCAGTTCCACGGCGTCATCCTCGGTGGTGAGGATGCCGAGATTGAGGGAGGTCTGCACCAGGCCGGGCAGGCTGCCGCTCATGGCCTGGATGCCATTGGGAACGCAGAGCAGCATGCACAGCACCCGCTCGGCGCTTTCTTCGGTGAGGACGGCGCAGGCGGTTTTTTCATTTGGGGTAACGGTAATGGTAAGATCCGGCTCGGCCGGGGCATACTCATGACGGAGCTGGCTCTGCCAGGCGGCGGCCAGCCGTTCCAGCGCGGGGAGGTCCTCGCAGAGGAGCTGCGCGGTCGCCTCATTGGGGATGGCGTTATCCTTGGAACCGCCGGTCAGCGAAATCAGGCGGCAGGGTGCGTCACGGCGGGCAGCCATCACCAGGCGGCCCAGCAGCATATCGGCATTGGCGCGACCCTTATCAATTTCCACCCCAGAGTGACCGCCCACCAGCTTGGCAATGCGCAGGGTAACAGTCTGGCCGGTCACGGTCTCCCGCTGGATGGGCAGACGGCAGTAGGTGCGGTTACCGCCGGCACAGCTGACGGTAAAGACGCCCTCTGCCTCAGAATCCAGGTTGATCATATTGCGGCCGGTGACTAGGGTGGGCTGCAGCACAGCGGCGCCCAGCATCCCGATCTCCTCATCGCTGGTGATGATGCACTCCAGCCGGGGGGCTGGCAGGTCCTTTTCATCCAGCAGGGCCAGCATCATGGCCACAGCAATGCCGTCATCACCGCCCAGGGTGGTACCGCGGGCATACACCCAGCCGTTTTCCTCCACCAGGTCCAGGCCCTCGGTTTCCATATCCTTGGTGCAGCCTGGGGCTTTTTCGCACACCATATCCAGGTGGCCCTGCAGCACCACCGGCGCGGCGGTTTCGTAGCCTTTAGCGGCGGGCTTTACGATAATGACATTATCGCTGGCGTCACGGGTATGCTGCAGGCCGCGGTCTTTGGCGAACTGCTCGCAGTAATCGGCGATTTTCTTGGTATTGCGGGAGCCGTGGGGGATAGCCGCGATCTCCTCGAAATAATGGAACACTGCCTGGGGCTCCAGGTGGCCGAGAATTTTACTCATGGTTTCGCTTCCTTTCTGGGTATTTGCAGGGGGCCGGCCCACGGCGGAGCCGCAACCGGACCCCTGCACCTGTTACGCCGCTATTATACACCATTTCCCCTGCCCGCGCCAACCCCCGCCCCGCTTTTTCCTTGACAAAATGCCCAAACCGGCCGCCCGGTTTATGGCGTTTCTACAAAAAGTGTGCCGGAATGACGGGCTTTCATTTACAAGCCCTTGTTCCGGTGCTACAATAGGCTTAGCTGCTGGAATCGTTTCCGACAGCAAAACCAATATTCCGATCCCGCCGGTCACTCCACAAACTGGCCGCCGCGGACGAAACAAAGGAGGAATCCCCCGCCGGGCGCTCCCGGTGCGGCAGTGTGGAGACCTGCCGTAAAGCACAGAGAATCCCGCTTTCTCTGCTGCGAGAATGGTCGTGCGAAGGCAGACCGCTCAGAGCGATGATAATGGCTGATGTCGTACTGAAAAACATTAAAAAGGTGTACCCCAACATCGAACCCAAAAAGAAGAAAAAAGGCGAGCCCGAAAAGGAAAAGAAGAACAACCTGCTGGTGACCGAAGAGGGCGTACTGGCGGTGCATGACTTCAACCTGGAGATCAAGGACAATGAGTTCATTGTGCTGGTCGGCCCTTCCGGCTGCGGTAAATCCACCACCCTGCGCATGATCGCCGGGCTGGAGGAGATCTCCGGCGGCGAGCTGTATATTGACGGCAAGCTGATGAACGACATTCCTCCCAAGGACAGGGATATCGCGATGGTTTTCCAGAACTACGCCCTGTACCCCCATATGACTGTTTACGAGAACATGGCCTTCGGCCTGAAGCTGCGCCATGTAGACCCTCAGGAGATCGACCGCAAGGTAAAGGAAGCCGCCGAGATCCTGGATATCACCCAGTACCTGGACCGCAAGCCCAAGGCGCTTTCCGGCGGCCAGCGTCAGCGCGTAGCCATCGGCCGTGCCATTGTGCGCAGCCCCAAGGTATTCCTGATGGATGAGCCGCTTTCCAACCTGGATGCCAAGCTGCGCAACCAGATGCGTGCCGAGATCATCAAGCTGCGGCAGCGCATCGATACCACTTTCATCTATGTTACCCATGACCAGACCGAGGCCATGACGCTGGGCGACCGCATCGTCATCATGCGGGATGGCGAGATCCAGCAGGTGGGCACCCCGCAGGAAGTCTTCGATCACCCCGCCAATCTGTTTGTGGCAGGCTTCATCGGTATGCCTCGCATGAATACCTTTGACGCCCAGCTGCAGCGCGATCCCGATGGCAAGTATGCCGTTCAGCTGGAGAACGCCCATGTCGTCCTCAGCGATGAAAAGCAGGCGCGCCTTGCCGAAAAGAATGTCCAGCCCAGACGCATCGTGCTGGGCATCCGTCCGGAGCACATTATGCTGGCGGGCGAGGGCGAGCAGATGATCCACGGCACCGTGGATGTCAGCGAGATGATGGGCAGCGCGGTGCACCTGCACCTGCAGGCCTGCGGCCGGGATACCATCATCATCGTGCAGACCATGAGCATGCAGGGCGCCACCAATTCGAGCTTTGGCATCGGCCAGTCCATCGCCTTCACCTTTGGCGGCAATGTGGTGCATGTATTTGATCCTGAAACCGGGAAGAATCTTGAATTCTGATGGCTGCAATCCCATAGAAAAAGCCCCTGCCGCAAGGCGGGGGCTTCATTTTAATGCTTAACCGGTTCGCCGCTGCGGTGGCCCGGGGCTGTCAGCCAGTCGGCTTTGTAGTAATAAATAAGCAGGAAGATGCTGCTGAGCGCCCAGGTAATGGGGTAAACCCAGTTCACCACGGCAATGCTTTGGTAGATGGGGGTGGCAACCGTAATAATGGCAACACGCACCACGCACCAGAATGACAGCATCGAAATCATGGGAATGACCGCACGGCCTGCGCCGCGCATGACCGCTGCCAGACAGTGCGAAAGCGCCAGCAGACAGAAGAACAGCGAGCAGGTGCGCATCTTCTGCACGCCAAAGGCGATGGCCGCCGGCTCCTGGGTAAAGGCCTTGATGAGAATGGGGGCCAGCCAGTACAGCAGCGCGCCAACCGCCTCCGCGATGATGACCGAGCACAGAATGCCGAACCGCGCGCCCTGCCGGGTGCGCCTCAGCTCGCCCGCGCCCAGGTTCTGCCCGACGAAGGTGGTAATGGCTGAGGTAAAGCTGGTAATGGGCAGGAAGGCGAAGCCCTCCACCTTGGCATAGGCGCCGCAGCCGCTCATGGCCATCTCGCCAAAGGAATTGATATTGGACTGCACCACTACATTGGCCAGCGCGATGACGGAATTCTGCAAACCGCTGGGCAGACCATAGGAGAGGATCATACGGGTCATTTCCGGGTCAAAGCGGACCTCCCGCCATTTCACCTGGCATTCGCCGGAAACGGGGTTCATCAGCCGCCCCATGCACAGGAACACGCTGACGAACTGCGAAATGATGGTGGCCAGCGCCGCGCCGTCCACATCCATCTTAAAGACGGCGATAAGCAGAATATCCAGCACCACATTGGTGATGGAGGAGATGATAAGATAATAAAGCGGATGGCGGCTGTCGCCCACCGCCTGCATCACGCCGCGGCACTGGTTGTACATCACCAGACCGATGCTGCCCGCGAAGTAGGTGCGGATATAGGCGACTGACTGCGGCATGACATCCTCCGGGGTGCCCATCCACTGCAAAATCTGCGGGGTGAACAGCATCCCAACCACGGTAAGGAACACCCCCGCCGCCATGCCAAAAGCGATATTGGTGTGGATGGCGGCACGCATCTTTTCCACCTCACGGGAACCGAAAAACCGGGAAACCACCACGCCCGCGCCCATCGAAATACCGCCGAAGAACCCCACCAGCAAAAAGATGAGTGTACCGGTGCCGGTAACGGCTGCCAGCGCGCTGTTGCCCAGCAGGTTGCCGACGATGAGGGCATCGGCGGTATTATACAGCTGCTGGAACAAAAAGCCCAGAAACAGCGGGATCGCAAAGGATACCAGCTGTTTGGCAATGGGACCTTCTGTCATTCTTATCTCGGCTTTGGCCACGGCGCAGGGACTCCCTTCTTTTTACCATTTTCGCCCCTTTGGGGCAAACTCATTGTAGTATAGCAGATTTTTGGCTTTGGCGCAAGGGGCGGGAGCGTTCCTTGGCGGGGATAAGGCGAAGCTGCCGGGCTGCCGCCCGATTCCCTGCCGCTGCAGAAGCCCGAAAAGCATACCACCCGCCCCTGCCGCATATAGATGCACCAAGAACCCGCGTGAAACTAACTGGGGGGAGGTCATCTCATCGTGAAGGGGTTGCCGGAGGATCGGGCGGTGCAGTTCGCCCGTTATATCATCGAAGCAGGCGCCACCGTGCGGGAGACCGCAAAGGAGTTCCACATCTCCAAATCCACGGTGCATAAGGATATCCAGGAGCGGCTGCCGCTGCTTAATTACCCGCTGTACCGGGAGGTACGGGTGGTGCTGGACCGCAATAAGGAGGAGCGCCACCTGCGGGGCGGGGAAGCCACCCGCCGCAAATATGCCGCCCGCCGGGCGCGCGATAAAAAGTAAAGGCCCGCCGTCTTTGCCCCAAGTGGGCAGGACGGCGAGCTTTTTGTTTTTCCGGCTTGGAGGGTCACTTGCAGACCGCGGGACGAGGGCGCAGCCCGTTTCGGCTCCGCCGAAACACACGGGCTTTGCCCGTGTCGCCCGCCTGCGGCGGGCGGGGCTGCGCCCCATCCCCGCGGTCTGCGGAAACTCTTCCCTATATACAATACAGCAGCCACATTTTCCTGCCTGCCACCTGTCAAAATGCCTTCGGCAATCGCCTTTTTACACCCCCGCAAAGTGGAACACAATGCCCACCACGGCGGAAAAACCCAGGAACACAATAGGGTGCCACTTTTTGGTCTGCTTCAGGTTGGTCACGATGGCCAAAAACACCGCCAGCGCCACCGCCGGCCAGCGGATGCTCTGCCACAGGGTACCAAAGCTCCAACCATCGGCCAGCAGCGCCACAATGGCCACCGAGAGCGCTGCCGAGGCAATCAGCCCGGAGGAAGCCGGCCGCAGACCGTAAAAGGCGCTTTCCACATAGCGGTTGTCGCGGAACTTCTGCAGGAAGATGGAAACAATGACAATGATGATAATGGAGGGCGCCACAAAGCCCAGCGTGGTAAAGATGGAACCGGCAATCCCCGCCATCTCATAGCCCACATAGGTGCTCATATTCACCCCAATAGGCCCAGGAGTGGATTCCGAAATAGCGATCATATCCGCCAGCTGGGTGTAGGTGAACCACCCGGTGCGGTCGCTCAGGTCATACAGGAACGGGATGGTGGCCATGCCGCCGCCCACGGCGAACAGCCCTATTTTGAAAAACTCCCAGAATAAACGCAGCAGCATCATTTGGCCTTCACCTCCCAGGTCTTCAGCAGGATGCCGGCCACACCGGCCGCTACAATATAGATCATGGGACTGACCGGGGTGAATACCGCCCCGCCGAATACCACCAGGAAGATGAGTACCGCTTTCCAGTCCACAATGGCGGCCCTCGCCAGCTTAATGACGGAATTGATCATCAGTACCGCCACCCCCACACGGATCCCGGCAAAGGCGTTTTTGACGGCAGGCAGCTCGGAAACATTGCCCAGTACCGCCGCGATGGCGATGATGATGACCAGGGAAGGGAACACCAGCCCCAGCGTGGCGATCACGCCGCCCAGCACCCCGGCGATCTTATAGCCGATGAAGGTGGAAACATTGACGGCGATGGCGCCGGGGGTACACTGAGCCAGCGCGTAATAGTCCATCATTTCCTGCTCGGTGGCCCAGCCGTGGCGTTCCACCAGCTCGCTCTGCATCATAGGCAGCATGGCATACCCGCCGCCTATGGTAAATAGCCCGATCCGGGCAAAGGTAATAAACAGCTGCCAGTATTTTTTCATGGGCAGTTCCTCCTTGCTTGTGGGATATATTAAGAATGGATTTGCGAGATTTTCGGTCAAGCCTTTTATAAAATCCAAAGGCGGAGCCTTGGCCGCCCGCCACAATAGGGGAAACACTTTTTCCTCTAACATCAAAAGCATCGATAGGTGGTTTTGATGAAAGATGCCCGCGCTATCTTGCGCTTTCGTTTTCCAAAGGGCGCCCCGAAAGGGGTTGAATTTGCAAAATGATCCGGCGGATCGTTTTGCAAAAGGGGGGAAACCCCGCAAGAGAGGGTTCCCCCTTACTTGCGATTTGTTCTATCTATTTTCCTCCGAGCGGGAGAAAAATAGAAACTAATGGTTTAGTTGGCTGCCGCCTGACGGCATCGCAAAGACTTGACTAAAGCATGGATGCCCGCCCCAAAGACTTCATTATTGTATCACCGCCCGGAGCGGTATGCAACGGGCAAAACAGATTCCTGTTCGCTTCCTTGGCATTATAGAAAAGCCCCCACCGCCGCAGCGGGGGAGCTTTTTGCGTATTATATCTTGCTGGGGTCGCCCCAGGTAAAGCCCTTGACCGCCACCCCGTCAATGACATCCGCCAGCACATTGGCGTTGGTCTTGCTTACCGCGTGCAGCAGGTACACCATACCCGGGCAGGCACTGTCCACAATCTTTTGCAGGGATTCTGCCTCATCCGGCTGGTCATCGGTCAGCCAGTCCTTGTAGGCAAAGCTCCAGAACAGCGACTTGTACCCCAGCTGCTGCACCTCCGCCAACGCCCGCTCGCTAAAGTTGCCGGCCGGGAAGCGGAAATACCGCATGGTATAGTTAAAATTCTCCTTGACATAGTCGTGCAGCTTCATCAGGTCCTGCTCCGCTTCCTCCACCGAAAGCCCGGAGTAATTGGGGTGCTTCCAGCTGTGGTTGCCCACCACATGCCCCTCATCTATCATCCGCTGCACCAGCTCCGGCTCCGCCTTGGCAAAATCGCCGGTGATGAAGAAGATGGCCTTGACCCCCTTCTCCTTCAGGGTATCCAGTATCTGCCCGGAAAGGCCGAACTCATACCCCTCGTCAAAGGTCAGGTACACCTCGTTGCTGTCCTCCTTGAGGAAGATGGCATCATACTGGCCGTAGGTCTTATTGTACAGCAGCGAGCCCTGGCTGCGGTTTTTCTCGTCCTTCGGGCCGCCGGGGCCCCAGTCCTTGCTCTCGGTGGAAAGCCCCGCCAGCTTTTCCACATCCACTCCCGCCGCGGTGGGAACATTGTTATTCTCGTTGCCCAGGTTCTCATCCCCGGTCACGCCGTAATCGCTATCGTACTGGTTGTCCTTATTCTCGGTATCGCCATGGGTATCATTCTGCTCCGGCTGGGTGGTGCCGGGGTAGTTGGGATCATTCTCATTGTAGGTGGGCTGGCAGCCGCCCAGCAGCATGGCCCCCGCCATTGCCAGCGCCAAAAGCTGTTTTTTCATGGTTTTCTCCTCCATTTTTCGTATTATCCGTTTATTTTATACTATTTGTAAAACACTTGCTCCGCTTTCTGCCTGTATTGTAACACATTTCGCCGCATAAATCCTCCCCAAAATCTGCAAACTATCGGTAAACAAAAATTTTTGCGGAGGGCAGGCTTGGGGAACGGCATCTCTATCCCGGCCCCAGCAGGGACCGGGCCGCGGCCGCAGGCCGTTTCGGCTCCGCCGAAACCAGCGGGCTCCGCCCGCTGAAACCGCCCGGAGGGCGGTTTGGCCTGCGGCCGCCCCATCCCGCCTGCCCTGCAAAGCCCAAAGGAGGAACCCATGTCCCATACCACCATTACCAAAGTACAGGGCTTCGAAGTCCTGGATAGCCGCGGCAACCCTACCGTCCGGGTGGAGGTCACCCTGCAAAGCGGTGCCATAGGCATCGCAGCCGTCCCCAGCGGCGCTTCCACCGGCGGGCACGAAGCCTGCGAAAAACGGGACCGCGACCCATCCCGTTACGGCGGCAAAGGGGTACGCTCCGCCGTCCATGCCGTTAATGACGAATTGGCCCGGGCCCTCATCGGGCGGGATGCTGCCGAGCAGAAAACCATTGACCGCATCCTCTGCGAAACGGATGGCACCGGAGATAAATCGAACCTCGGCGCCAATGCCATTTTGGGGGTCAGCCTGGCCGTGGCCCACGCCGCCGCGGCTGCCTGCCGCCTGCCGCTGTGGCAGTACCTCACCCGCTTTACGGGGCGGAGGCCCGCTCTGCCCCGCCCCATGATGAATATTCTGAATGGCGGCCGCCACGCTCCCAATAATATCGATATCCAGGAATTTATGGTCATCCCGCTGGGCTGTCCCACCTTTGCCGATGGGCTGGAGCGCTGTGTGCGGGTCACCCACCGGCTGGGCGCCCTGCTGGAGGAAGCCGGCCTGGCCTGCGGCGTGGGAGATGAGGGCGGCTTCGCCCCCCGGCTGAAAAATGAGGAACAGGCCCTGGAATTGATTCTGCGGGCCATCGAGGATTGCCGCCTCCGCCCCGGGGAGGATATGGCGCTGGCGCTGGATGCTGCCGCCGGAGAGTGGCAGACCGGGAACAATATGTATCTCCTGCCCAAGGAAAACCGGCTGCGCACCCCGCACGACCTGTTGGAATACTGGCGCCGTCTTACCGCCAAGTACCCCATCATTTCGTTGGAGGACCCCGCCGGGGAGGATGACTGGGATCTGTGGCGGCAGCTCACCGAAGCCATCGGCAAAAATGTTCAGCTCGTCGGGGATGACCTTTTTGTCACCCAAAAGGCCCGGCTGGAGCAGGGCCTTGCCCGCCGCGCCGCCAATGCCGTCCTCATCAAGCCCAACCAGGTGGGCACCCTGACCGAAACGCTGGAAACGGTGGCGCTGGCGCAGCAGTCCGGCTATGGGGCCATTCTCAGCCACCGCAGCGGCGAAACGGAGGACACCACCATCGCCGACCTGGCGGTAGCCACCGCCTGCGGCCAGATCAAAACCGGTGCCCCCTGCCGCAGCGAGCGCACCGCCAAGTACAACCGCCTCCTCCGCATCGAGGCCATGCTGGAGGAAATGGTCTGACCCCGCACGGGCGGTCGGTTTTCCGGCAGTCTCCTTCACACATCTGTGCCGGAACCGGAAGCGGCCCGCAGGGCAAACCGCCCTTCGGGCGGTTTTTGGGGCGGCCACAGGCCGCCCCCCTACGGCGCCGCTGCGCGGCGCCGGCCCTGCGGGCCGCCCTACTCCCTGCAAGCCACGGGATCCGGCAGCAGACCGCCCGCCTTCGGCGGGCCGGCGGGCGGAATCCGCCGAAATCGTCTTTCGGACGATTTGGCCTGCGGCCGCCTTTCCCCTCACAAAAATCCCAAAAAGGCGCCCCTCCCACCGGGAAAGGCGCCCCATTTTTATTTATTCGGCTTACAGCCACTTTTTCCGGCGGAAATACCGTACCAGCAGCACCACCACCGCTACCGCCACTACGATGATGACCGGATAACCGTATTCCCAGCTCAGCTCCGGCATGTCAAAATTCATCCCATACCACCCCACAATAAGGGAAAGCGGCAGGAAGATCGTTGTCACAATGGTCAGCAGCTTCATCACCCGGTTCTGCAGGATATCCACCTGCGCCTGGTATTCCCCGCTGATCTGGGTAGCATATTCCCGCAGCATCTGCGTTTCGCTGCGCAGGGTGCCCACCCGCCGGGCAAAATATCCCACCCGGCGCTGGGCCCGATGCCCCAGCAACTCGGCGGCATCCTCTTGCATCGTCTCGGCAAAATCCCCCAGCTGAGCATAGAAGCGGTTTTCCCGGTTCAGCTCCCGCCGTATGGCACTCATCTTATGAATAAATTTATCGGTATCATCGGCCAGCACCCCCTGCTCCAGGGTGGTCAGACGGCTTTCCAGTCCCTGCAGCATCGGCAGGTCATTCTGGGTCAAGGCCGTCAGCAGCTCCGCCAGCAGCTCATCCGCCGTCAAGGCATGTCCTGTTGGCAGGGTCAGCTGCTTCAGACACTCGGCAGCATAGCCGTTGTGGTCCACCAGCAGCAGGCTCTCTCCCGCCAGCGCAAAGGCCAGCCGTCGCACGGACTGCGCGCCCCGTTGGGGCAGGCGCACCTCCCCCGCCAGGGCCCCCTGCCTGATGTGCAGCCAACAATACTGGTTTTCCCGCAGGTCCTCCGGGGGCTGCGGCGGGGTAAGGCCCTGCGGCAGCAGGGCGCCGGGCAGCTCTTCCGGGCACAGCACCGCCAGGATACTCTTTTCCTCCGGCGGCAGGCTCTCCAGCGGTTCCAGTGTTTCTCCTATTCGGTAATACTGCATCATTTCCCCTCCCGTGCCGTTTTTCTCAGTATATCACATTCCGCCCGGCCGGGCAAAAAGTTTTATCCCAGCTCCTTGCGGTAATAGCACACCCCGCACCGCCGGCCAAACTTGACCGCAATATCGTGCAGGTGTCCCTCCTTCACAAAGCCGTTCTTCTCGTGAAACCGGCAAGAAGCCGCGTTTTCATCGGTAATAATGGAGATAAGATTGGTGATTCCCATTTTGCGTCCTTCCGCCTCAATGGCCGCCAGCAGCGCCGCCCCCAGTCCCACGCCCCGCAGGTCAGGTGCCGTGTAGATGGAAAGATCGGCGGTATGGCGATAACCGCTGCGGGGATTAAAGTCGCTGAGATAGGCAAAGCCCGCCACATTTCCGGCATCATCCCGCGCCACCAGGAACGGAAACCGTTCCGTCACACCTGCTACCCGGGCCTCGTACTGATCCGCCGTCAGCTTCGTCTCCTCCAGCGAAAAGCTGGTGTTCTTCACATAGTAGTTGTAGATCTCCCGGCAGCCGGGAATATCCCTTTGCTCCAGCTTGGTGATGATCATTTGGGGGTCCTTCCTTTCCTGGGATCAGTCTCTGCCTTGCCCGGCCCTCCTCGGCCGTCTTCTGCAAGGTATGGGTCCGGGCCGCAGGCCGTTTCGGCTTCGCCGAAACACACGGGCTCCGCCCGTGTCGGCGGCTCCGCCGCCGGGCCTGCGGCCCGCCCTCTCCGCCCGGCCTGCGCCGCGCAGCCGCCGCAGTTCCGCGCCTTTTGCCCAAAATGAAAAACCAGGCAGGGCTGCGGCCTTCCTTGCCGCGCTCTCTGCCTGTTTTCCGTCTGCCGTGTGGTCTTTGGGGATCACCTAATAATAAAAAAAGCGCCTCGCCGGCGTCTTTTTTTATCTGGTGACCCGGACGGGAATCGAACCCGTGTTACAGCCGTGAAAGGGCCGTGTCTTAGCCGCTTGACCACCGGGCCATTATGGTAGCGGTAGGTGGACTTGAACCGCCGACACTTCGGGTATGAACCGAATGCTCTAGCCAACTGAGCTATACCGCCATATAAGCGCGATTATCACGCAAGGGTTATTATACTAAATGGAAAAAGGCTTGTCAACCCTCTTTTTCATCATTTTTTCACGCCCCGTGGGGCAAAAGCCCCATGAAAGCCCCCCGTTTTATCCCACCCCTTTGATGAAAACAGAGAATTGCGCCAAAGCCGAGAGATTTCCTTGACCTTTTGGGACGGATGCACTACAATAATAAAAATATCTGCCCGGCGCCAGGAGCCCGGCGGGCGCTCTCCGCTCCGCCTCGGGCGCGCCGCCCTTTCGGGGACGGCACCCCTCGTCCGCTCCGCGCGCCCGCCGCCCTACGCCGTTTTCCGGCCGGGCACCCAGAACAGTACATTCAAAAAGCATAGCATAGAAGGGGGATCTTATTGATGCTGAATACCGATCACAATTCCAAATTTCTGCCGGAGGCACTCACCTTCGATGACATCCTGATGGTGCCGGCCCACAGCAATGTGCTGCCCGCCGATATCAATGTCCGTACCCGCCTGGCCGGGGATATCTACCTCAATACCCCGCTCATCAGCGCCGCCATGGATACCGTCACCGAAAGCCGCATGGCCATCGCCATGGCCCGGGAAGGCGGCCTCGGCGTCATCCATAAGAATATGCCCATCCGCCAGCAGGCCGATCAGGTCGATCGGGTCAAGCGCAGCGAAAACGGTGTCATCAATAATCCCTTTTTCCTCTCCCCGGAGCATCTCGTCAGCGATGCCGACCGGCTGATGGGCAAGTTCCATATCAGCGGCGTTCCCATCTGCGATGCCGACGGCAAGCTGGTGGGCATCATCACCAACCGCGACCTCAAGTTCATGTCCAGCTTCGATGTCCCCATCGGCGAGGTGATGACCAAGGAACATCTCATCACCGCCCCCCAGGGCATCACCCTGGAGGAAGCCAAGGCCCTGCTGCTGCGCAGCAAGGTGGAAAAGCTGCCCATCGTGGATGAAAACTTCCACCTCACTGGCCTCGTCACCATCAAGGATATCGAAAAGGCCAAGAAGTACCCCAATGCCGCCCGCGACAGCCAGAACCGCCTGCTGGTCGCCGGCGCCATCGGCGTCAGTCACGATATGGAGGAGCGCGCCGCTGCCCTGGTGGAAGCCCAGGTCGATATCCTGGCGCTGGATAGTGCCCACGGCCACAGCGAGAATATCCTCAAGGCGGTTTCCCGCATCAAGAGTCTGTACCCCCATATCCCCCTCATCGCCGGCAATGTAGCCACCGCCGCCGGCACCGAAGCCCTCATTAAGGCGGGTGCCGACTGCGTCAAGGTCGGCATCGGTCCCGGTTCCATCTGCACCACCCGTGTGGTAGCCGGCGTGGGCGTCCCCCAGGTCACCGCCGTGTATGAGGCTGCCTGCATCGCCGCCAAGTACGATATCCCCATCATCGCCGATGGCGGCATCAAGTATTCCGGCGATATCGTAAAGGCGCTGGCCGCCGGCGCCAATACCGTTATGCTGGGCAGCCTGCTGGCCGGCTGTGAGGAAGCCCCCGGTGAAAGCGAGATCTACCAGGGCCGCCAGTTTAAGAGCTACCGCGGCATGGGCTCCATTGCCGCCATGCAGAACGGCAGCAAGGACCGCTATTTCCAGGAGGGCAACAAAAAGCTGGTGCCGGAGGGCGTGGAAGGCCGTGTGCCCTATCGGGGTGCCCTGGCCGATAACATTTTCCAGCTGATGGGCGGCGTAAAGAGCGGCATGGGCTATACCGGCTGCGCCACCATTGCCGAGCTGCACGAAAAGGCCCAGTTTGTCCGCATTACCGGCGCCGGTCTTATCGAGAGCCATCCCCATGATATTTCCATCACCAAGGAATCCCCCAACTACTCCAGCCACAGCTAAAAAGAAACAGGCTATCCTCTCCCCCGCACGCCAAAAGCGGGGGGGATTTTTTGCCTTCTGCGGGACTATTATTTACCGAGAAAAATCCCCCGGACGGGAACGGGGAGCCATTCCTTCCGGGGGAAAATAAAGTTTAGAAAATCAGTCGTCTACATCAAAGGCTTCCAGGCCACGCTTGGCCTCCACCTTCACATCGCCATGGCGTACCATCAGCATGGTGAAGAACGCCAGGCCCACAAAAATGGCGGAATACAGGAACAGAACCGAGTAGCTCACATGCTTCAGCAGCCAGCCCGCCACAATGGGGGTGATGGTCTGGGCGGCCATGCTGGCAGTGTAGTAGTAGCCGGTAAATTTGCCGACATCACTACCGCGGCACATTTCCACCACCATGGGCAGGCTGTTTACATTGATGGAAGCCCAGGCCACACCAACTAGGGCAAACAGGGCATACAGCGCCGGGTGGAAGGTATTATTGAACAGGGTGTAGACATAGCCGGAGCCGAAGCAGGCGGTAAGCAGCAGTACGCCGAACAGAATAGTGCGGCGGCGGCCCACCCGGCTGGCGGCAATGCCGACCGGGATGTAGGAGCAGATGGCGCCTGCGGTGGCAATGGTCAGGCACAGAGTAGCATCGCCCAGGGCCATCCCCCACATTTTATCGGCAAAGGTGGTAAACCAGGTCTCGATGGCATTGTAGCCAATGAACCACAGCGCAATGGAGGCCAGCAAAAAGCCCAGACTGCGGCGGACGGCGGGGGGCAGCTTTTCATTGCCGCTCTCATCCACCTCGGCCAGGTTCCATTCGGGGTGCTCGGCTTCCAGCGCCATGTTTTCCTCATGCAGCTTTTTCTCCCGGATGGCGGCAAACAGAATGCCGACCGAAACGGCCATGATGCCCGCCACAATGGCAAAGAGCGGCAGGTAATTGACATGCTCCAGGCCGGCCACGCGGCTGGAGGAATACAGCACACTGGTGATGACCAGGTACAGGATGCCGCCCACGGCGCCCATTAGGTTGATGATGGCATTGGCGCGGCTACGCAGCGGCTTGGGGGTGACATCGGGCATGAGGGCGACCGCCGGGGAACGGTAGGTGCCCATGGCGATGAGCAGCAGGCCCAGTACCGCGATAAAGAGTACCAGCTTGGTGACGGAGGGGCTGGCGGCGTAGCTGTTATCCAGGATGGGCAGCAGCATCATAAGCAGGACGGCGCAGCCGGTGCCGCACAGAATAAAGGGCATCCGGCGGCCCATGCGGCTGCGGCTTTTATCGCTGATGGCGCCGAAGAGCGGCAGCAGGAACAAAGCCAGTACATTATCCGCCGCCATGATGATGCCGGAATAGGTTTCATCCAGGTGGAAGGTATAGGTAAGGATCTTGGGGATCACGCTGTTATACATCTGCCAAAAGGCGCAGATGGAAAGGAACGCAAGCCCTACCAGGATGGTGCGCTTATTATTGAGCTTCAGGTTCATGGTCAACATCTCCTCGTGGTCAAGATGGGGTGCTGCCTTTATCATAGCGTAAAACGGGGGGATTTACAAGGCGAAATCTCTTTTTGCGCGCCATTCGTGCCCGGCGAGGGGCTGCTTTTCCCCCAAGAAAAGCAGATAAAAGATTTTTAGGCCAAGCTGGCGGTCGCCTAGCGGCGGGGCGGGGCCTTTTGAAAAGGCCTAAACTGTGCGCCTGCCCGGTGGGGGATAGTTTGCAGTCGCCTGTCGGCGTCTCAGGGCCTTTTGAAAAGGCCTTGTTTGCACGCCTACCCGGCGAGGGCCTACTTTTGTTCGTGCAAAAGTAGGCAAAACACGGTCAAGGGGGACCGAACTTCCCCCTTGACAAACCCCTTTGACGCTTAGCTGTGCTGGATACGGATTTAGATTTTTCTGGGGCGAAAAATCCAAATCCGTACTGCGCACAGATGCGCTCCAAAG
>ERZ824978.99-NODE-99-length-127179-cov-25.418796_pt1 | contig 127179 bp, 124 predicted proteins | sample MGYA00519860_ERZ824978 | MGnify/ENA primary metagenome ERZ824978 (study PRJEB31778, sample SAMEA3449184) | human gut metagenome | biome: human gut; feature: human-associated habitat; material: faeces | place: United Kingdom | collected 2010/2012 ... | reverse complement strand
TAAAATTTAAGTGTTATAGTTGGAGGCAAAGATTGGACATCATAATCATCTCTTATCGAACTGTAACTTTCGATATTTTTATAACACATAATCTTAAAATTTGGATTAAACCTAAATAGCCAAAAATAGGATACAACAAACTTACTAAATTAGAAAATCCAAATTTAGAAATTATCACAGAAGTTATACACATTATTATCGAAATCTGTGTATAACCTTTCTTATTTTTTGCCGTATTTTGCAAGAAGCTAACTCCTAAAGAAATAGCTGTTGTAAAAATAGACCCCAATATAATAACCCCATAAATATACCTCAATATTTTAAACATATTAGAAACAACATAAACAACAGGCATCTCTAACTTTGAAATTTCAACATCTACTCTTACTAATAATAAAAATATTATTACAGACAATAAAATTGTAACTATGGCACTAATAAACGATATATAAAAAATCTGTTTTTTATTTTTCACATAATTATTTAAGGTTATTAATACAGGAATTAATAAAATACTATTATAACTACTATATAAAACAGCACTTAAAGCAAAATTTGTATAATTAGTTCTTATAACATAATCTTCTAAGTTTAATATATGTATATCTTTTATACTTATAATTCCTATTATAAATATAAAACCAATTAATATTGGAACTATCAATTCATTTACTTTTACAACGCCTTTTATACTTGTCATAAATACAATAAAAGTTATTATTGCTAAAATCAAGCTTCCTACCAATCTATTTATTCCTATTTCTTGTTCAAAATAAGCTCCAAATCCAGCTATCATAATAAAAAAAGTAATTAATATAAATATATTAATTATAAAATTAGCAATTATCTTCAACTTAGTATTTTTTGGAATCAGAATATTCAAAAAATCTTTATACGTATTTATTTTATATTTATTTAAAATATTAAAAGTACTATAAATTACAACTCCAATTATAATACTAGAAATTAAGATGCCTATTAATCCTTTCATTCCATAAGAAAAAAAAAATAAATATACTTCTTGCCCCGATGCAAATCCAGCACCTATTAAAGTTCCTATAATAACAAATACTACTTTTAAAACATTTTTCATAATAAAAAACCCCATAATAGTTTATGAGGTTTTCTTTTATTTATTCTATTTTTTTCTTCTTCTTATTTGCCATACTATAATTCCAGCTAATATAATTATAATTGGAACAGCAAATATTATAATTCTTATAATTGTATCTTGTTCTTCTGTTGCTGTATATGTTACAGTTCCTGTACTTTTTCTTGCTGTTATATCTTCTGGTCTATCTACCAAATAAGCAATTGAATTTAATACTAAATCTTTATTATATGCTAATTGAATTGCTCCATATTGTGAACTTTCACTTAATTGATAATCTGATATGAAATAATTTTCACCAAAAATTACTAGTTTTGAAGTTACTGCATTTTCTCCAGTTTCTTCGTTCTTTTCTTTTAGTGTCTTTTCTAATTCAGCTCCTACTGTAAATGTTCCTTTTTCTTCTCCATCTGCTGCTGCATTTTGTTGATTATTAAAGTTTGTTCTAAAATATGCTCCTTCACTAGCTTTAGCTAATTCTGTCTTTTTAACATTTTGAGTTTCTAAATTATCTTCGTTTATATTTATTTTTGTAGCATTTACAAAAATAACTCCTTTAGAATTATATAAATCTTTAGTTAATGTAGTATTTTGTATCTCTGGAATAATTAAATCAGGTGAATTTGTTACCATTTTACTACTATCAGTTTCTCTTATTATTCCTACTTCAAATGGATTTACTGCATACATTGCTAAAATTTTATTTACATTTGTCATATCTTTTTGAGTAGTCATTGCTGAGTTTAACCATAAAATATTTTTTCCTGAATTTATATAATCTACAATGGCATTTGTTGCTATATCATCAAAGTCTTTTGATGGAGTTGTAATAACTAAAGTATCACAATCATCTGGAATCTTTCCTACAGACAAAACATCTAAAGTTTTAATTTTATTAATTTCATTGCCTAAATACATATTTAAATAATTCATGTTTTTACTTAATGAAAAATCGCTATAACCTTCTAAAAAGTATACTGTTGGTATTTTATCACTTGTTACTGAAAGAATAGCACTTGTGAATTTTTCTTCAGCAATACTAATAGTTTCATATGTTGAAGTATCATAAGTTACCAAATCATTTGCTGTTAATACTTTTGATCTATCTCCACATTCTACAATAATTCCTTGTGTTCCACTTTCGATTCCATATTTTTCTACTAAATCTGGTCTATTATTTGTATCTACAGCCTCTGCTGTAATTCTCTCATTTTCTTTTTTATATTGTTTTGCTAAATCTAAATTAGAATCATCATCTGAATAACCCACAAAATAAATTTTTACATCCTTTTCTATGTTTTTAACTTTTTCTTTACTTTCATCAGTTAAAGTATATAATTTTTCCTGACTGAAATCAATTGGAGTTAATTCTAACTTTTGCATTAAAATATTAACACCAATAAATATAGCTATAATAATAGCAACTAATAAAAAAGTTTTTGATCCATCTACTAACCATTTCTTTTTTATAATTTCTATAAACTTATTTTGTTTTTCTTCTTTTACCACTTTTTTAGTCTTTTTATCTTTTTTCTCTTTCAATTAATTTTTCCTCCTTCTATCTTACACTTTTTCTTCTTTGCATAACAATTATAGTAAGAAGTATACATGAAATTGTAAATGTTACAAAAGTTACAGTATCTGCAATGTCAATTTGCCCTGTTGGAAATTTAGAAAACATATTAATTAATGAAAAATTAGTAAATATGCTACTAAATTGTGGCAAAAACCATGTTAATATAAAAAATCCTATAGTAATTACCCCTGCAATAATTTGATTTTCTGTAATACTAGATGCTAATATTCCAAATGAAATATAACTCATAGCTAATAATAAAAATCCTAATAATGTAACAAGTGCAGTTGTAATGTGTGGTGTTCCAAAATAACATAAAATTCCAAAATATAAAAATGTACAAATTTCTGTGATAGCAACAATTAATGTTGCTGCAATAAATTTCCCTAATACTACTTTTGTAATACTAAGTGGTGAAGTAAGTAATAATTGTTCTGTTCCTGTTTTTCTTTCTTCTGCTATTGCTCTCATAGTAAGAATTGGAACAAGAAATGTTAATATCGTAGCACCAGAATAAAATATGTATTCAAAATTTGTACTTTGATATTGAAAAACATCTACATAAAAAAATATGCTAAACATAATTAAAAATAATCCTATAAACACATACCCTACTGGTGAATAAAAGTAAGATTTAAATTCTTTTTTTATAACTGCAAACATTATTTATTACCTCCTTCTATTAATTTCATAAATGCATCCTCTAGAGTAGTATCTGCTTTTTTCATTTCAAATATTGTAATATCTTCTTTAGCTAACTCTGAAAAAATCATTTTTCTTAAATCTGCATTATCTTCTGATTCAATCATATATTGTTTAGTTCCATCTTCATTTTTCTCAACTAATTCTATCTTCTTTATTTCTTTTATTTTATTTTTTATTATATTCATTTTATCTTCAGGATCTTCTACTGTAACATATAAACAATTTTTATTTGATACTTTTGCCTCTAAATTTTCTGGAGTATCTATAGCCACTATTTTTCCTTTATTTATAATAATTACTTTATTACATATTTGACTTACTTCTGACAATATATGAGAACTTAGAATAACAGTATGAGTTTTTCCTAATTCTTTAATCAAATTTCTTATTTCCGTAATCTGCTTTGGGTCTAATCCTACTGTTGGCTCATCAAGAATTAATATTTTAGGATCCCCAATTAAAGCTCCTGCCATACTTACTCTTTGTTTATATCCTCTTGATAAATTTTTAATTAATTTCTTTTGTACATCTTTTAATCCTGTTTTATTTATAATTTCTTGAACTTTTTCTTTTCTATTTTTTCGATCAACATTTTTAATCTCTGCCATATAAGTTATAAACTCTTTTACTGTCAAATCTGTATAAAGTGGTACTCCTTCTGGCATATATCCAATTTCCTTTTTGGCTTTTTTAGGCTTCTTCAATGTATTATATCCATCAATAATAATCTCGCCTTCTGTTTGTTCAATAAAACCTGTAAGCATATTCATTGTTGTACTTTTACCAGCACCATTTGGTCCAAGTAAACCAATAATTTCACCTTCATTAATAGTAAAACTGATATTATCTACGGCAATGAACTTTCCATACTTTTTTGTAACATTTTTAACCTCTATCACAAAAAATTCCTCCTTTAATATTTTTCTAATTATCAATTTTTAATATCTTATCATTTTGTTTATCTAAAGTAAAGCAATTCACAAAAAATTCACAATAGCCGTAAGCTTGAGACATATTTTAAAAATTTATGAATATTCATTATAACATAGTGAGGTGTTTAAACTAATGGAATTTCTTTATCCTTTTTTTATTAGTTTTATTCTTATATTTTTATCTGAACTTGGTGACAAAACTCAACTTTTAGTTTTATCTTTTTCTACTAAAGATAAGGCTAAAAATATTCTTTTTGGAGTTGCCCTAGGCACTTTCTTTAGTCATGGATTAGCAATTTTATTTGGAAGTCAAATAGGTTCTTTAGAAAATGAAACATTTCAATTTTATTTAGAACTTTTAACTTATTCTTCTTTTCTTCTTTTTGGAATTATTGGTTTTTTACCAAAAAGAAAAACAAAAGTAGATACTAACTCTAAAACATCTCTCTTGCAAAAAATTTCTTTTATAAAATTAAATTATATTGCTATTATTGCTCTTAGTATAGTAATTGGTGAATTAGGAGATAAAACATTTTTAGCTTCTTTAGGTCTTGGTGTTCAGTATCCTAAATATAAGATTTCATTAATTCTTGGTTCTATTTTTGGAATGGTTGCTAGTAATTCTATCGCTCTATTTTTCGGAAGATTTTTAGGAAGTAAATTAAAACCAAAATTTGTAGAAATTTTATCTAATATTATTTTTATTATTTTGGGATTACTTGGTTTTGTTAACATGCTTTTTTAATATATTATAAATTTATACTACTTTTTTAACATGAAAGTTAGTATTTGCTTTTGTATATAATCTTATATTTTAATTAAAATATAAGATTATAAATAGTAAGTAGTATTTATTTTTTATTGAATTTTTTGTTTTTTGTTGACACTTTCATTTTTTTGTGTTATTATATTTATTGTCCATTAGATATGGGTCAGTAGCTCAGTTGGATAGAGCACAGGCCTTCTAAGCCTGGGGTCGGGGGTTCGAATCCCTCCTGGCTCACCAAAAACACTATACAAATATGTATAGTGTTTTTTATTTGTTCTTATTCCATTTCATTATATATTCCTTTTCTCCTGTCTCATCATCTATTTGTATTTTTGTATTAACAAATCCAAGTGCAACATAAAATAATGTGGCACTTACATTTTTTTCATATACCTTTAAAATTAAGTTATCACGTCTATCCTTGCAATAATTAATAAGTGTTCTTCCAATTCCTTGTCTCTGAAATTTTCTACACACAAAAAGTGCTCCTATATATCCATCATTTAATAAACTTATAAAACCTATAATCTCATTATCTTTTACATATACATATGTTTCTGCATTTTTTAAATATTTCTCTTTTACCTCATTATAATTTAACAACCAATAATCCTTATCTATAAAATCATGAGCTTCAAAATTTCCCTTTGTCCATAGTGCCATAACTCGAGTTGTATCTTCCTCTTTAAATTTCCTTATCATCTGTTTCCTCCTAAACTTTAACAATACATACATTTTTTATTACTTTTAGTATACTCTTATTTCAATCTTTTATCAATATTCTCCTTTTATTTGTCTTTTGCTTTTTTTCCATTTTTTCCAACTCTAACTGTGATAATTCTTTTACTGAATAATAATCTCCATTGCTAACACAAGCAATCACCCTTTTTAAAAAGCATATATATTCTTCATCTTTTATCATTTCTTTCATACCTTCTTTTTTTATATCTATATTTTCTTCCTTTTGCGGGTATAACTAATAGTGATACCAAGTTTTTAATGATAGTATCATATTTTACTTGTTAATTCAAGTTTTTTTATCTTTTTTAGAAAACTTTACCATCTTTTTGTTCACAGTATTACTGTGTTCAACATTTTTATTGCAGTTGTTATACTGTTACTAATACTAATATTTATTATGGAGGTATGAAAATGGACTCTATTTCAAAATCAGATATAGATAAAATTTTCGGTAAAATATTAAGAAAATTTCGCAAAAAATCTGGACTTACTCAAGAACAGCTAGCTGAGCAATTGGGTATTTCTTTAAAATATATATCTAGAATTGAAAATGGTAATAATGGAATTAAAACTCAAACTCTAATTAAATATATGAATATTCTAAAAATTACTCCTAATACATTGTATAAAGAATTTATTACAGACTCTCAAACAAAGAAAAATATTGAATTAACTGAAAAAATCTGTTCTTTATCAGAAGAGAAAAAAGTATTTATTACTTCAGTTATAGATTTATTAAATGATATGTAAAAACCAACTCTACCGAGTTGGCTTTTACTATTTTTATATTATTCTTCCCAAAATGCTTTATAAGTTTTATATGCAGAATAAATATCATATTTACTTGTAACTTCATATGGTGCATGCATAGAAAGAACTGGAACTCCACAATCTATTACATCTGCTCCTTTATTAGCTATAATATATGCAATAGTTCCTCCACCGCCAATATCGACTTTTCCTAATTCTGCTATTTGATATTTAATATCATTTCTTTCTAAAATATTTCTTACCCATGCTACATACTCTGCATTTGCATCAGATGCTCCTGATTTTCCTCTTGCACCTGTATATTTATTTAAGCTAATTCCTTTTCCCAAAAATCCAGCATTATGTTTGTCTGAAACAGAAGCATAAATAGGATCAAATCCTGCATCTACATCAGATGATAACATTTTTGAAAAACAAAATACTTTATCTAATAAATTTGGTCTGTTTACACCTAATTTATTTAATATCTCAGAAATAAAGAAGTCAAACATATGTGATTCCATCCCTGTATTTCCCATACTTCCTATTTCTTCTTTATCTGATAAAATACATACTGCTGTATTTTTAACATTTTCTAATTCCATCATTGCATGAAGTGAAGTATATGCGCAAACTTTATCATCTTGGCCATAAGCAGCAACCATACTTCCATCAAATCCTAAACTTCTTGCTTTAAATGCTGGCACTAATTCAATCTCAGAACTTGTTAAATCCGCTTCTGTAATTCCATATTTTTGATTTAAAATATTTAAAATATTTAATTTAACTTTCTCTGAAATTTTAGAACTGCTATATGGAATACTTCCAATTAATAAATTTAAATCTTCTCCATCTACTCCATTTTTTAATTTTTTCTCCATTTGCTCTTGAGCCAAATGTGGTAATAAATCAGTAATTGTAAAAATTGGATCTTCTTCATCTTCCCCAATATTAACTTCAATTTTTTCTCCATTTGCTTTTACAATAACACCATGAATACTAAGTGGAATTGTAGTCCATTGATATTTTTTAATTCCACCATAATAATGTGTTTTAAAATATGCTAATCCTGTATCTTCATAAAGTGGGTTTGGTTTTAAATCTAATCTTGGAGAATCTACATGTGATCCTATAATATGCAATCCCTCTTCTATTGATTTTTCACCAATAATAGCTAAATACATACTTTTTTCTCTATTAACAAAATAAATTTTATCTCCTGGCTTTAAAGTATCAAATTCCATAATATCTTTATATCCATTTTCATTAGCTAATTTTCTTGCATGTTTGATAAATTCTCTTTCTGTTTTTGCAATATTTAAAAAATCCATATATTTTTTTGATAAGTCAAAAACTTCCTCTTTTTGATTAGAATCTAAAGTTTCCCATCCATTATCTTTTTTATTAAAAAGCTTTTCTTTTAATTCTTCTTCCATAATAATCCTCCTTTGTTTTTTATTAGTATATCACTCTATAAATTATTTTGCTACATTTTTAATAATTTATTCCAAAAAATTGGTTATACTATTTTAGAGGTGAAATTTTTATGAATTCTTTATGGTTATCTAATAATAAATTAATTAATAATAACTTTATTAAAGAAATTGATACATCTAATACTTCAAATAAAACTTTATTAGAAACTAACGTATGTATTGTAGGTGCTGGAATCTTTGGGCTTACTTGTGCTTACTATTTGTCAAATTTAGGTTACAGAGTTACTGTTCTTGAAAAAGATAAAATAGGAGAAAAAACAACTGGTCATACTACCGCAAAAATCACTAGTCAACACGGTTTATTTTATAGCTACTTAGCTAATTCCTACAGTCAAAAATTTGCACAAGATTATTTAGAAGCAAATGAACAAGCAATTAAAAACATTAAAAATATTATAGATAAAGAAAAAATCAAATGTGATTTTGAATATAAAAATAGCTATGTATATACAACAAAAAAAGAAGATTTAAAATTTATAAAAAAAGAACAAAAAACAATAGAAAATCTAGGTTTTAATTGTGAATATGTAACAAAAACAGGACTTCCTTTTGAAATAGAAGGTGCTATTTGTTTTAAAAATCAAGCACAATTTCATCCTTTAAAATATTTAAATGGTTTATGCCACTGTATTGCAAAAAATAATAATGAAATTTATACAAATAGTACTGTTTTTGATGTACAAAAAGAAAATGATTTTTACATTACTTTTTCTAATAATTTTAATGTAAAATCTAAATATGTAATAGTAGCTACTCACTATCCTTTTATAAATTTTCCTGGATTTTATTTTGCAAAAATGTACCAATCAACATCTTATTTAATTGCTGTTGATACAAAGAAAACATTATTTAACGGTATGTATATTTCTGCTACAAATCCTATACTATCATTTAGAACTGCTAATTACAATGGTAAAGAATTGTTACTAATTGGTGGAGGCGAACACAAAACAGGTCAACCAACTAGTTATCAAAATAGTTATGGTATGTTAGAAGAAGAAGCAAAAAAATACTATCCAAATTGTGAAATATTATTTCGTTGGGACACTAGAGATTGTATTTCTTTAGATAAACTACCTTATATTGGTTCATATTCTCATATATTACCACACATGTATGTAGGAACCGGATTTAAAAAATGGGGAATGACATTATCTAATGTTGCTGCTAATATAATTGTAGATATGATTAACAACAAAAAAAATAAATTCTCTTATTTGTTTGATTCTTCTCGTTTAAAGCCTCTTAAAAATGCAGATGAAATGAAAAATATTTTAGTTCAATCTGCAAATTCTCTTTTATTAAATAAATTAAAACGTGCTAACATGAATTTTGATGAAATTGCTAATGATTCAGGTAGTATAATTGAAATAAATAATGAAAAAATAGGAATTTATAAAAATGCTAGTGGAAAAATATATGCCGTAAAGCCTATTTGTACTCATTTAGGCTGTTTGCTGTCTTGGAATGATGTAGATAAAACATGGGATTGTCCTTGCCATGGTTCTCGATTTAATTTTGATGGAAAAAGCTTATATGATCCTGCTTTTAAAGATTTAGAAGTTTACAATTTAGATGAATAATTTTCTTTTTTTCCTTGTTTTTTAATTTTTCTTCTTTGTTTTGCTTATTTTTGTTGACTTGTAGCTGTTTTTTTGCTACAATGCAAATAATAAATCATATATTTATATGTTTATTTTTTGTTTATTGAACTAGATTTCTCCTTAAAAAGTAATCTAGTTCTTATTATATTCTCTACATGATTCAAATGATATTTTTATAGAAAGAAGCCTAACCAATATTAGTATGGTTAGGCTTATGAATTATAAATAACGATCTATCTTTTTCCTTCATTTATAAATTCTCTTATAAATGATTTGTATTTTTCTTTTGGCAACTTCCTGATTTGTCCTTTATTATATATTTTTTTAAAATATATAATTTTGCAATTATTTTCTTCATCAGTAGAATTTATCTCATAATGAATAAAAAATATGCAATCATCCTTTGTTGTCCTTGCAATGTAAACATTGTCTCCCTTTTTTAAAGCAATACTTCCTGAACTATATTGAATATCTTTTGATATTACTTTAATTGATTTAAACTTACCTACAAAGCAAGTAATTTTCAGCTCATTTCCATTTCTTTTTGCCTCATATAAAGTTGATACTTTTTTATGCGGTTTTTTCATCGAGTTTTCTGCAGATTTTGGCTGCTTAAAAAACTTTGTTTTTACCCCAAAAGCTCTCGCTTTTAGGTCCATAGTTTTATCTGCAGTAAACAATATTACATTTGATTTATTACCAGCACAATACTTGATAATACAATCATCTGGAGTCTCAAGTGTTTCATCAATTACAACACACTCAAAATCTTTTACCCCTGTAATTGACGCATCAATTACTACTTTAAAAATCTTCTCCATGTTTTTTTCAAAATCCCGCGGATTTTGTCTCAAACTTGTTTTTACCTTGCTTTCACTTAAGTGAACTGCTTTAGCAATTTCTTTAATTGAAACTCTTGGATGACTATCTATATATTTCTTACATAGCCAATAATCCTTCTGAATTTCTTCTTGTCTTCTTCTGTACATTTTATGTCTCCTTTGTTAAATTTTTTTGATTAGTTCGTTATTTATTATCTCCTTTCTTTTAACCCAATGCGGGTTTTAGTCAACATAATAATAGTTGCACTTGTATTATGCTATAATTTACATAATTTTTCAAGTTTCTTTGCTATTTATTAAGGATTATATTTTTCTATTAATAATAGATATTAAATATAATGAATGATGATATTGTAATATTATGAAATAAAATTTATAATTTTTTAAAGAAAGATAAATGTCTAAAATGGTTATTTAAAATAAAAAAACTACTTTACCAGTAGTTTTTATCTAAAATTGGTCGAGGTGAGTACTCGACAATTTGTACTATTTTCTTTGATATTTCAGCCTTTGCAGTGATTGTACTTTATTTTACGGAACACTTTTGCGGAACATTTAAAGTCCTAAATGCTTTAAAATTCCGCACAGTTCCAGTATTCTTTTATAAGTTTTTTAAAATTTTAACTAGCTACTATCTGCTTATTCATTATTGCTCCAAATATATTTTTGTTTATTAAATAATTAACAACACTCTTGTTTTCAGATTTAATAAAATCAGTATCTATATCGACATAGTATTTCATTGTAATAGATATATCTGAATGACCTAATATTTCTTTTAATACTACTGGAGCAATTTTTGCCTCTGCACATCTTGTTGCAAAAGTTCCTCTTAGCATGTGAGTGTGTATATCTGTTCTTGTTACCTTTTTGCCTTTTGAATTAACTTCTTCGTAAAGTCCAATTCCTAATTTCAATCCTGCTCGTTTTAATGCAGAATTTATACTACTCTCTTCATATAATCCATATTGTTTATTTGTAGGATTATAGAATAGTAAATGAAACTTATTTGGAATGATATGGTTCATAGCATCTACAAGTGCTTTTCTACTAATATCATTTAAATCAATAGTTCTTTGACCAGAAAAGGTTTTTGTTGATTCTCCTATTCTTGATTTTCCTTTTGTATCTTTAGTTTGTGTTCTTCTAATAATTACAATTCCTTTTTCGAGGTCAATATCTTTAGTATAATCTAACACTAAAGCTTCGCCTATTCTCATTCCTGTACTAAGCAATAACAAAAATAGATATTTGTGTTTAAAATTTGAATAATCAACTTCATTTAAAAAATCTATTAGCTTTCTTTGTTCTTCTATTGTAAGTGCTATTCTATGATGTCCGTTGTATTCGCTTTTAGGTTTTTCAATTCTTTTATAACCATCTAAAAAGTTATCTTTTATTAGTTGTTGATGATAAGCTTCTCCAAATCCCATACATAGTAGTTCATAATTTTGCTTTATTGTTGTTTTTGAATAAGTTTTAAGTTTTGCAAGATAATTAACTACTTCATCTCTAGTTACCTTTGCAATTGGCTTTCTTGCAAATGATGCGTTTTCAACTTGTTTTAATGTGTCTAATTTTCTTTTATAAGTTGATTCTTTAATTCCATTTAATTTAAATTGTTCTTCTATCATTGGTTTTACTAAATCTATTAAAGTTTTATTTGTTTTTGTTATAATTCTTGGTCCACCGTTTCTATCTAGGTTGATTTTATATTCCAAAGCATTGTTTAAAGCTTCTTCTTCAGTATCAGCAACAAATGATTTTCTTTGATTCTTGCCTGTTGTCTGATCTCTACCTATCGTTAAAACAGCTTTACAAGTTTTTGAAACGTAAAACTTATCGCATCCTTTGCATAATTCATATTGTTTTTCTTTGTCAATGTTCTTATTTTTATTTTTTTCGCAACCCGTACATATTGATTCATCAAATTTTCCTTTTGGTCTTTTTGAGATATATGTGCCAACAGTTATTCCCTTAAATTTCATAATATTGTTCTCTCCTTTTCGTAATAAATTTAAGGAAAACTATTGCTATAATTTGATTTTATGGTATAATTATATCAGTTAAGGAAAGCTATAGCAATAGTTTCCTTTCAGTTTTTAAAAAATACATAATCTTGTATTTGAAGGTTTAAATGTCGCATATTTAAATCTTCAGCTAACGCATATAGCTATTGACACAAAATCGAAGATTTTGACAATAGCTTATTTTTTTATCTTTCATCTTCTTCATTATTAACATGTCTTGTCTTTAGATATTCTTTTAAATTTTCTTCTGTAATTTTATAAGCTCTTCCAAATTTTTGGCAAGGAAAATCTTCTCTATGAAATAATTCTAAACAAGTTTTATTTCCTATTTTTAAAAGTTTCCTTACATCTGCTGTTGTAAGAAGTTGAATAGTTTCTCCCATATAAATTGCTCCTCCTTTCGTTAATTTTTTGAATGATATTTTTCCTGTCCCTCTATTCTGGGCTAATAGCAAACGGTATTTTCATACTCCACTGGAATTTCACCACTCCGACTCTGTCCGAGTTGCACCCATTGCTTGCGACGGTTTTATCACGCTCGAGCTGTGGCTATGCAAGTGTATCATTATTTTGTATTTAGCTATAGGGTATTCAATTTTCAATGTGCTGTTCAAGAATTTTCTTACATATTCTTGACACTTTTTTGTAATTATTGTATACTATTGTTATAGATAATCGCTTACTTAATGGATGTTAAAAAAGTAAGCTGTTACCACTTACAATCAATTACTATACATTAATATAATATAGTAATTGATTATCTTTGTTAATAGATTACAAGAAAATTTTTAAAAAAATTTGGGAGATTGTAAAATGAATGTTAATTTTAATTTTGAAAATGGACAAATTAGCTATGTTTATAGCAATTACAAAATTGAAAAAATAAGAGATAGAAAATATATTCTACCAGAAAAGAAAGCTACCCAAAACGCTATTAGCTTAACAGAAAATATTGATAAAAAATTATTAGCTTTATTAAATATTGGAAAAAAAGCCTACTTTTTTGAAGATATTAATGATTTAGAAATATTAAATTTTGCAAAGAGTTATGGTTTATTAGGATTTATGGCTGATTTTCCTATAAATAAGTATTACATATTAGAAGATGAAGTTATTTTTAGAGATTATAACTTTTCTGAAGCTAAAGAATATATATCAACTATGAAAGTTGAAGAATATTTAGAAACATTTATGCCAAGAATAAATAAAAGGGAAATGAAGAAAATTATAGATGAATGCAGAAAGCAAATACATTCTTGTGATTCTGAAAAAAATATAATAACAAATATGAATGAAAAACTTATTTATTCAATTAATTATGGAGAATCTGTTGATTTAATAATTTACTATGCAAGAGATTTATATAAGGCTTTGTATGAGTTAATTGATAGTAAATACACAGTTAAGTTTCCTGCTCTTTCTAACATACATCATTTAGCAACCAATATAGATGGTTTATCAAATGCAGAAATAGAATTGAATGTGTTTAATTTAAAACAAGTAATAGATTTAGCTTTTTCAATTCAATTAGCACAAGATGTAAGACTATTAAAAATTTGTAATTTTTGCAATAATGCATTTATTGCAAATAACCCAAAAGCTGAATATGATACACCACAATGTAAGAATAAAGCTAATGTGTATAAAAGTAGAGGAAAGCATTTAAGTAGAAATGTAGTACATACTGAAAACGGAATTGCAGTAAAAATTCCAAGTCAAGAACTATCAGATAGCTTGATAAAAAGATTAAAGAAAAAATAGAATAAGAATTTAACTATGGCACTGAATTTATAATATATATTCAGTGTCATAATTAAAAAATAAAAATTAACCTAATTCACTCCATACCTATTGACTTATGGAGCGAATTAGGTTAAAATGTTTTTGGAGGGAAAAAGTATGTTATATAATCATAGTGAAATAAAAAATAAGTATAAAAGTACTTATCAAATTAGAAAAGCCTTAGAAAATAAAGAAATATATAAAATTGAAAAAGGAATATATTCTGATGTGCCAAGTGTACATTATTTAGCAGTTATAATGAAGAAATATCCATATGGAGTATTCACTTCTTATTCTGCTTATTATTATCATAATCTTACAGATGTAATTCCAGATAAAATATATTTAGCTACAGATAGAAATAACAGAATGATATCTTCTAATAAGATAAAGCAAGTTCGTATGAAAGAAGAGTTATATAATTTAGGAAAAACTGAAATTGATTATGAAGGAATAAAAATAAATATTTATGATAAAGAAAGAACGCTAATTGATTTGGCTAGAAATAAAAATCAAATTGGCTATGATTTATATAAAGAAATAATATCTAATTATAGAAAATTAGCAGATTCATTAGATACACAAAAGATAGAAGAATATTTACAATACTTTGTAAATGGAGATAAAATTTTTGAAATAATACAAGACGAGGTGTTTTAATGGATATATATGAATTAGTAAATAAATACATATCAGTAGGTTATTCTGAAGATGATGCAATTCCAAAAGTTGCTCAAGATATTGTTTTACTTAAAATTGGAAATAGCAAATATAATAAGAATATAACTGTAAAAGGTGGAGTTGTAATGCATAACATTTCTAAAGATATGCGTCGTGCAACTCGAGATATGGATATAGACTTTATAAAATATTCTTTAGAAGATAAATCAATTCTTAATTTTATAAAGGAATTAAATAATACAGATGATGGCATAAAAATAAAAGTTACTGGAAAAATTGAACCATTACATCATCAAGACTACGATGGAAAAAGAGTTTATATACAACTAACTGATAATAACAAGTATTCAATAAGTTCAAAACTAGATATTGGAGTACATAAATATTTTGATATGGAACAAGACGAGTATTATTTTGATTTTAACATAATAGATGAAAGTGTTAGTTTACTTATAAATTCTAAAGAACAAATAATTGTTGAAAAATTAAAATCATTATTAAAATTTGGTATTACCTCTACTAGATTTAAAGACATCTTTGATTTTTACTATTTAATTAATAATGAAAAATTAGATAAGGACAAGCTTATAAAATACATAGATATTTTAATTTTTCAAGATGAAAATATGCGTGAAAATACATTAGAAGATGTAAATAGAAGATTAACAAATATATTAAATAATAGGAGATTTCAGTCAAGAATTAATACGGCAAATAACAATTGGTTAGAAATACCTATTAAAGATGTTATTGATAATGTTTTAGAATATTTTGATGGATTAATAAAGGTTAAAAATTAGTTGTAAAGTATTAAAAACATATAATTATTTAATTATAAAGAAAGGATTTTGTTAAATGGATAAATATATAAAAATTGGAATAGGTGTAATGATATTAGATGGCAATAAAATATTATTAGGACATAGAGCTAAAGATAAAAAAGATACTGGTGGAATATTTGAAGTAGATTGCTGAACTTTGCCAGGTGGAAAACAAGAATATAATGAAACTTTTTTTGAAGGAGCAAAAAGAGAAGTAAAAGAAGAAACTAATTTAGACATAGATGAACTAGAGTTATTTGATGCAGCAGATGATATTCAACCAGATAGACATTATATAACAATGCATGTAATTGCTAAAAAACATAGTGGTGAACTAAAAATAATGGAACCTACTAAAGAAGATAAGTGGAAATGGTTTGATTTAGATAATTTACCAGAAAAATTATATTCACCAAGTAAAAAATTTATAGAGAATTATTTAAATAATAAAAATAAATTAAATAAAGAATTTGCTGAAGAATGGTTAAAGAAATTAAAAGATTATTGGTTTAATAAAGATATTGAAAAAGCAGTTTCTTTATTTACTAAAACAACATTTTATCAAGAAACTCCATTTATGAAACCTTATACAACTATAGAGGAAATAAATCAAGAATGGCAACATATAAAAAATGAAAATATACAAGATATTGATTTAAAAGTATTAGCAATAGACAATAATACTTTAATTGCAGAATGGTTATTAAAACAAAGTAATCAAGAATTTGATGGAATATATGAAATAAAATTTAATGACGATTTAGAATGTATCTGTTTCAAGAGTTGGGAAATGAATAAATAAATATGTATGATTAAAGAGCTACTTTTTGTAGCTCTTATTATATTTGCTTATTTAGATTTAGTATTTTCTATTCTACTATGTATATAACCCAGTTGCTTTTTATATGATATTACAAATAATACAAGAAGAAATATGAATAATATTGTGCATATAATTGTAGAATTAATATTTAACCAATTTTTTACTGCATATGCAAACTTAGATACTAATAGAAGAAAAAAAGTTGCTATAAAATTTCTATACATATTGTAATCTGTAAATAGTATTTTTATTTTTTCATCTTTCTTTTCAGCCTTATAAAAATCTACACATTCTGAGCTGTCCTTTTTATTTAAGACTTTTAATTTCCACAATAATGGTTTTATAATTAAGGAGCCTACTCTGCTAATAACCAACCCTAAAAAATAATATATAAAAATTGAAATAAATATATTATCAGTAGGAATTAATTCAATATTAATATAATATCTGCAACCAACATCAAAAATAATAGCTGGTAAAATATAGTTTAGTATATTATAGTTTTCTAATTTATTTAAAAAATCTTCCATATTTATTTTATCCTTTCAAAATTTTCGTTTAATTTTTCAATAATATTACTTTTATAACTATTGTAAAAATCTAGTTCTGATAATGTTATTTTAAAATTTAATCCCCATTTACTACCATCGTAATAATCTGCCTCATCATTATTTTGTCTAGTCAAATATATTGATGTACATTTTAAGGTAGATAATAGTCTATTAATTTTCTTTTTATTATTTTTAACGCAAGTTATTATAACTAATGTTTTTCCATTAAATTCTTCCTTGTGTGTATTTATATATTCTATAACAAAATTTGTATCGCCTACAACCACATAGATATTATTCATAGAATTAAAGGGAAAGCTTTCAAGAATATAATATTGTGGTAATGTAAAGTTTCCCTTTAAATACACAGTTTTCTTTATTACAAAATATAATTTAAAAATATTATATAAATAATCTTTTCTTCCTATAATTTCTGTATTGAAATTTTTATATTCTTTTTTATATGAATGTTGTAAAATGTATATCATATATACGACCCCACTCTATAAGATTTTTGATAAGTTGTAGAGTTTATAGTTTTAGTGTCTTCGGTTCTAGTATTAAATATAGTATGTCCTTTGTCTTTTCCTCTACTTATTAATTCTTCTGAACCTCCTGAGCTAGAACCTTTGTTATCTGATATTATATATACTGTATCTTTATCGTCTTTTTTTATCTCAAATAACTCTTCAGCGTGATCTAGTCTTCCATGATGAGGGATTTGAATTATTTGATGTTTTTTAGCATTATCTTCAATGGCTTTTGTACTAGCATCTCCAACCAGTAAGATTTTTGATGTTCCTAAATCAATGCTTATTTGAACGCTAGCAGCATTCACGGTTGTTTCATTATCTATAGAATCCCCTTGTCTAGAATCTAAGGCTTGTCCAGCAACTTCTAATACATACTCTTTAGAAGGACCTACGACCTCTATTCCATTACATATTTGTACAAAGGAATTATCTTCATTGTAGATGTTTTGCAATACTCCCTGTTCTCCTAAAGAAGCAATATTTGAATATCTTTCTAATATTTGTCTCTTTATAGAATCTTTAGTTTTTCTATCATCATCAATTTCTTCTAATAATTCTTCATAAAATTTTAACAATAGAATAGTATAAACTTTTTCTACTTTATTTTCTTCAATTAATTTTGGTATACCATTAAAATGGTCTGAATCGTTATGTGATAAAACAATTATTGCTTTTTTGTCTGGACCATAATTGTTTTCTAAATATTCTATTACTTTTTCAGCATGTTCATTTGAGCCACAGTCAAACACAACAACATCATTTCCATTATCTGATATAAAACAATCCCCAAAATCATGTTCCTTACTTTCTTTATAACTCTTAGAGCTTAACATTAAAGTATTCATAAAACCCTCCTTGTATGATATAATATTTATGTATGTATATAAAAGCACAACTTAAGTGTGATTTATATTTTTATTACATTTTGATTATACTAACTATTTTAGCAATTGTCAATACACTATGCTAAAAAACTTACATTTTATTTAAAAAATATTTACATTTTATTTATTTTATAATATAATTACTTTAAATGGAGGGAAATATTATGAACGAAAATAAATTTTCTCAAATAATAAAAGAATTAAGGAAAAAAAATAATCTAACACAACAACAACTAGCTGATATAGTTGGAATTACTGCTACAGGAGTATCATATTGGGAATCTGGAAATGCAACTCCAAACACTGAAACATTAAATAAATTATCAAATTATTTTGGAGTTACTGTTAATTATTTATTAGGAATTAAAGATAAAATAGAGGAAGAAGATAATTCTAGGACTGCTATAATTTTTAGAAAAGCTGAACAAGTAGATCCAAAAGAAAAAGAAAAGCTACTGGACATATTAGATAGCACAATAGATATATTTTTAGGGAATAACAAGAATGGTTAAACCAAATTTTAAAAGAGCGAAAGAAGAAGCTTACAAAACTTTAATGTTACAAGAAAATTTTTCTTTTCCAATAAATCCTAAAAATATAAAATTAAAAGAATATGATATTAAAATAATCAGTTTCCAAGAATATGCACAAAAGACAAATCTGAGTATAAATCAATTAACTTCTAATGGAAATACTAATGATGGATATACATATATTAAAAACAACAATATATTAATTTTTTATAATGAGGATATAGAAACAGAAGGAAGAAAAACTTGGACAATATCTCATGAATTAGGACATATAGTTTTAAACCATACTACTCAATGTGATAAAAATGAAGCTGAAGCTAATTTCTTTGCAGCTCAATTATTAGCACCTCAATGTGTTTTAAAAGACTTAGTTAAAAATGGTGCGAAAATAACACCTTTATATTTATCTGAAAAATTTAAAATATCTAAGGAAGCTAGTGAAAATTGTATTAATACTTTAGGTAAAGTTATTGATAATGAATTTATAACAACGGATTATGATGATATTGTAATACAATTATTTAAACCATATATCAGTATAGATTATTCCTACGATTCATATTTTGATGAATTAGAGGATAGAAGAAAAAGCTTTTATTTTTAAGGCTATATAAATATTAATTGTAAGAAAGGGAAATAACTCTATGTTTGAATTATTTGAAGTAGAAGAAAAAGACAAAAATATTATTTATAATTTAATGCAACTATATACTTATGAATTAAGCTTTTTTGAAGATGAAACAACTAATTTTCAACTAATAGAAAACGGTTTGTTTAAAATGAGTAAGTATATAGAATTATATTGGACACAAGAAAAAAGGCATCCATATATTTTAAAATGTGATGGTAAATTAGCAGGTTTTGTTTTAGAAAGATTTAATGAAAATGGAATGAATGAGATAGCAGAATTTTTTGTTTTAAATAAATATAGAACACTTGGAGCTGGAACATTTATGGCAAACGAAATGTTTAAAAAATATAAAGGAAAATGGGAGATACGAACATTATTAAAAAATAAACGAGCTCAAGAATTTTGGAGAAAAGTTGTAAATAATGCTAGTAATGGAAACTATGAAGAACATTTAATAAGAGATAATACTAGATATGCATTTTATTTTGAGAATTAAAATAACAAATATAATTTTAAAAGGAGCTAATAATTATGATAGATATTTCAAAGGCAAAAATTGCATTCAAAAAATTTTTAGACAAGTACGAAGATAAAAGTGATTTAAGTTTTCAATTAAAAGTTGTACATACATATCACGTCGCAGAAAATTCAAAATATATTGCAGAAAAATTAAATCTGAGTAAAGAAGATATAGAACTTGCAGAATTAATTGGATTACTTCATGATATAGGAAGATTTGAAGAATTAAAAATAACAAAAGAGTTAAATAGTGTAAAATTCGATCATGCAACACATGGCTCAACAATGTTATTTGAGAATGGAATGATTAGAAATTTTATAGAAGACAGTCAATACGATGAAATAATAAAGAAATCAATAGAGAATCATAGTAGATTAGTTATTGAAAAAGGATTAAATGAAAGAGAATTATTGCATTCAAAAATAATCAGAGATGCAGATAAATTAGATAATTATAGGGTAAAGAAAGCAGAAAAAATAGAAGCAATCTTCCCTAAAAGAGTAAATAAAAAAGAAGATATGGAAGAATGCTTGTTAAGTGATAAAGTATATGAAACCGTATTAAATAGAGAGTGTGTTAATATCTATGATAGAGTAACACCATTAGACTTTTGGGTTTGCATATTGGCATTTACATTTGATTTGAATTTTGATGTAACATATAATATCGTAAAAGAAAATGACTATATAAATATATTAATAGATAGATTTGATTATAAAGATATAGACACAAGTATTAGGATGGAAAATATAAGAAATATTATAAATAAATTTATAGATGAAAAAATAACAAATTTTAAGTAATAGGGTGATAATATGATACTAATAAATGATAGAATTAAAGAACTATTCAACGTCTCTGCCAATGACTTATACATATTAACAGATTTTGATGGAACTATAACGAAAGATTCTAGTGATAGTTCTTGGGCTAGCATTTTCAAAAATCCTAATGTAACAGATGAATTTGTTCAAGAATGTATAAGAATATTTAATTATTACCATAAATATGAAATTGACGAAAGCATTCCACTAGAAGAAAAAATGGTAATTATGAGTGAATGGTATAACAAAAACATAGAAACACTAAAAAAGTTTGGTATTACTGAACAAACAATAAATTACTCAGCTAATAATGAGAATATAATGTATTTTAGAGATGGTGCAAAAGAATTTTTAAAAGAAATGAATGATAGAGGCATTCCTATAATAGTAATATCAGCAGGAGTAGGAAATATTATACAACAATTTTTAATCAATAATGACTGTAATTTTCCCAATATTTATATTTGCTCAAATTTCTTGGAATATGAAGATGGCGTTATTAGAAGCATTAGAGATAATAATTTAATACATCCATTAAATAAAAATGAAATCTCATTGCCGACACATATTCAAGAGAAAGTTGCTAATAGAAATACTATTATACTTCTTGGAAATAGTATCTCAGATATTAAAATGATAAATGATAGAACGAAAACATATAGAATAGGATTTTTAGATGAAAAAGTAGAAGATAGAATATCTGCATTTCAAGAGCACTATGATGTGGTGTGTACAGATAACACATCATATTATGAATTAGGAAAGAGAATATCAGAGCATTTAAATAGAGCAACGGATAAAGAAGAAAGATAGTATATAGTTAATTTATATGTGAAATTAGATAAGGGACTAATCCCCCTATCTAATTCTTTTTTTATCTTTATTTTTTGAACCTTCCAACTCATTATTTAGTTGATTTTCTGCTACTCTATTTTTTATTAGAATAGCTTCTTTTTCGCCTTTTTCAGCTTTAGTAATAATTCGTTTGCAAGTTTGTATTTTTGAATTTATTTTATTTATATCTTTTGTGAGATTATTTAATTTATATTCAAGAAAAGACCTATCAGTTTCATTAGTAGTTTTCTTATATATCTGCCTTATTTTTTCTCGTTCTGCCTTTAATGGTGTAACTTCTTCAATATATTTAATTCTTAAATTTTGAACAGCTTCTTTCGAGTTTAGATTATAAGTGCATATTAAACTCATTTCATCTGCTAATTTATTAAATTTATCTATTTCTTGATAATATTCTTTTGTTCTTTTTTCATAATGAATTTTAGGTGGCAATTTTCCGAGTAGATATAAATAATGCACATATAACCTATAAAAAGAGGAGGTCTTTAATTTTTCTTGATTAATCTTAATACCATCATATATTCTTACCTTATATACTTTTTCCTGTTTATTTGCATTTATATAATCATATAATCCTCTATGATATATTCTAGTTTTAATATTTTCAAAAGTATAATCTTCTCCAAATGCTCTTGCAAGCCTTATATTTCTATTATAGTACGGAGATGAAACAGACATATAATTTCCAGATTTTTTTATATAATAGCCTTTATAATTTAATATATCCACAAACTCTTGATATTTTTGAGCATCTTTAATTGCTTCATCAATATCAGCTTTTATAAGTTCCATTTTTCCAGAATTACGGTTATAATTTGCAATTCTACTTTTGGCTATATCACTCACTTGAGTAGCTTTTGTACTTTTAATTATAGATAGTCCATATTTTCTACAAATAGCATCATTTGTTTCTCGAAGTAAAGCAATTTCTACATTTGAATTATGATATTTATTTCCATCTATAAATGAAACTGAATTTAAAACTATATGATTATGAACATTTTGCTTATTAGTATGAGTGCAAACTATAACTTGATATCTGTCTCCCCATAGTTCTTCAGCAAGTTCCATTCCAATTTTATTACACTTGTCTGGAGAAATTTCATTACCATTGAAAGATTGTATTATATGATAACCTAATCTGCCATCTTCTTTATGAAATGCTTTTTTAGTTAGCGTCATTTGAGAATAGGCTGTTTGTGGTAAACAATTTATACCAGATACTAAAATACCATTTTCAGTTTTTTCTCCATTCATTGCATAATTTATTACTGCATCTAAATTTTTCTTAATAACTTTATATTTTGTAATTGCCATTTAAATACCTCCTTTTATTTTTGTCTTGAATAAATTTTTCTTTCAAACCTTAAAATAAAATCAGCTAAAGTATTTGAAATATATTTATAATCATCGTGAGAAACACTGTATCTTGAATTTGCAACTTTAGCAATTTGATTTATATTATTTGCTATGCCATATAAATCTCTTTGAAAAGATTTTATTTCTTCAGTTGGTTGAGCTTTTATTCTATAACCTTTGATTAAACTTCTAATAAATTCAGCTTCACTTAAACCTGCTTCCTTTGATTTTCTTTTTAATAATTCATTTTCTTTTATATCTAACCATATTTGTTTTTTTATATTTCTTTTTCTCATAATTTTCATTCTCCTTTTTCAAAAAAATTGGCAGTCTTTTTTCTAAAAGACTGCCAGAAAAATGCTTATACTTTTAAGGGGATTGGGGAAGAAATTCCCCATAAATTAGTTTTAGCGTAAAACTACAAGCGGTATTTATACGGGAGTATAAATGCGATGCTTGCTTTCAAAATAGCATAAAGTTTTAAAGTATCTAAAACATACTAAAAAAGAGAAGAAAGTTTTAGATTTCTTCTCTTAAAAAAGTTATATTAGCCTTTAATAATTCCTAAATTTTTAAAATAAAAATAGTTTTCTCTTGCTCCTAAAAAGAAAATTTTTCTATCTTCATAATCACTCATCTGTAAATAAAGAGATACTAACTTTTGCAACATTTTGCATTCTTCTCCGTTTAAATTCATAGCTTTATCATCTTCAAAAAGTAATTGCAAATTTGGATACATCTCCATAATTTCACTAACTTTATTTTGCAATTCTTTATATTCAGGATTATTATTTTTTAGTTCAACTCTTGCAGCATCTATTAACTCACTAAATTCAATTGAATTTATATCATATAATCTTATTTCTTCCATAACTTTTACCTCTTTTCCTATACATATATTAATTCTTTAAATATAATTTCTTCAACACGATTTTTAATATTGTTCATGCATCTAACCCATTCCATTTGATTAGTTGCTTTTAATTCTTCAGTTATATTTTCTTGCTCTGCAAATTGTTTCATTAACAAATGAAATCTTTCATTGGCTGTTTTATCTATTTCTAATAAATGACTTCTTAATTTATTATCAAGCCATAAAATTGTATATTCTACTTTCTTATGCTCTAATAAATATTTCAATCTTAACTTTCCATATTTACCAAGTTCACTTTTATTTACACTAGCCGAATCGACTAAATTTGGAAAGTAGAAATCACCTTTTCTTATATATTCAATTCCTTTTTTTTCATCAATAAATCTATCTTTTAATTCTTTATTTTCCATAATTTTAAATCTCCTTTTCTATACATTACAATATAATTTATCTAATTGTTCAGGTGCATAAACTCTTTGTTCATAATTTGAATATGAATTTTTTCTCTGGGGCGTATTACTATAATTAGTTTTATTATATTTATTATTACTACATCGTAAATTCTCCGACTCTTGATTCGTAAATTTTCCGTTTCTTGAATCGTAATTTTTACGGCTCATAATTTTTTCGGTTGATATATGATTTATCTTTCCAACATAGATAATATTCTTTTTTCTAAAACCTAACCTCTTTTCATATATCAATTTTACATTGTTTAGCTCTCTAAATGCTTTTGTGACTGTTTTGTCTGATAAGTTTAGTTTCTCCCCAGCCTCTTTTCTTGAAAATATTAAAAATATATTTCCATCTTCATCAATCCATTCATTTTTCATTGAAACTGATAGTCTATCTAGTAAAAGTGCATATAATAATTTACTATCTGAATTTAGTTTCTCATAATATGGATTTATAAATAGTTCTTTTGGAACTTGATAAAAAGTATTTTCAAGACATTCATTCACTTTATAAGGTATAAAATCCATAGCAATAGTTCTCCTTTCAGTTTTTTTGAACAACACTGAAAGTGCCTAAATATCAATGAATTTTGCTTTGCGGAAATTTGCGGAACAATTTTTTTAAAGATTTTAAAAATTGCGGAACATTTTTCTAAACAAAATATTGGAATTTTTGAGAATTTTTTAGAATGTAAAAAAATTGTGCTATTCTCTAAAATTCTTAGAAAATAGCACTTTTAAATATTTTTGACTGTTTTCAAATTCTATTGAATTTTCTTGAAAAACGGTCTAATATGGTCGAGGTGACAGGGATCGAACCTGCGACCTCATGGTCCCAAACCACGCGCGCTACCAACTGCGCTACACCTCGATTTTTCATGTGACTAATATAATATAACACAAAATATACAAATTTGCAAGAAATTTTAAAAAATTTTTAAAATTTCTTGCAATATTAATCATTTTCGTATTAGAAATAAGGTTTTATTTTAACGGAAACCGCCTCCGCCTCCGCCTCCACCGAAGGAACCTCCACCTCCGCCTCCTGAAGAAAATCCGCCTCCTCCAGAAGAATAACTTTCTGCTCTCGTTCTTGCACTTTCTGCATGAAAAATTCCACTTGAAGCACACATATTAATAAATATTATATTATCATATGAACTAAAATTAGACTGCTCTATAATTTCAGGATATATATCTTTAAATTCTTTTGCTACTTCTTTTGCAATTCCCATAATTTGAGCATATATCAAATATTCCTCAAAAATCACTACTTCAATAGCTTCTCTATCTTTAATCAATGTATATTCCTTCAAATATTTCTTTAATCCTGCTAATTCTATTGCTTCTTTCTTTAATTCTGGTGTTGCTGTATATATAGTTGAGGTGAAAATCTTAAAACTAGTTTTTTCTTCTGCTATAATTAATCCCTCATTAACTAATATGTCTCTTTGTTTATCCAATATATTATCAAACCATTTTAATATTCGTGAATAACTTACATTACACCATTTTTCAAATTCTTTGCTTTCTAGTATACCATCTTTACTAGCCTCATACAGCATTTTAAAAATTTCTTTTTCCTGTTCATTTTCAATCATATCTGGATTTGTTTCATTTAATATTATTACTGCATTTTCCTTTTTAAATATTTTTCCACTTTCTCTTTGTTCAACTCTGATAATAGAATCTTTCATCCATTTTAAAATAATTGCTCCTAATATGTCAGTTTTGTTTTTTAGTAGTCCATAATTATATCCTATATAATAAGCTCTAAATATATCTTTTTGACAAGGTATATCTCTGTAATATGCAACATCTGATGGTATCTTCTTTCCTTCTGCTCCAAACTTCAAATTAGAAACAACCTGTTTTTTCGCAAAAATACCTAGAAAAACTATAATAAGTATAATTGGTATAAAATCAAATATTACAAAAACCAATCCTATAGCACCTATTCCACTACTATTAGATGTCCCTTGATATTTTTCACTTCCCTCTTCAGCCATATTTAAATAATATTCGAAATCATGATTTATAAAATTTGATGTATTAAATGTTTTACTTGGAAATTGTACTAACATTGTCATATATTCATCAGTATCAAGTCTACCATCAGATTGCATTTCTATATATCCATCATATACATATACAGTTCCACCATAATTACCATATCCCCATACGCCTACTGTGTCTGAGATGTTAAAATCTGTATGTACTTTGATATACACACTACCAATTGAAGTAGAAAAATCATATGGTATAAAAGTCCAATAAAGCATTTGTGAATCTGTTAATTCAGATATAAACTTTGTTATATTATACTTTACTGTATACTTATGAGAACCATATTGGCTAATTCCCCAACATAACTCAACTCCATTTGAAATTTCATTAATCCCACATTTATATGCTTTATCTGATAATGAACCAGAAGTATTCCAAGATGATAATGTTGTATATGTATTTCCACTTTCTGAAACCGTTAAATTTTCGATTTTAGAATTTCCTAAATTATAATATGGATGGTATGCTTCAGTTCCTTTATCATTATAGCAATCCCACACTTCCGTAATACTTGCATCTCCATTATTGTCAATATAAATATCCATTGATATTTTGCTTATTGAATTGGCTTCTACATTTTTACTTAATCCAAATATAAATAAACTAAATAAAATTATAAACGTAATTTTTAAATACCTTTTCATAATATCCCCCTTTTTATCAACAATATTATTTCATAATATTAGAATTTTTACAATAATATTTGTAAAAATCTATAAAAAGTCTTGTAAAATCATAAAAAAACCATTATAATATTTGTTATGCACCAGTAGCTTAGTTGGATAGAGTGTTCGGCTACGAACCGGAAGGTCGGGGGTTCGAATCCCTCCTGGTGCACCATATAATAAAAGCCATACAATCGTTGAAATATCAATGTTTTGTATGACTTTTTTATTTTCTTGTACTGCAATACTACTGCAATAGGATTTTTTATAACCCCTGTGCTTCAAAATATTGTGTAACCTTTTCCATTTCATTTTGGCTAAATTCTTTAAATACTGATGTATATGTGTCAAGTGTGGTTTGTATTTTTTTATGACCTAGTATCTTTTGTAATGCTTTCGCTTGCATTCCGACTTTCTATACACCTTGTAGCAAATGTATGTCTTAACATATGTGTATGTAAATTAGTTGCAATATTTTCTTTTTTATTTAATCTTTTCAAATAACAATTTATTTCTGTTGGTGTGATATATGTATCTTTCAAATTATCATAAAATAGTAATCCATTTATATTGCTTACTTGTCTTTTTTGTGCTTGTTTTAATATGTCTTTTACTTTATCGTTTATAAATATTGTCCTTTGGGAGTTTTCTGTTTTTGTAGTATTCCCCATAATGGTTCTATCTTTTTCATCTCTTGTTAATGTTCTGCTTACAGTAATTGTATTGGACTTATAGTCAATATCTTTTATAGATAATGCTAGCACCTCTCCTATCCTCATACCTGTATATAGTTGTAATAAAATTATGTACTTATATTTATGATTTTGACTTTCTAATACTTGTAATAATTTTTTGTGTTCTTCTAGTGTCAAAGCTTCTACCTTTTTATCCGGTATATCTGATTTAGGTTTGCTTATACTTTCATTTTCCATAGGATTAAATGGTATTATTCTATCTGATAAAGCTATTTTAAAAACTTTATTTATAAATCTATAAATTTTATCTATACTATTGTTACTATATACTGTTATATTAGGTAATACTTGTCTTATGTGATATACTGTTATTTTTTGTATTGGCATATCTACAATATCTTTGCAAGTTTTTTCTATTTGTTTTACCGTTTCTATATCTCTTATGTGGGTTCTTGCACTTACTTTATTAGTGTCATATTTATTTTGTACATATTCCTTTAATATCTCAATAAATGTTTTTTCTACTTTTTCTATATAAGTTCCCTGATTAATATCATTTATAATTTTTGTAAATCTCTTTTTAAATTCTGTTGCATTTTCGTTTTTTCTTTGATATATAGTTTTTCTTTTCCCATTTAATGTATATTGTCCTACCCATATATTTTTTGTTTTACTAAAATATACTGTTCCTTGACCATTTCCTTTACTTTTACTTTTTTGTGTTCTTTCTTGTACCATTCTAATTACTCCATTCTTTTATTAATTTTTATACTAAAATGGATTTGCTTATTTGCAATAAATGGCTTATAATAAATATAGCAAATGCTTTTTAGTATTTGTATGTGTATGATAATGTATTTAGTTTGACGGCTTATACATTATCATTTTTATTTTTTCCATTTACACTCCTTTCTTATTGTTTTATTCTTTCATATTATGATTTTACACTATTAAGTGTAAAATGTCAATATTCTTTGTTTTATTTTTTACACTTTTTAGTGTTCTATTACATTTTAAATTGACATTTAACATTTTTCCGTGTATAATTTAAACAAGATAACAGATATTATTAAAGGAGTTTTTTATATGTCAATGTCAAAAAAAATTAGACAGTTATTAATTGAAACAGAACATTCTATTACCGAATTGGCAACATTGCTTGGAACCAAACCTCAAAATTTAACAAATAAACTTTCAAGAGATAACTTTTCTGAAAAAGAATTACAAGAAATAGCCAAAGTCTTAGGCTGTCAATATGAAGCAAAATTTATTATTAAAGATGAACTTGGTAATCCAATTAAAGAGATATGAGATATACTTTTCCGCTTCTCATATCTCCTATTTCTATTCTTTATTTGTTCTTCTTTTCTCTAAATATTTCTTAAAAGAATTTAACTCTACTTGATACTTTTTTCCTTTTTTGATTGCTGGAAAATCCTTTTCATTAGCAAACATTTTTCTTACCACGTTTTCACACCAACCAGTTAATTCCATAATATCTTTCATATCAAGCATTATTAATTCTTTTGCTACTATTTCTTTTTGTTTTTCTGTCATTTTTTATCCTCCTTATTCTTTTTTGCCATTTATACCATTTATATCACTGTTAATTGTTTATACTTAGATTTATTTTTTATATGTATGGTATAAATGTTATAATTGGTATAAAATATTATTTGAAAAAATACGGATTTAATTCTATTATTTTATCTGGTGGTCTTCCTACTTTATTTTCCTGTATTTCTTCTTTTATTCTAATATATCCTTCTTCTTGCAATATTTCTAAAGCTTCATTAATATCTTCTGGTTTCTTAACCCCTGTCCCTCTACACATTCTAAATATTTCATACTTTTTTATGTCTCCAACCATCCCATTTTCTTTTAACTTTTTAATGATTTTTTTAGCTTTCATTCTTTCTTTATCAATTTCAATAGTCTTATAAACATATTTAGTATTTTCTAGATAGTATAATCCTAATTCTATTGCTTTTAAGATATTTTCTTCTGAAATAATTGAATTATCATTGTCTATATTTTCTGCTAAATGTAAATTTCCAGCTATTCTTAAAATATTTCCATGAAATTTTCCTGCCCATTCTTCAATCTCATCTAACTTATTTTTGAGATTTTCTTCTAAGCACTCTGCAAATTTTTGTGAAATATTATAGGCTTCCTCTGATAATTTTAATACTTTAGGTTCTTCAAAATCCCTTTGCAATAGTTTTTCCATTATAATTTTATATTCAGCCTCTATTTCTTTGGGCATAGCCTTGCTATTTACATTTCTATATCCAACTTTTGATTTTGGATAGCAGTATAAAAATCTTGCACAAATGCCTTTTCCTTTAAATTGTTCATTCTCAAAAAGACTTTCAGCAACAACTGGTTGTATGAATAGCATTATTGTTAAATATGGATTTTTTAATATTTCTGTTGCTCTCCCTTTTCTATCAACACTAGTAGTGTCTCCACTATAAGATTTCAATATAATATCAAAATTTGCAACATTATTGCTATATCTTCCTGCTAATGTATCAAATATACCTCCTTCTGCTGAAAATATGCCTATTCTCTCTTTATTTTGTGACATAATAGATACTAATGCCTCTGGCGTTATATCATCAACTATTAGTCTTATAAAGTTCGCTTCTTTAAAATTAGCAATAATCTTATTTGTTTCTTCTATCTCTTGTTGAATTTCATTATCATTTACGCCTTTTCTTCCACACTTATTTTTTAAAGCTTTTAATTTATTTTCGTACATTTCTTTCTTAGATTTACTATTCATAACTTCTAATTTTCTTCTTTCATTTTCTTCTTTTTCATACTCATATATTGGTTTTGTAATTTTTGCCATAGTTGGACTTTTTCTTTCTGATGGTCTTGCTATATTAATAGCATACAAATTTAATGGTTCTAGCCATCCTTCTTTTCCCTGTACTACATATTTACCTTGATTGCATAAAGCTAATATAGCTAAAACTCCTGTTCCCACCATATCAATAGGAACTTGTAATTCTTCTGCCACCGCTTCTATGTATTCTCTTAGTTTATTTGGAAAATCCTTAATTGGAAAATTTGGTAAATTAAATTCCTTTAATTCATTTATTTTTTTCCATTTGTTACTATCACTCATTTTTATTCCTCCTCTTTTCACTTTGACTTAAGTCTATCGATAGTATAAAATATTTTTATCACATTTACATTTCATTTTTTAATTTTAAGCGTAGTCTTTTTGAAAAGGAGGAATTTATTTTGGAAAATCCAAATAAGAAGAAAAATTGGAATGAAAAATTTTTATCAAATATGAAATATCAATCATTTAAAAGAAAGCAATACTGTATTGAGCTGCTAGACAATAAAACATATATTCTTGCATATGACCATGATAAAAAGGAAGGTTTTATGCCTAATCCAGAATTAATCTATAATCATGCTATACAATTAAATAACGATTTAGAAAAGGATATAAATAAGTTTTATACAGCTAATTATATATATAACTCTGAAAAAACAATATATAAAGGATGGAGTGTCTTTGATAGCTTAATTAGCTTAAGACAAAATTTAGATTATTCTTATAAAATTAATGAAAATTCTATGACTGAAAAACAATTAATAGAATTAGAAACAAAGTTATCTGAACAAGATAGAAAAAGAATAATAAAATGGTTTAAAATTTATGGAATGCCTTTTTTAGGCGATAGAGTTATTAATAATTATGAAGCAGTAATAGGTATACCTCCTTTTGAATATGGTTTCAAGAATGATATATATACTTGTGTAAAAGAAAATGCATGTATTTGTAGATTAGGTAGCTTTTTAATTGGATTGAATATATTATGCAAAACATTATTTTTCTATCTGATATATTTATATAAAACTGACAATAATACGGATTTTATTAATATAGATTTCAGCAAATTGGAAGTTTTAGATGATTATAATATTTCTGATATGAAATCATATGTAAAAAAAGCTTTAATTAGTATAAGCGACAAAGCCATTATAAATTTTGATGATATTATATACGAAAATAAATTGCCTCATTTTGAACCTTATGCTGAAACGCTAATTTCATTAGCAATGTATCAACTAGCAATAATTATGTCTTCAAAAAAAATATATACTATAAAAAGATGTAAATTTTCAAAATGTGAACATTTTTTCATTCCAACAAGAACTAGTCGAAAATATTGCATGAATTGTTCAAGGCAGAAAAAGTATAAATTCAAATAAACTAAAAGTAAAGAGGCTACTTCCAATTGTAGTCTCTTTATAGCTCTTTTTATTATATGCGAGTTTTCTTTTTTTATGATGTCCGATTTTTATATATTTTCCTTATTTGACATACTTTGCATACTTATCAAATTCCCAACTATTATTATCCACTGTTTTCACTTCTCTACGCCCACTTTTATATACTATTGTAAATGTTGTTTTAGATTTATTTTTTCCACTTAAAGCTCCACCAACTAGTCCTACTGAACCTAATAATTCTCCTCCAATAGCACCTCTAGTCACAGAACTTCCAACTGACTTTCTACTATCTCCACCCACTATAATAGTATAATCAATTTCATTGTTAGCTTTTCTTTTATTTTTTTCTTCCTCGGTCATATTTTGTTCACTATGATAAACTGCAAATATTAAAAGAACTACTATTATTAATATAGCCCATATCATAACATAATCCTCCTTTTATCTATTCCACTTCTATATACATTGCTGATATTTTAGGAATAGTAACACTACCGCCCTTTATTGTTGTATATGTCTCTAATCCATCTAACATACCGTATATATTTACAATATCATCTTTCAAAATTCTACCACTATGGATATTATAATATTCTACATATATAGTGTCTTCATAGTATCCATATTTTCCTGCAGTTACATTTACTCTTAAGGTAGTCATATAGTTGCTTTCCATTACTTGGACTACTCTTCCTTTAAAATATGCAAATTTTCCTTTGTAATTTTCAGGATTTCTTGCTACTTCTTTATAAGAATATGTCTTACAAGCATTTTTATATACTTCTGCTGATTTTTCTTCTATCTTTTTTTCAATCTCTGTTATCTTTGTATTCCAATCTGCTTTATACCCTTCATAATAATTATCTGTTATTTGTTCAATTTCTTTCTTCAAAGCTTTCAATTCTTCCTCATTTAATGTTATATAAATATTATTTAATCTTTCATTTATGTTATTTGCAACCGCTTCTTTTTTCTGTTTTATTTGATTTTCAATTTCTGCAATTCTATTATTCCAATCAATAGCTTTTTCTTTTAGGTAATTAATTTCTTCAAATTTATTTGTTTTTATCATTTCCTTGACTACTTTTATATCATTTTCATTTTGATTTTCGCTTATTTTTTGTAAGTTTTCTTCCATTATTCCTATCCACTCATCAAATGTTCTGTGCAAATCTTCTCTATATATTTCCTTGTCCTTTTCAATTTTTAAATCTATACTTCTTTCTAAATTTTCATATTCATCACTATCTAATGTTTTAGTACTTAAATATAAATATTTATTTTTTGGTATATTATTAAATTTATATATATATTCATCATTTATGCTCTTATCAACATTATTAGCTAGTATCATTACAGCAACTTTGTTTACATATACACTATATCCTTCTCCTACTAATTTATAATTTTCCTCTTCTGCTATTTTATCTTGCATTTCAAAATATTTTTCATAATATTCTGCTGCCAATTTAGCATATTGTTCGTTTTCAAATATATCTATATAACAAGGCATATCTTTATAGTTTTCTATCCTCTTGTCATAAAATCCTTTTCTAATAGCTTTCACACTACCATTTTCAAAAATGTATAATTCCTTTTTTTCCATTTCTGTTTCGTATGCAATAATACCTTCTTTTATTAATTCTGATTTTTTCATCTCATTTAATAATTTATCTGGTGTTATAGTACAATTAAATAAATAAAACAATATTATTGTTCCTATTATACCTATTACTCCTATAATAAAAAAAATTATGCGTTTTATTGATTTATCTTTTTTATTTTCCTTACTTTCTTCTAAAACTGTTTTTACTTCCTCTTCTTTTACTTCTTCCATACATTATTTTCCCCTTTTTTATGTATAATATCACTATTTTATTTTAATTGCAATGCATTTGTTATGCATACTAAATATATTTTTGTACATATAATTGCATTATGAGGTGATATAATGAAAAAATTCAAAATTCCATCAGTTCCACCAACTACAAATAAATGCATTAGATTTCCAAATGATGTTATTGAAAATGTAGAAAATGCTATAAAGGGAAAAAATTGTACTTTTACTGCATTTGTAGTAGAAGCAGTAAAAGTAGCTTTAGAAAACCTAAACGAAGAAAAATAACCAAATATAATTTTTTTTATTTATTTCTCTATTCATGACCTTGAATTGCATGCCATGGCAATGTATCATATATAGGGTTCAGGTAGGGCAATAGGGCAAGTAAAAAAAGCATTAATACCCTTTTTTATGGTGTCCATATTTTATATTTATATATACAAAAAAATGTACTGCAATATATACTGCAATACAAATATCATCTTTATATACAATAAAAATATAATAAAATATAAATCAATCACTTATATTAATTTTTTTCAATTAAAAGTATAGTATAAATATATTTAAAATACTATAAAAATATAGTAAAATAAGCTATTTTGCTCTGGTGCACCAAAAAAACGCTTGATAAAAGCGTTTTTTTATTTTTTTCAGCACTATTTATATATCCATTCTACATCCAAGTTACATTTGAATTATTGCCTAATAAATATACCTCATTGGTATGTATCCATTATATTTAATATTAACATCATATTCAACTGTAATACATATTTATTTGACTTTCTCTTAAAGTCTGAGCTACTCTCTATAATTGATTCTTAAATATTATTCTAAAAACATTTCTTACTAATGGTCCAACAAAAAATGCTAATAAAAAAAACAATAATCCCCTCTATTGGAAATTCTTTTAATGCTATTAAAAAAGTTTGATTTATTAGTCCTTCTGGTGAATTTATCGCTAAGCTATAAACTATCATGCAATAAGCCATCAAAACAGCAGTCATTAAAGTAAATATAAAATTTTGAAACTTTGTTTTAGGCATTATATACCTCCCCCTTTCTTTAAAAAGTTCTTAGTATTTTCTCTAAAAAGCGAAAAAATACCATCTAGTCGCAGACATAGACTAGACAGCATTTAATGTCTCTATTATTATATTACAAGATTTTATTTTCTTCAACAAAAAATCACATTTTTTTATTTAATTACCATTGCTAGACATAAAATACGTAGCTACAGGTATTTCATCATTAATAGTATTTTTATCTAGTTTTATTTTTATAATATCTAATGATACATCTCCTAATCGCTCTATACTATCAATTCCACCTTTACATTCTATTTTTGTTTTTGAATTAATTTCTACTTTAAGTTCAAACTCTCCACCATCAATATTATAATCTGGTAATAAATCATCAAATGTTATAGATAATATTGCTTTGTTTTTATTTATTATCTCCATATTTGTGCCTATTGGTGAAACTGTTAAATAAATAGGATTTTCTAATGTAAAGTTTTTCATCAATTCTTTTCTTAATTCTTCACCCTTTATATTACTTAATACACTAATTACATTTTGTTTTGTAGTAAGTGTATCAATAAAATAACCAACTTTTATTTCATTAATGCTTATTTCATCATTTGTTCTTCCATTTATAAACTTTAAATTGTTATTTTTATCTATTGAATATTTTTTATTATTTGATTGATTTTCAAAAACGATATTATTATCTGTTATTTCAGTTACTACACCCTCTCCATTATGAATGTATTCTTCTATATTATTAGTAATATTTTTTATAAAGTCCTTTTTTTCTATTTTTTGTCCATTTTTATATAATGTTATGTCTTCACTAGTAACAATAATTTTGATGCTTTCATTTAGATTTATATAATCTGATATTTTTTCTAATGAGCTAATTTCATTAGAATATCCTGTTACTCTTTTTTTATTTCCTTTTTCATACTTTATTTTTGTCATTTCATTTTTATCAATATCAATATTCATAGTAAGTAAACATGCTTTATTTTTTCCGTTATAATCATCTTTATAAAATTGGAATATAGCTGTTTTACTATTTTCTTTTATATCATATTGGATAAAAGTTAACTTTAGTCCTTTTTCATATTCCTGTGCTATATCCGTTAGTTCACTTTTTATTTCTAATAAATCATATACATCTGTACATAAATTATAATCTTTATCATATTCTTTACATTCATATGGTGCAAAATCATCATTATTTTCAATAAGATTATAAAAAAATATTGATACAATTATAATAAAAATTGCTATAATTATTGCTATCTTCTCTTTCATAACTCATCTCCTATATAAATTGTAATATTATTTGAGTTTTAATATCGTGTCATTACATACCGTCCCATCCTCAGCTATAGTTGATTTTCTAACAAATTTAGAATGTTTCTTTAAAACACCATAAGCATACCAATCATGAGTACAAAACTCTTTACAAAACTCTGGATAACCATGTTCTTTGCAAGTGTCGAAATATAAACATTTTGATATTTCATAAGAAAAACCTTCATCATCGTCTTTTAATACTTTTGCCTTCCAGCATATTGCCTTTGCCCCATTTAAGTCATCCTTTAAACTATTTACAACTATATTATACCCATTTGGCAATACATCAGCTATTTTATATATAACAGTTAATTCTTTTTATTAATAATATTGAAATCAAGTAATTAATAATTATAATTCATTAAGCATTTGCAAATTATGTCAATTTTTGGTATAATTAATTTAATATTCGTGGGTACAGCGAAATATAACAAATGTACCATTTTAGTATAGAATGCTGTTATTTTAGTGTTCTGCTAAAAATATAAGGAGACTTTTATGAAACGGTATTTAATCACATTAATCACAATTGTATTAGTTTTTGGCTTAGTCGGATGCCATACGGAAACTGTTCCTGAAGAGAAGAACTTAGAAGTTCTTAACACTCTTGATGGAAGTACCCTTGAAAAAACTCATGAAATTGAATACCTTAAATTTATAACTACCTATGATACAGGTGATTATGATTTAAGTAGATGGAGAATAACTGACTCCAAAACAATCAATATGACCGCAAAGGTTACAAACGTTCCAGAAGGTGCAACCATATTAATTGAACATGTTCATATAGACATGTCTTTAAAATCAACTAATCCTCAACTCGACGGTTTATCACAGGATTCTATGGATGACTCCTATCATGGAACATCCCAAGACGGTTTTTGGATAAATGAAAAATATCCCTATCAAAATAAATTTGCTATAGAAGGTTTTAGCAAGGATTTAATTGATGGTTGGACATTTGTATGTGGTTCATATGGATATGGTTCTATAAGTCAAGAAAGGCTTACTGAAAAAAATCTAACAACTTATGGTAAGGTCTACGCAAATAAAATGCAAGTCGTATATGATATTCTTATCAAATATCCAAAGGAAGATTTTTATCATGTTGTATCAGTCTTGGATGAATTTCTCATTCCTATATCAAGCGAATCTTGATTTTCATAAATACTGTAATTTAATGTCCAGTTAACACCTAGTTAACTGGGCATTCTCCATAAAAAACATTTTTTCATTTTTAGATAATATAAAAATTCTCTATAACTATTATATTTACTTACCTTATGTCATTTTATTCTTAATATATAATCGTTTGTAATGCTTTACTAGATAATATAGCACCTGTAAATAGTGCAAAAAATCCTACTATTATCAATAAAATTATTAATACACAAAAATAAGATCTAGCAAAGTTCCTTAAATTAATATTATTAGTTCCTCCAAATGAAAAAACTAATATAAAAATAAATCCTATAATTGGTATTGAAAATAATATTTCATATCCAAAATACCCCCACATTGATATTGGTTTGTACTCATCTGGTATATTTTTTTGTTCTTCCATTTCTATTCCCCCTTCTATTTCATTATAATTATATTCTATACTATACAATAAAAGTTGTAAATACAAAAATAATAAAACTTTAAATTGGTTTTTAAAGTTTTATTATTTCTATCTATATAGAATTACCTATATCTGGATTATCTTCTAATATTTTATTTACTATATCTTGTTTCATATTGAATGGTATTACATACCCCCCTAGTGACCTAGCTTTTTCTCTTAAAACTGGAATTTCCTCATTAATATAAATTTTCGCTTTACCTTTACCATTTTTTGCTTCTTGCACCAAATTAGAAACTGGTGAATTACCGTCAAATGCTAAAACTACAGAACTCCTTCTTTCAAAAATTTCATAGTTAAAACTTTTATAAATTCCTAATTCCTCCGTTTCTGTTGAAACACATACTCCATTTAATTCTTTCTCTAGTAAATTATCTTTTTCAATCTCAGAAACCATTTTAGGAATAATTGCATCAATTTCAAACTTTTTATTAATTTCTTTAGAAATATCTACAATAGCTTTTTCATATCCCTGCATTTTATGTCCTATTACAAAATAAGCTTTTTCTGAACTAACCTTTTCCATTAATCTTTTTAATATTTCTTTTCCTTCTGAAGTTAAAAATGTTTCTCTTCCTTTAGCATTAAAACTTCCTCCCGCTATAATAATAGGTACTTTATTTTCTGGCAATCTTTTTATCTTATCTTTCAATACTTCTTCCGCTTCTAAATTATTATTTAATCTTAAATCAGCTTTAACTTTTCTGCTTTCTTCTATATTGTTATTTTCTAATTCCAATATTGCATCTCTTAAACTTCTGCCATTTAAAAACTTCTCAAATAAAAACTCTTTTTCATTAAAATATTTTTTACTATTTTCAATTATTTCTTCTTCTACTTCTCTCATTTTAGTAAAATCATCATCAGTTAATCCTAGCAAATTTTTTAATGCTAATTGTTCTTCTATTGTATCACTTCCATAAAATCCACATCCATCTGTTCCTTGTACACATCTAACACCATTTTTTATATATTGTTTTAATGGATGATTCTCTAAAGCATTTAAATTATTTAATCTAACATTAGAAGTTAATTGAAATTCTAGTACTGCCTTTGATTTTTTTAAGTTTTTTAATAATTTCTTTCCTTCTTTTGATTCTAGATTTGGAGTATATAATCCATGACCTATTCTTACCTTTGGAATGTTTTTTCCTTCTGGCGTTGCTTCTATTACACTTTCTATTGATTTTGATACATTTCCTCTTAAGCTATCATTTTCTCCAGCATGAATTCTAATTGTAAAATTTTCATCTTCATTTACAACATAATTTACAAGTTCTCTAATGACAGGTTTCAATTCTGTAATATCATTAATTTCTTCTCCAATAAAATCACTACCTACTACATATGGACTTTTTGCCACAGCTTTAATAACATTTAAATTATCTAGTAGATAAGAATCTCTAGTATCAACACCTTTTATAATAGTCAACGGTATTCTTCTAATTGCTGCTAAAAACCTTATTGCTACACCTGTTTCTTTTTCTATTTTAGGCATAATTTCATGAATTTCTTCCAAATATTTTATTGCTGGTTCTCCTAATTTTGCAAGTTCTGTGTCTGCCATTTCTACATATTCAATACCTTGTTTTTGATATTCTCTAGCTATCCATAATAATTTATCTTGTCTTAATGAATTAAATTCATATTGACTTCCTTTTTTATGATCTTCTATCATTCTTTTTGCATATTTTACAATGTCTTTTTCTGGTATTTTATTAATATCTTTTATTTGTATTTTCTCTTCTGATACCTTACCTTTAGCAAAAATATAACGATAAATATATACTTTTTCTAAATTTGTAAATACTGCTTGCCCGTCTTTTAATATTACTAGGCTATTTCTAATTTTTGAAATGTTATATTCTGCATTTTCTAAATTGTTTAAAATAAAATCTGCAAAGTTAATAAATGTATTATCATCAATTTTTCTAGTTAAATATTTTCCAGTAAGATTGCAATCTTTAAATTGTTCTTCTACTTTTTTTCTTTGTTTTAATATTTTTTCTTCTTGTATCTTTGACATTTTCAATTTTAATTTTTTTATATAATATAATGGATACTTTATTTGACGCACTATACCTAATGCTATTAAAACATCGGGGGTTAAATTAGCATTCATATGAGTATGTAAATCAGTTCTAAATTTAGATTTTTTTAATATGTAAGATTTAATAATGGTTTTATCAATAGGCAATTTATAATTTTTAGTTTGTGACATTAAGGTTTTTGAAATTGCTGGGATTTTGGCTTTTATTTCTATTACTCCATTTTCATAAATATTAGCAATTTTTATGCCTCCCATTCTAAAAATATAAACAATCTCATTGTCTCCATTGATACTAGCAGGAATTGTTCCCTCTATTATTTTCATATCATTTTCGTTTTTAGTTGTCTCTACACCACATAAATTTGCTAAATTTGTAATTAAATTACCTGTATTATGATTTGGTGTCTCTAATATATATTTTATTTCATCCTTATTAATTTTATATAAATTAACTATAATATCTTTTTCTTTATCTAAATAAAATCTGTTTAATAATATATCTTTCATTTTTTATCCCCTCATAAATCAAAAAAATATTTATATATCATTTTAACATGTTTCTTTTTATTTTTCAATATTTATGTCAACTTTTCAATATATAATTCCTTGATTCTTTTTATAATTCTCCATTTCTTTAAAACATTCTTTTCTATCAATTTGCTTTAAATCTATTAAATCTACGTTTTCACCTTTTAAAAACTCATAAATTTTGTCATCTCTAAATCCTATACTACCTGCATCTTCTTTTGTACATCCATAATATACCGTTTTTATATTGGCCCAAATAATAGCAGATAAGCACATTGGGCATGGTTCACATGAAGTATATAATTCATACTCAGATAAATCATATGTATTTAACTTTTTACACGCTTCTCTTATTGCAACAATTTCTGCATGTTGGGTTGGATCTTTTTCTTTCAATACTCTATTATTTCCATTTGATATAATTTCTCCTTCTTTATTTACTATTACTGCACCAAATGGTCCTCCTTCTAAATCCATCCATTTTTTAGAATTTTCTTTTGCTATTTTCATATATTTATTCATTTTCTTCCTCCTTTATTCTTTTTATTGTATCATATTCGTTTTCAATTTTCCATATAATTTATGGGGTGAGTCTTTTGATTATAAAGTCTTTTAAAATTAATAAAAATTTAATAATAATCATTACTATTATTATAACTTTATTTACTAACATTATATTATTTTATTCATTTGCAAATGACACACAAGAAACTAATAATACTAACTTTATAAAATGGGTTGATTTTAATATAACTTCTGAAGCTCTAAATTTAACAGCAAAGCTTGATATTGACTCACATAATAATAATAATAATGGAATAATATATAACTGGATTGAATTATTAGCTTATCTAGCTTGTAAAAATGGTGGAGATTTTAAAAGTTTCAAAAAATCTGATTTAGATACTTTAGTAAATAAATTATCTAATGTTGAAACCATATCAGATTTGACAAATAATTTAAAATTCTATGATTATTACTATGAAAGTTACTCTGCTGTACTTAGCAACTTTATTGGAAATTACGAAATTGAAACAGAAAATGAAGATGGTACAAAATCTTTTAAATCTCGTTATGGTTTAAAAGCATTTTTACCAATTGCTAAAAATTATTCTTTTTCTCATTATGATGACTTTGGAAATTCGAGATCTTATGGATTTAAAAGAACTCATTTAGGAAATGATTTAATGGGAAGTATTGGCATTCCAATTATTGCTGTTGAATCTGGTATAGTAGAAAATTTAGGCTGGAACCAATATGGCGGTTGGAGAATAGGAATTAGAAGTTTTGACACAAAAAGATATTATTATTATGCACATTTAAGAAAAAATCATCCCTATGTAGAAGGTTTAGAAGAAGGAAAAACAGTTAATGCTGGTGATGTAATAGGATATTTAGGAATGACTGGATATAGCACAAAGGAAAATGTGAATAATATTAATGTTCCTCATCTTCATTTTGGTATGCAACTAATATTTGATGAGTCTCAAGTAGATAGTCCTAATGAAATTTGGATTGATGTTTATCAAATTATTGAATTCTTAAAAAATTCTCGTTCTGAAGTTTATATGAATAATAAAGAAACAAAAGATTATGTTAGAAAATATGCATTTAATGAAAATACTTCTTTTTAATATTATATTTTTAAACATTAACTTGCCTTAACTTGCATTTTAATTATATCTGTGTTATAATTAATTTCTATACTATACAGAAAGGGGAGAGATTATTTGAATTCTTTAGCAGATTTAGTTAAATGGTGTCTCATTGATCAGGCCTTTCAAAAAGGTCGTTGTAATGAGTCCATTATTGGAACAATAACAAAATCCGTTAACTATAACGGAAAAACATATGATGTTATTGTTACAATAACACCTGAAGACATCAAATCAAAGATGCAGTATTGCAATGATCACGTATACTACATCCATTAATCTCACCACCACCCAAAAGCTTATATTGCTTACGGGTGGTTTCTTTTTATTTTTTCCCTAGTACAATATTGAATTCTTTATTTATCTTTCCTCTTATAATCTTTAAATTCACTTCATCATTTGGTTTTTTTGTATAAATATATTCTCTTAAATCATTCATAGTATTTAGCTCTATATTATCAATACTTGTAATAATATCTCCATTTTTTAATTCTGTATTATCTGCTGGACCATTACTAGTAATTTGCGCAACATAAATTCCCTTTTGAAAATTATTATTTAAATTTGTATTTAAATATGGTACTACTTCTTTATCATAAGCATAAATGCCTATAGTTGCTTCTTCAAAATTTCCTATTTGTTTAAAACTTTCAATAATTGGTCTTATAATATTAATAGGTATTGCAAAGCCAATTCCTTCAGCAGTAGATATTTTAACTGTATTAATTCCTATAATATCTCCATTTGGATAAATCAAAGGTCCCCCACTATTTCCAGGATTAATAGTAGCATCTGTTTGTATTAAATCTGTCATATAAGAAGATTTGCTTTCTTCTTCTATTTTTATTGTTCTATTTTTTGCACTTATTATTCCTGACGTTACAGTCCTTCTAAATTCAAATCCAATAGGATTCCCGAATTGCATATACCGTTTCTCCAACTCTTATGCTTTTAGAATCTCCTAAAGTAACATACGGTAAATTTTTCGCATTTATTTTTGTAATAGATAAATCTAAATCACTATCACTCCATACTACTGTTCCATCATAATTTGTCCCATTTTCTAACGTTATATAACATCTACTATACTTACTGCCTGTCACATGTTCATTACTTACTATATATCCATCTTCTGTCACAATAAATCCTGTCCCTAGTCCTAATTCACTTTCTGAACTTTTTGATAATATGCTATTACCTGTTTCTTTTAATTTTGAAATACCCACAACCTTTTCTGTCGTTTCTTCTAAAACATCTGCAATTTTCTTGCTATTATTCTGAACGTTTTCCACAGTTTGTTCTTTTAATGTGGATTGTGTCCTTGTTGCAACATAATTATCATTAATTTCTATCTTTTGGTATGTATTATATAAATAAAAAGCAAAAACCCAAAGAATTGATAAAATGATAAATATTTTTAATGATTTTTTTAAGTATTTTCTTTTTTTTATTTTTTTCAAATATTCCACCTCAAAAATATTCTTTCCAACTTTAGCAATTTTAAACTAAACTCTTTTTTTTTATGAAACTTTTAGTATCAGTTATAAAATTCTATTGACATTTTTAAGTAAAAAAATATATAATTTGACTAAATAATACAATAAAGGTAAAAGGTGAATAAAATGGAAAAGGATGTTTATGAGTTAACTAATGCTCAGAAAAGTATTTGGAATACAGAATTATTTTATAATGGTTCTAATATTAATAATATTTGTGGTACAATAAATATTTTTGAACCACTTGATATTAATGCTTTAAAAGAAGCTCTTCATTTAATTGTTGCTGAAAATGATAATCTTCACGCTCAATTTTATATTAAAGATGGTTGCATATATCAATCTTTTAAAAAAGATCTTGATTATAACATAGATGTTTTAGAAATTTCCTCTAAAACAGATTTGCGTAAACTTGAAAGAAAAATGAGATCTCATATTTTTGATATTTTACATTCAGATTTATTTGATTTTAAAATTTTCAAATATCCTGATTCAACAGGTGGTGTTGTTGTTAACATTCATCATCTTATCTCTGATTCTTGGACTTTGGGTTTAATTGCAAAAAATATTATCAAGAAATATTATAGTATTTCTCATAATATTCCTATGGAAACCAATAAAGCTTCTTACATCGACTATATTAATTATGAACAAAAATATCTATCAAGTAATAAATTTCAAAAAGATAAAGAATTCTGGCAAAACTATTTAGAAAATCGTCCAGATAGTATTACTATGCCTACTTTCAAAAAAAATATAAAACAAAACTTTTCTTACAAGGCGAAAAGAAAGATACTTCATTTACCTTCTAGCCTAATAAAGAAAATGAATGACTTCTGTCATGCTCATAATGTCTCTTTATTCAATTTATTTATGGCTGTTTATTCTATTTATATTGGTAGAGTTAATCATTCTAATGACTTTATTCTAGGTACACCTATCTTAAACAGAACTTCTGTTAGTCAAAAAGATACAATGGGAATGTTTATTAATACTGTCCCTGCACGTATAAAAATAGAAGATAATTTAGACTTTTCTACTTTCGTTAGTCAAATTGCTACTAATTTTGCTTCTATTTACAGACATCAAAAATATTCTTATCAAAATATCTTAGAAGATATAAGAAAGGAAAATTCTAAAGTTCCAAACCTTTATCAAGTACTTTTATCTTATCAAATAACTAAAATTAAAACTGATGATGATATAAAATATTCTTCTGAATGGAGTTTTAATGGTTCTATTTCTGATGACTTTGACATTCATCTTTTTGACTTGAATGATTCTGGTTCTATTAATATTGCTTATGATTATAAAATATCAAAGTATACAGATTTAGATATTAGACAAATTCATTCTAGAATTTTATATATAATTTCACAAATCTTAAAAAACCCAAAAATAAATTTAAAAGACATTTTAATTACGACACCTAAAGAATTAAAAGCAATTTTAGCACTTTCAGAAAAAAATGATTGTTCTTATCCTTCTAATAAAACAATTTCTCAACTATTTGAAGAACAAGTACAACTAACTCCTAATAATATTGCTATTAAATACAATGGTTCTTATTTAACTTATGATGAGTTAAATAAAAAGGCTAATCAAGTAGCTCATTTTTTAAGAAATATAGGAATAAAACCAAATGATGTGGTTGCCATTCGCTTAAACAAATCTCTTGAAATGGTAGTTGGAATTTTAGGTATTTTAAAAGCAGGTGGCAGTTATTTACCTATCGACTTATCTTATCCACAAGAAAGAGTATCTTTCATGTTAAAAGATAGCTCAGCAAAAATCTTTTTAACAAACAAACTTCATCAAAAAGATTTAAATATTCCTATTGAATGTTATTTATTAGATAATGTAGATTCTAATCCTATTTATAAAAACGATACTATTAATTTGCCTTGTCTTAATTCACCTGAGGATTTAATTTATATTATATATACTTCAGGCTCTACTGGTACTCCTAAAGGAGTTATGTTGTGCCATAGAAATGTTGTACGTTTAATAAAAAACAGCAACTTCCAGTTTGATTTTAACCAAAATGATGTATGGACTATGTTTCATTCAGTTGCTTTTGACTTCTCTGTTTGGGAATTATATGGCTCTTTATTATATGGTAGTAAATTAATATTAGTACCTGAGCCAACTGCAAAAGATCCTAAGAAGTTTTTGCAACTATTAAGAGATGAAAAAGTAACTGTATTAAATCAAACTCCTACTTATTTTTATAACTTATTAGATAGAGAACTTTTAAATACTGATAATTCTTTATCTGTTCGTTATATCATTTTTGGAGGAGAAGCTTTAAAGCCAAATTTAGTACGACCTTGGAAAGAAAAATATTCTTTTACTAAAATAATTAACATGTATGGAATTACTGAAACAACAGTTCATGTTACATTTAAAGAACTAAGTGATGAAGATTTGCTTTCTAGTGATTCTAATATTGGAAAACCAATACCTACTTTAAAAGTATACGTTATGGATAAATATCTTAATATTTTGCCTTTTGGTGTAGAAGGTGAAATGTGTGTAAGTGGGCTTGGTGTTTGTAAAGGTTACTTAAATCGTCCTGAACTTAATAAAAATAGATTTGTTAAAAATCCTTATTATCCTGATGAAATCTTATACCATTCTGCCGATAATGCTGTACTTGACTCTAATGGAGACTTGTATTATATGGGTAGAATTGATAATCAAGTAAAAATTAGGGGATTTCGTATTGAAATTGGAGAGATAGAAAGCAAATTATTAAAACATCCTCATATTAATAAATGTGTCGTATTACCTAAAAAGAACGGAGATACAGACTCTTATCTTGTGGCATATGTAGTAATGGATGAAAAAGAATCTGTTGATAATTTAAAAACTTATATTTCTAAACTTGTTCCAGAATATATGGTACCAAACTTTTTCGTATTTTTAGATAAATTACCTCTTACTAGCAATGGAAAAGTTGATAGAAAAGCTTTATTATCAATGGAAATTAAAGTTGAAAAAAAGAAAAAATACATTGCTCCTAGAAATGATTTTGAAAAAACATTCCAGTCAATTTTAGAAAATTCTATGCATATAAAACAAATTGGTATTGATGATAACATTCTAGAACTAGGTGCAGACTCACTTACTTTAATGAAAATTACAATAGAATTACTTGAAGAAAATTATCTTGTTAATATTCAAGATATTTATGAGTTAAAAACAATAAGGGAAATTTCAGATAATTTCTATTATCCTAAAAAATCTAATGTATATAAAAGAACCATTTCTGATAATATTTTTTACAACTTTAAAGAAGATTTTTCACCAGAAAAATTATCTGTAAAAAATATTTTATTAACTGGTGCTACTGGTTATTTAGGTGTTCATATATTAAATGAATTAATGCACAAAACAAATAGTAATGTTTATTGCGTTGTTCGTCATAAAAATGGAAAAGACTCCAAAGAAAGATTATTAAATAAACTATCTTTCTATTTTGGAAACTCTATGTTACAATATGTAGATAGTCGTATTCATGTATTAGTTGCAGATATTTCTTTACCACAATTAGGTTTATCTAATGAAGAATATCATAAACTAGGAGAAACCATTGATTTGGTTATTCATTCTGCAGCTATTGTTGACCATTATGGTAATAAGGACTTATTTGAGCTAATCAATGTAACTGGAACTAACCATATCATTGATTTTTGTAAAGATTTTTCTATTTATATGAACCATATATCTACTACTTCTATATCAGCTTCACTTCCTGAAAACGCAAAACCTAGTATTTTTGATGAACATGTCCTTTACATAGGTCAAAATTATTCTGAAAATATTTATATAAAAACTAAATTTGAAGCTGAATACAATATTTTAGAAGCTATTTTGCACTCTGATTTAAAAGCATCTATTTATCGTCTTGGAAATATATGCGCTAGATACTCTGATGCGAAATTTCAAGAAAATGATGATAAAAATGCCTTCTTAAATAGAGTTATAACTCTTTCTAAATTGGATAAATTAGCTAATTCTTTCTCTAATTTTAAGATTGATTTAAGCCCTGTTGATACTTGTGCAGATATTATCTCTTCTTTAATATTACTTAATAGTAGTTATCAAAAAGTATTTCATATATACAATAATCAAGAAATAAAATTAGTTGATTTAATTAATCAATTAAAACCCGAAAATCAAAAAATTAAAGTAGTATCTGATGAAAAATTTTATGAATATATTAAAAACAAATCAGATATCTTAGGAATAATAAATGACTTAACAAGTAAATCTTCTTACAACTCTAATATTATTATGAAAAACGATTTTACTATTAATTACATGAAAAATTCACATTTATCTTGGCCAACAATCGACAAAAATTATATTAATAAATTCTTTAAAAAATATATTAACAAAGGAGACTAAAACAAATGAAGAAAAAAATTAACACTTGTTTTTTGCGAATTATTTTATTGTATTTAATAATTCCAATTTTAATAGCATTATGTTTATACCCCGTCTTACCCAAGATACTAAATTATCCACCTGAGAGTGTAGATAATCAATTTCAAGTTGAATTTGATGGAGTTACATACACTCGGACAATATGTTTTATTGATTATGATTATTGTATTTTGTAGCTTAATTATATTATTTATCAGAGCTTACTTGATATATAAACAATTTTATAAATTAAGTGAAAATAATGAAAAACTATCATCACAAAAAAAGCTATTAATTTTACACAAAATCAGAGGTTTTTGCTATAATACACCTTACTTATTATATTTTCTAGAAATATTATTACCTTTAATATTTTTACCTTTGACATTTATTATAATAGATGCTTATCCTGTAACTATTTTAAAAATATGTTTGATTTATTTATCATTTTTTACATTAGCATCTGTAATAAGTTTTGTATTTTCAAAAAATGAATTTGGATATATATTAAATTTACTAAATACAATGTATCCTGATTTGATGCAAAAAATAGAATTAGAATATTCTGAAAAAAGAAGGAGTAAATTAAAATCACTCCCAGTCAAGTTAATATTACAATTTTCTCCTTTAGTACTTGTATCTTTAATCTTCATCTCTCTTGTAGGTTATGTACAAGCTTCTAAAAAAACTGGAGATATTTACTATAACTCTTATTTAACAATAATTTCTAATTCTTTTGATAAAGTTTTTGATTCAAAAGAAGAAATAGAAACAACTTTAAAAAATATAACATTATTAGATGACTCTCATCAATATTTTATTATTGATAGTAATGGAAATCAACTTGTATCAGATAATTCTAAATTAGAAAAATTTTTTGTTAAATATACTTTAGAAAAGTCAGAAATGCAAAATGGAAGAACATATGATTATTTTTGCTTAGATAGTGAAGGTATTGCAATAAAATGTTATTTAACTAATGGTGATTTTTGTTATGCAGGTTTTAGATATAATACTATGCAACCGAAATTTTTAAAAGCTATTTTAACTTGTGATATTGTTTTATATATTATAATTTTCTTTATATTAGTTTATGTTTCTGTTTCACTTTCGAGAGAAATAAAAACAGTTTCAAATAAACTAAAAGAAATTGCTTCTACTAATAAAAATGATATTAATTTAAATAATAATTTAATTGTTACATCCGAAGATGAATTAGCAGACCTTTCTTTATCATTTAATTTAACACAAAGCTTTACTAAAAATAATGTAAATCAATTAAAATCAAACCAATCAATGTTAATGGAACGTGAAAGATTAGCTTCTTTAGGACAACTAATTGGTGGTATAGCACATAATTTAAAAACACCTATCATGTCTATCTCAGGAGCAGCAGAAGGTTTATCTGATCTTGTTAAAGAATATGATTCTTCTATTGATGATCCAGATGTAAACTCTCAAGATCATCACGATATTGCTAAAGATATGAATTCTTGGATTGTTAAAATCAAAGATTATACAGAATATATGTCAGATATTATTACAACAGTAAAAGGACAAGCTGTTAATCTTTCAAATGAAGAAGATATTTCTTTTACAATTGAAGAATTATTAAAAAGAGTAAATATCCTAATGAAACATGAATTAAAAAATGCTATTATTTATTTAAATATTTCACTAAAAACTGACGAAAATACTATAATTCATGGAGATGTAAATAGTTTAGTCCAAGTAATTAATAATATGGTTTCAAATTCAATCCAAGCATATGAAGGAAAAACAGAACAAACAATTGATTTGATAGTTGAAAAAGAAGACAATAATCTACTTATTTCAATTAAAGATTATGCATCTGGACTACCAGATAAAGTAAAAGAAAAATTATTTAAAGAAATGATAACTACTAAAGGAAAAAATGGAACAGGATTAGGCTTATATATGTCATATTCTACAATAAAAGCACACTTCAATGGCAATATTACAGTTGATTCTGAATTAGGAAAAGGTACTACTTTTACTATAACATTACCTTTACAATAGTTTTACTTATAAATAACTAAAAAATGAATTAAACTTGTAAAGTTTTATAAATAAAACTTTACAAGTTTAATTCATTTTTATTTTATATTATCACACTCAAAGTGTTACTATATAAAAATTGGTTATTTTTTACATAATTTTTTTAACAAAATCTATTGATTTTTCTAGCATTTATTAATATAATGTGAACAAATATTAATAAAATGGGGAATTAATATGAGAAAAGGATTGCAAAATTTAGAAAATAATGAAAATAATAATTATAAAATTATAGCCGTTGATGATGAAGAAGGTATTATTGATTCTTTATCTATATTTTTAAAAAGATCTGGCTATAATTTTACAGGTGTTACAGACCCTCAATTAGCAATTGAAAAAGTAAAAAATGAGCATTTTGATTTAATGATTTTAGACTTCATTATGACTCCATTTCATGGTGATCAAGTAGTAGAAGAAATCAGAAAATTTAATAAAGACTTGTATATTTTGTTACTAACTGGACATAAAGATTTAGCTCCGCCTTTAGAGACAATTAAACGATTAGATATTCAAGGATATTGTGAAAAGGGAGACAAATTTGATCAGTTGCTTTTATTAATTGAGTCTGGAATTAAATCTATTAAACAAATGAATCAAATCAAAAAAATTAATGATGAATTATCAGATACTTACGAAAAGTTAGAAAGTGCTTACTTAGAAAGTATTCAAACTCTACGTTATACAGTAGAAGCAAAAGATACTTATACTCGTGGTCACTCTGACCGTGTTTCTGAATATTCTGTTTTAATAGGAAAATATTTAGGATTACCAGAAGCAGATTTAAATACTTTAAGAATTGGTGGTTTATTCCATGATATTGGAAAAATCGGTGTTCCTGACGCAATTTTACAAAAAAACGGAAAACTTGATGATGATGAATATTCTCAAATAAAGCAACATCCTAATATTGGTGTTCATATTTTGTCACACGCAAAAATATTTCAAAATATTTTACCAATTGTTGAACATCATCATGAAAAATATGATGGTACTGGATATCCAGGCAAATTAGCTGGTGAAAATATTCCATATTTGGCAAGAATTGCTTCTATTGCTGATAGTTTTGATGCAATGACATCAAAACGCGCTTATAGAGATTCTTTACCTATTGATATTGTTATTTCTGAATTCGAAAAATTTAGAGGAACTCAATTTGACCCTAATATTGATGATGTTTTCTTAGATATTTTGAAAAATCATTATGACGAAATTGAAGAAATTAGAAATAAATATATGACAGAGTAAAATATTTATTCATGTAATAAAGAATAAGTCATATAATAAAAGATATAATAATTGAATGTGATTGAAGAATAAATTAGAAAATTTTAAAATAGCTAAATGAGGGAACCCAAAATTCTTTTGGGAAGTATCATTTAGCTATTTTTAGATTTTATATTTGTTCGTATTGAGCCGAAATTATTATATTTTTTATTATATGACTTATTCTTTTATATAAAATTCTATATTTTATACTTTCATTGATAATCCAACTTTTTGTCTTTCTTTATCAATCTTAATAACCTTAACTTTTACAACATCTCCAACTGATACAATATCAGATGGATTTTTAATAAATTTTTCACTCATTTCAGATATATGTACAAGACCATCATGTTTAACACCTATATCCACAAAAGCTCCAAAATCAATTACATTTCTTACTGTACCTGTTAATACCATTCCCTCTTTTAAATCCTCTAATTTTAATACATCACTACGTAAAATTGGCTTTGGCATATCTTCACGAGGATCTCTTCCTGGTTTTGAAAGCTCTTCTATAATATCTGTTAATGTCATTTCTCCTACATTTAAATCTGTTGAAGTTTTTGCAATATCAACTGTTTTTAATTTATTTTGTATAGCTTCTAATTTTTCTTTATCTTTTAAGTCTTTTTTATCAAAGCCAATCTCATTTAATAATTTCTCCGCAACTTCATAACTTTCTGGGTGTACAGCAGTTATCTCAAGAGGATTATCTCCATCTAATATTCTTAAAAATCCTGCACATTGTTCAAATGCTACTTTTCCAAGTTTAGGAACTTTTAATAATTGCTTTCTATTTTTTAATTTTCCATTTTCATCTCTATATTTTACAATATTTTTTGCAATAGTATTATTAATTCCTGATACATAAGATAATAAAGATGGTGTTGCAGTATTTACATCAACTCCTACTTTATTAACGCTATCCTCTACTACTCCAGTTAAACTCTCGGCTAATTTTTTTTGGTTTACATCATGCTGATATTGTCCAACTCCTATAGCTTTTGGATCTATTTTTACTAATTCTGCTAATGGGTCTTGTAATCTCCTTGCAATTGATATTGCACCTCTAATAGAAACATTTATATCTGGGTATTCTTCTGTTGCTAGTTTTGATGCAGAATAAACAGATGCTCCCGCTTCACTTACAATTACATAATGTACATCTCTTTTTGTATCTTTTATCATGTCTGCTACAAACATTTCAGACTCACGAGAAGCTGTTCCATTTCCTATTGCAATCATATCTACTTTATCTTTTTCAATTAGTTTAAGTAATTCCCTTCTAGCTCCTACAACATCATTTTGAGGTTCTGTTGGATATACTGTTGTATAATCTAACAACTTTCCTGTTTCATCTATTATTGCTATTTTACATCCAGTTCTATATGCAGGATCAAATCCCATAACTGTTTTACCTTTTATAGGAGCTCCTAGTAGTAATTGTTTTGAATTTTTTCCAAATACTTTTATTGCCTTTTCTTCTGCTTTTTCTGTTAAATCTGAACGTATTTCTCTATCAACTGAAGGTTCTATTAATCTTTTAAAACTATCTTCAATCGTTGTTTTTAACATTTCTGTAAATTGAGTTGTATTTTTTATTATATCTTTTTCAATATATTTCAATATTTTCTCTTCTGGTTTTTCTAATTTAATTTTTAAAAATTCTTCTTTTTCTCCTCTATTAATTGCTAAAATTCTATGACTTGGAATAAATTTTATTGCCTCTTGGTATTCATAATACATTTCATAATTAGACTTTTCTTCAGGCTTAGATGCTCTAGTTACTACTTGACCTTCTCTATAACATATTCTCTTTATTTCTTTTCTATATTTAGCATTATCTGAAATATCTTCAGCAATAATATCCAATGCTCCTTGTATTGCATCTTCAACAGTTGCAACAACTTTATCTTTGTTTTTCTTATCTTCATCAGATAATTTATCAATATTTACATATTCTTTTGCAACTTCTTCTATTGGTTTTACTTCTTTTTGTTCTATAATTATTTTTGCTAATGGTTCTAAGCCTTTTGCTTTAGCTACTGTTGCTCTTGTTTTTTTCTTTTGTTTATATGGTCTATATATGTCTTCTACCTCTGATAATGTTTTTGCTATAGCAACTGCTTGCAATATTTCATCAGTTAATTTTCCTTGTTCATCTATTGACTTTATAATTTCTTCTTTTCTTTTTTCTAAATTTCTTAAGTATGTTAGTCTTTCTCCTAAATCCCTAAGGATTTCGTCGCTTAATCCTCCTGTTACTTCTTTTCTATATCTTGCAATAAATGGTATAGTATTTCCCTCATCTATTAATTTTACTGTACTTTCAACCTGATTAGGCTTTATATTTAATTCTTCTGCAATCGTATTTATTATCTTATCCATTTGTTATTCCTTCCTTAACCAAATATTTATTTACTTTATAACTCGAATTTTTCTATTCTACACCTAAATATTCATTATAAGTAACTTCTCTATCTATCACTTTACCATCTTCTTTAATATCAATAATTCGATTTGCTACTGTTTGAGTTAATTCATGGTCATGTGATGTAAATAAAATATTTCCAATAAACTTCTTCATTCCTTCATTGACAGATGTTATACTTTCCATGTCCAAATGGTTTGTTGGTTCATCAAAAATTAAAAAGTTCGCTCCCGATAACATCATTTTTGATAAAACACATCTTACTTTTTCTCCTCCTGATAAGACTTTAACTTCTTTTAATGCTTCATCACCTGAAAATAACATTCTTCCTAAGAAACTTCTAACATATGTTTCGTCTGGATCTTTCGAATATTTTCTAAGCCATTCTGTTACATTCTCATCAGTTTCAAACAAATAATTATTATCCTTTGGGAAATAATTTTGTGTAATTGTAGTTCCCCATACTAACTCTCCTGCATCTGGCTCTAATTCTCCTGCAATTATTTGAAATAATACTGTTTTAGCAAGTTCATTATCTGCTAAAAATGCAATTTTGTCTCCCTGTTTTACATCAAAAGAAATTCCGTCTAATAATTTTACGCCATCTACTGTCTTAGATATATTTTTTACTTGTAATATTTCTTTTCCAGGTTCTCTATCTGGTTTAAAGTCTACATATGGGTATTTTCTATTAGATGGTTTTATATCATCTAGTTCTATTTTTTCTAGAGTTTTCTTTCTAGATGTTGCTTGTTTTGATTTCGATGCATTAGCACTAAATCTTGCAATAAAATCTTGTAATTCTTTTATTTTATCTTCTTTCTTTTTATTTTGTTCTCTTGCTTGCTTTAATGCTAATTGGCTAGATTCATACCAAAAGTCATAATTTCCTGGATAAACTTTTATTTTTCCGAAATCAACATCTGCTATATGTGTGCAAACTTTATTTAAAAAGTACCTATCATGAGATACTACAATTACAGTATTCTCAAATTCCATTAAAAACTCTTGTAACCAGTTAATACTTTTTAAATCTAAATCATTAGTAGGTTCATCTAGTAAAAGTACATCTGGATTTCCAAATAAACTTTGAGCTAATAAAACTTTTACTTTATCTCTGGCTTCTATTTCTTTCATTAATTTATAATGATTTTCAGGAATAATACCTAAATCATTTAAAAGTTTTGCTGCATCTGACTCTGCATTCCATCCGTCTAATTCAGCAAATCTTTCTTCTAATTTTGCTGCCTTCATTCCATCTTCTTCTGAAAAATCTGGTTTACTATAAATTGCATCTTTTTCCTTCATTATGTCATACAACTCTTTATTTCCCATAATTACTGTATCCATAACAGTACAATCTTCATAAGCAAAGTGGTCCTGTTTTAAAACAGATAGTCTTTCTCCTTTATCTAAACTTACATCTCCTTTGCTTGGTTCTATCTCTCCTGATAAAACTTTTAAAAATGTAGATTTCCCAGCGCCATTTGCTCCTATAATTCCATAACAATTTCCTTTTCCAAAACGTATATTTACATCTTCAAATAACACCCTTTTTCCAAATCTAACTGTAACTCCATTTGCACTTAACATTTCTTATCCTCCTAATTCTAAATCGATGGTATTATATATCATTTTTCTTTTATTTTCAAGTAAAAAACGCTTTTAAGTTTTACTATAATATAAAAAAAGTAGAACTGTCTTATTTAAACAATTCTACTCTATATTTAATCATCAAATAATAATTTAATTCCCCATAAACCAGATATTCCTACTAAAGCATATATAACTCTTGAAATCCAAGTCATCTCTCCAAATATAACTGCTACTAAGTTAAAATTAAAAAATCCAATTAATCCCCAATTAATAGCTCCAATTATAATTAAAACTAAAGCTATTTTATCTATAACTTTCATTTTTTCCTCCTTTACTTTTCTTTTGTACTTATTATATGCTATTTTTTTTTGTTTATACATATTGTTGAATTTTTTAATTTTATATGATATTTTGTATATATTAAAATAAAAGAGAGGGATTTTTATGAAAAAAAATTTAAAAAGTAAAAAAAATAATAATAAAATAGCTATTATTTTTTCATTTGTTATTATTTTAATTGTTGGTTTTTTATTTTATAACTTTATACTAAAGCAAAATGATATTGAAAAATCACAATCACAGATTAGCTCTAATTCTGAATCAACCACAACTCAAGTCACAGATACAACTTTTACAATGACTGCGATTGGAGATGTTATGTGTCATAATACACAATATTGGGATGCTTATAATAAAGAATCAGATACTTATGATTTTTCTTATGTATTCAAAAATATTAGTCATTACATACAAAATTCAGACATTTCTATTGGAAATTTAGAAACTAGCTTTGCTGGAAAAGACCGTGGTTATAGTAACTATCCAACCTTTAATTCCCCTGATGCATTAGCTTATAATTTGAAAGATATGGGACTTGATATTATTTCAACAGCTGGTAATCATTGCTTAGATATGGGATTCAGTGGACTATCAAGAACTATTGACGTTCTTGATGATGCTGGTATTAAGCACCTTGGAACTTATAAAACCCAAGAAGAACAAGATAAAATTTTAATTCAAGATGTTAAGGGCGTTAAAATAGCATTTATTGATTATACTTACGGAACCAATGGTATTCCCGTTCCTTCTGATAAACCTTTTTCTGTTAATTTGATTGATAAAGATTTAATAACTAAACACATTAATAAAGCAAAATCTGAAGGAGTTGATATGATTGTAGCTTGTATGCATTGGGGAACAGAATATAGAACAACTGCAAACTCTGAACAAGAAGAATTAGCAGATTTCTTATTTCAGAATGGGGTAGATGTAATTTTAGGAAATCATCCTCATGTATTAGAACAAATGGAAAAAAGAACTATTACTTTAGCTGATGGATCTACAAAAGATGGTTTTGTTATTTATGCATGTGGCAATTTTATTTGTGACCAAAATGCCGAAAATACAAGAAACTCTATTATATTAAATTTAACAATAACTAAACATTCAGATGGAAAAATTACAATTGATAAAGCTAATTATATTCCTATATATATGTATAAAGGATCTTCTTCTAAATTAAAAAGAATGAAAATATTAGATATAGAAAAATCAATTAGTGATTACGAAACTGGCACCGACACTTCTATAGGTCAAGCTACATACATAGACCTAAAAAAACAATTAGAAAAAATAAAAAACATTGTAGGTAATGAAATAAATTAATAAACATTATATAAATATACCAGTTAACTTTTATAAAAGCTAACTGGTATATTTTATTTTAACATATCTTTTTTATTTAACCATAAAGTAACTGCTATTGTCATTATAATAGCTATTAAAACCATTATCAAAAATCCCATTGGACTATTTTCAAATGGTAGCTTAACATTCATTCCCCAAAAACTAGAAATCATAGTTGGAACTGCTAAAATAATTGTTATAGATGTTAAAAACTTCATAACCCCATTTAAGTTATTTGAAATAATAGAAGCATATGCATCCATTGTTCCATTTAAAATATTACTATAAATTTGTGCCATTTCAATAGCTTGTCTATTTTCAGTAATAGCATCCTCTAATATTTCTTCATCTTCTTCATAAAGTTTTACTATCTTTCCTCTTAGCGTCTTTTCCATTACAATTTCATTTGATTTTAAAGAAGTTGTAAAATATACTAAACTCTTTTCTAAACTTAATAATTTTAATAATTCTTTATTTTGCATTGAATTTTTTAAAATATATTCTGCTATTTCTGTTTCTTTATTTATTTGTTTTAAGTAATTTAAATAATATGATGAATTCAAATATAAAATTTGAAAAATAAATCTTGTTTTTTTATATGTCTGAAAATTTTTTATTTTTCTTTTTTCAAAACTTTCAATTATTTTATTCTTTCTTAATGAAACTGTTAAAAAAAACTCATCTCTAACCACTATCATTCCAAGTGGCATAGTAGTATATATCTCATTTTCTTCTCCTTTTTCACTAATTGGAACATCAACTACAAAAAGTATTGTGTTATCGTCTTCCTCTTTATCAATTCTGGCCTTTTCCTCATAATCTAATGCATCTCTAATAAAATCTTCCTGAATATTTATATTCTCACATACCTTTTTTATTTCATTTTCAGACGGGTTTACTAAATTAATCCATGATCCTTTTTTAAATTCTCTAATTTCTTGAAATTCATTTGTTTCAATATCTGTATTATATATTTTTAGCAAACCTCTCACCTCTTCTATTTTCTTTAATACTATTAATTTTAGACTTCAAAAATAAATTTGTCAATAACATTACTTTTATATGTTTTCAAAAATTATCTATAACTTCTATTTTCTTTTATATTGCACATTTTCATTATATATTCTTTTAATACAGTTACCATTAAATCTTCATTATCTTTATTTTTATTCATAAGTGGAATATCATGTTGTAAACAATATCCTAATTTAGCTGTAATATCCTGATTTTTTCCTTTAATTGGGTATTGTTTTAAATCTGCACAGATACAAACCTTAGGTGATTTTGATAAACTATTGTTTATTCCATTCTTAAATAAATTACAATAAAATGCAGGCATAAATTCTTCCAACATCTTTTGATTATATAATTTTGGTAACTCTTCTTTTAATCTATTCTGTAAATCTTTCGAAATCTTACATCCATCCCCTATAACAACTATATCTGGACAAATATTACCTTTCTCATATTTCATTTCAGAACTGATACCACAACATTCTAAAGCTTCTTTAATGCTTTCTATATTAATTATATTTACTTTATCTTCTAACTTCTCTTTTAATTTATTTGTAAAATGTGGATTTTCCTCAATTATAATTACATCTTTTTTACTTTTCATTTTTTTCCTCTTTTCAATTGAAACTTTTCGAGTTTAATTATACACCAAGATTATGTTTTATGTCAATTAGTTTTTATTAAGTTTATATTGCCGTAAGTTCGAAGAATTTTTCTATAATACAAAAAAAGCGATATAATAATTTATATCGCAAAAGTGGTGCGCCATAGAGGGGTCGAACCTCCGACCGTCAGATTAAGAGTCTGCTGCTCTACCAACTGAGCTAATGGCGCATTTATTTAATTTTGACTTTTAAATTATATTACCTTTTTGATATATTGTCAATATTTTTATAAAAAATAATAAAAAGAGGCGTTCCCATTTGTGGTGGTATCACCTCTTATATTTAGTTCTATTCTTTGCTCTCAGTTGTTGGCGTAGTATTTGTTTCCGTTGTTGTTTTATTTCCTGATGGTGTTGTTTCTGGTTGTTTTTCTTCTGTAGTATTTGTAGAACTTTCAACTGATTCAGTTGTTCCCTCTGTTACATTTGTTGTTTTATTATTAGCTGACTTTGTTCCTTTAATAATAATTCTTTCCATAGCATCATAAGTATCTCTTGAAAGTAGCTTTGTTGATATTACTTTTCCATTTAACATTTTTGTAATATATGTTTCTGTTTTTAATCCATTTGTACCTTTCTGTTTTACTTTTTCTGTACCCACATCTAAACTCTCATCTTCTACATATCTTACTGAAAATGGAATAGTTGCAACTGTCTTTGTACTAAATTTAAAAGTATATTCATTTTCTTCTTTAATACCATAAATAGATATAGTTGCTATACCATTTCGTGCTGATGCAGAAATTCTTACAGGATATTGTCTTGTATTTTTAAATTTAAAATCAGTTAAACCATATACTACCGTTGCATCTCTTCCTGGTCCTACATATGAAGTAACAAATTGATGGTTTCTTCTTTCTACTATTTCTAAATCTGCTAATAATACAGAATTATAAAGTGTTGATGAAATTTGGCATATTCCTCCTCCAATTCCATCTACTACCTGGCCTCCTGAATATATTTTTCCATTTTTATAACCAGCAGCAGCAGTTCTTGCTCCTAATGCTTTGTTATATGAAAATGTGTCTCCAGATAATATTACTTTTCCATTTATCTTTTGACATGCAATTTTTAAATTAGTTGATCTATCTACATCACTTACATCAAACCTTGTCGTAAAAGTTGCTAATTGATCTGGGAAAGCCTCAGAACCAATTTGACTTATTGTAACTTTAGGTTTAGTAATTTTCAATTTTATTACATATTCTTCTTTTTCTTCTTCTAATAAAGCTTTTGCCTCTTCTACATCAAAATCTATTCCCTCTACTTCTGGATATACAGCAAATGGATTTTTTGTATAATATGCATCTTTTGCTTCTGTATATATCTCTTCATGTATTTTATCAATATCTATACTCTCTGGCTCTTTATTTAATACAGGAATTTCTATTATTTCTTCCTTTAAATTAACATCATTTAATCTTTCTTTTATTTCATCTAATAATTTTTCTGTATCAATTTTAACTCCTGCTTTTCCCTTTGTTATAATTAACTCATCATCTTCAACAGAATAACTAGATTCAACAACTACTCCTGGTAAATTTACTCCTATATCTTCTATGTTTTGTTTTGCAACTTCTTCATTTAATGTCATATCTACATTTATATTTTTTTTACATAACAATGTATATAAAATATCATAATTATTAAAAAATATATTATCTTTTCTTCCTACTAAATAAGCATCTTCTATAGCTTTATCTATATTGTAATTAACTTCTAATAATGTTGGATTAAGTGTTGTTTCAAAATCTTCATATTTAATGTCAATTTCTTCTTCCTTTTTTTCTTGATACATTGCCTCAATTTTTCCTTTTGCTTCTTCTTTTGACAATCCTGATACTTCAATTCCTGAAATAGAAACTCCACTTACGATTTTATCATTTCTAATATTAAGCAATGCAAAAATAGTAGATACAACTATTCCTAAAATTACAAGAATCCCAATGATAATTGCTATTAAAATAGAATTTCTTTTTTTCTTCGTTTTTTTACTTTTTTCAGCTTCCTTATTTTTTTGTTCAGACTTACTAACTTTTTTATCTTCTTCTTTTTTATCTTTATTTTTCTTCTCATCTTTTATTTCTTCGGAAGTCGATATCTTTTCTTCTTTAACTACACTATCTTTCATAAAAATTCCCCTTTTGTTTTTTATCTATTTAAATCTTACCATAAACACACTTTTTTTACAATATTTTAACTTTTAATTTTTTTTAATATTTCCTAATCTAATAGTATGTATAAACTATTAAATTATACCTTCCAAAAATTTTTGAAAAATTTTTGAAAAATTTTTGAAAAAACACTTGAACATTGTAGAATTTAATATTATAATGTTGACAGCAAAAGATAAATAAGGAGAGAATTTAAATGGAATTAACAAAAAATATATTCTTCAATACAGATAAATTAGTAGAAAATAGTAAAGTAAAAATCTCATATATAGGAAAACTTTATCAAGATGCTTCAACAGAAGTATCTATTCATTATGGTTTTGGAATAAATTGGGATAATGTAAATGATATACAAATGGTTAAAACAGATTTAGGTTTCCAAGCAGAAATTGATTTGCTAGAAGGAGATACATTTAATTTTTGTTTTAAAAATGAAAATAATAACTGGGATAATAATAATGGTCAAAATTATGTTTTTCCATTAGAAAAAGTTCAAAAAGAATTATTAGTTTTAGAAGATGAACCAGTTTCTTTAGGATCTGCTAGAAAATTAAGAAGATCTTATTTATGGAGTAAAAAAGTTCGTCTAGCAGTTTATAAAATAATTACTTATCTTCCAAAATTAATTTCAGGAAATTATAAAAGAAAAGTAACAGATGCAAACGGATAACCAAAAAACACACTAATATTTAAATATTAGTGTGTTTTTTCTTATTAAGTAATAATCCATCCTCCATTTACTGATATAATCTGACCTGTTGTGAAATTATCCTCAATTAACCATTTAACACATTTTGCAATATCTTGTGGCAAGCCAATTCTACCTAATGGTGTGTCTTCTTCTAATTGTTTCAGTTCTTCCTTGCTTAATTGCTCGTTCATATCTGTATCTATTGCTCCTGGTGCAATAGAATTTACTCTTATATTAGATGGTCCTAATTCCTTTGCCAAAGCTTTTGTCAATCCATCCATTCCTGCTTTAGAAATAGAATATATAACTTCAAGAGATGCTCCTACCATTCCCCATACTGAAGATATATTTATTATATTTCCATTTTTATTATGTATCATATTTGGTATTACTTCTTGGCACATAACAAATGCAGAATATAAATTATTATTAATAACTCTATTCCAATCACTATCAGTTTCTTCTGTAAACATTTTATATTCACTTATACCAGCATTATTAACTAAAATATCTATTTTTTTATACTTTTCTAAAGTATATTCTACTAATTTCCTTGCATCCTCTCTTTTAGAAATATCTGCCTTAAAGATATCAATATTAATATTTTCTTTTTTTAATTCTTCTTGCAATTCTATAGCCTTTTTTTCTGAATTATTATAATTTGCTATTACTTGTATGTCTTCTTTTGCAAGCATCTTCGCAATTTCTCTACCAATTCCCCTTGATGCTCCTGTTACTATGGCAATTCGTTTCATAAAATTACTCCTTTTTATTTACTTTTTAATATTTTAACATTTTTATTTCGTAATTGCAAAAAAAAAGCCAATAATTAAGAGCTTTCTCAAAACTAATGACCTTTAAGATGGAGCCACTTCCCAGATTCGAACTGGGGACCCTCGCATTACAAGTGCGATGCTCTGGCCAGCTGAGCTAAAGTGGCATACTTTATATAAAAATAATTGGTGACCCGTACGGGAATCGAACCCATGTCTCCGCCGTGAAAGGGCGATGTCTTAACCGCTTGACCAACGGGCCTTATATATAAAGAACTAAATAATTTTAATAATTATTTAGTTCTTTTGGTGAGCTATCCGCGACTCGAACGCGGGACAACTTGATTAAAAGTCAAGTGCTCTACCACCTGAGCTAATAGCCCACATAACTGTGATAACCACAACGCTTTTATAGTTTACAACATTTTTTCACAAATGTCAATACATTTGTGAAAAAAAATCGTTTTTTTGTGTATATTATGCATTTAGTTTTTCTAAAACTTCATTTACATCTATTCCATGAACGTCACAAGCTTCTTCTAAAGTCTCCATTTGTGAAGCAGGACAACCCAAACAATGCATTCCTATTTCTAATAATATCTCTGCTTTTTCTGGAGCTTTTTCTAATATTTCTCCTATTCTTGTATCTTTATTAAAATTCATTTTAATTCCTCCTACATAATTTTTATTAATCTTATCTTTGTCAAGTCTAAAAACAACCTAACTTTTATAAATTTTAACATAATTTTTTAAAAAAGTATAGACAAATATAAAAAAATATTGTATTATGGTAAAAATTGTAAGGCGGTGATAATATTTCTAGATTAATAAATGCTTATTTCTTAACCTTTATTATATATCTTTTTATTACTTTATATTCATTGTATAGTTTTTTTGATATAATATTATTTCATAACAAGCAAGGTTCTAAATTAGAAATCAAAAAGAAAAACTTTAAATAGAGGAGGTTTTATTTTATCCTTAAACATATAAAAAAAATATTATTTTGTTTTTCATTCTTTATTTTATCCAGTATTCTTACTATAAAAACTTTTTATCCAATTTATATATCTAAAGAAATTATTATTCCTTATGGTATTCATCCTTTTGATATATGTTCAAAAAATCCCGAATTATGGTTATATATAAAAATTATTTATATCTGTATTTTTGTTTTTTCTAATTTTATAATAAGCAATTTCATTTATATTAGAATTCTTTCTAAGATCACAAAAGTTTTTAATTTTTCAACTATAACTTCTAATTCAATTAATAATAAGAAATTCAAAAATCACTCCAAAAATTTTATAAATTCTCTTCATTTATTAATTGGTTTTGATGAAGATAGAAAAACTAATATATATATCCCTGAATCTGGTTTATATCAAAACTTTTTAATTACAGGAACAATTGGCTCTGGTAAAACTTCTAGCGCTATGTATCCCTTTACTCGTCAACTCTTAGAATATAATAGTAACAATTTGGATAAAAAACTCGGAATATTAATATTAGATGCAAAAGGAAACTATTATAATCAAGTAAAAAAATATGCTAAACAATTCAACCTTTTAAATGACTTAATTGTAATAGAATTAAACTCAAATGTTTTTTATAACCCTTTGCATAAACCTAATTTAAAACCTCAAATTTTAGCTAATAGATTAAAAACTATTTTATTATTATTTTCAGAAAACAATACAGAATCTTATTGGCTAGATAAAGCTGAGCAAATTATTTGTGAAGCTATAAAATTGTGTCGACTTTATAATAACGGATATGTTACTTTTCTTGAATTACATAAATTAATAACTAATCCAAATTATTATAATGAAAAAATTCAAATATTAAGAAATTTATTTATTAATTCTAAATTTTCTAAATCCCAAATCTATGAACTAAATGCCTGTTTAGATTTCTTTGAAAAAGAATTTTTTTCTCTCGATAGTAGAACAAAAAACATATTAATTTCTGAAATAACAAGAATAACAAATACATTTATTTCTGATTACGATGTAATGTCTACATTTTGTTCTCCAAAATCTAAATTAACATTTAATACTTTTGATACTGTTTTAGAATCTGGAAAAATCGTAGTTTTAAATATAAATATTTCTGAATATAACATGTTATCTAAAATCATTGCAACATATCTAAAACTGGATTTTCAAACAGAAATTATGACTCGTTTATCAAAGAATATTTCAAAAACATCAGCATTTATTTGTGATGAATATGATAAATTTGCTAGCAAAACAGATGGAGAATTCTTTTCTTTAAGTAGAGAAGCTAAATGTATTAATATCGTTAGTACTCAAAGTTACTCTTCTCTAAAATCTACTTTAAAAGATGATTCTTCCGTAAAGGTCATAATTCAAAATCTAATCAATAAAATTTGGTTTCGCACAGATGATTCTTTCACCATTGAGGATGCTCAAAAACAATTAGGAAAAGAAGAAAAAGAAAAAATTTCTAAAAGCATTTCCGAGAGTGCTAAAGAAACTAAATTTAATTATATTACTAATAGTTTAAACTCTGAAAATTCAAATATATCTGAAACTTTTAGCAGTTATACTCAAAATGATTTTATCTTTGAATCTAATTACTTTACTCAAAATTTAGAAACATTTACTGCCCTTACATTTTTATCTAATGGAAACAAAATATATCCACCCAAGAAATTAAAAATGTTTCCTTATTTTAAAAAATAATAGTTTTATAAGTTTTCCTATAAAAACTTAAATAAAATAAAGGACTGATTTATTTGAGAAAAAAAATTTTTTATTTTATCTTTACTTTTACTTTTGTTTTTATATTATTAAATTCCCTATCTGTAACATCTCTTGCTTGGGGTAGTCCACAAATAGTAAGTAAAATTAATTCTGCTTTTGAAAACATAGAAAAGTGGATTTTGCAAATATCTACTCCCGCAGCTGCAGTAGCCGTAGGAAGTGGTGTTTTTATGAAAAAATTTAGTTTTGGAGATGAAGAGAAAATTAGAACTGGTAAAAAAATTATAAAAGGATCTTTATTTTCTTATGCATTTATTCTTGCTATTGATTTAATTTTGTCTGCTATTAAATCATTAATTTCTTAAGGAGGATAAATTGGAGGATACTAGTAATATTACACAAACTATTATTAATACTATAAATACTATTTTTGAAAACTTATTTGCTTCTATAGACAATAATTTATATTCACTTTTAGATGAAATAACATTTATTAATTCAGATATTATAAAAGATCAAACATTTGAAAAAATTTTTGGCACATCCACTTCTAATGGTATTTTAATTATTGCTAATTCTTTATTATTAGGATTTATTATATATTATTCTATTAGATACTTAATGTCTCATCTTACTTTTAATAAAGTAGAGAATCCCTTTAGTTTTATTATTAAATTAATTATATTTCGGAATATTTATGAATTTTTCATTTTCTATTTTAACATTATTTTTAGACTTGATTTCTAATATTTCTTTATCTATTAGAACTCTAGGAGAAAATCTTTTTAATCATTCCATCTGTTTTTCTGAATTAATTATTAAAATAAACTCTAATATCTCTATAAATTCAAATTCTATTGATATTTTCTCCATAAACGGAATTATAAAAAGCACTTTAACACTTTCATTAGTAAATTTAGTATTTTCTTATTCTTTCAGATACATTATGATTAAAATATTTGTACTTTTAGCTCCATTCTCTTTTCTATCTCTTACTTTAGAATCTACTTCTTGGTTCTTTAAATCTTGGCTGAAAAATATATTTTCTTTAATGTTTATTCAAATTATAGTTTCTCTTGTTCTCCTTATATTATTTTCTTTTGATTTTTCTAATTCCAATTTATTTACAAAATTTGTTTATGTAGGTGGGATTTATGCTTTAATAAAAGCTAACACTATTGTACGTGAATTTATCGGAGGTATTTCCACAAATATTTCACAAACTGTGCAAAATTTTTCTAATTTAAGAATGTGAGGAGGTTTTCTATGAAATTTATTTTTCCTAAAAATTATAATTTTAAAAATAAGATATTTGGAATTATTGATTATTCTACTGCATTAGTTAATATTATTTGGTATGCTTTTATTTTTTTATTAATTAATCTTTTATTTTCAAACATAAAAATAAAAATATTTGTATTTATTTTTACTTGTTTTCCAGTTCTTTTATTTAGTATTTCTGGTTTAAATGGAGAAAATTTTCTTTATGTTTTTTGCTATATGTTAAAATATTTTTTAAAACAGAAATTATATTTTTATGATAAAAATTATAAAAAATATTAAAATTTATTTTTATATTTTAATTTTTAAAATTATAGTTATTTAAAATTTATATTTTTATCTTGAATTTTCTGTCTAAAAAAGTTATAATTTGAGTTACAAAGTTTAATTTTTATTTAGGAGCGTTTTATTATGAAATTAGAGCAAAATGAAAAACCACTTTTATTTTCAGAAACAATAATTCCAGACATATTCTTTTCTGAACATTTATCTGAATTGCCTGGTGATTACTTGAAAATTTATTTATATATGATTTTTTTATCTAAATATGGTAAAGATATAAAATTAACAGATTTATCTAAAAAATTAAATATTCCTTTAAAAACTATTAATGATGGAATGAAATTTTTAGAAGAACACCATTTAATAACTAAAAAAACTACCGGGTATATTATAATTGATTTACAAGAAGCTACTTTGCATAACTTATATACTCCTAATTTAACTATGTCAAAAGAAAAAATAGAACAAACTTCTAAAAACAAGTCTAAATCTAAAGCAATTGAACATATTAATAATACATATTTTCAAGGTATTATGGGACCATCTTGGTACAATGATATTGATATATGGTTTAGAAAATACTGTTTTGACGAACAAGTAATGATTGCTTTATTTGATTATTGTTATAAACGTAGTGCTTTACATAGAAATTATGTTCAAACAGTAGCTGAAGCATGGGCTTCTAATAAAGTAAAAACTTGGAATGATTTAGATACTTATTATCAACAACAAGAGAGTCTAAATAAAATAAAAAAATCTATTGCTAAAAAATTAGGAAAATATAATGGACTAACACAATATGAAGAAGCTTATATAGAAAATTGGATTTTAAATTTCGGATATGATATGAATATTATAGAAATAGCTCTAAAAAGAACTACTTTTAAACAAAATCCTACTTTTGAATATATTAATAATATTATAACAGATTGGCATGATAGAAATTTAAAAACTCCTTCTGAAATTACTGCTTTTATTGAGCAAAGAAAAAAACAAGATAAAGATACAAAAGTACTTAAAACTACAGTAAATAAGGCAAATTATGAGCAAAGAAAATATTCTAATTTAGATTTTCTTTATGCAAATAACATAGAAAAGAAGGGAAATTAAATGTCTAATGAAATCTTAAATTCTTTAATAAAAGAATATGAACAAAAAAAATTATTAGCAGAATTAGATTTAGAAAAAAGAAAAAATGATTTATATAAAAAAGTTCCAAAATTAAAACAAATAGAAGATGACCTAAATCAATTTGCTATTAATACTGCTAAAAATATTTTAAAAAATAATGAAGCTTCTATTAATGAACTAGAAATAAAAGCTTCTCAATTAAAAAAAGAAAAAATTGAAATTTTAAAAGAACTTAATTTACCAACAGATTATTTACAACCTTTTTATGAATGTAAAATCTGTAATGATACCGGCTATATAATGAATAATAATTACAAAACAGAAATGTGTAATTGTTTAAAACAAAAACTATTAAATTATTCTTTTAATAAATCAAACATGTCTAATCTAGATAAAGAAAACTTTAATACTTTTAATGAAAATATTTTTTCTGATGAAGTTGATTTATCTAAATATAAATTTAACATTTCTCCAAGAAAAAATATAATAAATATAAAAAATAAATGCATTGATTTTGTAAACAATTTTGATAATATAAATCAAAAAAATCTATTATTTACAGGAAATACTGGTTTACGGTAAAACTTTTATGTCAAATTGTATTGCTAATGAATTATTAAAAAATGGGAAAACTGTATTATATCAAACAGCTCCTATACTTCTTGAAAATGTTATAAATTATAAAATGAGTAAACAAAAAGACTCATTAGATAATATCTATAAATCTATTCTAGACTCTGATTTATTAATCATTGATGATTTAGGAACAGAAAGTTTAAATAGTATGAAATTAAGTGAACTATTTACTATATTAAATACAAGAATTTTAAACTTAAATCATAAACCAACTAAAACAATTATATCGACAAATTTAAATATTAATGATATTTTTAATAATTATGAAGAGCGTATTGGTTCAAGAATAGCTGGTTATTATGATATATATTGTTTTTTTGGTGATGATTTAAGATTTAAAAGAGGCATATAATGCCTCTTTTTTATTTTTATTTTTATTCATTTTCAATATCCGGAGTTAAAGTTTCAATACTTACTACTTTTCCTCCATCGTTTGTTCTCATTAATGTTACTCCCTGTGTTGATCTTCCCAAAATGCTTACGTCTTTTACATTAATTCTAATAATAGTTCCCTTATCTGTTATAAGCATTACATCATCTTCTTCTGTTGCAATTCTTACTCCTACTATTTTTCCTGTCTTTGGAGTTATTTTATAAGTAATTACTCCTCTTCCACCTCTTTTTTGAACTCTATATTCATCAAGTTCAGTTCTTTTTCCAAAGCCATTCTCTGTAATAGCAAGTAAAGTTGCTTTTCCTCCAACTATAACAGATTCCATTCCAATTACATCATCATCATCGTCTAGTCTTATTCCTATAACACCTTGTGCTACTCTTCCAATTGGTCTTACATCTTTTTCATCAAATGTAATACATAATCCATTTTTAGTAACTAAAACAACATTATCTTCTCCATCAGTTAATCTTACTCCAATTAGTTCATCTTCATCTTTTAATGTAATTCCCTGCAATCCAGTTTTTCTTGTTGTATCATATTCTTTTAATGCTGTTTTCTTAATTAATCCATTTTTAGTAGCCATAAGCAAATATTTTCCATCGGCAAAATTTTGAATAGGTATAACTGCAGATACTTTTTCACCAGGATCTAAACTTAATAAATTAACTATTGCTGTTCCTTTTGCAGTTCTTCCTGCCTCTGGTACTTCATATCCTCTTAATTTATATAACTTACCTTTATTAGTAAAGAACAATATCATGTCATGTGTAGATGCTGTAAATATTTGTTTTACAAAATCATCTTCACGTGTAGCAATTCCTGTAATTCCCTTTCCACCTCTTCTTTGACTTTTATATGTATCAATTGGCATTCTCTTAATATACCCAAAATGTGTTAAAGCAACTACACATTGTTCTTCTTTAATTAAGTCTTCTAAGTCTATTTCTCCCTCTGCTGCTACTATCTTTGTTTTTCTTTCATCTCCAAATTTATCTCTTATTTCAATTAATTCTTCTTTAATAATATCAAAAACTAATTTTTCACTAGCCAAAACAGCTCTTAAATGTTCAATTAATTCCATTAATTGTTTATATTCTTCTTCAATTTTTTCACGTTGCAAACCTGATAAAGTTTTTAATCTCATGTCTAAAATTGCTTGAGCCTGTATATCCGTAAGACCAAATCTTTTCATTAATCTTTCTTTTGCATCATCGTAAGAAGAACGTATAATTTGGATTACTTCATCAATATAATCAATTGCAATCCTTAATCCCTCTAATATATGAGCTCTTGCTAACGCCTTATCTAAGTCGAACTGTGTTCTTCTTAAAATAACATCTTTTCTATGATCAATAAAACAATCTAAGCATTGTCTTAATGTTAATATTTTAGGTTCTCCATTTACTAACGCAAGCATTATAATTCCAAATGTTGTTTGCATTTGTGTATGTTTAAATAATTGATTTAGTACAACTTGTGCATTTGCATCTCTTTTTAATTCAATAACTACTCTAACTCTATCAATTCTATCAGATTCATCTCTACATTCAGATATTCCTTCTATCTTCTTTTCTTTAGAAAGATCAGATATTGTTTTTATTAAATTTGCCTTATTTACTTGATATGGTAATGAAGAAACGATAATTCTTTGTCTATTTCCGCTCATTTCTTCAATATCTGTTTCTGCTCTTAATGTAATTTTTCCTCTACCTGTTTTATATGCTTGTTTAATTCCTTCAATACCTAATATAATTCCTTCTGTCGGAAAATCTGGGCCTTTAATTACTGACATTAAATCCTCGTCAGTTACTTCATCCTCATCAATTATTTTTATAATTCCATTAATTACTTCTGTTAAGTTATGTGGTGGAATATTAGTTGCCATACCAACCGCAATTCCTGATGAACCATTTATTAAAAGTGCTGGTATTCTTGCTGGTAATACTGTAGGTTCTTGTAATCTATCATCATAGTTTGGCATAAAGTTTACAGTATTTTTTTCAATATCTGTTAACATATATGCAGAAATTTTAGACATTCTTGCTTCTGTATACCTCATAGCAGCTGCTCCATCACCATCTACAGAACCAAAATTTCCATGTCCATCAATTAGCATATATCTCATTGAAAAATCTTGTGCCATTCTTACCATAGCATCATAAACTGAACTATCACCATGTGGATGATATCTACCTAAAACAGAACCTACTGTATTAGCACATTTTCTGTATGGTTTGTCAGCTGTAATTCCATCTTCATGCATAGCATAAAGAATTCTTCTATGTACAGGTTTTAAACCATCTCTTGCATCTGGAAGTGCACGTGATACAATAACACTCATAGCATAATCTATATATGCTGTTCTCATTTCTTTTTCAATGTCTCTTTCTATTATTTTTCCGTCATTTCTTTCTTGTGGTGTTTCTTCCATTATTTTCCCTCTTTTCTTTGTTTTTCTACATTTGTATTATACTAAAACACCATCAATTTTGCAAGTAAAATCCCCTAAAAATCATTAAATTTTCTAGGGATTTCTATGTTTTATTAATTAATATAAGCAATATATTTTTAACATATTTATGTACAGCTTTAATATAAAATCTTTTATTTTAATTTTTCTGCTAATTCTAATTGTTCTTTACTTAAATTAAAATTTTGACCATTATTTTTTATTAAATTATGTAACGTCATAATCGTTTTTGCTTCATTTATTGTTTTTTCTATAGGCGCTATATTATTTAATTGTTTTTCTATTTTTTTATATTCTTTTTCCATTCCAGAAAAATCCTTTTTCTCAAAATTTTCTTTCCAATTAGAAATATATTTATTTGCATAATCTATTGATTCATATTGTTTATTAAAAGTACTTGTAATATTATTTTCAACATTATTTAAAATAATATTTTTTCCTTGCTTTATTGTCTTTGCTATTGTATTATTTATCAATCCAGCTTTCTTTACTTTGTCTATAACAGTATCTAATAAGGAAGAAATCCCATCTATTATTCCGCCATTTTTTACTGCATTTTGCATTTGATTTATACTTTCAAAATTTCCAGTAACAATCCCTATTGCACTTCTGCCCATATCAATTGCATCATCAATAGTTTGTCTAATTCCATCTTTTAAACCATAATTTAATAAGTTGTCTTTTATATCTATAATTTGATCTTCAAAAAAATCCGGGAAAATAGCTCTAATTCCAATATCAACTGCAGTGTTTATTGCTTTTCCTAAATTAGTTTCTAAGAAATTTTTTTGTATATGTTCATTTACTAATTCATTATTTAAATTTATATTGTTTTTTTCTAATTTTTCTATTTCCATTTTTACCTCTTTTTATTTATATTTTTTATTTCTAATAATTGATCAATTATATTTTTTTATAATTAATTAATTATAATTTTCTATTTTTATTTTCTTAATATTTTATTAATTATATTTTTTATTTTTATTTTCTTAATATTTTATTAATTATATTTTTTATTTTTATTTTTTTATATTTTATTAATTATATTTTTTATTTTTATTTTCATTAATTTATTTATTTTCAATTTTTTCCCTTCTAATATTTTTTTTAATAAATCAATATAATTTTTATTATTAAAAATTTTATAAATATTAGCACTCTTTTTTAAAATGTATTTATTTATTAAAAAACTGAATGAATAAATAGAAACCTTATTTTGTATTGCAATTATTTTTTTATTATTACTATATTTTTCTATTTTCTTATTATTTTTTGCTAATTTTCTTACTTCTTTTATTTTTAATAAATTATTATTTCCAACAATTATTCTTTTATCACTATTTTTTAATATCTCTTCTTTTACAAACTCATCACTATCTTTTCCTATATCTATTAAAATATAATCATATTTCTTTATATAATATTTTATTAAATTTTTTACAATATTTTTTTTATTGATTAATTTTGTTTTTTTAGGAATTTGTACAACATTAAAATAAAAGCTAATATTTTTATTTAATTTTATTTTTCTTTCTTTATTATTATAATTAATATTTTCTTTTTTCAATAAATCTAAATAAGTTTTTTCTATTTTTTTATTTAAATTTAATAATAAAATTTTTTTATCATTCTTTATTAAATAAATTAATAACAAATTTGCAATTGTTGTTTTTCCAGACTGTGGTTCTCCATAAATTGCTATGATTTTATTTTTTATATTTTTTTTGTTATTTTTAAATTTATTATTTATTTTCTTTATATAATAAATTTTATTTACTTTTATTTTTTTTAATTTTTCTTCCTTATTTTTATTTTTCTTGTTTAAAAAAAATATTATTTCTATTTTTTTATTAATTAATTTTATTTCGTTTATTAATTCTTCTATACTTATTTCACCTGGTATATCTTCACTAATAAAAATTATTCCTATATCTTTTTCTTTTTTCAAAATTTCTATAATTGCTTCTCTATATTGTATATTTTTATAAATAAATTTTATATTGTTATTTTTTTTTATGTTTTTTAATAATTTTTTATTTTCAATTGCTGTTATAGCTTTTTTGTTCATTTTTATCACCTTCAAGAATTTTCTTTTCTAATTCCGAACACTCTATTTTTGTTAATATATGATCTTCTCCAACAAACATTAAACATTCTCCTCTTTTTAATGACTTTATTTCAATTTTTTCTTTTTCTGATAAATTTGCAAAATCTGAAAGTATTTTTATATTTTCTTCTTCTAGTGCAAAAAATGTTTTTATACTTGAATTATTCAAAATACTTTTTCCATATGTTCCACTATCTAAACTAAAAATATCAGATATATCTTGTGTTATAGCAACACTACTTCCTCCATATTTTCTTATTGTTTTAAATATTTTATATATAAAACTTGCAACCTCTTTATTAGACGTAACGCCTATTAGTCTCCAAATTTCATCTAAGTAAATAGCCTTCTTTTTATTTCTATTTTCTTTTATTTTATCCCAAAAAATATCTGTAAATAAATACATTCCATATTTAAGATTTTCTTCTCCCAAATCATAAATGTCAGCGACAATTAAATCGTTATTTAATTCTATATTTGTATAATTGTTAAAAAATTTCATTGAACCTTTTACAAATGGAATTAATTTTATTCTAAACTTTTCTGTTCTTTTATCTTTTCCTAATACATTATATAAATCCTCTAACTTCGGCATTTTTTTTGATTTTTTAAATTCCTTTTTATTATTTTTTTCTTCATACAAACTTTCATCGTTAAAATTAATATTCTTGTTTTTATATGTTTCAATTAATTTTTCTTCTATTAAAGCTTTTTCTTCTTCTGTAAGTTCTCCAAAAATCAAATTAAAAAATCCTATAAGTTTTGATATCTTGGTTGCTAAATATCCTTTTTCTCCATCTTCAATACTCTCTTTTCTTATTTCTAATATATTAATATATGTATTAGAATTTGGTCCTATTTTTACCTGAATTCCATGTAATTCTTTGCATAAAGAATTATATTCGCGTTCAGGATCTACTATATATTGAGAAATTCCTAATAATTTATATCTTAATATTAATAGCTTTGTATAAAAAGATTTACCTGCTCCACTAGTTCCGAAAATACATATATTAGCATTTTTATATTTTTCAGTATTATACCTATCAATAAAAACTAGTGAATTATTGTATATATTTGTCCCTATAAAAATTCCATTTGGATCAAAAATTGTTGAAGATATAAATGGATATGTAGAAAGTAAACCTGATGTTAATATATTTCTTCTTGCTGCATTTTTTATAATTTCCCTATTTTCTGATATTGGTAAAGTAGCTAAAAATATTTCCTCTTGTCTAAAATTTGCTCTTCTTGTTTGCATACCTTTACTTTGTGCTATCCCTTCGATTTTATTTAAATAATATTCTAGATCTTTTATATTATCTGCATATAAATTTATATAGATATATAAATAATAAATATCTTCATTATTTATTTGAATTTCTTTTCTAATATATTTTGCATCATTATATGTAAAAGCTGCAAGCTCTATATCTTCTCTATTTTCGTTTCCCTCTTTTAACTCTACACCTACATTTCCTATATGATAAGTTAGTTCTTTTATTGCCTTATATGAATCTTGTTTTTCATAAAATATCGAAATATTCATGTTAATATTAGTTTCAATTAAACTTTTTAATAGAATATCATTCTGCTCTCTATAATAATCTACCACTATTAATCCTGCATAAAATATATTATCAATTTCAATATACTTTGGATTTTGCAAATTTACATATGATGGACATATTTCATCTTTTTGATTACTAGTACCTTTATAAAAATTTTCTTCCTTTTCTTTTTTAATTCTTTTTTCATTTATTTTTTCTTTTATTATTTTTTTTATGTTTTTTATATTTTCGCCTCCTAAAATAAATTATTTATTCTTTTTTATTATTTTGATTTTTATCTTCATTATTTATTTTTATTTTTTATTATTATTTTTTTATTATTATTTTTTATTATTATTTTTTTATTATTATTTTTTATTATTATTTTTTATTATTTTTTTATTATTATTTTTATTATTATTTTTTTATTATTATTTTTTATTATTATTTTTTATTGTTATTTTTTTATTATTATTTTTTTATTATTATTTTTTTATTATTATTTTTTTATTATTATTTTTTATTATTATTTATTATTATTATTTATTATTATTATTTATTATTATTATTATTATTTAAAAAATAATATAATAAATTTTCAACATCTTTTTTATTTGATAATTCTGAAATAAAATTTCCTGAACGAGATAAACATTCCTTGATTTTAAAATATTTTTCTGTTAACTCTTTTTTCAAAATTTCTTCTGTTTGATTATTTTTATCTTTAATTTCCCCTGATATAATAATATAAAAATCTTTAGATGATGATTTTCTTTCTGAATTAATTTTATTGATATAATCTATATAATTATTAGCTATTTTTTCAAATATTTTATTTTCTTTTTTTGAAATATTTTTTTTGATTTTTGAAATATGATTATTTAAATCTTCTTTATTACTTTGAATTAAAATTTGAATATTAAAATTACACGTTTTTAAAAAAATTTTATAAGAATTTAATATTGATTCTTTTTCTAAATTGGATTTTAAATTATAATTAATCGGATTTACCTTTATTATTTTTATTAATTTATTATTTTTTAATTTAACAACTCCTTCCTTATTAATTTCTTTTATGGGCAACCATTTTTGTAGAGTTAATTTATTTATTTTCTTCACCTCCTATTTCAGGAAAGATTTTACATTATTTATCTTTACTTGTCAAGAACTTTTCATCGACAAAAATCGACTTAAGAGTTTTTAAAATAAAAATTAAAAAAATTTTTATTTTTTTGTATATATTTTTTAAATTTGTTCATAATAATTTTATAAGGTTAATAATGATTGAGCAAAGAGCATTATTAGATAATTTTTTGTTTATTAATGTTCGAGCAAAGATTTATTACAGTGTATTTTTATATATTATAATAAGTCGGCGATAAGAATATATTATTTGTTTGTAGGCTATATTTTATTAAATTTATTTTCTTTTATTTTTAATTTTTTATAATCATATATGGTCAAATAATAGATAATATATTCGAGCTAAGATTATTCTTATATCTAGATTTTTATTTAAGTGGTTATTACTAGTCCTTATAGGATGAATATAGTTACTTCTGGTGTATTAATGGTCGAGCGAATGATTAATACTTTTGGTATTCGAGCTTATTTATATAGAAATATATATTAGGTTTTAATATTAGAAATATTAGTTTTAGTGGAGATTGTTATTGGCTTTATCGATTAATGGCAGATAAAAATATTTTTTATCTGCCATTAAATTTTTTATTTATTATAATATTTAGACTTTCTTTGACATTTTTCAACACTTTTTTGGTACATTTAAGACCTGTCCCTCATGTCTCATTTATGTTTATATATCTAAATTCTTTACATATTTTGCATTTTGTTGTATAAATTCTCTTCTTGGTTCTACTTCATCACCCATTAATAATGTAAATATTTCGTCTGCTTTTATTGCATCTTCCATTGTTACTTTTACTAATATTCTTGTCTCTGGATTCATTGTTGTATCCCATAATTGTTCTGGATTCATTTCTCCTAGACCTTTATATCTTTGAAGTCCTAATTGATCTCTAGTTATTCCTTTTTCTTCTAATTCTTTATATGCTTTATCTAAATCTTCATCAGTATAACAATATACATCTTTCATTCCTTTTTTAGATAATTTATATAATGGTGGTTGCGCTAAATAAACGTTACCATTTTCTATTAAAGGTCTCATGTATCTAAAGAAGAATGTTAATAATAATGTTCTAATATGTGCTCCATCTACATCAGCATCAGCCATGATTATAACTTTTCCATATCTAATTTTTGTAATATCGAAATCTGCTCCTATTCCTGCTCCAACAGCTAAAATTACAGGATTTAACTTGTCGTTTCCATATATTTTATCTGCTCTTGCTTTTTCTACATTTAACATTTTTCCCCATAATGGTAAAATTGCCTGGAATTTTCTGTCTCTTCCCTGTTTTGCACTTCCACCTGCAGAGTCTCCCTCTACAATGTATACCTCACATTCATCTGCATTCTTGCTACTACAATCTGCTAATTTTCCTGGCAATGTTGAAGTTTCTAAAGAGTTTTTCTTTCTAACTAATTCTCTTGCTTTTCTTGCTGCTTCTCTTGCTCTAGATGCACTAATACATTTTTCTAATATAGCTTTTGCAACATTTGGATTTTCTTCTAAAAATGTAGATAAAGCTTCATTTACCATACTCTGAACAACACCTGTTACTTCACTATTTCCTAATTTTGTTTTTGTTTGTCCCTCAAATTGAGGCTCTTTAACTTTTACTGAAACTACTGCAGTGATTCCCTCTCTTATATCTTCACCTTGTAAATTATTATCTTTTTCTTTTAATATGTTATGACTTCTTGCATAATCATTAAATACTTTTGTTAATGATCTTTTAAATCCTTCAAGATGAGTTCCACCTTCTATTGTATTAATATTATTAACAAATGTATATATATTTTCAGAATAACTTGAAGTATATTGAATTGCTATTTCTACTGGAATTTCTCCATTTTTTTCTATATAAATAGGAGTTTTGTGTAATTTTTCTTTATTTTTGTTTAAAAATTCTACAAAAGAAACTAATCCACCTTCAAAACAAAATTCTGCTTTTTTAGGTGTTTCCTCTCTTTTATCCTCTATTGTTATTTTTAGACCTTTTGTTAAAAAAGCCATTTCCCTAAATCTTTTTTCTAAAGTTTCATAATCATAATCCAAACTTTCAAAAATAGTATCATCTGCTAAAAATCTTACCTTTGTTCCTGTTCCTTCTGCATCTCCTATTTTTTCTAGCTTTTTAACAGTTTTTCCTTTTTCAAAATACATTTGGTATAATCCACCATCTCTTTTAATTGTAACCTCTGTCCATGTAGATAATGCATTTACAACTGAAGCACCTACTCCATGTAAACCACCAGATACTTTATATCCACTATCTCCTCCAAATTTTCCTCCTGCATGTAAAACAGTATATACTGTTTCTGCTGTTGATATATGTGTTTTAGGGTGGATTTCAACTGGTATTCCTCTACCATTATCTTCTACACTTATTATATCTCCTGGTTCAATAGCTACTTTTATTTCTGTACAATATCCTGCTAATGCTTCATCTACACAGTTATCAACTATTTCATAAACCATATGATGAAGTCCTCTTACAGAAGTACTACCTATATACATACCTGGTCTTTTTCTTACGGCTTCTAGACCTTCCAATACTTGAATTTGTTCTGCACCGTATTTATGATTATACTTTTCCATTTAATTTCCTCCTCTTATTACTTTGCCTTCTTTTACATTATATATTAAAATATTTTTATTTTCAATATCTATTTTATCAGTACAAGTTATAATAACTTGTGTTTTTTCTATTTTCTCTAAAAAATGATTTCTTCTTTTTTCATCTAACTCTGACATAAAATCATCTAATAATAAAATTGGTTTTTCTCCTATTTCATCTTCAATAATATTTAATTCAGATAACTTTAAAGATAAAATCGCTGTTCGATGTTGTCCTTGAGAACCATAAATATCTAATCTTTTATTATTTATATATATCACAAAATCGTCTCTATGTATACCTTTTGTTGTAAATCCTTTTATAATATCTAATTTTCTTCTTTGTTTTAACAAACTTAAATATTCTTCTTTATTTTTACTTTCTGCTATATAATCTATTTCTATTTCTTCTTTATTTTCTGTAATTTCATTGTGAATATTTTTTATTTTATTATTTATTTTATCAATAAATTCTTTTCTATAATTATAAATATTAACTGCATATTCTGACAATTTTTCATCCCAAATTTCTAACATGTTTTCATTTTTATTTTCTTCTCTAATCTGTCTTAAATAATTATTTCTTTGTTCTAATGTTTTTAAATATAAATTTAAATTATGCATATAATTCGGCTTTAATTGGCTAATCATAATATCTAAAAATCTTCTTCTATTTTGAGGACCACCTTTTAAAATATTTATATCATCTGGTGTAAAAATAACAATATTTACATTTCCTAATAATTCACTTAATTTTTTAATTTTTATTCCATTTATACTTACATTTTTTTTACCAGCTAATTCTATTTTTATTTTTCCACTTCTATCAGATTTTTCAAATTCTATTTCAATGTTTGCCTGGCTCTCATTTAGTAATATCATTTCTTTATCTTTATTGGTTCTAAAAGACCTTCCCATACTACATAAAAAAATTGCTTCTATTATATTAGTTTTTCCTTGTGCATTTTCACCATAAAAAATATTTATATTTTTCTCAAACTTTATTTCTTCATTTTTATAATTTCTAAAATTATTAATTCTTAATTCTTTTATCCACATATTCTTCTCCATCTGTGTATAATTTGTTAACTTCATTTTTTCTAATTATTTCTAATTTTTTCTTTTTTTTATTATTTTTTTCTATTTTATTGAATTTTTATAATAAATTTTATATAACAAATTATATTATTAAAAAATTAAATCGTCTTATTTTTGATTCTCGTGCTTCGTTTTTTTTGAATTTATTTATTTTTTTATTTATTTAATTATTTTTCTATTTTTTTAAGCATATTTTTTACTATTTTTATTTATTTTTTGTATTTTTCAATGTTTTTTTCGTATTATATGTATTTTTCCTTAATATATCTCGTATTTTCTTTTTTTATTAATTTTTTTCTTTATTTTTTATATTATTTCTATTTTATTTTTAATTTATTTTTTTATTTTATTTATTTATTCTATTTTTAATTTATTTTTTATTATTTTACTTTAATTTATTTTTTCCACAATTGTAATTAATTTATTTTTTCTTTTATATTCTTTTTTTATCTTTTTTTTTCTAATTTATTCTATTTTTTTCTTTATTTTTCCTATTAAAAATAATCCACACCTAAAATATCTTTAATTATCTTTTTTTTACTATTTTTTTCTAATTTATTCTATTTTTTTCGAATTTTCATTTTCGAATTATCCACAGTTTATTAATGATTTGTGGATAATTATGTTAAAATTTAAAGGCAGAATTTCTTCTACCTTTTTATCTTTTACTCTTCTTTTAATCTAATTGGTAAAATCATATATGTATAATCATTATTTTCAACAGATTTTATTAAACATGGTGATATACTTGTTCCAAATTCTATAAATACTTCTTCATCTTCAACTGCTTTTAAACTATCTAAAAAATATTTTGGATTAAAACCTGCTTCTAAATTTTTCCCTTCTGTAGAAACAAATAATTCTTCTTTTGCATCTCCTGTTTGATTTGTACAAGATATAATGACTTTTCCAATATCAACTTGAACTTTTACTGGATATTTTTTTTCTTTCTCAATTGCTGATGCTGATATTAAACTAATTCTTTCAAAACTATTTTGAATGCTATTTTTGTTCACTCTTATTCTTGTTTCCCAATTACTTGGTATTACATTTTTATAATTTAAAAATTCTCCATCTAATATTCTTGTTACAATTTTACAATTATCCATTTCAAATAATGCTTGATTTTTTGAAACCCCTATTTTTACAGGTTCAAAAGAATCTGATATAATTTTATTTACTTCATTTAATGTTTTTCCTGGTATAACTGCACTAAAATTATTAGTTTGTTTATTTAAATAAATGCTTCTTAATGCTAATCTAAATCCATCTACTGCTACTAAATTTAATTTATTATTTTCTATTTCAAATAAACATCCTGTAAATATTGGTCTATTTTCCTCTGAGCTTACTGCGAAAATTGTTTTTCTTATCATATTTTTTAAAACATTTTGATCTACTTCTATTGAATTTTCAATTTCTATCTTTGGAAGTTCTGGAAATTCTTCTGGATTCATTGTAGCTAATTTGTATAGAGATCCTTCACATTCAATTTCTAATAAATTTTTATCATTTAGAGAAATATATATTTCTGTATCAGGTAATTTTCTAATTATTTCACTAAACATTATAGCATTTACAACTGTACTTCCTTGTTCTTTAATTTCACATTCCATTATATATTCTATACCTATTTCTAAATCATAGGTTGTTAATTTTATTTCATTATCATTTGTTTGAATTAATATTCCTTCTAGTATAGGCATTGTAGTTTTAGAAGCTACCCCCTTTACTACGGAATTTAATGCTTTAATAATTTTGTCTTTGTAACAAACTATTTTCATTTTGCTTCCTCCTTTATAATATATATAATATTTTTAGTAGTAATAGTATTAGGTGCTGTGGAAACTGTGGAAAACTATGTTGATAGTTAGAATCCCTAGCAAAAATACTGTTTATAATTTAGTGGAAAACTCAATAAGTAATCCACAGCTAAAATTTTTAATTGTGTAAAAATGAGATATACACAGTTTTTAAACAACTTATTAACATCTGTATGTGGATATCCAATGTGTTAATTCCGTAAGAAGAGAACCACATGATTTTTACAAACACAAATTTTTCCAAACACAATTTTTAAAAAATTTGTGAATTTTATAAGGCTGTTATTGTTTACCATTTATGATAATGTTTTTCACACTATCCACAATTAACTTTGTATTATTTTTTTCTTTTACTTCTTTTTCTATTTTTCTACAAGCATGCATAACAGTCGAATGATCTCTACCACCAAAGTCAGTTCCTATCTGAGGATAAGACATGTTAGCAACTTCTCGACAAAGATACATAGCAATTTGTCTTGGAAACGCAATATCATTTGATCTTTTATTTCCAGATAAATCATCTTTATTTATACTAAAATATTTAGCTACAGTTTCTTTTATAAAATCACAAGAAATTACTTTTTCATTTTCATATTTAAATTCATTTATAATATTTTCGGCTAATTCAATCGTTATTGGACTGTGTGTAAGTGAAGCTCTTGCAACGATTTTATTAAATACACCTTCTAATTCTCTAATATTAGAATCTATTTTATTAGCAATATTTGAAAGAATAAAATCTTCTATGATAATATTTTCCTCTTGAGCTTTTTTTCTTAAAATTGCTAAACGTGTTTCGTAATCAGGACAAGAAATATCTGCTAAAAGCCCCCATTCGAATCTTGATTTTAATCTATCTTCTAGAAATTGAATATCTCTAGGAGGTTTATCACTTGAAATAATTATTTGTTTTCCCTCTTCATATAAAGCATTAAAAGTATGGAAAAATTCTTCTTGAACTCTTTCTTTTCCAGCGATAAATTGAATATCATCTATTAATAAAACATCAATTGTTCTATACTTATTTCTAAAAAATTCATTTTTATTATCTTTAATAGCGTTAATTAATTGGTTTGTAAATTTTTCAGATGTAACGTACAAAACATTAGCATTTTTATTATTTTCTAAAATTCTATTTCCTATTGCATGCATCAAGTGAGTTTTCCCCAATCCAACGCCTCCGTAAAGGAATAAAGGATTATAAGAGTTAGAAGGTTCATTTCCAACTGCTAATGCTGCAGCATGTGCAAATCTATTATTATTCCCAACAACAAAAGTTTCGAAAGTATATTTTGGATTTAATGTTGATTTGTTTAATTCAACTTCAGCAGAAGAATTATTAGAATCATTTATAATAATTTCATTTGTAGATATTTTGTTTTCTTTTGAAATATCAATAACAGAAAAAGTCCATTCCATATTTGTAATGAATCTTAAAGTATTGAAAATAAGACTTCTATATTTATTTTCAATAAAATCCTGTTGATATTCAGAGGTGGTTGTAAAAATAATATGATTACCGTCTATGCTTCTGATTCCTAAAGGTAAAATCCAAGTTTCGTAAGAAATTTGAGTTAATTCAGGTTTTAAGACTTCTTTTATTTTTGCAATCAACTCGTCTTTTTCAATAGCCATTTATAATCATCCTTTCTAAAAAATTATCCACAAAGTTATCCACAACTGTTGATAAGTTTGTAATATTTTTGACATAATAAAACTCATAAATACGAACAAAAATTTAAGTGTTTTCAACAAAAGTAGTATTTATATTTTACTTTCACATAATAACAAATTTATACACAATAAGTCAATAAAATTGTGGAAAAAATTTTTTTTGTGTGGATAAAATGAGAAAAAGCTGTGGAAAAAAAATAAAATATTACAAAAATGTTACGAATATTGCAAAAAAAAATTATAAAAATTGCTTGACAATTATAGCAAAATTGGAGTATAATCGATATACTTGTTATTTTGTGAAAAAAACAATTTCCGTAACAACGGAGTTTTATAAAAAAATCAATAGGAGGTGCTAAAATGAAAAGAACATTTCAACCAAAAACAAGACAAGAAAAGAAAGAACATGGATTTATGAAAAGAATGAAAACTAAATCTGGAAGAAACATATTAAAAGCAAGAAGAGCAAAAGGTAGAAAAAAATTAAGTGCTTAATTTAATTATGTTTTATTAATAAAAATTAATAAGAAAAGGGACGCAGAAAGTGATCCCTTTCCACATAATTTTATTAAATAATAGTTTTTTTCATTAAGACAATAAAGGAAGAAGAAGGGAAAAGAATAATGAAAAAAACAGAGATGCTAAAAAAAAATTATGAATATAAAAGAGTTTTGACAAAAGGAAAGTATTATTCAGGCAAATACATAGAAGCTTTTATAAAAACAAACAACAACAATAAAAATTTTCTAGGGATTGCTATAGGAGTAAAGATAGCAAAGGCAGTTAAAAGAAATCATATAAAAAGATTAATAAGAGAAAACTATAAAAATCTTGAAGAAAAGGTTAATTCAGGGAATACAGTAGTGTTTTTATGGAAGAAAAAAATTGATATAAAAAATGCGAATTATAAAAATATCAAACAAGATATGGAAGATATTTTCCATAAATCAAAGCTTTTTATTGAGGAAAAGAAATGAAAAAATTACTTATAAGGCTAATTGAAATGTATCAAAAACATATTTCTAAATGGCTTGAAAGTAAAAACATAAATTGCAAGTTTTATCCTACTTGTTCAGAATATACCAAGCAAGCAATTCAGAAATATGGAGCAACAAAAGGGATAATAATTGGAATTTGCAGAATTATAAGGTGTAATCCTTTTTCAAAAGGAGGATATGACCCATTAAAATAAAACTAGGAGGATATGATAGATGTTTGAATTTTTTGCAAATATCTTTGGCTACTTATTACAGTTTTTATATACTCTAGTAAATAATTATGGTTTAGCAATTATTTTATTTACACTTATTATTAAATTATTACTATTACCGTTATCTATAAAACAACAAAAAACAATGAAGAAATCTTCAGAATTACAAGAAAAAGTAAAAGTGATGCAGTTTAAGTACAAAAACGATCCAGAAAAGTTGAATAAAGAAATGATGAACTTGTATAAAACAGAAAATGTAAGCCCTTTTAGTGGATGTTTAACTTCAATTATACAAATGTTGTTATTATTATCTATTTTCTATTTAGTAAGAAGTCCATTAACTTTTATGGAAAAAATACCACAAGAGAATATAAATACATATATTCAACAGTTAAAAGATGAAGGTAAAGTAATAAGTAATGTTTATCCAGAAATAGATTTAATAAGAGAAACAGAATTATTAAAAGAAAAAAATCCGGAAGATCAGTTTATTGAAAAAACAAATATTAAAATGAATTTCTTAGGACTAGATCTAAGCAAAATACCACAACAAAATATGACGGATTATACAGTATATATTATTCCAGTATTATATATTTTATCATCTTTTATATCAATCAGAATTACAACAGCAAAGCAACAAAAAGATAAAGAAGATAAGAAGTCAAAAAATATTGATGGAAATACAGGAAAAGAAATTGAAGAAGAAAATAACGAAATGGATGCTGTAATGCAAACAAACAAGATGATGTCATGGTTTGTACCAATAATGTCTATTTCTATAGCATTTATAGCACCTTTAGGATTAGCATTATATTGGCTAATAAGTAATATTCTTATGATTGCAGAAAGATTAATTATAGATAAAGTTGTAAAATCTTAGGGAGGTGCCATAAAAATGGCAAAAAGTATTATTTCGGAAGGAAAAACTACCAATGAAGCCATAGAAAAAGGATTAAAACAGTTAAATGTTTCAAAAAAGATGGTAGATATAAAAGTTTTGGAGAGTGAAGATAAAAGAAGTTTCTTTAGTATTTTAGCTCCAAGAGTCGTAAAAGTAGAGATGACACTAAAAGAAAAAGAGGAAGAAGAAACACAAACAAAACAAATAAAACATAAAAAAGAAATAGTTCTTACTGAGGAAGAACGAGAAAAAGCAGAAAAGAATATAGAAAGATTTTTAGAACAGCTAAAAACAAACTTACAGGAAAATATAAGTTATCAGATTGAAAAATCTGAAGAAGCAATAAAAGTAAGCTTAAATGGGGAAGGACTAGGCTTTTTAATAGGTTATAGAGGAGAAACATTATATGCTATGCAAAACATTATATCATCTATAGCAGGTAAAGGAATTCAAAATCGAATAAGAGTTATTTTAGATATAGAAGGATATAAAGAAAAGAGAGAAAAAACTCTAGAGGATTTAGCTGAAAAAGTTGCAAAAACAGTTATAAAGACAAAGAAATCAGTTAAATTAGAACCTATGCAAGCATATGAAAGAAAAATAATTCATAGTAAATTACAACAAAATCCACAAGTTGAAACAATCAGTATTGGGGAAGAACCATATAGAAGAGTGGTAATTTCTTTAAAGAATAAATAAAATATATAAAATCGGAGGTCAAAGGTCGGATTTTACAAATAATTTGTAAATCTATCTTTGGCCTTTTTTGTAAAATAAAAATTTTGATATAATAGGAGGTAAAAATGAGTACTATAGCGTCTATATCTACGGCTCCGCGGAATTGGTGGAATAGGTATTATTAGAATGAGTGGACAGCTTTGCTTTGAAGTATTAGACAAAATGTTTATACCAAAAAATAAACAATCAATAGAAGAAATAAAAGGATATACCATTAAATATGGAAATATAGTTGATAATGGTGAAGTGATAGATGAAGTATTAGTATCCTATTTCAAGGCACCTAAAAGCTATACAATGGAGAATATGTGTGAAATAAATTCGCATGGAGGAAATATTATTGTAAAAAAGATATTAGAATTGTGTTTAAAAAATGGTGCGGAATTAGCGGAACCAGGCGAATTTACTAAGAGAGCTTTTTTAAATGGAAGGATTGATTTAGTACAAGCAGAATCGGTTATTGATATTATTAATGCTAAATCTGAAAAAGAAGTAAAAACAGGAATTAAACAATTAGAGGGACTATTATCTAAAGAAATAGCGGAAATAAAGCAAGAAATAATGGATGTAATGATTAATATAGAAGTGTCTATAGATTATCCAGAATATGATGTTGAAGATGTTGCAAATGCTGAAATTACTGATATGTTAGATAGTGTAAAGAAAAAATTAGAAAGACTTGAAAGAAGTTTTGATAATGGGAAAGTTATAAAAGAAGGCATAAAAACAGCTATTATAGGAAAGCCAAATGCAGGTAAATCATCTTTATTAAATGCTATTTTAAAGGAAGATAGAGCTATAGTTACAGAATATGAAGGTACAACAAGAGATACTATCGAAGAATTTGTAAATATTAATGGTATACCATTAAAACTTATTGATACAGCGGGAATAAGAGAAACAAAAGATGAGGTAGAAAAGATAGGAATAGCAAAATCTAGGGAAACAGCTAATGCAGCAGATTTAATAATTGCAATATTTGATGCTTCAAAGGAAATAGATGAAGAAGATTTAGAAGTGATAGATTTTATTAAAAATAAAAAAGCTATTATAATTTTAAATAAAATGGATTTAAAAGCAAAAATAGACGAAAATAATGAAAATTTGAAAAAATTAAGTGGCAATATAATAAAAATGTCTGCATTAAAAAATATAGGAATAGATAAATTATATGAAAAAATTACAGAAATGTTTAATTTAAATGAGATAAATCTAGATAATGAAAATGTAATTACAAATGTTAGACAAAAAAATTTAATAACAAAAGCAATTGAAAATGTAAAAAAGGCTAAAAAAACAATCGAACAAAAAATGCCAATAGATATTGTAGCAATTTTTATAAAAGATATTTTAGAGGATTTAGGCAAAATTACAGGTGAAGTTGTAACTGAAGATATAATTGAAGAAATTTTTGCCAACTTTTGTCTGGGGAAATAAAACTTAAATTGCAAGCGAGAATAAAAAATAAACGATTTTAATAAAAAAGTAATAAAATTATATAACAAAAAACAAAAAAGCTATTAAAACGAATCTGAAAGCAAAATAAACAAAAGAAGAATTAATATAATTTAATAAAAAATAAAGAGCATAAAAACAATAAACTTAAAAAGTAAAAACAAACAATAGGTTACATAAAATCAAAGACTTAAAAAATACAATACGCAAAAAAAGACAAAATTCGACAAACGGAGAAAAACCTTGTAGGACAATAAAAACAGAAAGGTTTTAACAATAAAAACTCACAAGAACTTAAAAGTAAATTTGACCTGATGATAAAAACGAACGGCGATTTTCTGTTTCACAAGGAATGAAAAAAATCAAAATAAAACGTGGAACAAAAAGAAAAAATAAGATAGTATAAAATGAAAGAAGGTTAGAAATAGAAATGAAATTAGAAAAGGGAGAATACTACGCTGGAGATTATGATGTTGCAGTTGTAGGAGCAGGTCATGCTGGATGTGAAGCAGGTCTTGCCGCTGCTAGACTTGGAATGAAAACATTAATTTTTTCAATCAGTTTAGAAACAATAGCAAATATGCCATGTAATCCACATATAGGAGGAAGTTCAAAAGGACATTTAGTAAGAGAAATAGATGCACTAGGTGGAGAAATGGGGAAAAATATAGATAAAACAATGATTCAGATTAAAATGCTTAACACTTCAAAAGGACCAGCAGTACATTCTTTAAGAGCACAAGCAGATAGAAAAAAATATCAAGCAGAAATGAAGCATACCTTAGAAAAACAAGAGAATCTAGAAGTAAAGCAAGGGGAGATTGTAGATATTAAAATTGAAAACGGAGAAGTAAGGGCAATAAAAACAGATTTAGGAGCAGTTTATAAAGTTAAAAGTATAATTCTTGCCACCGGAACATATTTAAAAGGAAAAATATTTATAGGAGAATATTCAAAAGAAAGTGGTCCAGATGGTGTAGCAGCAGCTAACAAGTTATCAGAATGTTTAAAAAACGTGGGAATTGATTTAATTAGATTTAAAACTGGAACACCAGCTAGAATTAATAGAAGAAGTATAGATTTTAGTAAAATGGAAGTACAAAAAGGAGATAAAGATATAGAACCATTTTCTTTTGAAGATAAACCAACAGATTTCGAACAAGTAGATTGCTATTTAACTTATACTAATGCAGAAACACATAAAATAATAAGAGAAAACTTACATAGATCACCTTTATATGCAGGAATGATAGAAGGGACAGGTCCAAGATATTGTCCATCTATTGAAGATAAAGTAGTTAGATTCAGTGATAAGCCAAGACATCAAGCATTTGTAGAGCCAGTAGGGTTAGATACTGAAGAAATGTATATACAAGGAATGAGTTCTTCTTTACCAGAAGATGTACAAATTGCTTTATATCATACAATACCTGGGTTAGAACATGCAGAATTCACAAGACCTGCCTATGCTATAGAATATGATTGCATTGACCCATCTAATTTAAAATTATCATTAGAATATAAAGGAATAAACGGATTATTCATGGCAGGTCAAATTAATGGAACTTCAGGGTACGAAGAAGCAGCATGTCAAGGATTAATTGCAGGAATTAATGCAAGCAGAAAAATAAAAGGAGAAAAACCATTAATTCTTGATAGAACACAAGGATACATAGGAGTTCTTATTGATGATATTGTAACTAAGGGAACAAATGAACCATACAGAATGATGACATCTAGAGCAGAATATAGGCTTTTATTAAGACAAGATAATGCAGACTTAAGATTAACTGAAATAGGCCATGAAATAGGTCTTATAAAAGAAGAAAGATATGAAAAATTTAAAAATAAGAGAGAAAATATACAAAAAGAAATAGAAAGATTAAGAAATTTAACTGTAAAACCAACAAAAGAAGTAAATGAGTTGCTAAAGGAACATGGAACATCAGAACTTAATACAGGAACAAAAATGGCAGAATTATTAAAAAGAACAGAATTAAATTATGATATATTAGAAAAAATTGATCCAGATAGACCAAAATTAGATAAACAAGAAAAAGAAGAAGTAGAAATACAAATAAAATATGAAGGATATATAAAAATGCAAGAAGCACAGGTAGAAAGATTTAAGAAACTTGAAACTAAAATATTGCCAGAAGATATATCATATGAAGAAATAAAGGGAATAAGTCTAGAAGGAAGACAAAAACTAGATAAATTTAAACCATATTCAATCGGCCAAGCTTCAAGAATATCAGGAGTTTCACCTGCAGATATATCAGTGCTTTTAGTATATCTAGAACAAAAGAAAAAAGAAAGGAGATAATATGGAATTTGAAGAATTTAAGGAAAAATTTAAGAATCATTTATCAATAATTAATAAAACAATTACAGATGAACAGATTTTAAAATTTTATAGATACATGGAACTATTATTAGAATGGAATGAAAAAATAAACTTAACAGCAATAACAAATCCAGAAGATATCATTTTAAAACATTTCATAGACTCATTAACAATTGAAGAATATATTAATAAAGGAGAATCTTTAGTAGATGTAGGTACAGGAGCAGGATTTCCAGGAATACCAATTAAGATATATAGAGATGATATCAATGTTACATTAGTAGATTCGTTAAACAAAAGAATAAATTTTCTAAATATAGTAATAGAAGAATTAAAACTAGAAAAAATAAAAGCAATCCATAGTAGGGCAGAAGAATTTGGAAAAAATGTAAAGTACAGAGAAAAATTTGATGTATCAACATCAAGAGCAGTGGCAAATCTTGCTACTCTGTCAGAATATTTAATACCATTAATAAAACAGCAAGGAAAAAGTATTTGCATGAAAGGTTCTGAAATAGAAGAAGAACTAAACAATAGTAAAAAGGCAATAAAAGTTTTAGGTGGAAAAATACTAAAAGTTGATGAATTTACTTTACCAAATAGTGATATTAAAAGAAATATAATTGTTATTAAAAAGGTGGAAAACACACCAGCTAAATATCCTAGAAAACCAGGAATTCCAGCGAAAGAGCCGATATCATAAAAACATAAGAAGTTGCTATTTACACTGCAAAAAAACAAATTCAATAAAAGCAAAAAAAGTCAATAAATTTCTTAAATTTTATTGACTTTTTTTATATATTTATATATTATTATAGTGAAGAATAAATAAAACTTATTAATAAATATTAACTAAAATGGAGGCAATTAAATTGGGAAAGATAATATCAGTAGCAAATCAAAAAGGTGGAGTAGGAAAAACAACAACAACAGTTAATTTATGTACGATTTTAGCAAAAAAGGGTAAAAAAGTACTTTTAATTGATGCTGACCCTCAAGGAAACGCAACAAGTGGGTTAGGAGTAGAAAAAGAAGTTGAAAATTCTACATACGATATATTAGTAAATGACACAGAAATAAAAGATGCAATTCAAGATACAATTATAAAAAATTTAAAAGTATGTCCAGCAAACATGAATTTAGCAGGAGCAGAGGTAGAACTTGTTTCAATGATGTCAAGAGAACAACGATTAAAAGAAAAATTAGATGTAATAAAAGACGAATTTGATTATATTTTAATTGATTGTCCACCATCTTTAGGACTAATTACATTAAATTCTTTTACTGCATCAAATAGTGTACTAATCCCTGTACAATGTGAATATTTTGCATTAGAAGGATTAGGACAACTAATAAATACAATAAATCTTGTAAAAAAACATTTAAATAAAGAAATTCAAATTGAAGGAGCATTACTTACAATGTATGATGCAAGAACAAATCTTTCAAATCAGGTAGTAAAAGAAGTAAAAAAATACTTTGAAGACAAAGTATATAAAACAGTAATACCAAGAAATGTAAGACTAAGTGAAGCTCCAAGCTATGGGATGCCAATTACAGAATATGATCCAAGATCAAAGGGAGCAAAAAGCTATATGAAATTTGCAAAAGAATTTTTAAAAATAAATGACGAGCAAAAAAAAGCAAAACATATGATGTAAAAGTAAAAAGAATATATTTAAGTACAATACAACTACAATAAAACAAATGATAGGAGGAATAAAAATGGCAAAAATGACAGGCTTAGGAAAAGGGCTAGATGCCTTATTTGGACCAGCTCCAGAAGAAGAGCAAATAAAAGAAAATGACTCATTAAAGAATTTAAAAATAACAGAAGTAGAACCTAATAGAGACCAACCAAGAAAAAGATTTGATCAGGAAGCGTTAGAAGAATTAGCAAGTTCAATTAAAGAATATGGATTAATTCAACCAATAGTAGTAACCAAAAAGGATGGATATTATAGTATCATAGCAGGAGAAAGAAGATGGAGAGCCTCTAAAATTGCAGGGTTAAAAGAAATTCCAGCAATTATTAGGGAGGATGACGAAAAAATAAACTCAGAAATATCTCTAATTGAAAATATGCAAAGAGAAGATTTAAATCCTGTAGAAAAAGCTATGGGAATAAAAACTTTAATAGACAATTATGGAATGTCACAAGAAGAAGTAGCAAAAAAATTGGGAAAAGGTAGAAGTACAATAGCTAACTGGGTAAGAGTTCTAAACTTAGAGCCAAGGGTATTAGAAATGGCAAAAGAAGGTAAAATATCAGAAGGATACTGTAAAGCATTATTAGCAATAACAGACCCAGAAAAACAATACCAAACAGCAATACAAATGTTAGAAAGAGGACAAACAGTAAGACAAGTTGAAAAAAAGGCAAAAGTAAAAGAAACAAGAGAAGAACAAAGAAGAAATCATATATTATATAAAAATATAGAAGATACATTTCAAGGATTTTTTGGTTCAAAAGTAAAGTTAGATGCAGGAAAAAGACGTGGAAAGATTATAATAGAATATACATCAAATGATGATTTAGAAAGAATTTTAGGGTTGATTAAATAAATTCGAAAAAGAAAGTGTGATATTATGGAAAATTTTATAAATTCAGTAGGAATAGAAAAAATTATACTGTTTGTATTAATTTTTAATGTTGTTTTACTAATAGGGTTTATTATTAATATTATCAAAACAAACGCAATTAGTAAAAAATACAAGAACTTTATGCAAAAATTAGGAGAAGGGAAAAATATAGAAGAGGACTTAGAGAATTATATGTATAAAGTAGAAAGAGTAGAAAAACAAAATATAGAAATAGCTAAATTTATAGAGCAATTAGATAAAGATTTTGAAAAAAGTATACAAAAGGTTGGAATTATTAGATATAATGCATATAAAGACACAGGAAGTGATTTAAGTTTTACGCTTGCCTTGTTAGATGAAAATAACAATGGAGTTGTATTAAATGGAATTTATTCTAGAGAAATGTCAAACATATATGCAAAACCAATTGAAAATGGAAAGTCTACTTATACTCTTTCAGATGAAGAGCAAAAGGCGATAGAAAGGGCTATAAATTCCACAAAATCTGGAAGATAAAAAAATTAAAAATTCCTATTGACAAATGCCCTGAAAAATGCTAAGATAAATACTGTCGCTGGACATTTGTCTTAAGATATGGAGAGGTGGTCGAGTTGGTTTATGGCACCAGTCTTGAAAATTGGCGTGCGTTTATAGCGTACCGTGGGTTCGAATCCCACCCTCTCCGCCAAACAATTTAAGTTAGATATTAAAAACCAAAAAATATCTAACTTTTATTTATAAGATGGAGATGTACCCAAGTGGTGAAGGGGACTGTTTGCTAAACAGTTAGGTCCCGAAAGGGGCGCGGAGGTTCGAACCCTCTCATCTCCGCCATAAATATATTAATATTTTGGAGGCAGTAGATTATTCTACTGTTTTTTTTTAGATTTGTTCTATATATTGAAAAATATTAAACTAAAAGACTATAAAAGCTTGTAATGATTTATAATTTGGTATAAAATAAATTTGAAAAACAATTTATATAAGGAGACAAATCGTGAAAAGAAAAGAAAGAGAATTAAAAAATCAAATAGATTATGAAGAAAATAAAATTGCAAAAAAGATTTTAAGAAGATATAAATTTGAAAAATGGATATATTACACAATATTCTTATTGATAACTATAACATGTATTTTATGGGCAATAAATATACATGGGACAAGTAATTTATTATTGTGTTTAGTAATATATATAATTTTTTCATCTTTTTTTGCAACCAGATATAGGCAACATTCAGAAAAGTTAATAAAAGAAGCATTAAATACAAGCATTTGTCCAGAGGGATTTCTGAATATTAACATATATAATGCTAAAAAAATGTTAGTAAATAAATCTGCTTATAATTATACACTAAATAAAATAGCTACAGGATATATACAATTAGGAGAATTTGAGAAAGCAAAAGGAATAATAAAAGATGTAGAAAAAATAAAAAATAATATTATTATAAAAGGAGAAATAATAAAAAATAAAATAGATATAGCATTTTTCACAGAAAATAAGAAGGAATTTAAGGAACAATGTGAAAAAATGAGAAGCATTATAAAATTTTTACCTAAAAAAAGTAGAAAAGAAATTACTTTTAATATGACAATAAAAGAAGCAATAATTGATAAAGATGTTAAAAAAGTAAATGAGTTAAGTCAACAATTAGAAAAAAGAAAGAATTTATTAGACAAAATAATGGTTCAATATTACAAAGGGGTTGTTTTAGAAAAAAATAATAAAAATTGTGAAAATGAATATAAATTTGTTGCTGAAAAAGGAAATAATTTATATATAGCTAAACAAGCTAGAGAAAAATTAAAAATAGAACCAAAAGATAATCCTTATAAAAAGAAAAGACACGTAATATACAAAGCAATTAATATTATATCAATATTAATAATTTTATTGTATATGATGTCTGTACTAATATATATGAAAGAAAAACCAAATATAAAATGGAATACAGGGGAAGTTTCAATTTTTGAACAAAAAATGATATTGCCTATAGGAGTAAAAGAATTTGAAGAAAAAAATCAAATAGAAATCAAAGAAATAGATGAAAACAATTTTGCTGAGGTAAAATTAGGAGAGAGTACGATACTTCTTTATATTAAAGATGAACAGATAAAGGGATTAAAAATAGACCTTAATAGTATTAGTCAATCTGACATAGACAAAATTAAATTTCCTAGCAATGTAAGTTTAAATAATAGTATAGAAGAAGTAAAGGAAACATATAAAACGGGAAATGTAAATATTTTCATGAAAAAATATAATGAAAAAGCAATTGAAAGTGAAAATATTCATATTGATAGATATATTGGACAAAAATATAATATTGAAATTAGAAGTATAGGAAATAAAATTCAGAGTATTTTATATGTTTATAAGTATTAAATAATAATTCTGTGATATAAATAATTTGATATTTATGTTACAGAATTATTACATTTTTGTTAAAAAAATAAAAAATATTGCAAAAAGTTGAAAAAAAATAGAAAATATTGTATAATGAAAGTAGTGATTTGAAATTTGGAGGTGAAAGCATGAGAAATGTACTTAAAATATGTTATAAGTTTTTATCTATAAGTGTTATTTTATTTGTTATGTATTGTGCTTTCAGTAATTATATTGTATGTGCAGATAGTAAAAGTGATGATTTCAATCCTTATGAATATGACCCAACAAGTACTAAGTCAGAAGGAGATACAAAGCTTTTGTCTATAGGAAATGACATAATAGGACCGATACAATTAATAGGAAGTGTTGTTTCGGTTATAGCAATTATAATCATAGGAATTAGATATATGCTAGGAAGTGTAGAAGAAAAAGCACAATATAAAGAAACTATGATGCCGTATTTAATAGGAGCAGTACTAGTATTTGGAATTACAAACGTATTAGCAATAGTAAGTGAATTGGCTAAATCAATATAAAGAGAAGAAGGTGAGGAAAATGCAAAGTAAAATATTGAAATTAATAGTTATTATTAGTGTATTTATAATAGTAAGTGTTTTCCCTGTTAAGGTTTTCTCTAGTTGGGTAGATGATGCAGATAATTTTTTGAAATCTGCTGGTAGTGGTATAACAGTTGATAAGGATCAATTAACAAGTGCTTCGGATGAAATTTATAATACATTAACTTCAATAGGAATGATAGTTGCGGTTATAGTAGGTATGATTTTAGGAATTACTTATATGATGACAGGAGCAGTAGATAAAGCAAAGGTTAAAGAATCAATAATGCCATATTTATTGGGATGTATTGTGATTTTTGGAGCTTTTGGAATATGGAAGTTAGTTATTAATGTTATGAATGGAGTAGGATAAGTAGAAATGAAAAAATTTTTAAAGATAGGAATAGTATTAGTTTTTATTGTGATGTTTGTATTTACCAATATTTATGCTTTTTCTATAAATGATTTAAATGGAGAAGGTTCAACAACCGGAAATCTAAAAACTACTGGAAATAAGACTATAACCATACTTTCGGTAATTGGTTCTTTAATTTCAGTTATAGTATTAATTGTATTAGGAATTAAATATATGCTAGGAAGTACAGAAGAAAAAGCAGAATATAAAAAAAGCATGCTTCCTTATGTAATAGGAGCGGTTTTTGTGTTTGCATCTTCTGCAATAGCTGGAGCTATTTACAATATTATTCCAAAATAAATATTTTAAATTAGTTATTAATGTTCTTTGAATACAAAGATTTAAATATAAAATAAATAAAAGAAAGGATGATGAACCATGAAAAAAGGAACAAAAATAATTTTTTCAACAATCATGATTGTAATGATGGCAATTTTGACTGTTGCGCCAGTTTTTGCAGCAACAACAGGAGCAGTAGATCCAAAAACTTTAACAGGAAGTAGTAATGCAAATACAACAACAATGCAGAATATAGGAAATCAAATTATAACTGTTGTTTCTGTAGCAGGATCAATTGTTTCAGTTGTAGTACTAATTGTACTTGGTATTAAATACATGATGGGTAGTGCAGAAGAAAAAGCAGAGTACAAAAAGACTTTAATGCCTTATATTATAGGTGCAGCACTTGTATTTGCGGCTTCAGCTATAGCAGGAATTGTTTTCAATTTTGCAAATAGTTTTACAGCTTAATAATTAAAAAATATATACAAAAAAGAGAGGCAACTCTCTTTTTTTGTGCATATTTAAATTATAAAATAAAATATATACACAAATAAATATAAAAATTAATATTAACAACTGATTACAAGAATATTACAAATATATTAAATATCATTTTTTTTTGCTATAATGTTACATTTCCCAACAAAATCTGTTATAATAGTATTAAGTGTAAATGGATTTAAAAACTAAAGAAAGGGGAATATTATGAAATCATATTATATACCTAGAAATTATAAAGGAGAGGGAAGAATTTTATATATTTTTTCGACTAAAGCAATTATCTATACTGCTGTAGGAGTAGGAATAGGATTAATTTTTTATTTTTTATTTAATTTAATAGGTTTAACTATGGTAGGAATTATAATAGCAGGACTTTTTGGATTAGTAGGATTTTGTATAGCGACATTTAAAGTTCCTGATATGAAAAATTTTGAATTAACTAAAAAAACAGGTGGAGAAAAAATTGATGATGTTATAAAAAGATGGATATTATTCAAAAAAAATAATAACAAAATATATGTTTACATGAATGAAGATATAACAGAAGATAAGGAGGAAAAAAAGAATGAACGATCAAACAGTTAACATACTAACTTATGTGCTAGGATTTATGATTTTTATATTAATTATATTATCAGTAATTTTTATTCTTTTAAAAATAAAAGAAAAAAAGGATAAAGAACCTAAAGAAAGTGAATTTGAAAAAGACAGCAAGAAAAAAACTAAAGAGCCAAAAGAAAAATTAACTACAGAATATAATAAGCAATCAATATTTTCTTTTATGCAATTTGATGGTATTGAAGATAATATGATTATACAAAAAGAAAGACGCAAATATTTAATGGTAATTGAATGTCAGGGAATTAACTATGACTTAATGTCAGGAGTAGAAAAAACAAGTGTTGAGCAAGGATTTTTACAATTTTTAAATACATTAAGACATCCAATACAAATTTATACACAAACGAGGACAGTTAATTTACAAGGAAGTATTAGTACATATAAAGAAAAAATAAATGAAATCAAAGATACCTTAGTTAAAACAGAAATGGAATATAGGACAAAGGTTAATATTGGAGGATATTCAAGAGAAGAATTAGAAAAGTTGAGACTTGAAGTAGTAAAACAAAGAAACTTATATGAATATGGTTTAGATATTATAAAAAATACTGAGCAAATGAGTTTTAATAAAAATATATTAACTAAGCAATATTATATTATAATACCATATTATCCAGAAGATTCTGAAAATAAAGATTATGATAAAGGAGAAATTAAGAATTTAGCGTTTTCAGAATTGTATACAAAAGCACAATCAATTATAAGTGCATTATATGTATGTGGAATAAATTCAAAAATATTAAATTCAACAGAGTTAGCAGAATTATTATATGTTGCATATAACAGAGATGATTCAGAGGTATATGATTTAAATAAAATGTTAAATTCAGGTTATGAAGAATTATATTCAACAGCACCAGATGTATTAGATAAAAGAATGAAAGAGCTAGATAAAAAGATAGAAGAAGATGCAGTTAAGAGAGCAAATCAAGCAGTTCTTGAAGCATCTCAAGAGAGCGAAAAGGAGAAAGCCGTAAGAGAAAAGGAACAAAAAATTGATAAATTAATAGATGATATGGCTAAGATGATTATTGAAGAAAACGAAAAACTTATAGGACAAGAAGTTGCGGAGAAAGCAAAAGACAAAATAGAAAAAGAAACTAAAGGAAGAAAAGGAGGAAAAGAAGATGAACAAAAAGAAAAGAAAACAACAACAAGAAGAACTAGAAAGACAACTTAATGAGAAAAGAGAAGAAATTTCAATATTAAAGAAAAAAAGCATAAAAGAATTAATTGCTCCATCGGGAATAGACGTATCTAATATTGACCATTTAGAAATAATATCAAGTACAAAAAGATATGCAAGAAGCTTTTTTGTATCTTCCCTTCCAAGAATGTGTACTTTTCCTGATTTATTTAGAGATATGTATCTTTTTGGAGATATAAATACATCTGTTTATATTAATCCAATTAAAGAGGAAAGGTCACAAAATGAATTAAATAGAGTTATTAATGAACTAGAAACAGAAAGAATAGTAGCTGCAGATAAAGGAAATATAAATAGAGAGAGTGTTATATCCCAAAAAAGAATGGAAGCTGAAGAATTAAGAGATGAGATTGCAGCAGGCTTTAATAAGTTGTATGAAGCTTCAGTTGTAGCAACATTGTTTGCATATAATTTAGAGGAACTAGATAGATATACAAAATTGTTAGCTGGCGAAATGTCAAAAACTTTAGTTGGAATAAAAACTGCCTGGGGAATTCAAGAAGATGCGTTTCAATCTAATTTACCATTGATGAATGATAAAATAAGGAAAACACATACTTTTGATAGAAATTCTATGGGAACAGTTTTTCCTTTTACAACTTCAGAAATAGGACATCCTACGGGAGTTCCGTTAGGATTTAATAAGCAAACAGGAACTCCAATATTGTTTGATAATTTTCATCCATCACTTACAAATTATAATATGGTTATATTTGCTAAGTCTGGTGCGGGAAAATCTGTTACTATGAAAACATTAGTATCTCGTTCATCTGTTCTTATGGGAATAGAAAGTTTAGCTTTAGATGCTGAAGGTGAATATAGAATTGTTGCTGAAAGTTTAGGAGGAATTAATGTAGTAATTAGTCCTACTTCAAAAACAATTATTAATGTTTTTGATATAGAAACAGAAGTAATAAAAGATGAAATAACAGGAAAAGATAGAAATATTTTAAATGTAGAAAATAAAGTAGAAGATGTTACGCAAGCTTTACTTACAATGGCAAAAGGTAGTACAAGAAGTGATGAAGTAAATGAGCTTACAAAGCAAATTATAGCAGAATCAGTAGCAGAAGAATATGCTGCAAAGGGAATTACAAGTGATCCTTTAAGTTTATATGAATCATCAAGAGTTGAACTAAATAAGGGAAATATGTTTTCAAAAGAAAAGAAAAAAATGCCAACAATAGGAAGTTGGTTTAAGAGAATTCAAAAGAAGGCACAAGATAATACTAACTCAGATTATCAATATCATTATAGTTACTTGTTAAAAGTTATGAAACAATACATAAGAGAATATGATGGACAGATGGCATATTTTGATGGACAATCTACATTTGAATTACTAGAGGGGTCACCATTTATAAATATTGATATTTCACAATTAGAAGAAAGATTTGCAAGACCATTAGCGCAACAAATATTACTTTCTTGGATTTGGGAAAAGTTTGTTAAGAAAAACAGTGAAGACAGAAAAAGAGCAAAACAGAAAAGGGTTTTGGTTGATGAAGCATGGATGTTGCTTCCATATCCAGAAGCAGTTGACTTTTTAAATAAGATGGCAAGACGTGCAAGAAAGAGAAATGTTTCACTTGCTATTATTTCACAGAGATTCCAAGACTTTTATGAAAAACCTGAGGCACAAGCAGTACTAACATCATCTGACACGAAGCTATTTTTAGCACAAGATAAATCAGAGATTCAATATTTGAAAGAAGTATTTAAACTTTCTGAAGGAGAAGCAAGCTTCTTAATTACATGTTCAAAAGGAGAGGGATTACTTAAGGTTGGATCTGATACAGCAATACTAAAGATTATGCCAACGAAAAAAGAGTTTGAATTTGTAGAGACAAACTTAAATGAGATAGCAAAAAAAGGAGCTTAAAAAGGAGGTTTAAATAGCATGAAAATTTTTACAAATAAAAAGGTATGGCAAAAAATAGTATTAGTCATGTTGATATTATTGTTAATGCAATTTTTTATAGGGAAACCTGCACATGCAATTGATGGCGATGTATTGCTAGAACCAATAACTAGTTTGTTTGCAAATTTGGGCGATGGAATTATGAATATAATGCAACAAACCATAATGGGAATGGATTCATCAGGAGCCTGGGTAGAAAAGTCAGATAATTCATTTTGGATTAAACTAGCTATAATTGGAGCAGCAATTGTATTAGCCGTAGTTGCTGTTGTTTCTATTGCTCTTAGTGGAGGGACAGTAATTGTTATTATAACATCGGCTGTTGGTGCAGTTCTAAAAATAGCTGGTGGCGCTATTATTGCATATTTTGTTGTTAGCGTGGTCCATTTTGGCGAAAATGGATTTTTTCTTCCAGAATATGAACTAACACCTCAAACTATATTTAAAAATGAAGTATTAGCATTTGATGTTAACTTTTTTAATCCGCAATCGAATAAAATAAAAAGAAATGCTTCTACAAAGAAGGAATTAAGCAGTAATAATGTAGGAGGAGTGACTGATTCAAATACCTCAATTTATAAAACAGATGTAAAAGATGTTTTTGTAAGTGAGTTATCAAATAAAGAGGGAATTTCAGTTGATAAATCAAAGATAGAAGAAACTAGTATTGGCTCAGAGAGTGTGTTATATGATGGATATAATCATGCAATAGAAACAGATCGGAAACTGTTTACAAGCACACGATGGTATTCATGATGGATATGAAGGAAAGGAATATTATGTTGATGAATCACATTATCATTTTCATTCAATAAACAATAATCCACATTATATAACTTCACAAAGTGTGTCATTAAGATATGAAGCTAGTAATTCAAAAGTATATAGGTTTTCAGCAACAGTGTTAAGAAGGCGAATTAATGGAGCGACAACAGGGGAAGGAAGCAATTTAACAGGTGTTTATATAGATTATAAATTATATGAAGTAGGCGGAGGAACAGATAGTGTAGAGATTTCTTCAGCTAAAACTTTACAACCAACAGTGGCTAAATGGTATAAAACTTTTAGAAATATTGCTATTGTTTCATTATTATCTATTTTAGTGTATGTAGGAATTAGGATAACATTATCAAGTATATCAAGTGATAAAGCAAAGTATAAACAAATGTTAATGGATTGGGTAGTAGCTTTATGTTTAGTATTTTTAATGCATTATATTATGGCTTTTGCAGTTACTATTAATGAAAAGATAATAAAGGCAGTAAGTGCGATTTCTGGTTCAAGTGCTGAAGATAAAATAAAAGCAGTAGAAAATGCAAAGAATGATATCTTAGATGCAACAACAGGAGGAAAAGATTCAGCAGATACAACAAAAACAGATGAAGTAGGATCAGGGATAGAACTATTTATAATTAATGGAAATGATGGAGAAGGAGTCGATGATAAAGAAACTGTAAAAAGAGCATATAAAACATTAGTTGGAGATGACAGTGATATAGACAAAGATAACGGATATGCAAGTAAGAAAGATAGTTATTTTTATAATAGATTTGTATTTGGAGATGGCGAGGATAAAGATCCTACAGCTTTAATTTGGCCAGCAAATGATTATATGACTCAAGCGAGAATAAAAGGGCAACAAAGGTCTGTTGGTAGTGATGGAAAAGAGAAAAAAGATGATAGTCAAATGGCAGTTACAAGGGCAGGCTATAATGTAATATATGTAGTTTTAGTAATATATACAATAATTTTCTGTTTTACATATTTAAAAAGGGTAATATATATGGCATTTTTAACAATAATAGCTCCTTTAGTTGCTATTACATATCCAATTGATAAAATGAATGATGGTAAAGCACAGGCATTTGATATGTGGTTTAAAGAATACTTATTTAACTTATTAATACAACCAATGCATTTAATTCTTTATACTGTATTGATAGGTGCAGCAATGGATTTTGCTTCACAAAACATATTCTATGTAGTAGTTGCATTAGGATTCTTTATGCCAGCAGAAAAATTATTACGTAGATTTTTCGGATTTGAAAAAGCTCAAACACCACCAATGTTTGGAGGTCCAGCTATGTCTGCAGTAATGATGAGTGGAATAAATAAATTAATGCATAAACCACCAAAAGGAGGATTAGGACCTGGAAGTAAGGGTAGTGAATCAGAAGGAGAAGATGAAGGTGGAAAATTACCATTTATGAATAAAAACAATGGAAGTGCAAAAGATTTATTTGAATCAGCAAATGGAGGTGATGGAAGAGGTTTAATAGGTTCAGAGAATGATGATAGTACAAAAAATAATATATTGGGAAATAATTTATCAAAAGATAAATTAGGATATGATTCAAGATTATCTAAGAGTCAAATTGATGAGTTAAAAGCAGAGGGAATAGGACCAGGAGATCAAGAATATGATATGTATTTAAGAAATATGGGACTTAATCCAAATAATTTAAAAAATAATAACAATTCTAATTTGAATCCTGTTAATAAAAATGGAAATACACCTAAGTTTAATAAAACACCATTAACATCTCGAGCAACTGTTAGGACAAATACTAAACCTAAGAAGAGAAGTTTGAAAAGAGCAGTAAGAGCAGGTTTAAGAAATAAAGGGGATAAATATAAAAGAAAATATTTCGGAAAAAATTGGAGAAATTTAACTAATGCTCAAGCAGCAGCTATGGTAGGAAAGAAAGCAGCAGGACTAGGTGCTAAAGCTGCATTGGCATATGCAGGAGCGACAGCAGCTGGTATTGCATCTATTACAGGTGGAGACATGCAAAAAGGTGCTTCTAATATGATTGCAGCAGGAGTTGGAGGATATGCCTTAGGAAAAGGTATTTCTAATAAAATTAATAGTATTGATCATAAATCTGATATTGATGCAATGAGGGAAGCTTATTATGGAGATGAATATAAAGCTGTTCAACAAAAGGAAGCAGAAGAAAAATTTGCTAAAGATGAGAAAAATATAAAGAGAATAGAGCAAAAATTAAAAGTAGATAGAGAAAAAGCAAAAGAAATTGCAAAAGAGATGGCAACATATACAGATAAAGAAGGAATTAATGATGTTGATACAACATTAGCTATATATCAAATGCAACAAGAAGGTTGGGATTTAGAGGATGCTAGATATGCAGCAAGTTACAACAATGTTGCTTTTGATGGAAAGAACACAAATTATATGAAAGAAAAAGATAGAGAAGATTATAAAAATAGCTTTAAATCAAAATTGATGTCAAGAGATGGAGTAAAAGAGAATGATGCTAATGTAAAAGCAAATAACTTGTTTAGAGCAATGGATAGATTTAATGAATTGAAAAGTTAAAAATGGAGGGCTAAATTATGCATAAATTTATGAGATTTGTTAGACAGAACAAAAAAAAGATAATAAAGGTTGCATTAATTGTAGCCTTCCTATTTGGTTGTTTACAATTATTAAATTATGTAGCAAAAAGTAATGAAAACCAAATAGAAATTAAATCAAATGATAAATCAGATATAAAAAACGAAACGAATGGAGCAATTGTTTCAGATAAATCTGCTTTATCTGGGGGATCAGTATCTACAACAGAAATAAAGAAAGTTAGTAGTAAAATAGAAGAATTTGTTGGCTATTGTAATGAGAATGATGTGGAAAAGGCATATGATATGTTATCTGACTCTTGTAAAGAAGAGATATATCCAAGCCAAGAGTATTTTGAAGAAAATTATTATAATCAATTATTTGAGAAAGGTAAAAAAACATATTCAATCGAGAATTGGACTGGAAATACATATATAGTAAAATTTAAAGGTGATTTATTAGCAACTGGAAAATCATCAGATGGATTTACATATCAAGATTATATTACAATAGATGAAAAGGAAAAAAAATTAAATATTAATAAGTATATAGGAACAGAAGAAATTAATAAATCTAAAACAGAGGATAATATTGAGATAACAGTTATTTCAAGAGCAAAATATATGGATTATGAGAAATATAATATAAAAATAAAAAATAATACAAATGGAGAAATTTTGATGGATCCTGTTGGAAGTGAAGCAAGTATATACTTAAAAGATACAAATGATATAAAACATAAAGCAATAAATAATGAAATTATAAAAGAAGATTTGCGTGTATACGAAGGACATACAAATGAAATTACAATTAAATTTGATAATCCATATATTTCAGGAAGAAATATAAAAACACTTACATTTTCACAAATACAAACAAATTATGGAGAAGATTTCTCTGGACTTAATATAAAAAAAATAAGTGTTAATATATAACTGAAGATAGGAAGGAGAAAGAGTATGGCAAAAAATGAGAGTGATAGTCAAGATATAACTCAAAGCACGAAGAAAGTAGTGATAAAAACAATAAAAAATACTTTAAAACCTTTATTCATAATTATAGCAATAATTTTCATATCACTTATAATAGCGGTGGCATCAATTAGATTAATATTTCACAATGATAGTTCTGATAAAGTATTTGATAATGAAAGAACACAATGGCAAGATTTTGATAATGATTGGAAAGATAATTATGGAGATGATTAATATTTATGAGAACTATATTAAGGAGAGCAAGTTATTATGAAGATATTTAGTAGAGATAATAAAAAATCATATGAATGTAAAAAAGAAATTTTAAAAAGAATAATAGCAATAAACATGATAATAACTAGTTTGTTTTGTTATATACCTATTAATAGTTTTGCAGCTGATGCAGATGATGATGAAAAAGATGAAATGATGGAGGCTGTTGTTCCATATGCAGCTAATTCAATTATATCAAAGTTTGTAAATATTAATAGTTTATCTATGCGGTAGTAACTCTAATGATTCAAATACTATAGATACTTCAACTTACCCTGAAACAGGAGATGGATATAGTTCGTTAACAAAAGTTGGAGATAAGAATTATAAAAATTATAAGCAGTTTAGAGGTTCATATGCTGAAAAATCATATTGGGGAGGTACAATACATCAGTATGGGTGTGGACCAACATCTGTTGCAATTGTACTTAGTGGATTAGGAATAGATAAAAATCCAGAAGATGTAGCTAATAGTATAAAAGAGGGAACGTCTCCTTCATCATTAAAAACAGCTTTTGAAAATTTTGGAGTAACAGTTGAACTAAAATATAATACTTCAACAGAAACTACTATTAAAAATATAAGGAATAATTTAGAAAAAGGTATGCCTGTGCTTGTTGGAGTTAGTCCAGGGCCTGATTCTAAATATACTACAATAGGTCATTGGTTAGTTCTTTTAAGTATAAGTGGAGATACTGTAACAATTTCAAATGCTGGTAGGGATAGTGAAAACGGAACAGAAACAGACAATATAAATACTTTAGTAGAAAAGTACATGGAAGGAAATGGATATATATTAGTAAAATCTGCAAAAACAGATAGTGCGACGAATGTAAAAGAAGTTTCTACAGATACAGAGAAGAAAAAGGAAAGTAGTTCAACATCTGATAAAAAGAAGAAAACTACTTCAACTAAAAGTGGATCTCAGGCATGTAATATATCAAATGGAGGATATGACTCAATATATACAAGTGGAACTACTGGAAGGCAGTTTAAAGAGTTTAAACAAAATTCAGGTAGTTTTGCATATCCAAGTGTTGTAGGTACATATTGGGGACAAGAATGTTCAACAGTTGCTATAGGAACTATAGGTAGTGGATATAAAAATTTATCATTTAATGATTTAGCTAAGAAATTAAACGATAATGGTGGACTAACATATCTTAGTAATTTTTTAACTGAATTTTGTGGACAAACAGTTACAGAGAATTCGAAAGGTTCAGTAGATGATTTTGCAAATGCATTATCAAATGGTGCGGTAGCATTAATACATTATCCGGGATATAGTGCACGAGGACATTATTTAGCTGTGTTAGATATTAATGAAGCTAAATCAGAAGTTTATGTTTCAAATCCAGATGTTTATAATAATCCGTCTTCAAAGGCAATTTATCAAGGATGGAATCCTATTAGTAGAGTACATAATGCTATTGATCAAATATTTTATGTTACTAATGATGGAGCAAAAGTTGATTATAGTGGAACAGGAGCTTCATCAAGTTCTACATCTAGCGTTAATATGAGTGGAAATATTATAAAAAAAGATGGTGGAGGATATAAAATTAACATAGACTTAGATAAAGAAGTAGAAGAAATGTTGGCTTATATAGAACATGAAAATTTTGATATTGGTAAATATATGAAAAATAGCCATTATAAAGAATATTTAAAAAATTATATAAAAGCAGCAATTGTAACACAATATCCGGATTTAAGGAAAGCAGAACAAATAGCAAAGGATGAAGAAATACCAACAGATGAAGTTCAAGGATGCATAAGAATAAAAAGATATGCAGATGGAGAAACAAAGAGTTTTGCAGGAAATTTAACTAATGTAAAAGATTCAGAAGATGATGGTAGATATTTAGAATATATGCCATATAAGGAATTTACGGAATTAGTAAAAGATGGAGATAAATCAGCATTAAATTATTTTTCATTAGATTCTTCGAATAATATGGTTGTTGCTGGTTGGGAAACTATGAGAGTAGAGATTACACAACCTGTTCAGACAAATGTTGATGAGGTTGGTCCAGCTCCAAGTACATATGATGAAAAAATTGAGCCATATAATACAGATTTTGATAAGATTGTTACAAAGAGTATAGATTATATAAGTCAAGTTTCAAACTATCAAATGCCATTTAGTTTGTTATGGACATTAACTGTTTATGGAAATGATGAGGAATTTGTTAATGATTTAGCTAATTTAGTAATTAATACAGATATAGTTATAGGTGTATATGATGCTACTAACATAAAGAAATATACTCATGATATATCGTATAGTAAAACAGAAATAGTAGAAAGTACAGTTAACACACAAAATACGAATAGTCAAACACCCCATGCTACTCAAAAAACTAATTTAAAGAAAGTAGAGGTAACTTATAATTTTGAAGCTCAAGAAATTGATACATTAAAAACAGATACGCCGACATTAAAAGTAAAACATGCTGATATGTGGGCAGCGGTGTATGATTTAGACTATAAAGTTGTAACAAAAGAAGATAAAAAAGAGGACACAGCAACTAAAGAAGATGAGACTTTGGAAACGAATAATTACTTATATACAAAAGAACATTACTCATCTAATAGAAAACCAAATAATGAAAAGGTGCTTTCAGAATTAGATGATGTTATAAAAGATGAAGTAGAGCCTATTGTCAATAAAAAGGCAGAAGAAGAGCGAAAAAAATATGCATATAGATATGATGTTATTAAAGATTACATAGAAAATTACTGGAAAGGTGAAACAAATGATTCATATAAGAATACAGAACTATATAAATTTCTTCAAATAGAAGATGTACAGACGAATATTATAAATATGATTTTAATGCAAAGTTCAAATGATAGGGTTGACGAGGTTTTTTCAAATGAAAATGCAATAATGGTTAAATATGCAAAAAGAATTAATGCTCAAATTAGAGGTGTAAGTGAAGATGAAGGTAATACCACGACATTAGGAGATGTAAATACTGTAGTGAAGTCTTGGATACAGAATAATCCAAGTGGTTCAGATTTATATAAGAAATTAACAAAAAATGGAACAGATACAAGTAGAGCAAAGACGTATGAAGAATTATATGTAGATATTTCAATAACAGAGATTAAAAAGAAAATAGATCAAAAGGAAAAGATAACAACAGAAATAACTACAGCTACAGTTGAAGAGGTACCAACAGAAAATGGTAATGTAAGAATGAAAGATCAAAAAAATGGGGATGAAAATGGATTTGTTAAATTGTTATATCATAGTAAAAGTGCATATGAAAATTTAAGAATATTAAATTCATGGTTTTTTGAATCAATGGCAGATACAACGGCTATAGCGGATATGGTTGACTTGATGAAGTATTTATTTATGCTTACTTATGATAAAGATATGAATTTATCAGATGATGATATAAATGAAATTATAGATTCATTTAATCCAGGAAAAATGTTTAAATTAAAGGAAACAACAACTGTTAATTTAACAGGTGGAAATGTTGAAGAGCAAGTATGGAATTATTTTAGAAGTATTGGATTTTCTGAGGAAGCTACAGCAGGGATAATGGGAAACTTTTATCAAGAGTCTGGTACAGACCCAACGGTTGATGGGGGAGCTGCTGCTGGAATTTGTATGTTTGAAAAATCTACAGGATGTTTTTCAGAATATGTAGAATATGCAAAGTCGAAAGGAAAGGAATGGACAGATTTACAAAGTCAATTGGAGTATTTAATGAAACAATTACCAAGTACATTTAATACATATACAGGATTGCAACCATATTATTATAATACTGGAGAATGGTGTTGGTGGCCTGAAGAGATGACAGTTGATGAATTTAAAACAATTACAGATGTGGATAAAGCAACAGAGATATTTGAAAGGGTATATGAAAGAGCAAGTTTACCAATGATGGAAAGAAGAAAAAGTGCTGCACATGATTATTATAATTTGTATCATGGAAAGTAAGATATTATAAATAAAGGAATGTGAAATAATGAAAAATAAAATAATTATATTAATAGTTTCAATTATTGTAATTATAGTATTTCTGTTAGGGTCAATTATTTATATAAGAACAAATGATAATAAAGATGTTATAACAGAAGATAAAAAAGATGATAACTTAATAGAAACGTCAAACCAAGATACTGTAAAATCTATAGATAATAATTCTCAATTATTAATTGTGAAAAATTATATACAATCATTTATAGAACGAATTAATTTGAATAATGTAATATATTATACAGGTGGTAATAAAATTGATGAATCTATAATATCCAAGAATATATATAATTTGCTTAGTAAGGACTATATTACTAAAAATTCAATAACAGAAAAGAACGCTTTAAATTATGTTTACAAAATAGAAGAAAAATTGACATTTATTCCTTTAAAAGTAAATGTTTTAAAAGGTTCAAATTATACTAAATATTCGGTATATGGTTTTACTTATAATCAGAAAAATGAAAATAAAGGTGATATGTATTTTATATTAAATATAGATAATTCAAATTTAACATATTCAATAGAACCAATTTTTAATGTTAATAATATAAATGATATTGAATTAAATACAGAGGAATTAACAATAGAAAAAAATAGATATAATACATATGTAGAAAAGGAATATACAGAAGAAGATATATGTGAACAATATATGACTATGTATAAAGCATTAATGCTTTCAAATACAAATGAAGCATATAAATATTTAGATAATGAGTATCGAAATCTTAAATATGGTTCATTACAAGAATATAAAGACTTTATTATTAGTAATAATGATGATATAAATGATTTTGAGATGAAGGCATATTCTATTAATGAAAATAGATATGTATGTAAAGATGGTAAAGATAATTTTTATATATTCAATGTAAATAAGGTTCTTGATTATACTGTTGTTTTAGATACTTATACTGTGGACTTACCCGAATTTACAGAAAAATATAATAAAGTTAGCGCACAGGAAAAGGTAGCTTTAAATATTAATAAAGTAATAACGGCTTTAAATTATAAAGATTACAAATATATATATAATAAATTAGCAGATTCATTTAAAGATAATTATTTTAATAATGAAGAGGAATTAAAAGAATATTTATCAAATAAATTATATGACAATAATGAAATTAATTTCGGAAAGTTTTCAGATGAAGGAAATGGAATATATACTTATCAAATAGAACTAAGTGAAATTTCTAATGAAAATGAAGCAGCGCAAGAAGGTAAGGGAGATAATTTTGCGAGAATAAAAATGAATATAGTAATGCAGTTAAAAGAAGGAACAGATTTTGTTATGTCATTTAGTATAGAATAAAAAGGTTGCAATTTTGCAACCTTTTTTATATAATAAATTTAAATAAAATTATTATAATGAGGTGAAGTTAAATAAATTATGATAGAAATAAAAAATGTTTCAAAATCATATAAAAAAGGAAAAAAAGTAATAGATAATATTAATATAGAAATAAGAGATGGAGAAATTTTCGGATTTTTAGGACCAAATGGAGCAGGAAAAACAACTACAATAAAAATGATTACAGGAATATTAGACATAGATGAGGGAGATATTCTTATTGATGGTAATAGTATAAAAACTAATCCTTTAGAGGCAAAAAAAAGATTTGGGCTTGTTCCAGACAATCCAGATATTTTTATAAAATTGAAGGGAATTGAATATTTAAATTTTATAGCTGATATTTATAAAATTTCAGAAGAAGAAAGAATAGAAAAAATAAAAAATTTATCGAAGCAATTTGAGATGGAAAATGTATTAAACAATAAAATTCAAAGTTATTCACATGGAATGAGACAAAAAATAGTTATTATGGGTACACTTTTACATAATCCTCAAAATTTGATTTTAGATGAACCAATGACAGGATTAGATCCTAGATCATCGTTTGATTTAAAAAGGATAATGAGAGAGCATACGAAACAAAATAAATCTGTATTTTTCTCAACTCATATATTGGAAGTTGCAGAGAGATTGTGTGATAGGGTTGGTATTATAAATAGAGGAAAATTAGTTTTTATTGGTACATATGAGGAAATGAAAAGGGAGTTTAATAAAAAAGCATCCTTAGAAGAGTTATTTATGGAGATTACTGATAATGATTAAAGATAATATAAAGATAATAAAAGATTTAACAAAGATTTTTTTAAAAAGTGCATATCAAGATATTAATATTATTAATAAAGAAACTAAAAAAATAAACAAAAGATCTGTTTTTGTTTGGTTAATTTTAATAGTATCTTTAGCGTTATTTTATATAAGTAATGAAATAATAAAGGCATTGGTATCATCTGGATATCCAGAAGTATTTTTAAGTATATATTTTTTGGTATTAGCTATTTTTATAATGTTTCAAACAATATTAGTATGTACAAATATATTTTATTTTTCCAAGGATATAGAATTAATATTACCATTTCCTATTAAACCAGTAAATTTGCTAATTGCAAAGTTTAATACATTAATATGTACGTTATATGTTTCAGAAGCAATATTTGGAATAATTCCAATTTGTATTTATGGAATATTAACCCATTCTACATTGTTGTTTTATATATATGCAGTTTTAATATTTATATTTTTTCCAGTCTTTTTAGCACTTGTATTAAGTATTATTATGATGTTTGTAATGAAAATATCAAAGTTTATAAAAAATAAAGAAATATTTCAAACTATTATTACATTATTATTGGTTACAAGTATTTTTATTGTGGAATATAATGTAATAAATAATATATTTATACAAAATAAGGAAATAGAGATTGTAGAAAATAACTTTCAAATTGCAGATAAATTTATAGAATTTAATAATAAAATAGAAACATCAAATAAACTTTTTTTAGTAATAAATCCAGCTGTTAAGGTATTAAAAAATAGTAATTTACAAAATATTTTTGAAATTATTAAAATTATATTAATTGATTTTATTACATTTATTATTTTTATATTTATTGGGAAAAAAACATATTTAAAAGATATTTTAAAAAATACATCATATTTAATAAAAACTAGCAATAAAGGAATAAATTTATATAAAAAATGTAAAAAAAATATAATTTTCAAAGCATATATAAAAAAGGAATTTAAAAACTTATTTAGAAATTCTATGGTTTTTATGCAATGTGTATATCCAATGATAATTTCATTAATAACTGTTATAATAATAAGTATTATATTATTACCTAAATTAAATGAAGTATTAAATAACCCAGATATAAAACAATTAATAGGAAATTTAGAGTTTGATTTATCTATAGTATATATAATTTTAAGTGGAATTCAAGTATTGTTTATGATATCTCCAGCATCTTTAACAAGTATATCTAGGGATGGAAAAAATGCGGGTTTTATGAAATATATACCAATTTCCTATTTTAGACAGATTTTATATAAGGGATTACCACAAATATTTATTAATAGTATTTCAGTTATTATAATTGTAGGAATATTATATTATGCATTTCCTTCTATTGGAATAGTAAATGTGTTATTAGTTTTTATTAGTAGTATGATATTAAATGTATTAAATAGTTATTCAATGATAATTGTAGATTTATTAAATCCTAAATTAGAATGGGATTCAGAATATGAAATATTAAAGCAAAATAATAATAGATATTTTCAATATGCATTTACAGTTATTGTTATTTTAATACTTGTTTATTTAAATAAAGTATTAGAAGGTATAAATTTAAATTTAGCAATTATAATAACCAGCATAGTATTTTTATTTATTTTAATTATAGAATTGATATTAATAAAAATAAGAGAAAATAAATTAATGAAAAAAATAAATTAATAAAAATGGGGCTGTAAAAAGTCCCATTTTATTAATACTAAATTAAAAATATTTTTTTTATAATATTTTGAATAAAAGGAATTTGCCATAATAAAAATAAGATCAAAAATGTAAGAATAATAGCAATTATATTTTTAATTTTATATTCTAAACTATTATTATTGGTCGAAAAATTATCTTGATTAGAATATTCATTATATTCATTATTGTATTTTTTTTCATTAGTAGAATTATCTTTAGATGTAGAACTATTATCAGGCTCAATTATTTCATAATTATCTCTTAAATATTGTTTATGAAATTCATTTATTATATTTTTTAATTTTTGGTTTTCTAAAAATATAGCATTATATTGTTCAATAGGAATAAGTGTATTTGAAAGAGAAATATCATATTCTTTTCTTAATTCTTCATTAGACAATGTTTCATAAGCTTCATTAATTTTTTGCAACTTTTTTTTTGCATCTTCTTTTTGATCATCTGGTTGTAAATCAGGATGATATTTTTTTGCTAATGTAGTATAAGCTTTTTTTATTATATCTGAAGATGCATGTTTATCTACTTCTAATATTTCATAATAATTTTTTTCCATATATATTACCTCTAAATATAATATAACATAAATATTAGGGAAAATCTAGTATTTTTTTATTTGCTAATCTTCTAAATTATTTAGACCATATTCAATAATTTGATTAATAACACTGTTGAAACTTAAACAATTTTTTTCTGCTAATTCATTTATTTTATCAAAAGTTTTTCCGTTCATTCGAATGGTTCTAGTTACTGTGTCACTACTTTTTTGTGGTTGTTTAATTTTTAATTTTTCCATTTATATCACCTAATTTAGTTTAACCAAAAAAAAAATAAAAATAAGTGTACAAGAAAGTGTACAAAAGTAGAATTTTGTGATATATTGTAGAAAAAAGTTTTAAAAAAGGTTTTTAAAAAAAAATGGGAGAGTGAAATATTTGAAATTTTTTGAAAATAAAAGAATATATAAAAAATTTGTATTAGCATTAGCATTAGTAATATTATTTCAGTTTAATATTACTAATTGTGTACATGCATCAAATGTTCTAATAGAGCCAATAACTGATTTATTTGTATCATTAGCTGATTCAGTAATGGCAATAATACAAGATATATTATTACAAAGTGGACGGAGAAGGAGGAGAATCGTTAATAAAGATAGCTGGAGATAATGGCTTTTGGTCTGCAGTAATAGTAACTTTAGTATTTGTAGTGGGAACTGCAATTGCTATTATTGCAGCTTTACCTACAGGAGGAACTTCTATATTAGGTTGGGTTGCTTTTGCAGGAAGTGCTGCATTAACACTTGCGGTATCAGGCACATTATATATGGTTACATTTAATATAACTACTAAAATAGTATCTGATATGTTAGGAGACACATACTATTTATCAATGTATGAAGTAACACCTTATGAAATTTTTTCAGATAAAGTATTATTATTTGATGTTGACTTTTTTAATCCGAAGGAATCGAAAAAAAGTAGAGGAACACATTTTGAATATGTAACAGTTCAACTTAATGGAGATAAAGCAAAAGCTGAAGAGCAAGGATATAAAAAGCTTGGAAGTATTGAAGGTGTTTATTATTTTGACTCTAAACAGTATGATGATTTTTGTAAGAAGTATGGTTTTGATTCTAATAAGGCGCAGTTGGTTCAAGGGGAAGAAAATGCATCTGCAAATACATTAACATTTACATGGGAAAACGATGGAAAAAAGTATAAAATGTGTAAGATACCTGCAAATGCATCAGTTGATGATGATCATAGTGCTTATGTAGCATTAGCAGAGGGAAAGATGGTAGAAGATTCGGGTAAAGAAGAAGTTTCTACAGCAAAAACTTTGCAACTAATAATTTCTAAATGGTATAAAACTTTTAGAAATATTGCTATTGTTGCTTTGTTATCTATTTTGGTATATATAGGAATTAGAATTACATTATCTAGTGTAGCAAATGATAAAGCAAAGTATAAACAAATGTTAATAGACTGGATAGTTGCATTATGTTTGGTATTTTTAATGCATTATATTATGGCATTTTCAATAAGCATAGTTAAGAAAATTAACAATATGCTTACTTCTGTAAAGCAAGAAGATAAATCTACAGAGGAATTAAAACAAAAATTAGAAAAAAATAATCCAGAGGCATATGAAGAAGTATTTCGTGATTCAATTGAATTATTTTTAATTACTTCAGAAAAAAATGAAGGAGGAGAAGATGCTAGTAAAGTACAAAATGCTTACAAAATATTGATAGAAGATCATAATAGTGAAAATAATCAGTATAAAGAATATTTTTTTACAGATACGTCTTTAGCTAAAAATGCTACAAGTAAAGGAGAAGCAAAAGTATTAGTATGGCCAGCAAATAATTCAATGGAGCAGGCGCGAATGAGATTGCAATTAAAAGGAAAGGATGGAGAGGATAGACCAATTAGATACGGATATGCTATTATATATATAGTTTTAATATTATATACGGTAATATTTTCTTTTACATATTTGAGGAGAGTAGTTTATATGGCATTTTTAACAATTATTGCGCCTTTAGTTGCAATAACATATCCAATAGATAAAATCAATGATGGTAAAGCACAAGCTTTTGATATGTGGTTAAAGGAATATATATTTAATTTGTTAATACAGCCATTACATTTATTACTTTATATAATATTAATTAATTCTGCTATGACATTTGCATCTAAAAATATATTTTATGTTGTATTAGCTTTAGGGTTCTTTGTACCAGCTGAGAAATTATTGCGTAGATTTTTTGGATTTGAAAAAGCTCAAACCCCAGGAATATTTGCTGGAGCAGCAGGATCAGCAGTTATGATGCAAGGGCTTAATAAATTAATGCATCCAAAACCACCAAGAGAAAGGCTTGGAAGTGAAAACAATAGAATAAAAGATGAAGACGAAAATGATAATAAGGGACCTGTTTGGAGGGATAAGGAGTTTGATCCAACTGAAAAATTAATAGAAAAAGATGAGTCTTCAGGAAACAAAATTATAAATGATAAATTAAAATATGATCCAAGATTATCTGAAAATCAGATTGATGAATTAAAGGCAGAAGGACTAGAACCAAGAGATCCAGAATATGATATGTATTTAAGAAATACATTAGGTTTAAAACCACAGTCAGAGAAGAAAAATAATAATAATTTAAAAGAAGATATAAAATATAATAAAATTAGTGATTGGAAAAGTAATGATAAAAATCAGGCTTTAGAAGTGGGTAAACCAAAGAGAAAGAGAAGTATAAGAAGAGCTATAGGAAGAGCAACTAGAAATTATGGAAGTGGTATGAAGAAAAAGTTACAACAAAGATATAAAGCAAAAGGAGGAATGGGAAGAAGGGCTATAAGAACTATGGCAGGAATATATGGAGCAACAGCTTTAACAGCAGCAGGAGGTTTAGTAGGAATAACGTCAGGAGATTTTACGAAATCTATTCAATATATGGCAGCAGGTATAGCAGGAGGATATACATTGGGAAAAAGAATATCAAATAATGCCGTAAATGCATTAAAAGTTGATGATACAATTAATGAATTAAAAAAGGGATATTATGCAGATGATTATTCAAAGGTAGAACACAAAAAGAATAAAGAAGCTTTTATTAAGGATGAAAATAATATAAAAAGAATAGAAGATAAATTAAAAATAGAGAGAAAAGAAGCAAAGGAAATTATGGAACAACATATAAAATATTATTTAGATCATGATATCTATTCTATAGATGATGCAATAGCAACGTATAGGTTAGAAAATGAAGAAAATATGAGTAGAGATAAGGCTATTGCAACAGCGCAATATGCAACTCAAGTAATGAATGGTGAAGATGTAAATAAAATGACTGCTAAAAGAAAAAAAGAATATAAGGATACATTTATTCCAAAATTTATTGAAAAAGGATCAAAAAATCCAGAGGAAGATGTAGAAAAAGTATTTGATAATGTAAGTAAATTTTATTTATTAAAAAAGTAATTATAGTAACCACCTAAGATATTTTTCATAAAATATTTTAGGTGGTTTTTATGAAAAAGGGGTTATGTTTAGCAGGAGGAGGAGTAAAAGGTGCAGCACATATAGGTGCAATAAAAGCATTAGAAGAAGCAAATATAAAATTTGACTGTGTAGGAGGAACATCTTCTGGAAGTATTGTAGCATGTTTATATGCATGTGGATTTTCGGCAGATGAAATATATAAAATTTTTAAAAAATATTGTAAAAAAATTAAATATGTAGATATAAAAAATATATTTGAATTAATTTTTGGATTAATATTTACAGGAAAAATTATTATAAAAGGATTGAATTCAGGAAAACAAATTGAAAGATTAATAAATAAAGTATGCAATGAAAAAGGAATTTATCAAATAAGTGATATAAAAATGCCATTAGCAATACCGAGTGTTGATTTATGTAATGGAGATGTTATATGTTTTACTTCTCAAAAATTTAGAAATAATATGTCAGATAATACTATATTTACAAGTGACATAGAAATAGGAAAGGCAGTAAGAGCAAGTTGTAGTTATCCAGTAGTTTTTTCACCATGCCCATATAAGAATATAAAATTAGTTGATGGTGGAATTAGAGAAAATGTACCATGGAAGGAATTAAAGTTTTTAGGAGCAGATAAAGTTGTTAATATAGTTTTTGAAGATGAGGAAAATGAGGTATGTAATAAAAATTTGGTAGAAGTAGCAGGAAGGTCTATAGGGTTGTTGTGTAGAGAATTATCAAATTATGAATTAGATGGTTCTGATTTTACATTAAAAATAACAAGCAAAAAAGTAGGTCTATTGGATATGAAGAAGATTGATGAACTTTATGAGTTAGGGTATAGGCAAGCAAAAGAGAAGATAAAAGATATATAAAAAATAAGCAAAAAAAAGACAGAGGTTAATATATGAAGTATATTCTCTGTCTTTTTTATGTAGTATTAATTATTAATTTTAATTTCTTCTTTTTTTGCATCTGTAGAATTTTCTTTTTCAATTAACTTTTTTGCATTTTCTTTGGCTTTTAAATTATCTTTTGCAACAGTCATAAGAAGTTTTATTCTGTTTGTTTGGTTAGCTTCACTTGCACCAGGATCATAGTCAACAGGAGAAATATTTGCTTCAGGATATAAGCTTCTTATTGTTTTGATAACTCCTTTTCCAACTACATGGTTTGGTAGACAAGCAAATGGTTGAACACAAATTATATTTGGAATATCATTTTCAATATATTCAATCATTTCAGCTGTTAAGAACCATCCTTCACCAGTTTGGTTACCAATTGATAAAACATTTTTAACTTTGTCTTCTAAGTGCCAAATGTCACATGGTTGTAAGTAACCTTTTTTAGAATTTGCTAAAGCTATTTTTACGTCTTTTTCAAGAAGGTCAATCAATTTAATTGCAGTTTTCATTATTTTTGAAGATGTTTTATTTGTGTTTAATAAGCTATTAAATGTTATTTTATGTGTGCACATGAATTTAGCAAATCCCATGAAGTCAGGTAAAATAACCTCTGCGCCTTCTTTTTCTAAGATGTCTGCAACATAATTGTTTCCAAAAGGATGATATTTAATAAGTACTTCTCCTACAATTCCTACTTTTGGCTTTTTAACGGATGTATCTAATTCTATTTTTTCAAAATCGTTTACAATGTCATATATACTTTGTTTAAATTCTTTACTATTTGATTTTTCTAATAGTTTTTTACATTTTTCTAACCATGTATCGAATAATTTTTGTGTCTCACCTTTGTTTACTTCATATGCTCTATTTTTAGTTAACATTTTTTGTAGTAAATCGCCATATACAACCATTTTTAATAGTCTTTCTACTAGAGGTATAGTTAGTTTAAATCCAGGCATTTTTTCCATTCCTACTATGTTAAAAGATATTACTGGAACATTTTCAAATCCAGCATCTTTAAGTGCTTTACGAATGAATCCAATGTAATTAGTTGCTCTACAACCTCCACCAGTTTGAGACATAATTAAGGCAGTTTTGTTTAAATCATATTTACCTGATTGTAATGCTTCTATCATTTGTCCTGTAACTAAAATAGATGGGTAACATGCATCATTATTAACATATTTCAAACCAGTTTCTACTGTTTTTTGTGTGCATTTTCTTAGTAATTCAACATGATATCCAGAGGCACGAACAGCAGCTTCTAGTAATTCAAAATGGATAGGTGCCATTTGAGGTATTAGTATAGTGTAATCTTTTCTCATTTCTTTAGTAAAGATTTTCTTTTTAACACCATAATCGCCATCTGATTTTACTTGTTTCTTTTCTTGTTCTCTTTTTTTCATGCTGGCAAGAAGAGAACGAATACGTATACGAACAGCCCCTAAATTGTTTACTTCGTCTATTTTTATTAATGTATACATTTTGTCAAAACTTGATAATATTTCTTCTACTTGGTCAGTTGTTACAGCGTCAACACCACAACCAAATGAATTTAATTGTACTAATTCTAAGCAATCATGTTTTCCAACAAAGTCTGCAGCTGCATAAAGCCTAGCATGATATACCCATTGGTCTACAACTCGTAAAGGTCTTTTTGCTTCTGTTTTGTCAGAAACACTATCTTCTGTTAAAACACATAAACCTAAAGATGTTATTAATGTATCAATACCATGATTAATTTCTGGGTCTATATGGTAAGGACGACCAGCTAAAACTATTCCTTTTAAGTTGTTTTCTTCTATATATCTTACTGTTTCAGCGCCTTTATCTCTAATGTCTTTTTTACATTTTTGATATTCTGCTTCTGCTTTATCTACGGCCTCATTTAATTCCGCTTTTGTAAATTTATATTCTTTAAATTCGTCTAATTCTAAAATCTTTTTAACTAAATTCTTTTTTTCAAAAGGTAAGAAAGAATTTATGAATTTTATTTCCGGATTTTTTAGTTCTTCTACATTATTTTTTAATACTTCTGAATATGAAATTACAATAGGACAATTATAGTGATTGTCTGCTTTTTCATATTCTTTTCTAGAATATGGTATACAAGGATAAAATATTGTTTTAATTCCTTGTTCTATTAAGCTTTCAATATGACCATGTGAAAGTTTTGCTGGATAACATACTGATTCAGATGGCATAGATTCCATTCCTTTTTCATAAGTTTTACGAGTTGTTTTTTCAGATAAAATTACTCTAAAACCTAAACTTGTTAAAAATGTAAACCAGAATGGGTAATCTTCGTACATATTTAAAACCCTAGGGATTCCAATTGTTCCTCTTGGTGCAAATTGTTCTTCAAGAGGTTGATAGTTAAATAGTCTTTCAAATTTATATTGTACTAAGTTTGGTAATTTTTTAGCTTTTGTAACAACACCAGCGCCTTTTTCACAACGGTTACCAGATACATGGATTTGACCGTTACTGAATTTATTTATAGTTAATTTACAATGATTTTCGCAATTGTTACAACGAGCATGAGTTACTTTAATTTCTAATTTATCTAATTCATCAGTTTTTAATATTGTTGATGTATGTTCCATATCTAGATTTGATTCATATTGTTCTTTAGAAAGTAATGCCATTCCATAAGCACCCATTAATCCAGATATATCAGGTCTTACTACATTTTTTCCAACAATTAATTCAAAAGCTCTCAAAACTGCATCATTATAAAATGTTCCACCTTGTACAACTATATGATTACCAAGGGTTTCTACATCTCTTACTTTCATTACTTTTTGAATTGCATTTTTTATAACAGAATATGAAAGACCACTTGAAATATCACCAACAGAGTATCCTTCTTTTTGGGCTTGTTTAATTTTAGAATTCATAAATACTGTACATCTTGAACCTAAATCAACAGGAGTTTTTGATTTTATTGCTTCTTTTACGAAATCAGAAATTTCTATATGTAAACTTTTGGCAAATGTTTCAATAAAAGAACCACATCCTGAAGAACAAGCTTCATTTAACATGATATTATCAATAGAACCATTTTTCATTTTGATGTATTTCATGTCTTGACCTCCGATGTCGACAATACTTGTAACATCTGGTTCGAATTTTTTAGCTGCTGTATAATGTGCAATAGTTTCAATTTCGTTTAAATCAACATTAAGAGCAGTTTGAATTAATTTTTCTCCATATCCAGTAACCCCACTATATCTAAGAATTGCTTTTTCTGGTAATTTTGTATATAGTTCTTTTAACATGTTCATAACACTTTTTAAAGGGTTCCCTTGGTTGCTACCATATAAAGAGTAAAGTAGATTTCCCTCATCATCAATTAAGACAAGTTTTGTGGTAGTAGAACCAGCATCAATTCCTAAATAGCAATTTCCTTCATAAGTTGAAAGGTCTTTTTTTGTTACTGTATCTCTATCATGTCTTTCTTTAAATTCTTTGTAATCTTCTTCATTTTTAAATAAAGGCTCTAAAGGTTTAGAAGTATTATCATGTGAATTTTTTAATATTTCTATTTTATTAGCTAATTGGTCTGGTGTAATTGCTTCTGTTCCAATAGAATCTAGTGCAGCACCTTTAGCTACTAAAAGGTGTGCTTCTTCTGGTACAATTATTTCATCATCTGTTAAATGCAAGGTTTCTATAAATCTTGTACGTAATTCTGATAAATAATTTAAAGGACCTCCTAGAAATGCAACATGACCTCTAATTGGTCTTCCACAAGCAAGTCCACTGATTGTTTGATTAACAACTGCTTGGAAAATAGAAGCTGCAATATCTTCTTTTGCTGCTCCTTCATTAATTAATGGTTGAATATCTGTTTTTGCAAAAACTCCACAACGAGATGCGATTGGGTAGATTGTTTTATAATTTTTTGCAAGCTCATTAAGTCCGGCTGTATCAGTATTTAATAAAGAAGCCATTTGGTCTAAAAATGCTCCTGTACCACCAGCGCAAGTACCATTCATACGTTGTTCTATAGATTGATCAAAATATATTATTTTGGCGTCTTCTCCTCCAAGTTCAATAACAACATCAGTTTTAGGAATATATTTTTCAACAGCTCGTTTACAAGAAACCACTTCTTGTATAAAATCAACTCCTAAAAATTTTGCTGCAGACATTGCTCCAGAACCTGTTAATGCTAATGTAAATGAATTTAGAGGATATTTTATTAGTAAATCTTCTAATACTTTACAAACAGTATTTTTAGTATCTGAAAAATGTCTTTGATAATTTTTGTATAATGTATTTTTATTTTTATCCATTACTATAATTTTTACTGTTGTTGAACCGACATCTAATCCAACATGTAATGTTTCATTCATGACAAAATCTCCTTTTCTGTATATAAACTTTATACTTTAAACACCTTAATTGTATACGGAAAACGGGTTTTTGTCAAATGGAAAATAATGGTTCTAAAAAGGACAAACAAATAATAAAATGGATAGTAAATAATCAATATTAAGGAGGATAAAAATGAAAAGCAAAAAGATAATTATAATATTTAGTATTTTATTAATTATTATATTAATAGGAGGATATTTTGCAATAAAATATGTTAAGGAAAAACAAGGTGAAAATACAAAATCAGAAGAATACATACCTCAAGAGGAAATATCAGAGGAGCAATTGAGACAAACAATAGTTAGTTTATATTTTCCATCAAAAGAAACTAAAGAGTTGGTGCCAGAAGCAAGATTAGTAGATATAAAAGAGATTATAAATGATCCATGTGACAAACTAGTTAATTTATTAATAGAAGGACCAAAAAGTGAAAAAGAAGAAAAGATAATTCCTGAGAATACCAAGTTAAACAAAAGTTATATGGAAGATGATTGCGTAACACTAGATTTTTCTGCTGAATTTTTAAATTATGATAAATCAGATGAAAAAACAAAAGATAAAATGATAAATAGTATTGTAAACACTTTAACTCAATTAACAGAAGTTAACCAAGTAAAAATTTTAATTGATGGAAATACTAATGATGAGTTTAAAGATATATATATAGTAGAAAAATAACAGAATAAAAACAAAATATAAATAGATATAATTAATATTAAAAAATTATATCTATTTATAATAATTAAATAATTATTTAAAGATTTTATAGAGTCTAACATATCTTGAAAACTTTTTAAAATTATTTAAAAAACATTCGACTTCATTTAAAGAGTTAATTGTATTTTTTTTATAAACTTTAAAATCGAATTTCTTTTTTGGTGGTAATTTTTTACCACATTTTTTTGGCGGTTTCATATCTATCACCTCGTTTTTGCAAATTTATATAATTTGTTATATAATATGAAAGAAAATAGATAATTGTAAAAGAAAATATAATTTTATTAATTATTAAAAATATGGAGAATAAATATGGACATAGAATTAGAAGCAAATGAGAGAATTGATGATTTAGAATTTAAGAATTTAAAAATAATTCAAAATAAAGATGGATTTTGTTTTGGAATTGATAGTGTTTTATTATCTGATTTTGCTAAAAATATAAAAAAAGATAGTATGGTTTTAGATTTAGGAACAGGAACTGGAATAATACCAATTCTTTTATGCGGAAAAACAAAGTTAAAAAAAGTAACTGGTATAGAATTACAAGAAGAAGTTGCGAAAATGGCAAAAAAAAGTATTAAATTAAATAATCTGGAAGATAAGTTTAATGTTATTAATGAAAATATTTTAAATTTAAATAAAATATATGAGAATCAGACATTTGATGTTATTGTTAGTAACCCACCATATAAAAAGAAAGATACTGGAATTACAAATGAGAATGAGAAGAAGATAATATCGAGACACGAAATAAGTGCTAGTTTAGAAGATTTTATAAAAATATCAAAAGATTTATTAAAAGATAAAGGAGAATTTTATATGGTTCATAGGCCAGAAAGATTGGTTGATATTTTTGAATTGATGAGAAAATATAAAATAGAGCCTAAAATATTAAAAATGGTTTATTCATATAAAAATAAAGAACCAAAATTAATTTTGATAAAAGGAGTTAAAAATGCTAAACCATTTTTAAAAGTAGAAAGTAATTTATATATTTATGAAGATACAGGAAAATATACAAAAGAGATTTTAAAAATATATAATAAAATTTAAATAAATTAGAAATAAATTCTAAAAAATAGATTTAATTAGAAAATAAGAGAAAAATAAAAAAATTAATAAAATAAAAAATATAATTAAGAAAAAAATAGAATAAATTCGAAAAAAATAGAAATAAATAGAAATAAAAAGAAAAAAAGTAAAAACTGACTAGAAAATAAACTATAAGAATAAATTAATTAATAAATAATTTAAAAAAATTAGAATAAATTCGAAAAAAATAGATAAAAAAAGAAAAAAGTAAAAATCAACCAGTTAATAAACTGAAAAAATTAATAAATAAATTAATTAATAATTAAAAAATTAGAATAAATTCGAAAAAAATTATAAAAAAAAGGAAAAAGGAGATTTTAATGGAAAATCAGAAAAAAGGAAATTTATATATTATAGCAACACCAATAGGAAATTTAGAAGATATCACATTAAGAGCAATTAGAATTTTAAAAGAAGTAGATTTAATAGCAGCAGAAGATACAAGGCATACTTTAAAATTATTAAATCATTTAGAAATATCAAAACCATTAATTAGTTATCATAGACATAATGAAGAAATAAGAACAGAAGAATTAATAAAAGAATTAAAAACGGGGAAAAATATTGGACTAGTTTCTGATGCGGGAACTCCAGGAATTTGTGATCCAGGAGAAGAAATAATAAAAAAGTGTATAGAAGAGTCAATTAAAGTTGTACCTATTCCTGGAGCATGTGCAATGATAAATGCTTTAATTACTTCTGGCATCAGTACAAAAGAATTTATTTTTTTAGGATTTTTGCCATTAAATAAAAAATCAAGAAAAGAGAAATTAGAAGAAATTAAAAATGCAAATAAAACAATTATTTTATATGAGGCGCCACATAAATTGAAAAATACGTTAAATGATTTAAGTGATATTTTACAAAGTAGAGAAGTTGTATTAGCTAGAGAGTTAACAAAAATACATGAGGAATATATCAGAGGTACAGTTAAAGAATTAATGGAAAAAACAGATAATTTAAAAGGAGAAATGATATTAATTATAGAAAAAAATAATAAAGATAATGAAGAGGAATTAAATAGTTTAAATAATCTAACTCTAGAGGAACATTATAATTTTTATGAAAAAAGAGGATTAAATAAAAAAGAAATTATAAAAAAAATAGCTAAAGATAGAAATGTAAGTAAAAATGAAATATATCAGTATTTCATATAAAAATAAAGACATAATTTTTTATGTCTTTATTTTTATATAATTATTCTTCAGATTTTAAATTACCGATTTTTTTAGAACAGTTTTGACATATTAATTTATCATTATATACTAATAAGTTTTTTGTATTACCACAAAAAATGCAATTTGGTTCAAATTTTTTCAATACAATAGAAGAACCATCTACATAAATTTCGATTGGATCTTTTTCAACTATATGAAATTGATTTCTTATTTCTATAGGTATAACAACTCTTCCTAGTTCGTCCATTCTTCTAATAATTCCTGTTGATTTCATAACAAATCCTCCTTAAAAGTTATATTTTTACAATCCTTATATAACCCTAATATATCATAAATAAAAATTTTGGTCAATTAAATTGTAATAAAAAGTCAACTTTAGAATAAAATTATTTTGGTGATAAAATATGTTAAATATAGTTTGGCCAATTTTTATAATAATATCATTTTCTTTTGCTATTTTTTCAGGAAATTTAGAAAAATTAAATTCATCTATTTTTGAAAGTACAAGCGATGCAATAAATTTATCTATAAGTCTTTTAGGGACTATCTGCTTGTGGAGTGGAATTATGAAGATTGCAAGTAATACAAGTGTAATAGAAAAATTAACGAAGATTTTAAAACCAGTTATAAAATTATTGTTTCCACAATTAAAAAATAATAATGAAATTCAAAAAGAAGTATCAATGAATATAATTGCTAATATTTTAGGATTAGGAAATGCAGCAACACCTTTAGGGTTAAAAGCAATGAAGTCTATGCAAAAAGAAAATAAAAAAAAGGATACTTTAACAGATTCTATGATGATGTTTCTTATTTTAAATACAGCTTCTATTCAAATTATTCCTACAACTGTAATTGCAATTAGAAACTCTATGGGTTCAAGTAACCCGACAGCTATAGTATTTCCAGTATGGATTGCAACAATTGTCGCAGCAATTTTTCGGAATTATTGCAACAAAAGTATTAATTAAGTTTACTAAAAAGGAGTAATTTTAATGCAGATTACTAATTTTATTTCTAATTTAGCTATGCCAATGATTATTTTACTTATTGTAATATATGGAGTAAAAGAAAAAAATAAAGTTTTTGATACTTTTTTAGATGGAGTAAAAGAGGGAATAGAAACTACTTTTAGCATATTTCCAACGTTAATAGGACTGTTTGTTGCAATTGGTGCATTAAGAAGTTCAGGGGTCTTAGATTTAATTATTAATTTGGCAAGTCCTGTTTTGAATATGGTACATTTTCCAAGTGAATTAATGCCTTTAGCCATGCTAAGACCAATTTCAGGAAGTGCTTCAATTGCAGTTGCTACTGATATTATGAAAAATTGTGGGGTAGATAGTCTTGTTGGTATGATGGCGTCTACTATTATGGGATCAACAGAAACTACTTTATATACAATTGCTATTTATACGAGTTGTATAAAAGTGAGGAAAACAAGGTATATTATTGTTGCTTCTTTAATTGCAGATGTTGTTGGGATTGTTACAAGTGTAGTGGCTTGTAGAATTATGTCATAAATAAAGTTTTTGAATCTCGGGTTTTTGGGGCAATAGGGGATAAATCCATAATTTAAATAATAAATAGCTTGATTGAAGAGAAAAATAGAAAATATTAT